>Ga0315273_10004359_pt1 | contig 17325 bp, 15 predicted proteins | sample YL17G02_0_MG_FD_205753 | JGI IMG/M metagenome (GOLD analysis project Ga0315273, IMG submission 205753) | Sediment microbial communities from Yellowstone Lake, YNP, Wyoming, USA - YL17G02_0 | ecosystem: Environmental > Aquatic > Freshwater > Lake > Sediment | place: USA: Wyoming | collected...
CCGCATCGATGACCGATCTCAAGATCAAGGCCGCGCTTGAGAAGCGCGAACTGTTGATGGCTGGTGAACACGCGCGTCAGATGCGTCTGGCTAAGATCAAGCTCGGCGAGGTGTTGGATCAGGCGGAAGCCGAAAACAAGAGCTAGGCCACCACGCTTGAGCAGGCTCTAGAGCGTCTCTATCAGAGCCACCAGAGGGTGTGGGTCGTCAGCGGCTCTCGAATAGACCACCACCCAGAAGCCGTCGCGGGAGAGCCGTGGTCGCGCGTTGCTGGATACATCATAAAGAGCTCAACTGGATCATGGCTCATTGTCTATCGCGCCAGGACAGCCGCCGACCGCGCCCAAGCCGAGAATGAGCTTCAAGAGGGAGCCGACGAGATCACCTATCACGGCCAGACATTCTTCGTTGATGACAACGAGAGAGGCTGGTCCTACTCGATCAATGGAAACGAGTTCGACTCACTCGATGCGGTGCTCGATTACATCGACAACCATGGGGCGCGCGTCGGTGCGCCTGTCAGCGGATTAGAAGGGGTTCCGCTCCTCACGGATTATATCCTTCAGATCTACAACACGAATGATGGGCGCATCTACTGGCAACACCCATCCTACAACCCGTCTCTTTGGACCTGGGAGAAGTTCAGCCGTAACCTGCTGAGACCATGGTCTGACAACGCGGTTGAGCGCATGGTTTGGCTTGCCCAGGAGCTGGGTGTCCGCGTCAGCGACCTTTGGGAGCCAAACGCACGAGGTATCCGCACCGTGATCGCGAATGCTGTTGAAGCGCACGGCGAGGGCTGGACTCGTCAGGCGATCGAGGACGCGGCGAGGAATCGCTTCGGCAATCCAGGCGATGAGCGTGGTGAATCATGAGCTGGCGTAACGTGAAGCGTCGCAACGCCGACGCCGACACGCGCTCGCTTGAACGCCGCTGGCAAGCGACAGGCGCCCCGACTGACTATGTGGCCTGGCGCGCTGCTCTCAACCGCGTCGGAGAGGCTCCTCCGGGTGAGGTCTTCTACCGCGAGCTCGCTCAGCGCGCCGGACGACTCATGTTGTCGGCGGCTGCGCTGCTTGATCGCGCGGCTGTGCATGTCCGCGCGCAGGCGTTCAACGCTGCTGACATAATCGAACGGCACTGCCTGATCTACGCCATCGCATCAAGGAGCGCCGCGGCTAGGCTGTCCAAGTCCAGGCTACCGGCTGTCTCGACACAGCACTTTCGCCCTCAGAGCGCAACGCCAGGACGAGATGTCTGGCAAGACCTGATGATCGACGCTAACGATGACGTTGCTGGCGCCGAGACGCTGCTTCGAGACGTGGCGAACGACATGAGGCGCAACACCGACCAGGACGGAGCTGCGCGCGTCGACGCTGCTGTTCGCTGGCTAGCTGACCTGCGCTCGGCGATCAGCGACACGAGAGACCCACATGGAGGACGCTCCGGTCGAGACTGGTGGGACAGGCACGGCCGTGGTGTATTCAGTGATGGCGGAGATCATGTCCCCTGGTGGCGCCTGCGCGGTCAGCCGATCCCGTCGATGACCGAGGTTGTGGAGACTCCTGTACGGAGGAACTCGAACTCGGATGAACACCTTCGGAGACTTGAGCGGGCGCGACTCGCGTATCCAGATGACGTGACGGCGCTCATAGCCTACGCTCGTGAGCTCGACCGCGTCGGAAGGCCCGGCATGGCGCAGGCTGAGGCCCTCGACCGCTGGGTGAAGTACGGCGTCTGGAGGTCCGGCGAGGTCATGCGGCCTCGCGACCCCATGTCTTGGGAGCGTGACGGGACGCTCGGGCTTCGCGTGGTCGCAAATATCGTGAACGAGTGCCTCGCGCCGATGCACGCCGAATCCATCATGCGCGGCAGGCCATCCGGCGTGGTGTATGACTCCGCCGTCGCGCCGTTCCAGCAGGTTCGTCCGTGCGTTGACGAGCGGCACGACGTGCCGTGTCCCTACGACGGGTGCGAAGCGTGTCTTGAGGAGGGTTGTGTCCCGCCCGAGGATGGTGGCGGCGCACCGGTCTACGACCGGAAGGTCGCGGCAGTGTTCGCGGCATCGCTCATCGACGACCAGCTCCTGATCGGCGTCAAGGCGACGCCAGCGCGTGTCGTGAACGGGTGGCCCGGTGGTAGCGCGGACCCGATCTACGTCGTCTTCGGCGAGCACTCGCGCGCCGTCGCCTCTGGTGTCGCCTCGGGCGAGTCGTTGCGCCGATCCGCCACGCTCGACAACTTCAAGTCACTCGACGCGGAAAACGTGCGTGTCTACGACAACGGCGGCCTGACCGACGACCGCTTCACGATCCTCAGGCGAGGAAATGTCGACGGCGAGCCGTGGGCTCTCACTATCTCGGCGAGTGTAAACCAGGACTCGGACGGCGTCTGGATGTCATACGAGTCGTCGTTCGACCCGGACGACCCTGATGAGCACGTCGGCCGCGAGCTTGTGCCGTGGCAGGAACTCCTCCACCGAAGCGTCCTCGACAGACTCTGGGACGAGCGCGGCCCGGCGATCCTGAGGGTTCCGCGCGAGACAGCAGCCCTGTGGGCTGATCTCGTCCGGCTAGGCCACTTCTGGTAGTCTGAGGCGCTCATCTCCGCAGGCATCGCGCAAAAGCGATCACGTCTGCAGACAGATGGATCAAGCGCAGGAGAAGGCCAGCCATGGACGAGGATCACCTCCAGAACTTCGTTGAGCGTGGACGCAAGGAGATCGCCAAGAGCGGGCTGATTCTCGGCGAGTGGCTCGGCGCCGGCGGCATGGGCACAGTCTACGAGCTCAAGAAGTTCCCAGGCGAACGCATCGTCAAGTTCTCCGCGCACGGAGACGAGGCGGAGTTCGGGCAGTGGATCATGGCGCTGCGCGGGAAGCCGGCGTCGTTGCATTGCTTCGCAGGCGTGGGCGAGCCGAGGGCTCCTGGCAAGAACCTGCCATCGTTCCTGCCGGCCGTCTACTCGGTTCGCCTCTTCGCTCCAGGCGAACTCGCCAAGAACGATCCGATCTGGGCCATCGAGCGCGAGGACCTACCGGCGTCGATCTACACCCAACTCACTACAGGGCAGAACGTCGATCCACACCTCGGCTTCATGGAGACGCTGGCCGACAAGGCGTATGAGCTCCCCACGGACGAGTTCAGGCTCTGGCTCAAGAGTGCGATCGCCAGGCGTCGGAAGATCGTGCCGGTGCGCGACCGGAAGACGTGGCTGGCGCTGGGCGAGGTCATGACCGCGTTCGCCGCGAACGGAGTCGTGCTCAATGACGTGGACCTGGACAACTGGGCGGCACGCCATCCTGACGGCGAGCCCGTGCTGCGCGACCTCGGCTTCGCGAGCGCGCCCGTCGAGCCCTACTTCACCTCTGAGCCACACAAGGGTGGGGTGGAGAGGGGCACGATCCGCGAAGACGCGTATGACGAGTACGAGCACGACGAATGAGTAGAACGCACGCTGGGAGAAGCGGCCTCTGACACCCTGACGAATCTTGCGAGATCATGTCGGAATGAGAAATCCGCCTTGGTCGCTCGATGAGATGAAGCGCCTTGAACGCGAACTCAATGACGAGGGTGTTCCGCCTGGACTGGCTCGGCAGATTCTTCGCGGAGAGATCGCGCCGCCGGCGCGGACACAGCCTTCATGGGTGCCGGCGCCTACGTTCGGAAAAACACGTCCTCTGCGTCAGATCTGCGAAGGCGAGGGTCGCATGCGTACACTCTGCGCCAGGACGGAGAGCCCACGCGGCGTGATGAGGAGCAATCGTCTGAGAGCGAGGGTTGGCTCATGACGAATCCTCGGAGGAGCGCGACGAGGAACGGGCGTCCGTCTTCTTTCTCAGATGACGATTGGCGTCAGATCCACGATTACGTTGAGTCCGGGCTCACGATTATGCAGATCGCAGAGAAGCTCAACAGGTCATTGTCGACCGTAGCTTCAGCTCTTCAAAAGCGAGGGGTTCAGACGAGCTACGAGAAGCTCTCCCAGCAGCACCCGGTCGAGATTTACGACAAGGCCGTAGTCATGCTCCAGGAGGACAAGAGGCTCTCGATCAGTCACGCTGCGCGCCGCATTGGCGTATCGGAAACCGCGCTCATCAACTTCTTGAAGAGCGTGAACCTGCACGAGAAGTTCGCGGACCGTCACAAGAAGAAGGCCACTGGACTATCTCGCGGAGAGCTCAAGAAGAGGGACGCCGCTGTCAGGCGCAAGATTCGTCTACTGGTCGGGAATATCTACAGGGACGTGAGTAACGACAAGCTGTTCCTGGCCGTGACGGAGCGGATCCTTATTGGCGGCGACGGTGGCCGGATCTTCGAGCGCAGGCCATCTACAAAGCACCACTACGACCCAGACGACGAGTTCTCTGTCGATGATCTGGCGTCCTCGTGGGGCGTTCCTGCCGCTGAGGTCGACAGGACCGCGAGGTCGTACCTGCACGTCGATCTGTCTGCCACGCAGCGCGCTGCAAAGCCAGCAAGGATAGAGAAAAGCTATGAGCCTCGTGTTTACCAGGCCGTGAGGCGAAACAACATCGATATTCATGTCCGCGCTCTTGAGCGCACCGCCATGGCGAGCGGCGCGCCATCCGACTACGCCGCGTGGTGGCGCGAACTCGTGCGCACAGGAACGGACTCAGGCGACGCAACGCTGGCAGTTCTCGGAGCCGTCCGCGTCGGCATTTTCAGGCCAGACAACCACGGGCTCTTGGTTCATGTTCTTGAGATTCTGTTCAGGTCCGGTGCGATCAGGTTCGGTCATATCGATGACGAAAGCGTCATCGAGGCGTTCCGGCGCATCGCTCGTGCGGAGTCCGACGATGGCGACACGGACTGGTGCGAGACGAATGACTGCGAGCAGACAAGTTGCCACCGCTGCTGGCCGCGCGAGGGCTGTGGACTCCACGATAAGTGCATGGACTTCGCCAGCAGGAGCGAGGCTCCTGTTGTCGAGATGGGCGCCGCTAGAACTGCGCTGCGCTGGCTGATTCTCCAGCGGGCGCTGAACGACGGAGGCATGGAGTGGAGCGGACCGCTGCCGGACATGTCAAACGTCTTGGCCCACGACGACTGGCTCACATGGGCTCAGAACGACTCACTGGCGCTCGCCGCCGACCAAATGTCGCACGACCGTCGCGACAGGGTCCGTGGCCTGCTTCGCGAGGCCGTCGACGCATCGTGGGATCTCGTCTATTCGGTCGCGCTCACAGCGGCCCGTGAGGCTGTTGCGCTCCTCAAAGACGCTGGTGAAGACGAGTTCTTGTGCTCGCGCTGCGAGCGAGTGTCGTTCGATCTCGGAGAAACGTCCTGCGGAGCGTGCGGAGAGCGGTTCTGCGCCGTATGTGACAACGAGGGTGGCCCTCACGGGGGCGCTCACGACTGCGATACGAACGCGCAGGTGGAGTCGTGAGGCGCGTCCACATGAACAGCGACGACGACCTCCGCGAGCTTGAGCGATCCGTCAACGTCGAGCCAGGCGACATTGTCCGTGCGACGGCTTTCGTAACAGCTCTGAGGCGCGCAGGTCAGCAGCCGCCGGAGGCTATTCAGCTCCAGCTCGCCGCTCACGTCATCGAAAGCCGTCGACTTAGTGGCACACTCCCTCGCGTGCCTCCACATCGTCGGCCAGCGCTTTCTCCAGACCAGTGCATCTGGTGCCATATTCAGATGGTCCCATCAGAATCGCGCGTGTGCTCTTACTGCCGCAAGAAGAAGCGCAGTCTGGATGGACCAAAGCCAGAAGTGATCATCGAGTCATCTCCGCTTACCTACGCGATCTTGCTCGGAGAATCGTTCGCTGATACGTTCAGCCGCCGTGGTTACACGGACAGGAAAATCTCTGATCAAGACGATAGCCCGCCGACTGTTTCTAGCCTGGTGTCTATGCTTGAAGTGTCATCTCCAGGGCGCCGTGCAGCAGCTCTACGCATGTCCAGGCTGATCGCAGAAGCTTCTTCTTTGGTCCTTGAACACGTCGATGACGCTTCGATCCCGCTTACCCGCAAAGGCCGCGCTCTTGGCCTGCGGACGCGCCTCAAGAGCTTCATCTCCAATCGCGTCATGGATAGCTCATTGCGTGAGTCGCGCGAGCGCTACGAAGGATGGGAGATTTTCGGAGACATAGATGCAGGCTGGCCTACAGGCGAAGTTGCGATCAACGCTATCGACGACATTGATTGCGATGATCCAGAAGATGATACACATCCGTTGGATAGGCTCTATCCAGGAGCGCCAGGCCCACCCGATGCAATAGCCTTCAGGCGCGTGCGCGATGGAGCCTTGGCTCTCAATGAGGCGTGCCTTGCTGGTCTAGTAGAGTTGCGTTCTGATGCGCCGTATGAGTACCAAGGCGTACTCTCTGGTCACTACGGAATCGAACCGGATCGTGCGATGGCGCGCATCACGGCATGGCAGCAGACAGAGCTCCAGATCGTCATGAAGCTAATCGGCGGACCGCTTTGGTAGCGGTCCACCTCAATCGAGCGTCGGGCGCAGACGAGGCTGGTAGGGATCAGGATTGAAGCGGCGAGCCGTAGAAGCTACGCCTTCACGATCGACGTCGCGACCGGGCACCACTTCTTGTAGGCGAACAGGGCGCCGCCAGTGATCGCGGCCGTCACGCTGAGCCATACTGGAATCGGAACTTCCGTCTTCGTCGCGGCGTAGGCGACCTGAAGCCCAGCGGCCACGACTCCGGCGCCGAGCGCCACACCAGCAAGTTCGTTGTTCGTCACGTCTATTCCTCCTCACGGCTCTGTCGTCCGCGTAGACACTCATAATGCCTGACGATTCATTAGGGAGTAGAGCTCTCGCGGGCTCTGGCCGCTGGCGACCGCTCAAAGCATCTGAGATCATAAAACCATGAGACCAGCACGCAGGAACACCGACGACCGACACCTTCGCGAACTCGAGCGCAGGGTCCTTGAAGGAGACCTCACGGCCGTCAGCGCGCTCGCGCGGGCCTATGAGCGAGTCGCTCGCGGCGAGCCTCCTCCCAGGTTCGCCGTGCTTGTCTATTCGCATAGACACGGCCAGGATGTGTCGCTGCACCCGTCGACGGCCGACGCCAAGCGCGCTGCGCTGGCAATCGCCTACGAGTGGTGGAACCGGGACGGGCCCGGCGGCGAGGTTCCTAGCGACATCAACAATGCTCTCAACATGTACCAGGATGCCAGCGACGAGCACTTCTATATCAGTGAGCATGGAGTCTCGCTACCGACGCCGATGCCACCGAGACCGGAGCCACCGAGACCGCCAGATGAAGATGAACCAGGCGAGCCGCAGCGATGCCAGGGGAGGCTCGGTGTCGGGCCATTCGAGAGACAGTGTGAAGGCACTGTTCCGTGTACCTTCCACGAGGTAATCACGAGTCGCACACACGATCCAGAATGCACTCGATGCGAACACGACTGCCCGTGGCTTCGTGCGCATCTGGGCACGCCATACTGTGCGATTTGCGATGACCACAACGAGGCGGCCCATTGACCAAGCGCAGTCCGGTCTTCCGCAACAGCGACGAGCGCCTGCGAAAACTCGAGCGCGAGGTCGAGACGAGCGGAGCTCCAGACGCGGCTGAGCGCCTGCTGATCGAGCGCGCGCGTGTCGGAGAGATCACGCCTGATGACCTGTCGCGTGCGTCGGATAGCGACCTGCGCCTGCTCTCCAGACTCGGTCTATTCGGCCACGCGTTCGGGCGCGACGCCGTCGAGCGCGAGATCGGAAGGCGGCAGCCGCCGCTCCCGACGATCATCCGTGCGTGGGACCTGGAGCAGAACCGCAGACGGCGACCGGGCGAGGGCGAGCGGTTCTGGGTCAGGCCGTGGACCAGTTCGCGCGGCCTGGACCTCGACGCGACCGAGGCGGCCCTGCGTGCGGCAGGGGCCAGGATCGCGGCGAGATCCTACGAGGACGCCTGGCCGAACCAGCCGGAGATCGTGGTCTTCTCCGGGCTGGAGCCGCGCGTGGCCGTGCGAGCACTCAGGGACGCCGGGATCGACGTCGCCGGCGCAGGGCCGAAGACGTGGGGCGGCGACGCGCTTCCGGAGCGCAGGGTCTCGCCGAACCTGCTCCTCCTGTTTCCGACCGAGTTCTGCGCCCCGCCGGACGACTGCGACTCGGCCACATGGGAGAGGGACTCGTGCGGTCGCTGGACGCTCGGAGACTACGGCTGCGCCGACTACAGGTCCGTCCTGGAGCGCACGCGCACCGCGACGCCCGAAGAGTACGCACCGGCCGTCGCGGCCTACGAGGCCGAGAACGGCAGAAGGCTTCGCGTCTACACCAGGTCGCGCGACGAGTTCGACCGGCAGCGGCGGCTGCGCCGCAACGCTGGCGAAAGACCGGACTGGCATCACGAGTGCCGTCAGTGCGAGGCGTGTTGCTTCCCGCTCCAGGATCACGAGGGCGGCGTCTGTCCAGAAGAGAGGCGTGCGCCTGCGTCCTCGAACCCGCCCCACCTCAAGCTCCTCGAAATCAAGCGCAGCCGGATCAAGGGCAAGAAGTGGACGGCCGTCTTCCTGAACGAAGAGACCGGACACGAGAAGACGGCTCACTTCGGCGCGACCGGCTACGAGGACTACACGATGCACCGCGACCCACGCCGGAAGGAGCGTTACCTTGAGCGGCACGGTCGCGGTCGCGAGGACTGGGACGACCCGACGACGGCCGGCGCGCTCTCACGCTGGATCCTCTGGAACAAGCCGACGCTTGAGGCGAGCGTCGAGGACTTCAAGCGGAGGTTCAAGCTGTGAGGCCGACCCGTAGGAACACCGACGACCGACACCTTCGCGAACTCGAGCGTAGGGTCCTTGCCGGAGACCTCACGGCCGTCAGCGCGCTCGCGCGGGCCTACGAGCGAGTCGCTCGCGGCGAGCCGCCGTTCGACGTCACAGAGCAGACTCGCCGCCTCGTGGCCGACGTCGAGCGCGTCGAGGAGACCGGAGAACACGGCTCGATCCGCGACGTCCTCACCGAGCTTGTTCACCTCGCCCGCGAGCGCAGCGCCAACATCGAGGAGCTTCTCGCCGCCGCGATCGAGGTCGCGGACGAGGAGAGGCGCGCGCCTGGACCTTACGTGATCGGCTCGCTCGTGATCCCCGGTACGACCTGCAATGAACGGTGGTCGACCGGTCACAGGGGCAGCATCGTGATCGGTGGCGACAGTGGCGACGTTCACGCAAGAGAGGCCGTAAACACAGGCGACGGCGTAGAGATGTCCGGCGTCGAACTGCGCACCTACCTTCGCATTACCGACAGGGAGGCGATAGAGATTGCCGAGAGCATCGTCAGGCAGAGCTGGGAGAGCGTCGGCGAGGACACGTTCAGGATCACGCGCAGCAGGCAGTAAGGACCAGCGGAGCTTTGTGGCCCTGCGCCAGGAACTTTCCGTCGCGGCCCAGGACGTCTACGACGCCTGGGATCAGCGGACACGAGCATCGATCGCAACAGAGCGTAGATCTGGACGGTAATCACCCCTGCTAGCATGGGTCGCATGACCAGCAGGAACACCGACAAGAAGCTTCGTGCTCTCGAACGCGCCGCAGCCGGCGGTGACCCGCAGGCCGCCATGCAGATCCACGTCGAGCGGCGGCGCACTTACCTGCCGCTCCTGCCAGACAGAACAAGCCGCACCACGCGTCGCCACTACGAGAACTTCGTGTTCTCGAACGGACGGGGCGCGACCGTCTTCTCGGGCCTCGTGTCGGACATGACGGCCGAGGACGTGTACGACCTTGGCATGGCGATTCCAGAGCCTTGGGTGCCAGGAAGAGATCAGAACGTCGGCGCACACGGCTGGCCACTCGTGCCAAGCCAGAGGTTTCCCGGCGAGCGTGATCTGATCTGCCCAGCCTGCGGCAGCGCGCGGGTGACGCTAGGATCATCGCCAGGAGGGCGAGGGAGCGGACCGAGAGGTCGCTGGCGTATGGGTGATCCTGGCGGCGCGGCGTACGCCGAATGCGGAAACTGCCGGCATCGGTCCGACCAATCGGTCCTGCTGGTCGCGCCGGCCGTCGCCTGGGTGTCCATGGGAGACGCCAGCGGAGCAGCGCCGCTTGGCATGAGCAGGACGTGGCCTCCCGTCGCGATCCCGCCCGAGCTCGTCGGTCGCGCACACCTCGATCCGAGGATCCAGGCGACCATCGTCTCGATCTTCGACATGCCGCAGTGGCCGCCTATTACCAAGAACACCGGCAACAGCGACGTGGGCCTTCGCTCCATCGAGCGTATAGCTCGCGAGACCCAGGCGCCGTCCGACATGGCTGCGCTGATCTCGGCCCGCGTGCGCGCCGGCATGATCAGCCCGTGGCTCGTGCGGGTGGCGGCGACAATCGGTCTCGGAAAGACGCGCGGACACGAGGCGGCCAGGATCGTCGCAGAACCGCTCGGCGCCACAGAGACGCGAGTCTCTGACCGCGCAAGCGACCCGAGTGGCCTCCGCTGGAGGGTCGAAGGCCACGGCGACAGCCTGTGGATCAGCGGTCGCCCGCGAGGGGACTCTGGACCCCCGTGCGCGCTCTGCGGAAACGCCTACGACGCCCACTCCACGGACGACGCGGACGCGCCTCCGCCGGCGTGGTGGACTCCGCACGGCGAGAGTTGCCCTGGAGGCGGGGAGGACGGTCCGTTCTGGATGGCGGCCTCCGACGAGCAGTTGGACGCCATGGCCCGCGCCGCGTTCCTGCGCGACGTTCGTGCTGGGGACACCGGCCCGATCCTGGTGCTCTTGGGCATGCTTCGGTCTGGAGCGCCGGAGACAGCGTTGATCCTGCTCGGCGGCGAGCGACCTGGAGACGCGACGCCGGACCCTGGCGTTGCCTCCATGGGGGAGGACAGCGACTACGACTACGTTCGCGGAGACCTCGCGGACCTCCTTGGTCTTCCGGACGACGCGCTCACAATCGAGGATTACCGCGACCTTGGCGACCCAGAGTCACTTCCGTTGTTCTGGCGCCAGGCCAGGCCGATCCTGGAGAGGATCACCGACCAGGCCGCGCTCGACCTCGCCGACGAACTTCTTGGTCTTCCGACCGCACGCCGTGTGGTCCCAGGATCTCCGGAGTGGAATGAGACGCGTGCGAGGCTTGAGCTTATGCGTCGTCGTCCACGCGTGGCGTGGTTCATGAGCATCCGAGAGAAGCTCCGCGACTTCGTTGGGCTCGGCGACATCAACCCGGAAACGGCGACCGACGCTCAGCTTGAGCTTCCAAGCTCTGATTCCAGCGGCCACTCGTTCCTCTATCTCGTTGACGGCGATGAGGTATGTAGCCGCTGCGCAAACCGCACGCAAGAGCCGTGGACGCTCACAGGCGTCAACTCCTACCTGGAGGGTCCGCCTATCTTGTGCTCTGACTGTCACGAGGTGATCGAGGGTGATCCGAGCGCAGATGACGATGAAGATCAGAACGAGGAGACAGAGAGCAATGGGCGCTCGGTGAACCCGCGCCGTAACAGCGACGAGCGCCTGCGTCAGCTTGAGCGCCAGGCCGAGGCCACGGGCGCCGGCTCCGACATCGATGCGTTCGCGGTCGAGAGAAAGCGCGTTGGCGTCGACTCGAATGCGATCCTCGACGAACTGCTCGGGAATCGTCTCCTGCTAGCCTCGTTCAACAGGGAGAACGTCGCAGGGAAGGGCGTGCGTCATCGGCCGCTTCGCGGTCTCGTATCGAGTATGCGACGTGTGCTCAAGGACGAAGACGTCTTCGGGCTCTTCCACTACGTCTTCGGTCGGCTTGGTCTCATACCCATGGTCCGCGACGGGATCTGGGTGACCGTCGCGCATCATAGTCAGCCGTATTCACCCGGCGACGATCCGGTGACCGAGTTCCAGCGCCGCTGGCCGGAGATGGTCACAGACGATGACGACTACGAGGCGCTGGGACTCGCCTGGGCGCGAACACCAGCAGACGATCGCGTTCGCGTCCTCGGCGTCGAGCTTCTAGGCTATACCGATCTGCTTGAACGCCGCCTGAAGGCCGACAGCATGGAGATCACATGAGGCGCAACGCCGACGACGACCGTCTTCGTAAACTTGAGCGCCTGGCCGCCACAGGCGACCGCGACGCGCTCTCCAGGCTGTTCCGAGAGAAGCAGCGCACTGGTCGCCACAACGCAGTCACGATCGGGGAGATGGCCTCGACGCATGGCCCAGACGTCGTGGTGTTTATGCGCGGCCTGTCGGATGAGCTGGGCGGGAGTTACTGGAAGCGCGAGCTGGACCGTCCGCCAGGTGCGATCCTGCCGGCCATGACGCACGAGGAGATTACGCGGGTGCTCAGTCGCGCCAACTACAGCGACGCCCGCAACGCGTACGCGCAGATGATCGAGGCCAATGCCGAGGACATGGCGGCGCGCAGTCGCGGGACGAGCCGTCGCCGCCCGTCTGTCTCAGGCTTCATGGATGACGCTCGGACGCGCGCCGCCGAACGTGTGTCTGAGTTCCTGGAGGAGCCGAGGACTCTGGAGCCAGACGACATCATCGGACATCTTGATCGACCGATGATGTGGGCGATCGCCGAGCGCATCCGCGATGTCGTTCGCGAGAGCGAGGCTGAGGCGTCGAGGGGGCGTGCGCTCGGAGAGCCGCCAGCCGAGGTCGAGATCGAAGGCGGCGTCCTCCGACGCGACGAGTACTGGGGGATCAGGTTCGTCGACGACCACGGGAACACCGAAGGCGTCATAGTGGATCCGAATGCCGAGGGATGGGCAGAAGCAGCGTCCAGGTTCGGCGTGACACGCGAGACGATCACGGTTCCGTGCCCTGGATGCGGAGAGCGCCAGGTGTCCTACGGACTCGCCATGTGCCGCGAGTGCTTCGAACAAGTGGACCATGTCGTCAGCCCCGCCCTCGCCAGGCTGTTTCGGGCCGAGACGGACAACCATGAGCAGATGCTCGCGGACGGAGACGCCGACGATGAGACGCCGGAACCAACGCTCGGGTCCGCCCTGGAGAGCCTCAACTCCGGCTACGACACTGGGCACGAGGACGACATGGAGGCTGTTACCACCGAGCTTCGTGGACTGATCGCGCTCGGTGGAGAGGACGCGCTGATCGAGAGCGTGTGGGACGGAGACGTCGACGAGTGAGCGACGACGTCCGAACTGAACAGCTTGCTCCGTGATTCCTCACGGTTCATGCAGATCTCTCGCGCAGACAGCGGCGACACGTTGGCGTTCTTGTTGTTGCGGCGCAGAGCGACTCGTGAGTTGTCACACGGCTTGCAGCGTGGCTGCTTGATCCTGCGGCGCTCGACGCAGGCCGCGCACCCTGGCTCGTTGATGCTGTGTTCTTCACACGACTTGAATCGCGGGTAGTACTCGGTGGCCGGCTTGAAGTACCCGCACCACAGACATGAGTGAAAGACCATCTCTTCTGGAATGCTAGCTCTTCCCACGAGCGCCCTCCTGCTTCACTGGCTTGACGCATGCAGCGCACAGCACAGCGTCCATCTTCCAGGCTCCCAGGCTCTTGGTTGGCTTCCAGGCGATCATGTCCTTGAGCTGCATCCGCTTACATCCTGTGCATGACCTGGATGATCGGATGCGAACCGGCTTGAACGGCGTATTGCGATTGATGATCTCGTCCATAGAGCCTCCGCGACGGAGACTCTACCAGACGCTACCGACTGTTCCTGAGCCGTCGAGTGATGGCAGGCGACGTAGCCCTAGCGGAGGTCTACGAAGCGCCTGGGAGCTGGAGGCGCAGGTTGGCCATGTAGGTTGGCCATGAGAGCGGATGTCAGGTAGCGGTAGAAGCCGAGCCAGACGACCTGCTCGGGAGGATGGCATAGAACGTCATGGTCTACGACCGTGACCTGATCTACAGGCCAGCTTGTCCCAGCACGGTTATCTTCCATGAAGTAATCTCTGATGATGTGCTGACCTGCCATTCCGTCGTGTTCATCTTCGCTGGCGATTTCGGCCCTCAAATAGACGCTGTCAGGAATCCTGTGGATCTCAGAGAAGAAGCCTTGGTCGACGATGTCATTGCACATGAGCGCTAGATCTCGCGCGAAGTCTGGGTGTGTGATTTCGGTAGCCCAGACATGTCGACGAACGACGTCGCTAAACTCGGCAGAACTACGCATTCCGGCTTCATACCGAGCGAGACCTCTTCCCATGTTGTCTTCGGCTATCCTCTGGACCGCAGAGACAAGCGATTGCGCAGCGGCGTGCTGGGCAGCGTGACTGTGAGTCCGGCTGATCAGGTCTACGAGCGACACCTGCCCGCAAGCCACCCACCGCGCCTCGCAAACGATCCTGTCATAGTCGGAGCGGGACTCCCACCCTGCGGCGATCTGGACATCATGGCCTAGCACAATCAAGATCGCCTGCCGCTCAGGCGCGTTCGCCGCTGCCAAGATCTCAAGCCGCCCTAGAGCCGTCTCAGGATCCGAGAAGTTGAACCCAGCGACATTGCCACCATGCCTGATCCCGGCTTTGAGCAAGGCCGCGAGATCATCTGGTGACCTGGTCTTCCGCCACGCGAGCTCGAGCCCACGAAACTCTGCGTCAGATGAGTTGCGCGTCTTCATGAGCTGTAAGACCTCTCGCCGAGCTTGCTGACCTTGTGACACGGACTGGATCACGGGCGACTGAGTCCACTTCAATCAAGCGAGACATGAATCAGGCGCTCAAGGAACCACCTGTTTAGAGCGTCAGACTGTCGGCGCGGCACCGTAGCTGAAGCATATACATGGGTCATGTTCACGGAGTCCTTGAATAGGGCCTCCTGTGCATAGTCAGATGGCCTCATCAGTAGAGCTTCCAACACTACGCGGCAGGCGTAGGTGACTCCCTTTTGATGAGGCGGATTCCATACGCCCAAGGGGGGCTCGGCGATCAGAGCACGGTCGAGCGCACTCCGAGCGTCTACGCGCGCCTCAAGCAGCGCAGCGCCACCGACGATCTGATGGTTTGTACCGCGCTCTAGCGCGTGTCTTGCCGCAATAATGATGTCGTCGAAGACATCTCCTGTGGTCCCTTCCATGACTGCTCTTGCGTGTTCAATACAGTCAATGGACCAAGCCGCTAGAACGCCAGCAACGCCAGGCGCTCTTACATCAACGTTGTCGAGGACCTCTCGTAGCCCACGGAAATCGGTAGGCGCAAGAAGCCCTCTGTAGCCTGTCGCTTCTTTCGCTGCGTGGTCTCCGAACATAGCCGCCAAGATGACTCGTCCAGGAGCCAGCTCTCCGCTACGCATCCTTTCAACGAGGAGCTTTGATTGGCTCGCGACAGACGGAGACCTAAGGAGCTCACGCTCGGTAGAACGGAGTGAGTCGTCTGGAGTCGCGTTCCGGAACCGGCGACGGCTAGGCTTGATCTCTGTAGGGCGTTCATTGTGCATCTTCATGCGCTGAGGGTTTGACCTGGCATCGGACACAACACCGAGAATGTCTTTGTCGATACCTGCGCCACCGGGCAGGTGGTCACGGAGATAAGTGAATGCAGTCGTGGCGCACCCAGACTTCAGAGACGGATCCCACCACAGGCCGCCAACGACCGCCGACTTGACTCCGAGCTCCTTCAGGCGTCCTGTGAATACAGGAAGGAATGTGTCCCAATCGTCAACGCCGTCAGAGAATGGAACGACGACGAGATCCTTGAGACTTTTCCGCTCCAGTTCAGTCTTGAACCACTTGTAGATGCGTCCGCCAGTGTCCGGATTGTCAATCAGGAAGACTGGTCCGTGGTGCTCAACAGCCGCCATGATCATTGACGATGCCAGCTCGTAAGCTTCATCTATGCCCCAGGCACAATCTCCGTCGTCTGTGTCGTCGTCGTCGTCGTCGTCTGAAAACGACTCGGCGAACGAGTCGAGGCTCCCGGGGTGAACCAACACAAGCGCGCTCTGATCCAATGGCGTCGCGTTCCGGAACCGGCGACGGCTAGGCTTGATCTCCGGAGGCCGGTCGTTGTATACGAGCGAGATCCTCGCCATGAGCGCTACGAGCGCCTTGCGTGCATCGGCGCGGAGCTCGGCCTGCGCGCTTGGCGTGATAACGTCTTCATCGTATTCAAACAGGGCGTCTAGAGCCTCATCTTCCGTCTTGTACACGCCGTTCCATTCATACTGATCGAATGTCCGTGTAGCTCCCCATCCACTCTTAGCAGAAACGGATTCTGCGCCCCTGATTCCATCGTGTTTTAGCGACGAGATAATGTCATCAACACGATCCTGATCTTCCGGATCCGGATCCATGAGATCGACGGTCTCTCCGTCCTTCAGGTAGTGACTAGGCGGAGAGATAAATACAGTTCCTCCTGATCTCGTCTCCACGAGCGTCCACAGACCTTCGTCCGTCGTGTAGTTATTCATGTTCGTGACGAAGCCAGTGATCCCGCATTCAATGCGCGAGAGGTACTCAATCCAGTCGGCTAGATCAGCTCCGGTCTGAACATGCTCTGGGAGCTGCGGGTCGCCTGTTGGCTCGATGCTCTCAGCCCATTCATCTGGTTCTTCGAACGGCTGGACCTCAAGCGCTTCCCAAAGGAACCCTACGAGGCTATGGCTCGGATAGTCTCCGCGCTTGCTTGAGTCGAAGGCCCAGTCGCCGAATCCACGGATCACGCCAGCGCTGATCACTGCGCCCAGCGCGGAGCTGGGTCCAGCGAGGGTGCGGACTACGTCGCGTTGATCTACGCCGTTTTGGATCGCGATGGCCGCGTAGTCGACTGCATCACGATCAAGTCCGCTCTGACGCCAAATGCGCTCTGCATTGCGATGGTCAGTATCTGCGTTTCGACGTAGGCGCCTGGTCATGAAGGCATGATATCCGGTGCTTTTGCCGGAGGCACAAGGGTCAACTAGCCTTGGCGCCCACCGAAGTACTTGATGAGAGCTCCGAAAGCGACGCCTGCGGCTACGGTTGCGATGATCTTCGCGTAAGGAAAGTATGGGGCCTGGCTTGGATCGAGGTCGCCGAGGCCATCATAGCTCTCAAGGATGGGGCGTTGGGTGTCCAGACCCTGTTTTGACTCTCTGTAGGGAAATACAATCAGTGGCGGTCGCATATTGAACGGGTCGAACGGGATGGTCCTTGGCGCATCTTCAGGAGCATCAGGTGGAGTGGGGTATCCTGTCCCACTCCCAGCGGGGGCGTATCCGACTTCAGCGGCCCGCTGTGACTTTTGGGGTGGCACAGACGTAGGCTTGAAGTGCTCACGCGGTAGCGCAATGCCGACCCACGGCTGCATTCTGATCTCGCCAGACCGCTCTGGCCTGGCGTTTGTCCGGGCCTGCTCAGTGAGACCTTGACTGACTGCTTCCCGCATCGAAGCAGCCTGCACAGCCTGCGCGGCGGCGGCAACGGCGGTGGTGCCGCCG
>Ga0315273_10004360_pt1 | contig 17325 bp, 12 predicted proteins | sample YL17G02_0_MG_FD_205753 | JGI IMG/M metagenome (GOLD analysis project Ga0315273, IMG submission 205753) | Sediment microbial communities from Yellowstone Lake, YNP, Wyoming, USA - YL17G02_0 | ecosystem: Environmental > Aquatic > Freshwater > Lake > Sediment | place: USA: Wyoming | collected...
GTCTCGGCGGTACGCTCAAACCCCTGGACGAGGCGATTAACCTCGCTAAGCCAAAAAACAGGACCGAGTACCTCGCGATTGTTGACCGCGTCACTGGAAAGATTGACGGTATCCTGCCTTCAACTCTTTTCAACCAAGCACCGAGTTCTTTCACTGGCGGACCAGACGGTACGTTCTTCGGAATAATGGCGTTGAACACTTCGCGAGAAGCAACTCTCCCTTCCATTATTGCCAATGCGTTTGTCAATCCTTACGCTCTCGCAGTCTCGTTTTTCTCCAGGCAAGGACAAGGAGAAGTAATAACTCGCAACACCGGGACTGTCCGCTACACCGTCACAAATGTCTCTGGTAGTGCCACACTTCGTTCAGGAACAGGAGTGGTTACACCGAGCAATCCGAATGTAGGAGACCTATTAGGCCCTGGACTTCCTGATGGCGGATACAAGCTCTCTGCCTGCGTGCTCAAGAGTGACGGCAACTGCGACCCAGAACTCACTGACCACAACTTCTTCCTCTGTTACTCAAAGCCGTGGACCAAAGACAAGGTGCTCATTGTCGCAAACTCCGGCAGACCCCTTCGCGTTGTTGATGCAGGAGGCGCAACCTCGGTTGAAATGCTTCCTGACCTTCTTGTCCTGTCCAACGCCATTCGCGACATCACCGTGACCGACGGCGTTTCAACCCGCGTCATCACCCCAACCCCGATCTCGCGCATTGTGTTCTTTAAGGACCGGGACCAGCCCTATCTGAGAAATGTTGTCAACTCGGCAACATTCAAAGACGGGCCAGTTGTTCCCGGCTCCATCGCGACCCTATTTACTTGGGGCGCGACCCAAGGCGACCCGGAAATCTCGCAGACCAATCCGCTTCTGACCGTGTCCTGTGGAAAGAGAACACAGGTTCTCTTCACCGGCTCTGACAGGCGGACTCTCCCGGCGCCATTCTTCTACTGCAGCCAACTGCAATTGAATGTTCAGGTGCCCAAGGAACTCCGCGGTCCAACTGCCTGGGTGCAGGTGCAACTCGGGGAGTCTCTGAGCAATCAGGTAGAGGTTCAAGTCGCGGACACTGAACCAAGCATTTTCCTGATTGATTCAGCGACCAAAACCGGCGCAGTGATTTTCGCTGACGGCCCCAAAGCAGGACAGCTTGTCACATCAGACAATCTCGCCAAGCCCGGCGACTTTCTCTCGGTTTTCGCCACTGGGCTCGGCGAGACAATGCCCCCGCTTCCAACTGACGGCATCGCGCCGCCGCCCCCGCCCCCGCCTTCGTCTGAACGACTTGCCGCAGCATTCACGCTCTACACGACACTGCGGCCAGTGCTGGCCAGCGCGAACGGCATACCTTGGAAAGTTCTTTTCTCTGGTCTTGCGCCCGGCTTTGTCGGGCTCTACCAGGTAAACATTCAGGTGCCGGATACGCTCACACCCGGCATCCATCCCTTCACTCTCGCAATGGAGGGAACCGGCGGCGAAAGGAGAGTGAGCAATGAAATCTTGCTCGCCGTCCAATAAGCTCAATGATTTGTTCTTTAGAAAGGGCAATAATGCCAAACGCTCGGGGAGTGGCGTTCGCACTCTCCCACGGGGTCATCGCACACCGTGTAATAAATATCAAAGGCGCTGCGGAACTTTAGAGAAGGTTCTACCGCGCCTTTTCTATTTGCCGACTATACATAATTCTAAATATCAAGCGAAAATTTTAATAAAGTTTGCATCAAAATCGGTTTTATGATATACATATGGTGTATGAGTCCTGTCGAAACAGGACTTTTTTATTAAAAATACAGGCCACTAAGCGCTAGGCACTAGCTGATGCAAAATGCATTTGCTAAAGCCTAAAGCCTAAAGCCTAAAGCCTATCATGTTAGACCTAAAAACATTCAAATCGGCTTTGGAACAATTGGAAGAAGAAAGAAAAATTCCAAAAGAAAAAATACTGGAAGCCATCGAACAAGCAATGGCGGCGGCTTATAAAAAGGATTACGGCAAAAAAGGACAAATCATCCGAGCCAAGTTTGATTTGGAAAATGGCCGGACGGATTTCTTTCAAGTAAAAATTGTCGTGGATGAAAGTATTGCAATCTTAGATGAAGAAAAAGAGAAAAAACGTTCGCCCAAAAAAGAGGGCGATTTGTCCGCCGTAGCCTGGGCGGAGGCGGATGAACGCGTGCATTTTAACCCCGAACATCATCTGCTTCTGGAAGATGCGAAGAAAATAAAAAAAGGAGTGGAACTAAATGATGAAATTATTTTCCCGCTTGAGGCGAAAGACGATTACGGGCGCATCGCCGCGCAGACGGCTAAGCAAGTCATCATTCAGAAAATCCGCGAAGCGGAACGCACTTCAATCATTGACGAATACGGCACTAAGGAAGGAGAAGTTATTTCCGGCGTGGTGCAGAAAGTGGAGCGAGGCAATGTCTATGTTGATTTTAACAGAGCGACCGGAATATTGCCGGCCGAAGAACAAATCCCGGGAGAATACTGGGAGAGAGGCCAACGCATCCGAGCTTATCTCTACAGCGTGGAAGATACGCCGCGAGGCATAAATTTGCGCCTCTCCCGCACCCATCCGAAATTTATAGAAAAACTTTTTGCCACGGAAGCGCCGGAAATTCAAAACGGAATCGTGGAAATAAAATCAGTCGCCCGCGAAGCCGGCGCGCGTTCAAAGATTGCGGTATTTTCAAATGATGAACACATTGATGCTGTCGGTTCTTGCGTCGGACAAAAAGGCACCCGAGTAAACACTATTACCGGAGAGCTTTCCGGAGAAAAAATTGATATAATTCCTTGGTCTGAAGATCCAAAGCAATTTGTTTCTAACGCTCTTTCTCCGGCCAAAGTTCTGGCTATTGAAATAGACGAGAAAGAGCGCAAAGCTACCGTGGAAGTGGCTAACGACCAATTGTCGCTGGCCATTGGCAAGGGCGGACAAAATGTGCGCCTCGCTGCTAAGCTGACTGGATGGAGAATAGATATTAAGGGCGGTGATAAAGAAGTCGCTTCGACCGATGGTTTACCCGCCTCTGGCGGCGCCAAAGGCGACCAGGGAGAAAAAGTTGAAATTGCAGAATAGAAATAAATTATTATTAAATAACTTGTCCCGCAACCGGCGGAAATAAAATATGAATCAATTTTTATTGTTTGCAATTATTAGTTCAATGGTGGCTATCATTTATGGCCTATTTTTAGCCAAGTCAATATTAAAAAAGAGCGCCGGTAATGAAAAAATGCAATCAATTGCTTCGGCGATAGCGGAAGGCGCGAAAGCATATTTAAATAGACAATATAAGACAATTGGCTTTATCGCGATTATTCTTTTTGTCATTCTTTGGCTCGGGCTTGGATTTACTTCCGCTCTTGGATTTATTTTGGGAGCATTACTCTCTGCTCTGGCTGGATATGTCGGTATGAATGTTTCGGTTCGGGCAAATGTGCGCACCGCCGAAGCGGCCAAAAGCGGACTGGCAGAAGCATTGTCCGTCGCTTTCAAAGGCGGGTCGGTCACCGGGCTTCTCGTCGTCGGACTCGCTCTCTTGGGCGTAGCCGGATTTTTCGCTCTAACGCACGATGTCAAAGCATTGATTGGTTTTGGTTTTGGAGGGTCTTTAATATCAATATTCGCTCGGCTGGGCGGAGGCATTTTTACCAAAGCGGCGGATGTCGGAGCGGACTTAGTTGGAAAATTGGAAGCTGGTATTCCGGAAGATGACCCGAGAAATCCAGCCGTAATCGCGGATAATGTCGGGGATAATGTCGGGGATTGCGCGGGAATGGCGGCGGACCTTTTTGAAACTTATGCCGTCACTTCCATTGCGGCCATGCTCTTGGGTTCTCTTACTTTCGCCGGAATGCAAAATGCTCTCCTCTTTCCGCTCGCTCTCGGCGGCGCGGCCGCTCTCGCCTCAATCGTGGGAACCTGGTTCGTGCGTTTGGGAAAATCCAAAAATATTATGAACGCTCTTTATAAAGGATTGGTTGCCACCGGCCTTATCTCCGCCATCGCTTTTTATCCGATTACCGATATACTGATGGGAAAAAATGGAATTTATAGCACGGCTAATCTTTTCTTTGCTTCACTCGTGGGGCTCGTAATCACCGCTCTCTTGGTAGTAATTACAGAATATTTCACTTCGTCAAAATATGCTCCGGTCAGATCAATTGCGGAGTCCTCTGTCTCCGGTCATGGCACGAATATTATTCAAGGTTTGGCAATTTCAATGAAATCAACCGCTGGGCCTCTCCTGGTCATCGTGGCTGGAATTTTATTTTCATATAATTTTGCCGGACTCTACGGTATTGCAATTGCGGCCATGAGCATGCTCTCAATGGCCGGCATTATTGTGGCCATTGATTCTTATGGGCCAATCACCGATAATGCCGGAGGTATCGCCGAGATGTCCGGAATGGATAAAGCGGTGCGTAAAGTCACCGATGCCCTCGATGCTGTCGGCAATACCACTAAAGCTGTGACCAAAGGTTATGCCATCGGTTCGGCCGGACTAGCGGCATTGGTTTTATTTTCTTCCTATACTCAAGAATTTGCCAAAGCGGGAGTGCATCTGAACTTTACTCTGGAAAATCCGAAAGTTATCGCCGGACTTTTTCTGGGCGGACTTCTGCCTTATTATTTCGGCGCGCTTTGTATGGAAGCCGTCGGCAAAACGGCAGGAAAAGTTGTTGAAGAAGTACGTCGACAATTTAGAGACATCAAAGGAATTATGGATGGAACAGGAAAACCGGAATATGGAAAGTGCGTTGACCTCGTTACCGGGAGCGCCATCAAGCAAATGATAATGCCCGCTCTCATTCCCGTCCTCGCGCCAATCTTGGTTGGTTTTCTATTGGGACCGGTTGCCTTAGGCGGACTTTTGGTTGGTTCTATTGTTACCGGGCTCTTTGTCGCTATTTCAATGACCTCCGGTGGAGGCGCCTGGGATAATGCGAAAAAACACATTGAAGCGGGAAATTTCGGCGGCAAAGGAAGCGATGCCCATAAAGCAGCCATCACCGGCGACACGGTCGGCGACCCTTATAAAGATACCGCCGGCCCGGCCATCAACCCGATGATAAAAATCTTAAATATTGTTGCTTTGCTTTTGGTTGCTTTTTTGATATAATTCAGGCAAGTTAAATTGTAAATTCTAAATATGGAAACAGAAGAAAAAAAATCAAATGGAGCCTTTATTGGCTTAATAGTCATAATCATCATTCTCGTTATTGGCGGCATATATCTGGCATTAAAAAAATAAAGTGCTATGAAAATATCAGTCAAAAAACTGCCCAGAAGCGAGGTGGAGATTGAAGGAGAAGTTGAAAGTGAGATATTTGAATCTTATTTCGAAAAAGCTTTAAAAAAAATCGGCGAAAATTTGGAACTGGACGGTTTTAGGAAAGGTAAAATACCGGAAAGTGTTTTGCTTTCCAATGTGCCGGAAATTCGCATTTTGGAAAAGATGGCGGAACTCGCTCTCGGTGAGCATTATCCTAAAATTGTTGAAGATGAAAAAATAGACGCGATTGGCCGGCCGGAAATTTCCATTACCAAATTGGCTCGTCAGAATCCTTTGGGTTTTAAAATCAAGACTGCCGTGTTGCCGGAAATTAAACTTCCCGATTATAAAGATATCGCGAAAAAAATAATTTCAAAAATTACCGATATTGAAAAAAATATTACGGTCTCCGATGAGGACTTGGAAAATACAATAATGGATATCAGAAAATCTCGCGCGCCGAAAAAGCATATAAAAGAAGGAGCAAAAGAGGAAGAAAAAGAAAATTTACCGGAATTTAATGATGCATTTGTACAAACTCTTGGACCTTTTAAAGATATTGCGGACTTTAAAATTAAATTAAAAGAAAATATTAAACTGGAAAAAGAAAATCAGCAAAAGGAAAAAACCAGATTGAAAATCATTGAAAAAATAATTGACGATAGCCAGATGGATTTGCCGGAGATTTTAGTTGAAGTTGAATTGGATAAAATTTTATATAAAATGGAATCCGACATCACTCAAATGGGACTAAAGTTTGAAGATTATTTGAAACATCTGAACAAAACATCGGAAGATTTAAGAAAAGAATTCGGAATTGACGCCGGGAAAAAAGCCAAGCTCGGCCTTATTTTAAATGAAATTGCGAAGGTGGAAAAAATAGTTGCGGATAAAGAGCAAGTGGCCAAAGAGGTTGCGGCCATATTGGAACATTACAAAGATGCCGACCCTGAACGCGCCAGAATGCACGCGGAAAACGTTCTCACTAATGAAAAAATCTTCCAGTTCTTGGAGAGTCAATAAAAATAACCATCTGTGCAACATCGGATGTTGCACAGTTTAAAAAATCTTACTTTCTTTCGCCGGGCTTGTTTCAACAAAAATTTTATATGTATCAGAATTTTTACTAGAAAACTGAGAAGTTATTATGTCAGGCTGTAAAAATTTTCCCCAGCGATTTACCAAAACGCAATCCTGATAACTAGACCAAAAATATTTAAGTTCCTTATTCTTAAGTTCTTTTATCTCTCGAGGATTTTTATGAATATAAGAAGAAATATATAGCAATTGTTCATTGTTTTCTATTAAAACTGCTTTGTAAGCGCCTTGTAATAAATGTCCACTTCTTTCATATTTTGTATTAATATATTTTGTATAAGCATTTTGTAATCGTTGCATATATTTTGAGATACCACCCTCTTCTGCTTCTTGTAATAGTAAATGAAAATGGTTTGGCATAAGACAAAAATTTATAAGTTTAATCTGACGATTTTTCAATAAATTAGAATCAAAATTTTTAATATATGTTTCTGGATCCAAAATAAAGTCTTTAAACATGCGATTTAGGTTTTTCATAGTTTCTGGAATTTGAAGTATCATCATTAAAAATAGGAATCTTTTTCGGTCACGATCATTGAAAAAAATGATATTTTTAGCAATCCCCCTATTATACACATGCAAAAATTCATCAGGAGCAATATTGAATCTTTTCATTTTGTTATTATATAAAATTCTCTTACCTCGTGCAACATCGGATGTTGCACAGATCGCATATTTTTTCAAACCTGGTTGAGGTTCAAAAAAATTCAATGTTAATTTTTGCCTATCTGCTGGAGACAACTCTACTGGATGATTTCGCATTATACTTTTAGCAGAAGTTTCACTATCGGGTGTTTTCATAAACAAAGCATATCAAAATACATAACTAGAGTCCCAGAGCATAAAGTAATAACGCCATCCGGACATAAAGCCCGTTTCGGGCCTGGCGGAAATAAGCGGCGCGGGGGTCCTGGTCAACTTCCGGCTCAATTTCATTTATTTTGGGAAGCGGATGCATAATTATGGCATTCGGTTTCAAGCTTTTCAAATGATCTTTTTTGAGAATAAATAAATCTTTTACTTTTTCATAATCTTTTATATTCATAAAACGCTCTTTTTGCACTCGGGTCATATAAAATACGTCTAAAACAGGCAACGCTTCATCTAAACTTCGGAGTTCTTCAAAAACTACTCCGCTATCTTTTAATTCTTTTATAAATTCTCTAGGTAGTTCCAATTCTTTCGGCGAAAGAAAATAAAATTTATTGCCTTCAAAAAATCTTAACAAAGGCAAAAGCGATCGAAGCGTTCGGCTATTTAACAAATCTCCCCCAAAACCGATATTTAAATTTGTGAGCCGTCCGTGCTCTTTTTTAATTGTATACAAATCCAAGAAACCCTGCGTTGGGTGTTGGTTCGCGCCATCACCAGCATTAATTAGCGGTTTGGTGGCAACTTTTGCCGCAGCTTCCAAGGTCAAAGCTTTTGGATGACGGATAATAATAATGTCAGCATACGAGCAAAGTATTTTGGTGGTATCTTCAATACTTTCTCCCTTATAAGCGGAAGAATTTTCCATAGCATTTTCCGCGGAGATCACTTTTGCCCCCAACTTAAGCGCGGCTGTTTCAAAAGACAAGCGAGTTCTGGTGGATGGTTCAAAAAAAATACAAGCGACAATTTTATTTTGTAGACATTGTCCAATTTTATCGTCTTTGCATTCTTTTTCCATTAAAGCTGATTGAGATAAAATTTTCTCAACTTCATCTTTGGTAAATTTTTCAGTAGAAATTATATTAGGCATAAATTTCTTAATTATTTAAATACTCTTTATACGACTTAACTTCTAAATTCTCTATAGAATAACGCGCTAAAGCTTTGATGAAGGCTCGCGCCAATTGCAAATCGGTAAATAATGGAATTTGGTTGTCTACTGTAGCTCGGCGTATACGAAAACCATCAGTAACGACATGCCCCACTTCCCCCTGGACATTTTCTGTCACAGTTTCGGTCTTACTTAAATTTACCACAAAAGACACTTTTTTGCTTTCAATAATATCCAAAGCATTCGGTGATTGCTGATATGCTTTGCGCACCGTCGTGCATTTTACATTCTGTTTTTTAAAAAATTCGGCTGTGGTGTCTGTCGCAAAAATTGTATAGCCAAGAGAGAGCAGCGTGTTGGCCGTTTCCAAAAACTTGGCCTTATTGAGCTCCCCGCCTAAAGAAAAAAGAACATTTTTATTTTTAAAATCAAATTTATTGGTGCTTAAAATTGATTTTAAAAGCGCCTCATCATAATCTCGGCCGAAACAAGCCGCTTCTCCGGTTGACGACATCTCCACTCTTAACACCGGGTCAGCGCCGAGCAATCTTGAAAAAGAAAATTGCGGGGATTTTACAACGACGCTCTGGGGATATACAAAATGGTGGGATTTAGCTTTTCCCAAAAAACTATCCACGGCTATCTCCGGGAAATTGGCATCCATCGCTTTGGACAAAAATGGAAAAGTGCGACTGGCGCGCACATTGACCTCAATCACAAATGGTTGATTGTTTTTTACTAAAAATTGAATATTGAATGGCCCGGTAATAGAAAGTTCCAGCGCAATTTTTTTAGAAATTTCGCGCAATTGAAATTCTGTTGAAGCATAGACCCTCTGCGTCGGATAGACGATGGTCGCATCACCGGAATGCACTCCGGCATTTTCCACATGCTCAGAAATTCCGTAAATCATCAGTTCCCCATTTTGCGCCACTGCATCAAATTCAAGCTCTTTGGCATTTTCTATATATTTGGAAATAGTGACTGGATGAAGCGGGGAAAGCACCGCTGCTTTATTTATAAAATTAAATAATTGTTCTTGGTTGTAACATACGCGCATCGCTGAACCTGAAAGCACATATGAGGGACGAACCAAAACCGGGAAACCATAATTCTTTGTAAACTTTTTCGCTTCCTTCATAGAAGTAAAACTTTGCCATCGGGGTTGTAAAATATCGAGCTTGTCCAATAAGGCCGAAAAAGCATTACGGTTTTCGGCTCGATCAATATTTTTCGCGCTGGTGCCCAAAATATGAAAACCGGAGTCGGAGAGTTTCTGCGCAAGGTTATTCGGCCTTTGCCCGCCGACAGAAATTATCAATCCATCAGCTTTTTCAAATTCAAAAATATCCGCGATTGTTTCAAAAGACAAATTTTCAAAATATAAACGATCGGACATATCATAATCGGTTGACACGGTTTCCGGATTGCAGTTTATGATAATTGATTGCTTCTTATGCCGCTTCAGCGCCAATCCCGCATGAACGCAGGACCAGTCAAATTCAACCGAGGAACCAATATGGTACGGGCCGCTGCCCAAAACAACAATTGCGTTTTTTCCAAGCGGAGACACGTCATGATGAGCTCCATGATAGGTCAGATATAAATAATTGGTCTGTGCCGGCACTTCCCCGGCCAAGGTATCAATAGCAAAAATGAATGGCGTAACTCCCAAACTAATACGTAACTGGCGAATTTCCAATTCTGTTTTCCCGCACAGATTGCCAATTTTTTTATCCGAAAAACCAACCTGTTTTACGGCCAGTAAATTTTTTTTGCTCAAAACTTTATTTTTCAAAAACCTTCTTTCTGTATTTACGATATTTTGTATTCTATACAAAAACCATAAGTCAATTCCGGTTATTTTATGAATTTTCTCAACGCCAATTCCTCTTTTAATACTCTCGGCGATGGCAAATATTCTTCGTGGTGTCGGAGTGCGTAAGAAAAAATTTAATTTATTTTTTCCGCCAGAGGCGGATCCGCCTTGGGCAGAAAAACCATTATCCATCACGCTTTCAACCAGGCCGGACTGCATGCGCACCGCTTTCTCTAATGCTTCTTCAAAACTTCGTCCAATCGCCATCACTTCGCCCACTGATTTCATCGCGCTGCCGATGTGCTCCGCGGCGCCGACAAATTTCACCAAATCCCATCGTGGCATTTTTACCACCACATAATCAAGCGCCGGCTCAAAGAAACTTTGGGTCACTCTGGTAATCTTGTTTTCTATTTGCAGCAGGCTTTTGCCCAAGGCAAGCTTGGCTGCCACATAAGCCAGCGGATAGCCGGTGGCTTTGGAAGCGAGCGCGCTGGAACGGGACAAACGCGCATTGACTTCAATTACAAAATAATCTATCCCCTCACCCCCTCCTCCCTCTCTCCCGCGGGGAGAGGGGGACGGATTTAGCGCAAACTGCACATTGCACTCACCAACTATTTTCAAACTTTGGACAATTTTTATGCTCGCTGCCCGCAGTTTATGATATTCTTCATTATTTAATGTCTGGCTGGGCGCAACAACGATAGAGTCACCGGTATGGATTCCGAGCGGATCCAAATTTTCCATATTGCACACCGTAACTGTATTGCCAAATTTATCACGCACAACTTCATATTCAATTTCTTTGAAATGATGCAGATATTTTTCAATCAAAACTTGCGGAGATACGGCCAGCGCGCCTTGAACTATTTTTTCCAATTCCAGGCCATTATTGGCCACCCCGGATTTCTGTCCCCCCAGAGCAAAGGCTGCCCGGACCATTAACGGAAAACCGATTTTTTTAGCAACTATTTTTGCATTCTTTAAATTAGTGGCGCTGCCAGAAGGCGGTATGGGAATATTTATACTTCTTAAATGTTCGGCGAATTTTTTCCTATCTTCAGTTAGTTCAATAGAGGAAATGGCACTGCCTAATACTTTTACATTATATTTTTTCAATATGCCTTTTCTCTCTAGCGCTAGTCCGCAATTAAGCGCTGTCTGTCCTCCAAAAGATAGCATAATTCCATTGGGTCGTTCTTTTTTAATAACTTTTTCCACGAAATATCCATCAACCGGCAAAAAATACACTTCATCAGCGAGCGTCTTGGAGGTTTGAAATGTGGCAATGTTTGGATTAACTAAAATAACTTTGATTTTTTCCTCTTTCAGGGCCTTGATCGCCTGACTGCCGGAATAATCAAACTCCCCCGCCTCGCCGATTTTTAAGGCGCCTGAACCCAGGATTAATATTTTTTTAAATTTATTTGTTCTTCCTTTTTTCATAATATTTTTTTCCGCCCGAGGCGGATCCGCCTAGGGCGGAAAAAAAACAATCAAAAACCCAATCAGTATCCAGCGGCCCGGGCGAACTCTCGGGATGAAATTGTACCGACATTATCGGCAGATTTTTGTGAATGATGCCTTCATTGGTATTGTCGTTGGCATTGTAAAACCATTCTTTAAATTCTTGAGGAATTCTGTCAACAGCAAAACCGTGATTCTGAGTCGTTAAATAGCATTTATTTGTACCCGTTTCTACCACCGGCTGATTTTGGCTTCGGTGGCCAAACTTTAATTTATAAGTGGTGCCACCCTGCGCGAGCGTCAAAATTTGATTTCCCAAACAAATACCCAAAGTGGGAATTTTCTGAGCAACGATTTTTCTGACATTACTGATTGTAATTTTTGCCTTTTGGGGATCACCCGGACCGTTGGAAATTATCACTGCGGAAAATGGAAATTGGAGTTTCATCACATCGGTATCCCAGGGCACTACCGCGACTTTAAATTTTCGCGCTAGAATGCTTCGAATAATATTTTGTTTTGCTCCGCAATCCAAAAGCACGATTGTGTGTTTTTGCTCTGAAATACCCGAAGAATTGTCGTGGCCGAAAAATAAAATTTTTTTCGTGCTCACTTCCGCGACTAAGTTTCTCAAATTAGGATCTTTAAAAGGAACACTCTTGTCGCCAACAATTATTTTCCCTAAACTAACGCCTTCACTTCGCAATTTTTGTGTCAAAGCTCTGGTATCTTTGATTTGGAGCGCCGGTATTCCTTCGTTTCTCAGCCACTGTCCCAGTGTCATTTGGCTGGTATAGTGTGACGGTGTATTTATATAATTACAAATTACTAGCCCTGAAACCTGGATTTTTGACGACTCCCAAAACTCTTTTTTAGGCACGCCATAATTCCCGACCAGCGGATAGGTTAAGACCAAAATCTGCCCTTTAAATGACGGGTCGGTCAGGGCTTCCGGATAGCCTACCATTCCGGTGGCAAAAACTACTTCTCCGGCCATAGATTTTTCTGCGCCGAAACTGACGCCTTCAAATTTGGTACCGTCTTTCAATATTAATCTGGCTGTTTTCATTTTAATTCTGATAAAAAAATAGCCCCGACAGGGGCTTGGGGAATAAAAACTTTAAATAAGAAAATATAATGTGACGGATTTTGCTTGATATTGAGCTTTTTTATCGTTTCATGCATTAGATACGATAATAGCATTTTAAAAACTATCCGCAAGTGGAAAAAATAAGGGCTTGAAAAAGTTATAAATTGGACTATAATATCTGTATGTTAATACCAACCGTTATAGAAAAATCACAATTTGGGGAAAGGGCTTATGACATTTATTCTCGCCTTTTGCGCGAGCGGATTATATTTTTGGGCGGTCCAATAGATGACCATACCGCAAATATCGTCATCGCCGAGCTTCTTTTTCTTGAATCCGAAGACACAAAAAAAGATATTTATCTTTATGTGAATTCTCCGGGCGGATCAGTCACTTCCACGATGGCCATCGTGGACACGATGAATCATGTGCGCCCGGATATTTCCACTTTTTGCGTCGGACTGGCCGCTTCCGGCGGGGCTATTATCCTGTCGGCCGGCAAAAAAGGGAAAAGATTTATTCTTCCGAATGCGGAAGTTATGATTCATCAGCCCTTAGGCGGAGTGGAAGGCCAAGCGACGGACATCGCTATCACCGCGAAACATATTTTAAAAACGAGAGATAATTTGAACAAATTACTGGCCAGAAATACCGGCAAGTCATTAGCCCAAATAGAAAAAGATGTGGAGCGAGATTTCTTCATGGATGCCGAAGAAGCGAAAAAATATGGCATCGTGGATGAAATAGTTACCAAATCCAAAACTCCAGTTCCTAAAACAAGCAACTAAAAAGCGACACCGCCAATCGGGCTTATTGTAGGCTTTGTGGTTTTACCCTATTCCTTAAATTAACCAGTTCCTGTTGCTCTTCAAAGGGAAGTTCGCCTTTTCTTCCTTTTTCTTCTAAAGCCGCAATTCGTGCTAATGCCGCATCTCGCATTTCCTGAGTTGCTGCCTCCGCCCTTCCACCTGAACCCATTGACATAAGCTTTTCTTTAGCAAGATCTGCTTGTGTTTTAATTCCTTCTTTCATAATTTTATATTATTAAAGTTATAATACTTAATTATAGCATACTATGAAATATAAAGCAACTAGACATGTTTAAAGTATTTTAATACTGCCGCCGGTATTTCCTGCCATAATATATTCCGCCACTTTATTTTCAACTATTTCTTCCATAGCGCGCTTGATGGGACGAGCGCCGAATTCCGGGTCAAAACCAGCGGCTGAAACTTTGTCAATTAGGGCATCGGTAATAACCAAAGTAATTTTTTTATCATCTAAAAGGGTTTTGGCAAATTCAGCCAGCAGGAGCGACGTTATTTTTCTCGCTTCGCTCTGACCGAGCGGTTTAAAAAGTACGATGCTGTTAAACCTGTTTAAAAATTCCGGTGCGAATATATTATTTTGGATCAGATGATTAATCAGTGTTTTTTTATCAATTTCCGGATTCGCGATAATCTCCGCGCTACCGGCGTTGGAAGTGGCGATAATAATAGCATCTTTAAAACTCGCCTCTCGGCCAGAACCGCGAGTCAAGCGGCCTTCATCCAGCACTTGCAAAAGCAGATTGCGGACCAGAACATTGGATTTTTCAAGCTCGTCGAAGAATATTAAAGAAAGCGGCATTTCCTCTATCGCTCCGGCCAATCGGTCAGTGAAAGGTGTTGTCGATCCGGCCAGTGAAAATTCGCTCATGTCAAAACGTATCATCGCATTTTTCCTGCCGAAATAACTTTCAGCTAAAATTTTCGCCGTATATGTCTTGCCGACACCGGTCGGACCCAAAAAAAGAAAACTTCCGGCCGGCTTGCTATGGTCAGCAATGCCTGTACGCAGACGGCGCAGCGCCTCGGACACATCCTGGACTGCTTCATCTTGTCCGATAATTTTCTTTTTCATTGAGACCTCAAGTTCCATTAATATTTTCTTTTCATCTGTTCCAATATCCCCTATCGGTATGTTGGTTTTGTCGGATACGACTTGTCGTACATCGTCAATGGTTATAGTTTTTCGGAGCGTTTGCAGTTCTTCTAAAATTGAAAGGGATTTTGCCGGTTCCGGGCTATTGCCTATCAAACGGTCGGCGAGTTGCACAATCTCTAGAATCGCCTCCGGTCTGATGGATATTTTAAGGAGACGAGCATTATTTTTAAGTATCGCAATAGTGTCTTCCTTGTTTGTCTCCACTATATTTACCTTTTCAAATTCGGAAAGAAATTCCGGATGATTTTTCAGCACTTGATCATAATTTGACAAGTCGGTCGTGGCAATAATTCCCAGATGGGGCATTTTTAGATATGGAATAAGCCGTTCATATAAAGCTTCATAAGCATGAATATTTTCAATAACGAGAATCACATTGCCCGCCGAAGCGGCTTCTTTTAAACATTTATCAAAATCAGGCAAGCTTAATCCTTCAGTAAATAATTCTACAACCCGATGATGATGAATGCCGGTAAAAGAAAGCCCTGATTGTCCAAGACGTCCAAGATATGATATTAGAGTTGATTTGCCGATACCGGTATCGCCCACCAAAAGCACATTATGATTCCTCTCTTTGGAAAGCCCGCGTTCAATCATCCGGAGCGCTTTTTCCTTACCGTAAATTTTTTGTGAAGATAGGCCGATGATATCACGACCGTGAACGTTTAGGGCATAAGTATCACCATAGGAAAGTGATGCGCCAAAACTCCCCAAATTTTGCAGATAATCGCGACTAATTTTAATCGGTAAAAAGAAAAAGATGGGAAAAGTTAAAATGACACAAATTGTGAAGACCAAACCTATAATTATAAGAACAGAGCGAGCCACCAGACCCAAGAATCGTGAAAAAATAAAAAAAACAGTTTTCTCCACAAACGAAAGATGCGCTCCTGCATTTTTATCCATTTTCCACGGCAAAAAGAGGGTTTTAATAAGCAGTGGAATAGAAAAAGCATTAAAGGCGTAGATTACAAGATTTTTCCATGATTGTATCCCCGGATGCATTTTTCTATTCTAGCATAAATTCTTTGATATGTTCTAAAATTAATGTATAATATTCTCGTGGATGAAAACATAGATCTCAGTAAAAATATAGAAATAAATCAAGCGCTGAAGGAGTTTGAGGTGAAATCTGACATCGAACAAGTAAAACAGTCTATAACAGTTTCTCCAACTTCCGATGTTCCCAAAATAGTTCAATTAATTATGAAATGTTCCGGCGGAGCGATTAAAGACGAAAGGCAAGCGGAATATGTGCTTTTGGGTTTTGTGGTGGTGGCGATTATTGTTTCGCTGTTTTTGGTTTTTAGCAGGGGAGGAGGAAAAAATGTTTTGCCACCAAAAGAAATTATAGATAATACCCTTAATCAAACAATTGAAAATCTTTGAAATTAGAATGGATTATATGAATTTATGTAAAATGAACAATAAGCACAATCGTGGATTTACTTTAATCGAACTTCTGGTTGTTGTCGCTATTATTGGTATACTTTCGAGTGTAGTGCTGGCGAGTTTAAATAGTGCTCGAGCCAAAGGCAGAGACGCAAGGCGACTTTCCGATATGCGCCAGGTTCAAATCGCACTGGAAATGTATTATGATTCCAATGGCTTCTATCCAAATCCCGGATGGGGATGGCGCGGCGAATGCAATGCTTATGGAGGACTTACTCCCAATAATGTGGTTCCTGGTCTTACCCCCACTTATATATCCACTTTCCCATCCGATCCGACTATGGATAAAGCGGCCAACACTAGCTGCTATCTTTATTTATCTAACGGAACTGATTATACGCTTCTTGACCACGTCATAACAGATGTTGGTTTTAGTTATACGACTCAGCCATCTCTTATTGACCCCACAAGAGACGGAGGCTCAAATGCATGCATTATTGATGGCGCAACTCCTTGGTCTAGAAAAATTTCTTCCCCGGGAGGGATCTGTTGGTAAAATTTTTTATCGCATAGACAAAAAATGAGCAATCTGCTATACTTGACGAGTTGAATTTTAAAAATTTATTTTCACTTGGTTCACAGGAATATCCCACATATTATGAAGTGCTTAAAGGGTAATTTTCAAATCTTTTGTATTAAGGAAAAAAAACCGCAAATATAGTGGTTTGTTCTTGTAAGCTGGTACAAAGCTTATGAGTATAATAATAATTCTAATCGGAGTCGGAGTGCTTCTTTTGGGCGTCGGCATAGGATACTATCTGCGCCTTTTGGTGGCGCTGGGAAAACGCCGGTCTATTGAAATAGATATCAAGCAGATGATGGTCGGCGCGAAAGAGGAAGCGCAGAGAATTACAGAGGAAGCAAAGAAAAAATCCGAAGAACAACTCGCGAATCTAAAAGAAGAAGAAAAGAAAAAAGAACAGGAATTCAGAGAAACAGAAAAGCGCCTCATTAAAAAAGATGAATTCTTGGATGTGCGACAAATTGAAGTAAACAAAGAAGTGGAGGATATCAAAACCAAAGTAGAAGAGATAAAAAAAATTCAGGAAAAAGTATCAAAAATAGAAGAAGAAAGAATAATAGAATTGGAGAGAACAGCCAAACTGACAGAAGAAGAAGCCAAAAATGAACTCCTGAAAGATGTTGAGAAAAAATACGAGGAAGATATTTTAATTAAAATACAGAAACTGGAGAACAATAATGAGGAAAAGCTGGACCAGCGAGCGAAAGATATTTTGGCCACCTCTATTCAGCGCTTGGCTTCAAGCACCGCATCCGAATTAATGACGACCGTAGTATCCATCCCCAACAATGAAATTAAAGGTAAAATCATCGGAAAAGAAGGCAGAAATATCCGCGCTTTT
>Ga0315273_10004361_pt1 | contig 17324 bp, 11 predicted proteins | sample YL17G02_0_MG_FD_205753 | JGI IMG/M metagenome (GOLD analysis project Ga0315273, IMG submission 205753) | Sediment microbial communities from Yellowstone Lake, YNP, Wyoming, USA - YL17G02_0 | ecosystem: Environmental > Aquatic > Freshwater > Lake > Sediment | place: USA: Wyoming | collected...
ACACACGCGCCCGATCAGCCGTCGAACCGGATGCCCTGCGCCAGCGGCAGGTCCCCGGACCAGTTGATGGTCACGGTCTGCCGCCGCATGTAAGCCTTCCAGGCGTCCGAGCCGGCTTCGCGGCCCCCGCCGGTTTCCTTCTCGCCGCCGAAGGCGCCGCCGATCTCCGCTCCGCTGGTGCCGATGTTGATGTTGGCGATGCCGCAGTCGGAACCGCGCGCGCTCAGGAACGTTTCCGCCGCAATCAGGTTGGTCGTGAACATGGCGGACGACAGGCCTTGCGGCACGTTGTTGTGCCATCCAATAGCTTCGTCGAGTTCGTCGAATTCGATCAGGTAGAGAATGGGCGCGAAGATTTCCTCTTTGAGAATCGGCATGCCGGGCGATGCTCGCACCAGCGCCGGTTCGACAAAGCAGTCACCCAGCGCGCGGCCCCCGCACAGCAGTTCCCCGCCTTGTTCCCGCGCCCGCTCGAGGCCGTCCATCATCCCGGCGACCGCCGCGCGGTTCACCAGCGGTCCCATGACGGTGGACCCATCCAGCGGGTCCCCGATGCGCACCTGCCGGTACGCCGCGATCAGTCGTGCGGTCATTTCCGCGGCGATGCCCTTCTGCAGGAACAGCCGCCGGATGGTGGTGCAGCGCTGCCCCGCCGTTCCGACAGCGCCGAACACAACCGCGCGCGCCGCCAGATCGAGATTCGCGTCGTCCATCACGATGACGCCGTTGTTGCCGCCCAGTTCGAGCAGCGTGCGCCCCAGCCGCCGGCCCACCGCATCCGCCACGCGGTAGCCCACGGCGCACGAACCGGTCGCGCTGATCAGCGGCAGGCGTTTGTCGGCCAACATGCGCTCTCCGACCACCGCGCCGCGCCCGATAGCCAGCCCGAACACTCCCTTCCAACCGTGGCGCTCGAGCACGCGGTTCACCAGCTTTTGGACGGCGATGGCCGTGAGCGGCGTTTCCGACGACGGTTTCCACAGCACGCAATCGCCGCAGGCGGCCGCGATCATGGCGTTCCAGCTCCACACCGCCACCGGGAAGTTGAAGGCCGAGATCACGCCCACCACGCCCAGCGGGTGCCACTGCTCGTACATGCGGTGCCCGGGGCGCTCGCTGTGCATGGTGAGGCCGTAGAGCTGACGCGAGAGCCCGACCGCGAAGTCGGCGATGTCGATCATCTCCTGCACTTCACCCCGGCCCTCGGCCAGGATTTTGCCCATCTCGAGCGAGACCAGCGCGGCGAGGTCGTCCTTCGCGCGCCGCAGCTCGTCGCCGATGTCGCGCAGGATGAGACCGCGCTTGGGCGCGGGCAACATGCGCCACTCGCGGAACACCTTGGCCGCGCGCCAGGCGACCTCGTCGTAGTCTTCCTCGGCCGCCATGCGCACGCGCGCGATGACGCTGCCGTCGGCGGGGTTGATGGACTCCAGTTCGCCGCCGGCGGGATCGTCGATCCACTCGTCCGCGCAGACGCCCGAGTTCACCGGCTGGATGCCGAGCCGGTCGAGAATCGCGGAGACAGACATAGGAGTACCTCCTGCTGCTTCACGAATCTATCAAACCACGCCCGCCTGTTACCGCGCCGCCTTCTTCCCGCCGAACAGGTTCTTCAGCACCCAGAGCTGGTGGCTCACTGCCTCGTCAACAAAGGCCATTTGCTTCCCATCCGGGCGCAGAACGCGATTGCCCCACGTCCCTCGATGCTGTTTTCGCTAAGCTAAGGACATGACGGTCACAGTCAAGAGCAAGACCCCGTTAACGGTGCCGCCAAGCGTGCGCCGCCGGGCTGGAATCAAGACCGGCGACCGCGTGGAATTCAGAGTCTCGGGCGGGGTGATCAGCATTGTTCCGAAGCTCCCGGACGCCGGCGAGGAATACACTCCCGCGCAGCGCCGTAGGATCGACGCGCGCTTGGCCGAATCCGAAGCCGACCTGAAGCACGGCCGCACCCACGGTCCGTTCGCAACGCACGAAGACATGATGGCGTTTCTCAAGGGCGACCTGGCCAAACAGCGGTGCCCCGCAAGGAGCCCGCGCACCCGGTCGCGGCTCGGTTCTGAACCACGAGCGTGAGCCAGCGGTCGCCACTACTGCTTCACGAATCTATCAAACCACGCAATCATTTCCCACAGCGTGTGCTCGACCGACTCGCGGGCCGCGTAGCCGTGCGATTCGTGCGGCAGAATCACCAGGCGCACCGTGCCGCCGTTGCCGCGCACGGCCTGGTACATGCGTTCGGACTGAATCGGGAAGGTGCCGGGATTGTTGTCGGCCTCGCCGTGCATCAGCAGCAGCGGCGCCTTGATTTTGTTGGCGGCCATGAAGGGCGACATTCTCAGATACAGTTCCGGCGCTTCCCACAGCGTGCGGTGCTCGCTCTGGAACCCGAACGGCGTCAGCGTGCGGTTGTGCGCGCCGCTTCGAGCGATGCCGGCGCGGAACAGGCCGGAGTGCGCCAGCAGGTTGGCGGTCATGAACGAGCCGTAACTGTGGCCGCCCACACCCACGCGGGCGGGGTCCGTCACGCCCATCTCGGCGGCCTTGTCGATGGCCGCCCGGGCGCTCATCACGATCTGCTCGATGTAGGTGTTGTTGACCGTTTCCGGATCGCCGACCACCGGCATCGAGGCGTTGTCGAGCACGGCGTAGCCGGCCAGCGCCAGGAACAGGTGCGACGTGCCGCTGAGCAGCGTGAAGCGATTGGCGGAGCCGGAGACCTGCCCGGCAGTGTCCGCATCCACGTATTCGTACGGATAAGCCCACACAGCGGTCGGCAGCCGCGTGCCTTCTTTGTAATCCGGCGGCAGATACAGGGTGAGGGACAACTGCACGCCGTCGGCGCGCTTGTAGGTGACCAGTTGTTTGCGGATGGCGCGCAACCGCGGAGCGGGGTCGGCGTACTTCGTCAGCGCTTGCGCCTGGTTCGATCCGGCCGCGCGCAGGTAGAGGTTGGGCGGCTCGGCCGGACTCTCCTTGATGGTCAGCAGGCGCGTGCCGGTATCGTCGAGGATAGCGGACAGGGTTTCGTGACTGCCGGCCGGCGACTGGAACAGCCGCTCCGACTTGCCGGTTTTCATGTCGAAACGGTCCACGAACGGCCGGTCTCCTTGCGGCGTCGCGCCCTGGCTGTTGTACAGAAAAATGGCGTCGCCCGACTGATGGATGGCGCGCTGGCCGCTCGCCAGCATCTTCTGCACCGGCACGCCGGGCGCGTGGTAGCGGTCCTGGGTCGAGCGGCTCCACAGCAGGCGCGGGGCGGCGGCCGGGTTCTTCAGATCCAATACGAACGTGCGGCTCCAGCGGCGCCTGCGTTCGGAATCGCGCACCAGCGCGAAATCGCCGCGCTCGCTCCAATCGATGCCCGAGAAGCGCTGTTCCAGCTTGAGCATCTCCTTCGAATCGCCTTGAAACGGAGCGGAGATGGTCATCAGCCGGTCGCGGTGGGGGACTTTCCGGCGCGGGTCGCCGCCGTCGAGGGCCTCGGCCCAAACCAGCGTGACCGGCTGATCGGCGCGCCATTCCACCTGCCGCGGGCCGGTGGTTACGCCTTCGATCGGGACGGTGTCGGCCAGCGGCAGGCTGGCGAGTTTGTGGACCGTCTTGCCCGCGGTGTCCCAGACTTCGATGTCGCGTGGGAACGAGTGAGACGAGTGAAGGTAGGAATACGGCCGGTGAATGCGGCCGATAAGAATGTGCTTGCCATCCGGCGCGGGCTCGGTGGCCGTGAAGATCGCCGGCTTGCCGATGGGCGAGAGCTTGCCGCCGGCGGTGTCGAGCAGGGCCAACTGCGCGGTGGCGTAGTAGTCGAACAGGTCCTCGTCGTGCGCGCTGGTCAGCATGTCCTGCAACGTGCGCACCGGCCCGGCTTTTCCGGCGCTTTCCTGAATGTTCGGCCCTTTGGGCGCCAGCGGCGACACGGGCGGCTTGCCGCGCCCGGCGGGAATCGTCTGCACCAGCAGAGTGCGGCTGTCGGGCATCCACTGCACCGGCTCGCCGTGCGCGGCGTTGATGGCGACGCCGGCGATCTTGCGCGCCTTGGCGGTGGCCGTGTCGGCCAGCCACAGTTCCACCGTGGTGGCCGCCGCGTTGGTGAAGGCGACGTGTCGCCCGTCGGGGCTCCAGCGCGGCGTCGAGAGGTGCGCTCCCGCCGGCAGCGCCACGGGCGTCTGCCCGCCGCCGTCGATCTTCATCAGCGCCATCCCCACGAAACTGCGCGGCGGCCGGTGCTGCCCGTTGTTTGCCGGATTGATGCGCTGGCCCGCCAGCCGCAGCATGGGCTGCGCCAGGTCGGCGATGGGCGGGTAACGGGAGGCGTTGAGCAGCAGCGCGTGCGTCCGCGCCGGGCTCACCGAGACCTCCGGCGGCATCGGCGCGTTCAACACGTCCAGGACCGCCTGGGGCGGCTTCTGGTAGGTGAAGTCGGCGGCGCTCGCTACCAAGGCGGCGGCCAGGAACAGGAAGACGATTCTGCGGGGCGGCATAGTCTGTCATTGTACGCCAGCCTGTGGGAGAATCGACATCTGAAGATCCGTGACTCAACCAGAGGACCAGTACGTTGCGCTCGTCGAAAAGCTGTTGGCGGATGAGGACGAACTCGGCCGGCGCTGCGGGCCGCCGGGCGCTACCCGCGACGCGCTCAAACATCTCTATCAGGAAATGTTTCCCCGGCGCGCGCGCCACGCCCTGGGCGAGTACTACACCCCGGACTGGCTGGCCGAGCACGTGCTCGACGAACTGGGCTACACGGATCAGCGCATGCTCGACCCCGCCTGCGGGTCCGGAACCTTCCTGGTTGCCGCCATCAATCGCGTTCGCAGGTGCAACGGTCACTTTCCGCCCAGCGAGTTGCTGGAGAAGATTCTGGACTCGGTCGCGGGCTTCGACGTGAATCCACTCGCCGTCTTCACGGCGCGCGCGAACTACCGCATCGCGATTCGCGACCTTCCGCCGGCCGGCCGCGAAATCCCCGTCGAGTTGCGCGACTCGATTCTCGATCCGGCGCCCGAATGGCTTGGGCGGGCGGAGGTTGTCGCCGGCAACCCGCCCTGGATCGCCTGGGATCACCTGCCGGATGAGTACCGCGAACGCACTAAGCCGCTGTGGCGGGAATACGGCCTGTTCAGCCTGCCGGCTTCCGCGGCGCGGCGGGGCGGCGGCAAGAAGGACCTGTCCTCGCTCATGCTCTACGTGGCCGCGGACCGCTACCTGCGCGACGGCGGCAAGTTGGGCTTCGTCATCACTCAGACCCTGTTCCAGAGCAAAGGCGCGGGCGACGGCTTCCGGCGCTTCCGCATCGGCGCCGACGGAGCCGCGCTGCGCGTCTGGCGGGTTGACGACATGGTCCGCTTGAAACCTTTCGGCGGCGCATCCAACTGGACCAGCGTCGTGTTCCTTCAGAAGGGCGCTCCGACCGAGTACCCGGTGCGGTATGTGAAGTGGAAACCGAACCAGGAGTGCCAGGCGCGGCCGGTCGATCCCTCGCGCCCGACTTCGCCGTGGATCGTCGTGCCCAAAGGCGAGCAGGTCGCGGCCGCCGGCCCATCCGACTACCAGGCGCACGCGGGCGCGTATTCGGGCGGCGCCAACGGCGTGTACTGGCTGCGCGTAGTCGGGCGGGATGGCGCGAACCTGGCCGTCGAGAACCTCCACGACTGCGGCAAACGCGCGGTGGAGTCCGTCCGGGCCGTCATCGAGCCGGATCTGGTTTATCCGCTGCTTCGATGGGGCGATGTCGAACGCTACCGCGCGCGCCCGTCCGCGCACATCCTGCTGGCGCAGGACCCGGCCACCCGCAAAGGCATCGACGAAGACCGCATGCGCGAGCGCTTTCCGCTCACCTACGCCTATCTCAAGCGATTCGAAGCCGTGCTCGGCCAGCGCCGCAGCAGCGGGCTGCGCCCTCCGTTCTACTCGATGTTCGCGGTGGGACCGTACACGCTGGCGCCCATCAAGGTCGTCTGGCGCCGCATGGACCGGCGGATGAACGCCGCGGTCGTCGAGGGTCTTGTCATCCCTCAGGAGACCTGCGTGTTTATCGAAGCCGCATCGAGGGATGAAGCGCATTATCTGTGCGCCTTGCTGAACAGCGATGAAATCGATTCGCTGGTCCGATCGCTCAGCGTCGCCGGCGGCAAGGGCTTTGGATCGCCCGGCATGCTCGAATTCCTGCCCCTGCGCAAGTACGACCCGTCCAACGCCGCCCACCGCGCCAAAACCCGGGACAGTATCCTCAATCACCAATTTCCCCGGTGGCACGGCCTTCCGGCTGTGGAGTAGAAAACCGGAATTGAGTATACTGTCCCGGGTTTATTTGTGGTAAAACTGCTAGCTATATGCTGGAGAAGGTTGATTTGACTCTGGCGCTCCCGAAGACCGAATACAAAGAGCGGATGCCGTTATTGCAGGAACGGCTTCTGGATCTTCAGACGGCCTGCTGGAAAGCGCAAATCCCGAGCATTATCCTTTTTGAAGGCTGGGACGCCGCGGGCAAGGGCACGACCATCAACGCCCTGACCCAGCGACTGGAACCGCGCGGGTTCCGCCTTCACGCCATCCAAGCCCCGCGAACCTCCGAAACTCACATGCCCTGGTTGTGGCGCTACTGGCTGAGGACGCCCAACTACGGCGAAATGGCGATCTTCGACCGAAGCTGGTACGGCCGCGTGCTGGTCGAACGCGTCGAGAAGATTGCGCCCAAGGAGGTCTGGAGCCGCTCCTACGATGCCATCACCGACTTCGAGCGCGCGCTAGCCGACGACGGCTACCAGATCATCAAGTTCTTTCTGCACATCGACAAAGCCGAGCAGAAGCGCCGCTTCAAAGCGCTCGAGAAGGATCCGATGAGCTCCTGGCACGTCCAGAAAGAGGATTGGGAGCATCACCGCAAGTACGCCAAGTACGTTACGGCCATCGAAGATATGCTGCAGCGAACCGAGGCGGAATGGGGCCCCTGGACCATCGTCGAGGCGACCGATCGCCGCTGGGCGCGCGTAAAAGTCTTTTCGACCATCATCCAGCGGCTGGAGCGCGCGCTGACCGACCGCGGTAAGGAGTTGCCGCCGCCCCCACAGCCGGCGCCGAAACCCGCCGAGCAGAAAGAGCCCAAGGCCAAAGCCAAGCCCAAGGCCAAAGCCAAGCCCAAGGCGAAAGCGGGAGGGAAGTGACCGCCATGCTCGAAAAACTCAAGCTCGACCGTCAGTTGTCGCAAGAGGAGTACGAACGCAGACTCCTCCTCGGCCAGTTGCAGTTGCGCGAGTTGGCCTTCCAGCTCTACTCGCGCAAGCGCTCCCTGGTCGCGGTCTATGAAGGCTGGGACGCCGCCGGCAAGGGCGGCAACATCCGGCGCGTCACCGAGAAACTCGACCCGCGCGGCTACGAAGTGCTGTCCATTGCGGCGCCGGCCGGCGAAGACAAGACCCACCATTACCTGTACCGCTTCTGGCGGCGGCTGAAACCGCCGGACGAGAAACAGGTCATGATTTTCGACCGGAGCTGGTACGGGCGCGTGCTTGTCGAGCGGGTCGAGGGCTTCTGCTCGGAGGCCGCATGGAAACGCGCTTTCCGCGAGATCAACGACTTCGAGCGGCAGTTGACCGAGGCGGGAACCATCGTCGCCAAGTTCTGGATCAACATCAGCAAGGCAGAGCAGTTGCGCCGCTTCGAACAGCGCGCCGACGTTTCCTACAAGCGCTGGAAGCTCACCGACGAGGACTGGCGCAACCGCGAGAAGTGGGACCAGTATTCGGAAGCCGTCGAGGATATGCTGCTCAAGACCAGCACGCTGACCGCGCCCTGGACCGTGGTCGAGGGCGACTTCAAGTGGTGGGCCCGCGTGAAGTGCGTCGAAACGCTGGTCAAAACCGTAAGCAAGCATCTCGACTACAAACCATCGGCGCCGGTCAAGTAGACGCGCCTGGGGATCGAGGTGGGGCGGGCGGCCCAGAGGGCACCCCGGCCCGCGCGAGGCGGGGCGCCCGGCCCAGAGGGCGCCCCGGCCAGGCCTCGCAAAGACTGGCCGGGCGGGGTGCCCTCTGGGCCAGCCCGGCCGCAGCCTGAAAGGCTGCCCCACCGGTAGCCCTCCGGCGCGGGGGCGTGGGAAGCCCCGCCCGGTTTATCATCGTTACGTGGCGCTCGGCGAGTGGGAAACCGGTTCGGAAATGATCGGCCGGCGGCTCGGCCCTTACGAAATCGTCCGGCCGATCGGCGCGGGCGGCATGGGCGCCGTTTTTCTGGGCGCGCGGGCGGATCGCGAATTCGAGAAGCAGGTCGCCATCAAGCTGGTGCTGCGCGGCGCCGAAAGCCTCGAGATCGCGGGCCGTTTCCGGCAGGAACGCCAGACCCTGGCCTCGCTCGATCATCCCAACATCGTCCGCCTGCTCGACGGCGGCAGCACCGATTCCGGCCTTCCCTACCTGGTGATGGACTACGTCGAGGGCCAGCCGATCCTCGACTACGCGCAAAAGCGCGCTCTCACGCTGGGGCAGCGTCTTCGCCTTTTCCTCCAGATCTGCGACGCCGTGCACTACGCCCACCAGCACCTGGTCGTGCATAGCGACATCAAGCCGGCCAACGTGCTGGTCGCCGCCGAAGGGCAGGCGCGCCTGCTCGATTTCGGAATCGCCAAGGTGCTTGGACGCGGCGCGGAAACGGGCGAACCGCAGTCGCTGAGCCTGCGCTACGCCAGCCCCGAGCAAATTCACGCCCGGCCCGTCACCATAGCGACCGACGTCTACGCGCTCGGCCTCTTGCTTTACGAGTTGCTGACCGGAAGCTATCCCTATCCGCTGGCCGAATCGAGCGACGTCGCACTGGCGTTCGCCATCACGCAGAATCCTCCGGCGCATACCAATCTGGATGCGGACCTGGATGCGATCCTCCAGGTTGCTCTGCGCAAGGACCCGCGCACCCGCTACGCCTCGGCGGAGCGCATGGCGGCGGATATTCGCCGCTACCTGGCCGACAAACCCGTCTCGGCCCGCCAGCCCACGCCCGCCTACCTGGCGCGCAAGTTTTTCGACCGCCACCGCGGCGTCGTGATCGCCGGCGTGCTGGCGGTGGTGGCGACCGTGGCCGGGTTCGCCGGCATCGCCTGGCAGTCCCACGTGGCGCAGCGTGAGCGCCAGCGCGCCGAACAGCGGTTCAACGATGTGCACGAGTTGGCCAATTCGTTCCTGTTCGAATTCGAGGAGTCCATCCGCGACCTGGCCGGCTCGACGCCCGCGCGCATGCTGGTGGTGCGCAAGGCCACTCAGTACCTGGACCGGCTGGCAAAAGACGCGGCGGGCAACGCGGCGCTGGAACTCGAGTTGGTCGAAGCCTACTTCCGGCTGGGCGATTTGCAGGGGAATCCCTATTCGCCCAACCTGGGCGACCCCAACGGCGCACTGGCGACCTACCGCAAGGCGGTCGCGATCTCCGAGCGGCTGGTGAAAGCGGAGCCCGGCAACCGGCGCTCGCAACGCTACCTGGCGCGGAGCTATCGTCAATTGGCCGACGTTTTACCTTTGCTGGGCAACGCACAGGAGGCGCTGGCCTACGCCCGCAAAGCCGCCGCGACATTCGAGGATCTGGCCTCGATGCGCGCCTCCGACCTGCAGCCGCGCATCGACGTGGCCAGCGCCACCGAGACGTTGGGGGATCTGGTGGGGCGCGCCGGCGACCGCGACGGGGCGCTGAACGCTTACCGCAAGTCGCTCGATCACTGGCAGGTGGCGCTGGCTATCGACCAGACCAACCGGCGCTCGCAGCGCGCCGCCGGCATCCTGGCCATGAAGATCGCCGACATGCACACCGAGCGCGGCGAGAAGGACGCCGCGCTCGACAACTACCGCAAGGCGCAGCAGGTGCTCGAGGCGTTCTCGGCGGCCGATCCAGGGAGCGCATCGGCGCGCCGTACCATCGCCGTGCTCTACCGCAAGATGGGTGTCGCGCTGGTCGAGTTCGGCGACACCGCGGCGGGCATCGATCGCTTCCGCGAGTCGGCCGTCATCCTCGACGCGCTAGCCGCCTCCGACCCCAGCAACGCGCAGGCGCGCATCGATTTGGCCGTCACGCTCAAGAGCATGGGCGAAACACAGCAATCGGCGGGGGACCTGGGTGGGGCGCTCAACAGCTTCAGCCGGGTCATCGACCTGGTCGAGGCTCTCTCGCTGGCCGATTCTTCCAACCTCGAACGCCGCGCGCAATTGGCCGAAACGCAGGTTGTCGTCGGCGGGTTGCTCGAAAGCGCCGGGCAGAAAGCGGACGCGCGCAAGCTGACATCGTTGGGCCTGACGGCGATGAAACAACTGGCGGACCGTCCCGGCGCGCCGCCGTCCGACTTCAACTTATATGCGATCTCGCTGCTCACCTGCGAACCGGCGTCGATGCGGAATCCCCAAACGGCCTTGTCCTACGCCGAACGCGCGGTCGAGCTGACCAAATCGGCGGACCCGGCCCTGCTCGACACCCTCGCGCTGGCCGCCTTCCGTACCGGGGACGCCGCGCGCGCCGTCTCGACCGCCGAAAAGGCGCTGGGCCTGCTGCCGGCCGGCGGCGGCCGCGCCGCCTCGCGAACCCGAAGAATCATCGAAGCTCATCTCGCCGAGTTCAGATAAACGTGGGGACAGGCGCGACGTTCCCTACTTGACCAGCACGAATTCGGCGTCCTTCACCATGCCGACGCCCGGGGCGTACCACTTGTGGTCCGACATGCCTTTCTCCAGCGCGCTGGTCTCGCGGACTTGAATGCAGTTCTCGAAAACTCCCGCCGGCGTTTTGACCTGCTCCCCGGTGGCGACGATTTCCGCGCGGTCCATTCCCACCCCGGGGGCCTGCTCCTGGTAGTGCTTGAAACCCCGCTTGACCTGGCCCGGCATCATCAGCCCGAAGCGGGCGCCCTTTACACCCGACAGCCACGATCCCTCGTGGCTCACCACTTTGCCGTCACGGTAAACATCGACGTCCTCGCCGAAGTAGTAAACATCCTTCGTGGCCGGATCGATCGCGTAATAGTCGCGCGTCAGTTCGGCCAGTTGCCCGTTCTTGGTCTCCCGGTCCTCGACCACCCTGGTCTCGACGCCGTCGACCACCTTCGTCTCGTTCAGTACGGTCGTGGTGAGCGTGTCCTTGCCATGCTCGTAGTACAGCCGATGCCCCGGCGTCAATAGGAAATACGGATTGGTTCCCGTGGCGGCAAGCGCCTTCTTGTCGACGGAAAACGTCGCGCGCCAGCCACCGGGGTCGCTTGGCCAGCCGAACCCGGCCACCGCGAGAATCGCTGCCATAAACAGAAGCACACCGTTCCTCATGAGATCCTTCCTCCTGCCACGTCCAGTCTACTCTACGGGCGAACCGCCGGGGACTTCAGTTTGCCCAGCGGTTCTCTCCCCCTATTCTCGCCGCGGTTTTGCGTAAAGGGCGAAGTTGGAGTAATCCTGTGGTTGTGGTGTTGCTTTTCCCGCTGATTGGTTTCACCGCCGTGATCGCGCAGATCGTCCTGCTGCGCGAACTGATGGTGGTCTTTCACGGAAACGAGATCTCGCTTGGAATCGCGCTGGCCGGCTGGCTGTTCTGGACCGCCGCCGGCAGCGCCCTGGCGGGACGGTTTGCCTCCCCGGTCCCCCGGCGCCGGATGGCCGTCCTGCAACTGCTGACGGCGGTCGCGCTCCCGCTCTCGGTGGCGGCGGTGCGCGCCGCCAGGACTGCGTTCCGGCCGGTGCCCGGCGAAATCCTCGGCCCGGGCGCGATGTTCCTGGCGGCGATGGGCACGCTGAGTTTCTTCTGCCTGGTCTCGGGAGCGCTGTTTGCGGCCGGCAGCCGCCTCTACTCGGCTGAGCGCGACGCCTCGACGGCGGAGGCCACGGGAACGGTCTACCTGCTCGAGGCGGCGGGCTCGGGACTCGGCGGCGTGCTGGCCAGCCTGGTCCTGCTCCGCTACCTGGGATCCATGCAGATTGCCTTCCTGCTGTCGTCTCTGAATCTGCTCGCCGCGGCTTGCCTGGCGCGAAGGCAGTGGCGGCTTGCCCTCATCGCGTTGCTTGCGTTTCCGCCACTCGCCGCCTGGCTGGAGACCGCGTCGCTGGCCCAACTTTGGCGCGGGTTCCAGCTTGTCGAGACGCGGAACTCGGTGTACGGCAACCTGGCGGTGATTCGGACCGGGGACAGCAAGAGCGTGTACGAGAACGGCCTGGTTGCCTTTACCGTGCCCGATCCGGCCGCGGCGGAGGAGGCGGTTCACTACGCCTTGCTCGAACACCCGCGGCCCGAGAGCCTGTTGCTCATCGGCGGCGGGCTGAACGGCAGTCTAGCCCAAGCCCTCCAGCACGCCAGTCTTCGCCGGATCGACTACGTGGAACTCGATCCGGCCATGCTCGATCTGGCCCAGCGGCACTTTCCCGCGGAATGGGCCGCGGTGCGCGCCGATCCGCGAGTGCGTTTTCACCGCGCCGACGGACGGCTGTTTCTGAAGACCGCTGGAAGCGCCTTCGATGTCATCATCGTCAATCTTCCGGATCCGCAAACCGCGCAACTGAACCGCTTCTACACGCTCGAGTTTTTCCGCGAGGCGGCGCGAAGACTCTCCCCAACCGGCCTGCTCGCGCTCCGCCTGACCGGATCGGAGAACTACATCGGCCCCGAGCAGGCTGACTTCCTGCGGTGCATCCGCAAAACTTTGGGCGAAGTGTTTCCGGAAGTTCTCGCCATTCCCGGACCGGCCATCCACTTCTTTGCCGCCCTGCGGCGCGGCACATTGGCCGCCAATCCGCAGGCGCTGCTCTCGCGCCTGGCCGCGCGGGGCCTGAAAACCGTGTACGTTCGCGAGTACTACATTCCGTTCCGTATGACGCCCGACCGCCTGGCCGACCTCGAGACCCAGATCCGTCCGCGGGCCGGCACTCCGTTGAACCGGGACTTTGCCCCAATCGCGTATTACCTCGACGTAGCCTGGTGGAGCTCGCGGTTCCACGCAGGGAGCGGGCGGATCTTGCAGTTGGCGGCGGGCGCATCGCTGGTTCTGATCGTGCTGATGCTCGGCGTGGGCCGCTTCGGCTCGACGCCCGGCGCCTCGGTGGCGGCGATGGGCTTCACGCAGATCGGTCTCGAGATCTTGCTGCTGCTGGGTTTCCAGGCAGTCTACGGATATGTGTACCACCAGCTTGCGATCGTGATCGCCGGCTTCATGGCCGGAATGGCGCTGGGAAGCTGGCTTGGACTGCGCAGTAGCACAGCCTTCAGGCTGTGGTCCCTAATCCGCCTTCAACTGGTTGCCGCCGCATCCGGGTTGGCGCTGTGCGGGCTGCTCGCCGTCAGCCACCTGCTGTATCCCGTGCTGGCTCTGCTTTGCGGCCTGCTGGGCGGATACCAGTTCATTGTTGCCAGCCGCCTCTCGCCGACCGCATGTACAGGAAGTCTGTACGCCATGGATTTGGCCGGCGCTTCGGCGGGCGCGATTCTGTTCAGCGCGTACCTGATCCCGGTTTTCGGCTTCTACCGGAGCGCCCTGGTGATGGCGGCCGTGAATCTCGCCCCGGTTCTGGCCACCGGCTTACGATCGCGGCTCGGCGTATAATGATGGAGTGCACCTTTCGATTGAACTCGATAGGGAAGATGACGGCCGCTGGATCGCCGAGGCGCTGGAACTGCCCGGGGTCATGACCTACGGGGAGACGCGCGAGGAGGCCATCAGCAACACCGAAAGGCTCGCCATCGAGGTGATCGCCGATCGAATCAAACACGGCGAATTACCGGCGTCGGCGCTCAACGTCTCATTTCTGGTGCTCAGTGAGCAACTGGCCGGCGACTAAGGCTCGGCGCGTGCTCGCCGCCCTGGAACGCATCGGCTGGCGAGTCAAGCGACAGAGCGGCTCCCACAAGCTTCTGGCCCGCAACGGGTGGCCGGACTACGAGTTTGCCTTTCACGACCATGATGAACTGGGCCGCAAGATCTTAAGCCGCATTGCGAAGCATACTGGCTTGCGGCCCGAAGATCTGTAGCGCCCCGCGCCCAACCTCGCACCCATACGCCGCCTCCGGCTGCAACACGCCTGCCCCGCCACCTCAAGAGTGATCGAATATCCCAGCCGCGGCGAGAGGTGGAAGTCAGCCAGGACCGCCATCAGCCTGACTCTTCTCCGCTTTGCGGCACTCGAGAGGTAGCGCCGCGCAAACCGCCGGCCAGCCTGCCGCGCCCCGCATCGGGCAACGCTCCGAGGAGGTATCGGACCATCTCCTCACGGCAGCCGGTTTGGGGCTGCACGGCGATCTCCACTCACCCAAGGAGTGACAATACGGCAAAAACGCCACACAACCGGCATCCGCCGGAACTTTTTCGCGGCCGGTGTAACGTTTTTCGAATTCCGCCACTACCAGAGTGAGATGAGCCATGAAGCAGACAATGATCGACGAGCTCCGGACTGAACACCCGATGGTGGCGGGCCTGGTCCTTCTGCAATGCCGCTTGCGTGCTATGCAGCCGCCAGAAGGGGGCCAAGAGGGCGCGAAGCGTGCGCGCCCAACACGGCAAGAAGAGGCCGCCGCTCAGCGTCAAACGGCGGCGGAAAATCCTCGGGGGCCGAACACTCAAGGGCGCGGGTCTGGGGACCTTGGCCGGGTACGTAATGGACCCGACGGGCGGTGTACTCACGGTCACCGGCGCCCTCCTGGGGGGAATCTTCGGCAGATCCGAAGGACCCAGACGAATGAGCACAATCACTGCGGTGAAAAAGATCGGCAGCGATAGCCGGAGAGGGGCCAGGCCCGGAAATAGTCCCCTGGGCGCCGGCAACGTGAATCCGGAGTTTTCGAATTTCTGTTTACGAGAAGGAGTCCCACATGATGAGTAACGGAAGGTATCCCAGACTTCGCGGTAGCTTGGCGTCGTTCCTCGCTGTTGTGCTGATCCAGCTTGGAATGCCCGGGCCCACAGTCGCCAAAAGCTACACCAAGTACACCCGCCCGCCGGGTTACGGTGAACTGTTCAAGCGACCACCACTTTCGCCCGGGCAAATGGTCGTCCTCGGAGCGGTGGTTGTGGGCGGAGTGGCGGCGCTTGTCTACAGCATTTCCAAGAAGAAACCGGGACCGGCAAGGGCCAGGGTCACCGCGACAAATCTAAACTTCGGCGAAGTTCCCGTCGGGGATTCGGGGAAAGACGTTTTTGAGCTCAGTAACGATGGTGCGGCGCCGTTCCAGGTTGTAGATGTGCGGATCTCGAGTGAGGCTTTCTCTCTGGCACAGCCTCTCGATCTTCCCTATTTGATTCAAGCCGCGGGCCGAGGACGCATTGGGATCAGCTTTACCCCTGGACGGTCGGGGGCTTTCTCCGGCACGCTGGAGGTGGTGGTTGTGGAAGCGGGCAAGCGAAATGCAAAGACGCTGAAGGTGGCACTGCGCGGCAAGGGACTGGCACGGATGGGCGCCTGGGCCGGCGAGAGCACTGCGGTGTGCAGAGCGGCGCGCGTCAAGCAGTTCGAGACACCCGGCGTGTGATTTGCGGACTCTTGACTGAGCGGCAAGGACGCAACCGCCGGTTGGGTACACCCGCCTCCGACTCGTTTACAGTTAGATGAGTGATACAACCACTCAAGGACGCGGCGGGGCTGAGGGGAGAGAAGATTCTCAACCCGGAGAATCTTTCCCTGTATGACGGCATCACCGCGGACTCGGTGGTCCTGGTGGTTCTCGCCGCGGGCAAGGGGACGCGGTTTGGCCAGGCCCCCAAGTGCATCCAACCGGTGAGCGGAACGCCGCTGGCCCGCCACTCGGTGGACGCGTTCCGCCGTTTCAGCCCGTCGCCGGTGATCTGCCTGGTCGGCTATCGCCACCAGGAGGTGTCCACCGCGCTGGGAAACGACATCCTGTACGTCCGGTCGGACGACCCGGCCGGTGGGACCGCGTTCGCCGCCTTCGAAGCGTTCAGCGTCCCGGCTTTGATCGAGAGCAATCCGCTGCTCATCATCAGCATGGGCGACCGCATTGTGCCGTCCTCGGTCTTCCGTCACCTTTGCGAGATCCACCGGGCAGGGGCGCGTGAAGCCGGCCTCACGTTTCTGACCGCGCTGTACGAGCCGCCGAAAAACCACGGCAAGGGCCGCGTCCTGCGGGACCAGGCCCGGCGGGTGGCGCGGATCGTCGAGGAAAGGGACATCCTGGCGGAACAGGATGCGGCGGCGCGCCAGGCGCTGCTGGATCTGACCGAGGGAAACTGCCCCCTGTACGTGGTCCGGGCAGCCATCCTGCGGCGGTATCTCGAAAACCTGACCAATGCGAACGCCCAGGGCCAGTACTACCTGACCGACATCATCCAGGCGATCAGCCGCGACGGCGGGGAGATCCGCACCGCGACCACGACCCCCGCCGACCCGGAATACGACCTGCTGTGCGCCGACGTGACCCAGCCGATGGACCTGGCCCTGCTCGAGGGCATTCTGGCATCGGCTCGCGGCTTGTTGTTTCCCGAGGAACTGGAAGTCGAGGAAGCGGCGCGCGTGATTGCCTCCGGCCGGCCGGCCGCGCAGGTCGCCTCCATCGCACGCCAGTTGGAAGAACTGATGGCGGAGGTCCGGCGCCAGAAACTCGGGTTCGATCCCGGCCGGCCCGTGGCCATCGGCATCTCGGGCGGGCGTTTGCGGATTGCCTTCATGCATCCGGACATGATGCGGTTCTATGGCCCCGCGTGGCAGATGCCGATCGGCGCGGGCGAAGCGGCGGGCGAAGAGCAAATCGTCATGCTGGTGCAAGGCGCGGACGACGGCCGCATCCACCTGTTCCCAATGAACCCGCAGTATCGCGAAAGCGTCAACCACATCCCCGCCGACAGCGACGTCCTGTATCCGGGCGAGGACATAGCGGACTTGCACACCTACGAGGAGTTCGGAACCCGCATGAGCGAGAGCCTGCTCTTGTCCCTGGGGTATTTCAGCGACGTCGAACTGGAGGCGCGGCGCGAAAGAGGCCAGCCGCTTCCGCCGCCGTCGCTGTGGGTTACCAGCAACATGCGGCGTCCCTTCGCGCTGGTCGACAATGCCATCGCCTCGATGCGCACGTTGCGCAGCGGGAACCTGGGCGCGCGCGTCCGGGAGGTTCTGGGGCGCGAGAACTTCAGGGGCCTGCGGCTGGTCTCGACGGGAAATATTCCGCAGGGCGGTTTCTCGAGTTCCTCCGCCGTCACGGTGGCCACCGAGAACGCGATCAATGCCCTGTACAGCCTCCAGATTCCGGCGGACCTGCTGGTGCACCTGGCCTGCCAGGCCGAGTACGGCACCGGCGTCCGCGCCGGGTCGCTGGATCAGGCAACCGAACAGAAGGGGCGGGCGGGACAGGGGACCCTGATCTCGTCCAAT
>Ga0315273_10004362_pt1 | contig 17322 bp, 12 predicted proteins | sample YL17G02_0_MG_FD_205753 | JGI IMG/M metagenome (GOLD analysis project Ga0315273, IMG submission 205753) | Sediment microbial communities from Yellowstone Lake, YNP, Wyoming, USA - YL17G02_0 | ecosystem: Environmental > Aquatic > Freshwater > Lake > Sediment | place: USA: Wyoming | collected...
CGTCCGAAGGATAGTGCTTGCCGGCCTCGACACGCGCCCACGCCGCTCCAGCGGTGATCGCACCTGTTCCGACGTCCAGCGTGGTGCGCAATGCCGGCGACATGTCGATGTCCGCCAGGTTGCGCACGGCCAGCGTGTCGAACACGGCGGCGGTCGACGCGTGGCCGGACGGAAAGCTGTCGTTCCCTGATCCGTCCGGCCGCTCACGCGAGACGACGGACTTGAGGCCACTGGTTACACCGCTGGTCATGGCGAAAGCGCCGAGCCCGACCGCGGTTCCCTTCGCCTTCGCGACGAACCAGTCGCCGTCCACCTCGCCGCTCGGCGTCGCGAGCACGCTCGCCGCGTAGACCGCCATCGACGCAGCCTCCAGGCCGTTGCTCCAGTCCTCGGCGTTGTTTTCGGAACCGAACACGGGCGTAGAGTCGCGCGCCCACTCGGAAACGTCCTCGTCCCACGAGTCGATCTGCAGTACGGCCGCGCCGGCGAGCGGGCCCCACACCCACGGATTCCTGGCCGCATCGAGCGCGGCGTCACCGACGCGCTGCCAGCCCGGCGTTATGGTCGCGTTGGCACCCCAGCGGGAACCGTCGGGAAGTGTCGCGCAGCCCGTGAGCAGCAGGCAGCCGGCAAACACTGCAAGTGAACGCAACTAGACGCTCCGGACTCGGGCGCCCCACCAGGAATGGCGGGTGCGGTGAGGGCGCGCAGTGTAGCGCTGTTGCGCGGCCTCAGTTGCCCTGACTGCCGCCCTGCTTCAGCATCTCCTCACACATCTGCTGACGCTGCTCGGGGAAGAAGCCGAAGATCCGCGAGCGGACTTTCCTGCGACGCTGGCTGTCTCGGATGCCGTTGTAGAGGATCCGGTAGAAGAGCGGCTTCCACTCCTCGCTCGGTCGCTGGCCGTAGCTCCGTGCCAGCCCGAGCATCGCGCCCTGCACGATATCGATCGCGAGACTAGCAAAGCTGCCCATGAGCGTAGACTTGCCCCTCCCGGTCTGGTCACTGGATGGTCCATGGGGACCAAAACGCCAATCGCGCCAATCGGTTGACGCGAATTGATGACGAGGATTTGCACTGCACGCGGGTGCCGCACCGGAACCTGCGAAAAGCCGGGACATCCGAACTGGACCGAGTCCAGCGGGAATTCTGCTGCGGTGCGCAAGTGCATGATTATCTTTGGTTAATCGAGACCCGGTGATTTTCTGACCAAATAGCAAAAGTCATCGGCGGGACCGGCACTTGGAAGCTCAACGCGCAGATCATCCACAGACTTTTCCACAGCCGTTGTGGACAACTTCACATAAGCGGCCGACGGCTTGAGCGCAGTCCTCGCCATCGCCATCGACGCGCCGCTGAGGCGCCTTTTCGACTACTGGCCGCCCGCATCGGTAGACGTCGCCGGCCTTCGGCCCGGCATGCGCCTCTGGGTGCCCTTCGGCCGCCGGCGCGTCGTCGGTGTGCTGGTCGAGATCCGCGCCCGATCGGACCTGCCTGACGCCAAGCTCAAGGCGGCACTCGGCGTAATCGACGACGAACCGGTCTTCGACGAGCCACTGCTCGAGCTGCTCAGGTGGTCGGCCGACTACTACCGTCATGCCCCGGGCGAGGTAATCGCTGCCGCGTTACCCGCGGCACTGCGCGCCGGCGCTTCGATGCTGGAGACCACGGAGCGATGGACACTGACCGCTGCCGCGCGCACGGACCAGTTGCAGCCACTGCCTGGCCGCGCGAACCGGCTGCGCGAGCTGGCGGAGTTCATGCGTGGTCGGGACAGCGCCGATGCGACGGAACTCGCCGCCTTCTCGCCGCGCTGGCGCGATCACGCGCGCGAACTGGAGAAGCGAGGATGGATTTCGCGCCTGCGCGTTGCAGAGCAGGCGCCAGCGCGAGGCGAAGTGCAGACATCGAAAGGGCTGGATCCGACGCCGGAACAGCGAACAGCCATCGACGCGATCGCGGCGGCGACCGGCGCTTTCGCTCCGTTCCTGTTGCATGGCGTTACCGGCAGCGGCAAGACCGAGGTGTACCTGCGCGCGATCGAAGCCGTGGTGGCGCGTGGCGAACAGGCGCTGGTGCTCGTGCCCGAAATCGCGCTCACTCCGCAACTGGTCGCGCGTTTCGCGCAGCGCTTCGACGCGCCGCTCGCGGTGCTGCACTCGTCGCTCCCGGACCAGGAGCGGCTGCGTGCATGGCGCGCGGCACGCAGCGGCACGGCGCCGGTCGTGATCGGCACGCGCTCGGCGATCTTCGCGCCGCTCGCGCGGCCAGGACTGATCGTCGTGGATGAAGAGCACGACCCTTCGTACAAGCAGCAGGAGGGCTTCCGGTATTCGGCGCGGGACCTCGCGCTCGTCCGCGCGCAGCGGCTCGCCATCCCGGTCGTGCTGGGTTCGGCCACGCCTTCGCTCGAAAGTCTCGAGCGCGTGCGAGCCGGCAAGGCCACGCTGCTCAGCCTGCCGAACCGGACTGCCGGCGCCTCTCAACCCACGCTGCACCTCATCGACCTGCGCAAGCACGGCGAGACGCAGGGCATCGCCACGCCGACGCTGTTTGCGATCAAGCGACACCTCGAAGCAGGCGGACAGGTTCTTCTTTATCTCAACCGGCGTGGCTACGCGCCGTCGCTGTTCTGTCCGGCCTGCGGCTGGGTCGCGCCCTGCCCGCGTTGCGACGCGCGCCTGACCGTGCACCAGCGCGACCAGCGCCTGCACTGCCACCACTGCGGCACGGAACAGCGCATGCCGGAGATCTGTCCAGACTGCGGCGAGGCCGCGAAGCCCGTGGGCCAGGGAACGGAACGAATCGAGGAAACACTCGCACGCATCTTTCCGGACGTCCCGCTCGCGCGCATCGATCGCGATGCGGTGCGGCGCCGCGGGGCACTGGAGGCGGCACTCGACAGGGTGACGAGCGGCGAGGTGAAGCTGCTGGTCGGCACGCAGATGCTGACCAAGGGGCATCACTTCCCGGACGTCAGCCTGGTCGTGGTGCTGAATGCGGACCAGGGGTTGTTCGGCACGGATTTCCGCGCGAGCGAGCGCCTGGCGCAGACGATCGTGCAGGTGGCGGGCCGCGCCGGACGCGCCGAACGGCCGGGCGAAGTGCTGATCCAGACCGAGTATCCGGAGCATCCGCTGCTCGCACAGCTCGTGACCGGTGGATACGACGCCTTCGCATCGGCTGCGCTCGAGGAACGGCAGCAGGCACGCTGGCCGCCGTTTGCACGAGTTGCAGTCCTGAGGGCTGAGGCGGCGCAACGCGAGGCGCCGACCGCATTCCTCGATCGTGCGCGTGAACTCGCGGAGTCGATGGTGACGGCCGGCGTCGAGGTCCTGGGGCCAGCGGCAGCGCCCATGGAACGGCGTGCCGGTCACTATCGCGCGCAGCTGTTGCTGCATGCACCGACGCATTCACCGCTGCAGAGACTGTTCGGGAGGTGGCTTCCTGCGGTGGAGGAGCTGCCCGAAGCGCGCAGAGTTCGCTGGTCGCTGGACGTCGACCCGCTCGAACTCTTCTAGCGCTTGATCGTGCCCGCTAGCCGAATAGCCGCATCTGGCTCAGCGCCAGGTGGAGGGACCCGAACATGACAATGGCACCGACGGTAAGGGTCGTGCCGACCGCGATGGCGAATCTCTTCTTGTGATCGAGCATGTGCTTCTCCGGGTGATGGACGCCTGTCGGCGCCCAGGACGGACTGGCCGTGTGGACCAGCCAGCCGAACAGGGTCCGGCTGAGTGACGCAGCCTACTCGCTTTGTGCTGCGATGCAGCAATTTATCGCAAAATTGCGTGGTCTGGACCGCACCAAGCGGCGCACGATTGCGCATTATCGGTGCTTTATCGACGCCAATTGGCTAATTTTTGTCGATTTTAGGTGCTTTTAGGTTTGGCAGGCAGACGCCTCCGTTGAATCCCAGGTTGCGTCACGCGCGAACCGTCTCTCTCGCGACACAGCGAAACCACCTGACCGGAGCCGCCCGTGACCAATCGCCTTTTCGAGCCCACCACGATCGCCGGCCTGAAGCTGAAGAATCACGTCGCGATGGCGCCGCTCACGCGACAGCGGGCGGACCGGATGGGCGTGCCCCAGCCGTTCGTCGCGGATTACTACTCGCAGCGGTCGGGCGCGGGCCTCGTCATAGCGGAAGGCACGCAGCCGAGCTTTGCCGGCCAGGGATATTGCCGCACGCCCGGCATCCACACCGCGGAGCAGGTGGCTGCATGGAAGGGTGTCACCGCGGCGGTGCACGCCAAGGGCGCGAAGATGTTCCTGCAGATGATGCACTGCGGCCGTATCGCCCACCCGCTCAATCGGCAGATCGACGACGCGCCGGTGGCCCCCTCGGCAGTGAAGCCGGCGGGCAAGATGTGGACGGACCAGAAGCAGATGCAGGATTTCCCGGTGCCGCACGCGCTCGAGACCAGCGAGCTCGGCGGCGTGATCGAGGAATTCGTCGTCGCCGCACGCAATGCGATCGAAGCGGGGTTCGATGGCGTGGAACTGCACGCCGCGAACGGTTACCTGCTGAACCAGTTCCTGGCCACCAACACCAACCGGCGTGCGGATGCGTACGGCGGAACCGTGAATGCGCGCATCCGTTTCGTCGTGGAGGTCGTTGATGCGGTCGCAGCCGCGATCGGCGCGGCACGCACCGCGATCAGGGTCTCGCCCGGACACATGTTTAACGACCTCGTCGACGCCAACCCGCTCGAAACGCACCGTGCGCTGCTCGATGCACTGCCCACGGGAAAGATGGCATACGTGCACGTCATGCTGCCGAATGCCTTCAGCCCGCAACTGAACAATGCCGGTGACCCGGACGCCCTGCTCCCGGCCCTGCGGCCGCACGTCAAGGGCGCGTTGATTGCCGCGGGGAACCTGACGCTCGAGAGCGCCAGCGCAGCGCTCGATTCGGGATTGATCCAGGTGGCGGTGTTCGGCCGACCATTCATTGCGAACCCGGACCTCGTTGCCCGCTTCGCATCAGGCGCTCCGCTCGCCGCGCCGCGCGAGGACCTCTTCTATACGCCGGGACCCGAGGGCTACAGCGACTACCCGTCGCTTGCGGCATAGGCGCGGCAAGCTGCTGCTGTTGCAGCGTGCGTTCGGCTTGCGTGCAGTGAGTTGAACTACGCGTAAGTGGGTCCTGCGCTTCGGTCACCAGAGCAAAGCGCCAGTGATCACTGTCTGTGTCTGCCCGCCGATCCAGACTTCACCGTCTGGATCGACGGCACACTCAACGATCCCATCGCGGCCGACCTCCCGCCCCTGCGAGCACAGGTAACGCAGCGCAGGAAGTGCATCGTTCTGATGCATCCAGCCCGCGATCGCGGCATTCGCGCTGCCCGTCACTGGATCCTCGGGGATGCCATCGGCAGGAACGAATGCGCGCACAACGAGTTGAAAGGGCCGGTCCCGGCAGCGCGCGAACACCGCAACGCCGACTGCGCCAGTCGCAACGCTCGCCTGCGACATCGTTTCGAGATCCGGGGCCAGTGTGCGGACCGCCGCCTCATCCGCGAGCTCGATGCACCACCAGCGCGGACCGTTGTCCACGAGCGCCGGGCGCAGCTGGCCCAGCTGAACGCCGCGAAGGCTCGCCAGGACAGCGGCTGGATCGCCGACACGCTCGACGGCGCGCGGCGCGCGTACGTGCAGTCGGCGCTGACTTCCCTGGCCTTCGATCCGCAGCGGCAACAGTCCCGCCGCGCACTCCTGCACGAGGCGCCCCTCACGCGCCGTGACGAGTCCATGCTCGAGCACGGCGTGGGCCGTGCCTACGCTTGGATGTCCGGCAAACGGCAACTCCTGGCGCGGGGTGAAGATCCGCAGCCGGTAGTCGGCGCCCGCCTGGGTTGGCGGCAACACGAAGGTGGTCTCGGACAGGTTCAGCCAGGCGGCAATCGCCTGCATGGCAGCCGCGTCGAGGCCATCGGCGTCAAACACCACGGCCAGCGGGTTGCCGCAGCCCCGGGCACTGGCGAATACATCGAGCTGGAGGAAGTCGCGTTTTGTCATGTCGACAGTGTGCGTCCGGCCCGCTGCGCTTCACAAGACGGCGCACTGGCACTTGCATAGGGGTGTGCGAGCCCCAACACTCCGCGGGTCGGGACAGACAGATTTCGATCGATCGCGCTCGCTGCACGGGCGCTCCCAGGCTACGGGCATACATGAAATCAATTGGCAGCAAGCCCGGCGGGCTTCGCCTCGAGCGTATCAAGGCCTCGCCGTTGTGGGCCGGCGACGCGTTCCGCAACATGCATCCGCTGCTGCCGCGCCTGCTGAAGCCAAACGTCGCGTCACCAACGCTGAGCGCGTTCCTGTTCGAGGGCAACCGGCGAGTGCCGACGAGACCACTGCCTTCGATGGATCCGACCGCCTCGTGGTCGAAGAAGCCACGCACCGGGCTGCGCGCGACATGGCTCGGGCATTCCACGGTGCTGCTCGAGATCGACGGCGTTCGCGTGCTGACGGATCCAGTCTGGGGTTTGCGCGCTTCGCCGTCGCAGTGGGCGGGCCCGAAGCGATTCCAGCCCGTGCCGATCGCGGTGCGGTCGCTGCCGCCACTGGATGCCGTGGTCATTTCGCACGACCACTACGATCACCTCGACTACCGAACGATTCACGCGCTCACAGAGCGCGACGTGCCGTTCATCACTTCGCTCGGCGTCGGCGCGCACCTCGAGGCCTGGGGAGTGCCGGCCGAACGGATCTTCGAACTCGACTGGTGGGAGTCTTACGCGCTGCCGAAAGTCGACCTGACGGTGACGGCGGCGCCTTCGCAGCATTTCTCCGGGCGCGGCCTTCGAGGCCGCAACTCGACGCTGTGGTCGTCGATGGTGCTGCGCTCGCAGCGGCACTCGGTGTTCTTCAGCGGCGATACCGGTCTTACGGCCGAGTACGCCGAAATCCGCGAGAGGCTGGGTCCCTTCGACCTCGTGATGCTCGAGGTCGGCGCATTCCATCCCGCCTGGGGCCACATACACCTCGGACCGGAGAATGCACTCGAAGCGTGGGAACTGCTAGGCAAGAGCGCGTTCCTGCCGGTTCACTGGGGCACCTTCAGTCTCGCGATGCATGCCTGGGACGAGCCCGCGGAAACCCTGTTACGCCTCGGGCCGAAGCGCGGCGTGCAGCTGGTGATGCCGCGCCTCGGCGAAGCTGTGGAGCCGGCTCACGTGGAGCGGGTATCGCCGTGGTGGCGTTCGGTCGAACAGCGCACGCAGCGCGAACCCGTCGTGGAGCCGATAGAAACAAAGATCCCGAAGAACATGCCGTGGCCGATCGACTGATCGTCGACTGATCCAATCGAAAGTCACGACTGGCCACCGATCGGCCCAGGACTACAGGTCCTGCACCTGCTGGAACATGTAAAGAACGATCGCGCTGAGCATGACGACTGCAACGATTTCCATGACTATCCTCCGTGGTGCGCCGGCCTGGCGCGATGTGAATCATGGTTATGAGATGTTGCAGCGGGGCTTCAGGTTGCTTGCGGTGCGATTATTTTTCGACGAAACGTGCGCCGTGCACGATGAAGTGCGGGGGAGAACCTGAAGCCTCGTCAAGCAATACTTGCGGGGCACGACCCGCTGACGGGTTCGCCGACCCCGGCGACGCTCACCAGGGCAGCTGCGAACCGTTGGCGTGCAGGAAGCTGCCGCTTGCGGCCGGCGTGATCTCGTCGATGCGTGCGAGCAGGTTGCGCGCGGCAGTGGCGGCGTCGACGTCGCCACGCCCACCCGTCATCGGCGTCTGCACGAAACCCGGGTGCAGCATCGCAACCACTACTCCGCGTGGGGCCAGGTCGATAGCCAGCGAGCGGCCTGCGGCGTTCAGCGCCGCCTTCGACATCCGGTAGCCGTAGTAGCCGCCAGACGTGTTGTCGGCGATCGAGCCCATGCGGCTCGTGATCAGCACCAGCTTGGCGCCCCTTGCGAGCTGCGGCGCCAGCAGCGCAGTCAGGAGCAATGGCGCCAGTGCATTGACCTCGAACTGTTGACGGATGCGGGCAGCCGCATCGGCGTCCAGCGAACCGAGTGACTCCTCGGTCAGCACGCCCGCGTTGTGGATGACGAGATCCAGCGGCACTCCGACGAGGCGTGCGGCAAGCGTGGCGCAGCCCTCGTCCGTCGCAATGTCGATGCCCTCCTCCACACGCACCGGCAACTTCGCGAGATCCGCACTGCTCTTGCGGCAGGCAGCAATGACCTTGACGCCACACTCGGCCAGTTGCCGTGCCAGCTCGCGGCCGATACCACCCGCGGCGCCAGTAATCAGTGCAGTGCTCATTTGAAGTCTTCCTGTCGAACCGACGACAACGTCGGGCGCGTGTCAGCGTAACTCAAGATTGAGCGGCGGCGCCGGCGCAAGCAGCGCCGGATATGCCTTCGCGTATCGGAGACGGGCCGCCTGGTGGTCGCCTCGCTTCAGGTCGGCAGGGACCGCGTCAATCGCAGGTGAAGTCCTGCTCGCCGGCCGCACGGCATTGCGGCGGGAACCCCTTTGTGCGCCAGTAGGCAAGCACACCCAGGCGTTCAATCACGCGCTTGAATCCCGCCGAATTGCGCAGCCCTGGAGCATTCGGATCCCACATGACGACAGTGTAACCATCCAGGTCCGGCGCGGCCGCAAGTCCATCATAGTCGCCCAGCCAGATACGAATCTGCACCGATCCCGCAAGCTGCAGCTGCTTCGCCTGTTTGCTCCGGCCCTCGGCTATATAGCGCGCTACCAGCTTGTCGGCCTCCGGGTGCCGTTGGCCTTTGCGAGCCGCCACGTCCAGCACGGCTTTACGCAGGTCGCGCTCGACACCGAGTTCGCGCAACAGCATCCGCGCCGCAACCGGTTGGTTCGTCTTCAGCAACGCGGCGACGAACGACTCGGCGCGGTTGAAGATGAAATCGGCGTCGATACCGGTCTGGAAACGTGCCAGCGCGCGCTCGGTCTCGCCCATGAACAGCAGGGTCAGTCCATTCCAGCGGATGCAGTTCTGGTACGCGGGATCGATCGCCAGGCAACTGGCCTGGTCGGCCAATGCACGATCGAATTCACCGACATGGGTCCAGGCGATACTGCGCCACAGGTATGCGGTGGCGTTACGAGGATCGGCCGCGATGGCGCGATTGTTGAGATCCAGTACTTTCGCGTAGTCGACCGGCAACCTGGACCGTTGCGCAAACGAAAGCGCCGCCCACGGCATCGACAAGGTGGCATCCAACTCCAGCGCACGCTCCGCGGCGCTCTCGGTCAACGCATTATAGTCCCGGTCATCGAAGCCCCAACTCATCATCACGGCGGCCGCCGCAGCCAGTCCCTCCCATCCACGCGCAAAGCTGGGGTCGAGCTGCGTGACCTGCTCGAAAAGTCGCACGCTCTCCTTGAGGTCGCTGCGCGCGATGAACAGCTCGCGCGCCTTCAAGTACAGCTGGTACGCCTCGACGTTCTCCGTGTCGGCGCGCACGCTCACGGTCGCCGCGGCTTTCGCAGGCTCCAGTTGCCCACGCAGCGCGGTGACGATCGAGTTGGCGATCTCTGCCTGGATGGCAAAGATGTCGGTCAGCTCGCGGTCATAGCTCTCCGACCACAGGTGCCGATCGTTCACGGCGTCGATCAGCTGCGCGGTAATGCGCACGTGGTTACCCGACTTGCGCACGCTGCCTTCGAGAACGTGATTGACCTTGAGTGCCTTGGCAATGTCCGCGGTGCCGAGCTGGCTGCCCTTGTAGCCGAACGATGACGTGCGCGAGGCGACGCCGAGACCGTCCACCCGCACCAGCACATTCAGGAGTTCTTCCGAGATGCCGTCGGAGAAGTACTCGTTCTCCTTGTCTCCGCTCATGTTGACGAACGGCAGCACTGCGATCGAAGGTCCGGCCGCGGCCGGTGCCTGGGCCTGCGTTGCACCAGGTCCCGCCGCGATTGCCACTGGAGCGGGAGGCAGGCGCCCGACCCACCAGAACAACCCGCCGCCCAGCAACAGCAGCACCGTCAGGATCGCAAACTCCCGGCCGCTCACCCGCTGGTGACCGCGATCGCCGTGGTACCAGGCGAGCACGAGCGCGATCGGCAGGCCGACCAGGAACGCGACGGTGGCGTACCTCTGCAGTTGCGCAGACCAGGCGAATACCGTGCTGAGGTAGGAGAGTCCCTGCAGGAATCCCCACGAGCCTGCCGCATAGGCAATGCCCCACTGCACCACCTTGCGGCGGCGCAGTCGGTCCCAGATGTTGTCGCTCCCGTTGCCTGGCCCGTCGGTCACGCGGCTCTCTCTCATTGCTCGGGTGAGTGTAGCGGGAATGAGGGTTGCCGGGCGGCAACCGGAACGCGGGCGAAGGGCGGACGCTGGCATTGCCAGCTCGCGCGAACGCCCGAGACTTGGCGAGGGCCGGACCGGAGCGCAGTGACGGGTAAAGCGTCGCGGGGTTCTCCAGGGAACGGCGACAATTCAGGTCGCGACGGACGTGCGGCGTAGACTCGGCGTAGTCAAAATCGGCGCAACCGCCCCTGCGGCCGCCCGGAGTCACTCAGTCATGCTGCTCTTCAATCCCTCCGCCTACGACGCCGCTCACTACGATGAGCCGACTCGCCGTGCACTGCTGGCCGTGCGCCGCTTCTTCGAGGCCAAAGGTCACGCTGTCCTGAAGGCGGAAAGCCACGACGCGACCTGGTATGACGATTTCCTGGAGATGATCGCCCGCGAAGGAATTTTCGCCCTGTTCGGCACGCCGGCCGCGGTCGGAACGTTGACCGGCGGCACCGACGCGACGAGTTCGCGCTGGGACACCGCACGCAACAACGACCTGGGCCAGCTGCTTGCCTGGTATTCGCTCGAGCACTGGTACGCCTGGCAGGTCACTGTGCTGGGCCTGGGGCCGGTCTGGACGAGTGGGAACACGGAGGCCAAGCGTCTGGTCGGTGAGTTGCTCGCGCAGGGCGGACTGTTCGCTTTCGGACTCTCGGAGCGCGAACACGGGGCCGACATCTACTCCACCGACATGGTGCTGACCCAGGAGGGCAGCGGCTGGCGCGCCAGCGGCGAGAAGTACTACATCGGCAATGGGAACTGCGCCGCCCGCGTGTCGGTGTTCGGCCGCGTGCAGCGCCCGGAGGGACCGTCGGCCAATCCAGCCGATGATTACCTGTTCTTCCTGGCCGACCCAAAGCACCCCGGATACACGCTCGTGCAGAATGTCGTGCACGGCCAGATGTATGTTTCGGAATTCCGGCTCACGGATTACCCCGTGACGCCGGCCGACGTGCTGCACACGGGCAAGGCCGCGTGGGATGCGGCGCTCGCCACCGTGAATGTCGGCAAGGTGCAGCTCGCCTGGGCCAGCATCGGCATCGCCGAGCACGCATTCGTCGAGGCGATCGGGCACGCCCACCGCAGAGTGCTCTACGGCACGCGCGTCACCGATTTTCCGCACGTGCGGCGACTGCTGGCCGACGCCTACGTGCGACTGGTCGCGATGAAGCTCTACAGCGCGCGCTGCTCGGATTACGAGCGCAGCGCCTCACCCGAAGACCGCCGCTTCCTGCTCTACAACCCCATCGCCAAGATGAAGGTCACCAGCGAGGGTGAGCGGGTGGTCGATCTGCTCTGGGAAGTGATCGCGGCGAAAGGATTCGAGAAGGACACGTACTTCGAGCAGGCGACACGCCACATCCGCACGCTGCCGAAACTGGAGGGGACCGTCCACGTCAATCTCGCGCTGGTGCTCAAGTTCCTGCCGGCCTTTGCCGCGGCAGGGGCCGGACAGGGCGTCAAGTACGCAGCGGTACCGGTGCGGCTCGACCCCGCCGACGACACCTTCCTGTTCGCACAGGGGCCGGCGAGCGGCCTGTCGCGCATCGGCTTCCCGGACTGGCGCGGTGCCTTTGCGCGATTCTCGCAGCTGCCGAACGTCGCGACCTTCATCGGCCAGGTGCAGGCTTTCGGACAACTGATGGCCACGGCGGCGCCGCGCGGGGAGCAGGCCAAGGACCTCGATTTCCTGCTCAACATCGGGCAGATCTTCACCCAGATCGTCTACGCGCAACTGGTTGCAGAGGCCGCCGCCCTCGCAATCGACGGCGCACCGGGTGGGACACGCGCCGGAACCACCGCCGCTTGCGCAGGTCTCGACGAGAAACATGTCGACCGGATGTTCGGCGTGTTCGTGCAGGACCTGAGCGAGTACGCGGTCGCAGTGCACGGGCAGGCGTCAGCGACCAAAGAGCAACAGGCCGGCGCCCTGGCGCTCATCCGTCGTGCAGCGGCCGATCCGGCGACGGCGGACCGCCTGCACGCCGAAGTTGTCGCTTACGCAGGGTGAATCGCGAACTTGAGGTAGCCGGGGTCGCGGGCGCGATGGTTCGCTCCAACCTGAAGGACAGAAACCTCACTTCTGCGGATCGTCTCCGCCCGCCCGGGTCAGGAACAGCCAGCGGCCACCATCCTTGACAAGCACATCCGTGTAATGGCCGGTGACTGTCTCCCGTTCCTTCTTATGGTTCTCGCGAGCAATATGATGTTGATCCAGTGGACTTGCCCCGCTTCCTGCGCTACGGGAAGTTCACGCTCCCGGTGACGAGGTTCGCCTGCACCGTCGCGCCCTTCTTCGCCGGGAACACGAGCACGTCGTCCTTTTCCATGTCGTCCACGCCGCACGTGTAGGCCACCGTGTAGTTGCCCGCGGGCAGGAACGACAGCTGGTAGGCGCCGGTCACCGCGTCGGCCTTGACCATCTGAACCGGGTCCGGCGCCGTGCCGTCGTAGTCGTCTGGCACCGTGGTGCCTGCGGCATTGGTGCCGTCCGAGAAAGCGTAGACCATGCGCGTGCATGTGCCGACGAACAGGCTCGGGTCCACCTTGCCTGTAATCGCGCCGGCTTCCGAGTCCTTGACCAGACGCAGCACCGGCTTCATCAGGTAGGCCTGAGTGCAGTTGACGCCCGTCCCCTGCTGGCCAGGAGGCTGGCGGATGGACTTGCGGAGGTCGAAGTCGGCGGTGAGGGCGAGCGATCCACCGGCCGGCAGCGTGAAGCCGCGGACCAGCTTGAGGCCCGACTCGTCGCCGCTCGGGATCCTTAGCTCGCACTCGTTGCCGTTGATCACGATGTACGAGTCGCGCACGTTGCTCTCGTTGTCCACCAGCAGACGCAGCCACTCGTAGTTGCCGGCGGGAAGCTGCACGCCGTCGAGAAGAACGGACGTCCGACCGTCCTGCAGCGGCAGCAGGTTGATGCGCCGCGGTGCCGCGACGCCCTGCGCGTCCTTGAGCTCCTGCATCACCGGAGCGCCGCCTTCCGGCTTGAACTCGACTGCGCGGAACTGGACCCACACGGCCTCGGCGGAATCGACCGGGGCGTCGGTGACCGAGAGCTTCATCGAGCCGGTCGTCGGCTTGGCATCGCTGCTGCTGCCTCCGCTACCGCCACCACAGGCGGCCACCAGCGCCGTCGCAAGTGCGATCGGAAGGTACCGCGTGACGATGTGAATGCCTCTGCTCATGGCGAGTCTCCTGTCGGCTACCGGGTGGACGCTCCCCATGCTAGAAAATCGCCGGGAATCGTGGCGGCACTGGTTCACTGTTTGGACTCGCTTCCCTGCCGGGAATTCCCTAGACTGACCGCCCTCGCCGGCCACGCCCCTGACGGCAACACCTTGAAATACCTGATAGAAAACCTGGTGCGGGACGCCCTCGCCGCACTTCCCGCCGAGCTGCGGCCCGCCGCAGCGGCCGCGACAGCGCCGACCATCGAACGCGCGCGCGACACGACCCACGGCGACTTCGCCACGAACGCGGCGATGCAGATCGCAAAGGCGGCGAAACGCAAGCCACGGGAAGTCGCACAGGCGATCGTGGACGCGCTGCCGAAGAGCGACCTCGTCGCCAAGGTCGAGATTGCCGGCCCGGGCTTCATCAACTTCTTCCTGGCGCCGTCCGCCTACCACCAGGAGCTGCTGCGGGTCGCGGACCAGGGTGCGGCCTACGGGCGCAGCCAGCTGGGCGCCGGCCAGCGCGTACTGGTCGAATTCGTTTCGGCCAACCCCACTGGCCCGCTGCACGTCGGCCACGGCCGTCACGCCGCCTTCGGCGCGACGCTCGCGAACCTGCTCGACGCCACCGGCCACAAGGTGCACCGCGAGTACTACGTGAACGACGCGGGCCGGCAGATGGAGATCCTCGCGGTCAGCGTGTGGTTGCGCTACCTGGAGTGCTTCGGCGAGCAGTTCCCGTTCCCGAGCAACGGCTACCGCGGCGACTACCTGCACCCGATCTCGGACAAGCTGGTGGAGCAGGTCGGTCGCACGCTCGTGCGCCCTGCGGCAGAGGTGTTCCGAGACCTGCCGCCAGACGCGCCCGCCGGCGACAAGGACGCCTACATCGACGCGGTCATTTCGCGCGCCAGGGAGCTGCTCGGCGCCGATGCATTCCACAAGGCGTTCGACATCGCGCTGAAGGACATCCTGGCCGACATCCGCCAGGACCTCGAGGAATTCGGCGTCCGCTACGACGAGTGGTTCTCCGAACGCAGCCTCTCGGACGGCGGTGCCATCGACCGTGCGCTCGAGCGGCTGCGCGGCAACGGCGTCGTCTACGAGAAAGACGGCGCGCAGTGGTTCCGCGCCACCGACTTCGGCGACGAGAAGGACCGCGTCGTGGTGCGCGAGAACGGCATCAAGACCTATTTCGCGTCCGACATCGCCTACCACCTGCAGAAGCGCGAGCGCGGGTTCGAGCAACTGCTCGACGTGCTCGGCGCCGACCATCACGGCTACATCGCGCGCGTGCGCGCCGGACTCGTCGCGATGGGCGAGCCGGGCGATTCGCTCGAAGTGCGGCTCGTGCAGTTCGTGACGCTGTATCGTGGCGGCGAGAAAGTGCAGATGTCCACTCGCTCCGGCGAGTTCATCACGCTGCGCGAACTGCGGCGCGAGGTCGGCAACGACGCGGCGCGGTTCTTCTACGTGATGCGCAGCAACGACCAGCATCTCGACTTCGACATGCAGCTCGCAACCTCGCGGTCGAACGAGAACCCGGTCTATTACATCCAGTATGCCCACGCGCGTGTGTGCAGCGTGCTGCGGCAGATGCACGAGAAGGGTTTCGCGTACGACACGGCTCGCGGGCGCGCCTCGCTGCACCGCCTCGTCGAGCCGCACGAGCAGGCGCTGCTTGCTTCGATCAGCCGGTATCCGGAGATCGTCGAGCAGGCGGCCATGCAGCGGGCGCCGCACACGCTGGTGCATTACCTGCGCGAAGTCGCCAACGACTTCCACACGTATTACAACGCGCACCAGTTCCTGGTCGACGAGGCGGAGCTGCGCGATGCGCGGCTCACGCTGATCCAGGGGTTGCGGCAGGTGATCCGCAACGGCCTCGGGTTACTCGGCGTTTCGGCGCCCGAGGCGATGTGACGTGACGACCCAGGGCAAGACGCTCAGCCGCGACTACAAGCACGTCAAGAAGCACACGCCGGGCACACAGGCGTTCACTGGCTGGATGGGGCTGCTCGCGGGATTGGCGATCGGTCTCGCTGTCGCGCTGGGCGTGTTCCTGCATTACCGCAGCCTGCCGCTCGCCGAGCCGGAGCCCGCCACCGGGAAGCCGCCGGCTTCGGCGCGGGCGACGGAAGACGCGGCGCCGGCACCCGTCGATCCGGCCAAGGACTTCACGTTCTACAACATGCTGCCGGAGCAGGAAATCGAGGTCCCGAAGGCCGCCGATAGATCCGGCAAGCCCGCGTCCGGCCTGCCGGCGGGCGACGTCGTGCTGCAGGCCGGCGCGTTCAAGCAATCCGCGGAGGCCGACAAGCTGCAGGCGAAGCTCGCGCAGTATGGCGTCGACTCGAAGATCCAGCGTTTCGCGCTCGAGGACGAGACCTGGTATCGAGTGCGGATCGGGCCAATCTCGACCGTGCAGGAACTCGAGGCCATCCGTTCCAAGCTCGCCGAGGCCGAAGTGGAAGCGACGACGATATCGCCGTCGGCCGGAGAACCCCCGCCCTGACGGGGACACTCTCCCAGGGGGAGAGTGTCCCCTACTCGAGGCGTTTCCAGTACTGCTCGCGCAGCTTCGACTTCAGAATCTTGCCGGTCGCCGTCATCGGCAATTCACGCACGCACACGACGTCGTCGGGCAGCCACCACTTCGCCATGCGGGGCGCAAGGAACTCGAGCATTTCCTCGCGCGTGATGTCCTGGCCGTCCTTCGGCACCACGACCAGCACCGGCCGCTCGTCCCACTTGGGGTGATACGCCGCGACCGCGGCGGCCAGCGCCACCTTCGGGTGCGACATCGCGGCGTTCTCGACGTCGATCGAGCTGATCCACTCGCCGCCGGACTTGATGACGTCCTTGGTACGGTCGGTAATTTTCATGAACCCGAGCTCGTCCCAGGTCGCCACGTCGCCCGTCGGGAACCAGCCGTCGGCATCGAGCACCTGCCCGCCCTCGCCCTTGAAATAGCCCGAAGCGATCCACGGACCGCGTATCCACAACGGCCCGAACGTTTCGCCGTTCTTCGGCGCGACCCGGCCCTCGGCATCCCGCACCTGGATCTCGGACCCGAACGGAACTCGCCCCTGCTTGAGCAGCTCCGCCTCGCGCTCACCCTCGGGCAGCGCCAGCACCTCGGGTGTCGGCGTGCTGATCGTGCCGATCGGGCTGGTCTCGGTCATGCCCCACGCATGGATCGCCGTGACCCCGTGCGTCTCCTTGAGCGCCTTGCGCACCGCCGGCGGCAGCGCCGTTCCAGCGACGAGGCAGCGATCGAGTGCGGTCAGCTTCACGCCCTGCTCCGCCATGTAGGCAAGCAACATCGTCCAGATAGTCGGGACGCCGACCGCGAACGTCACGCGCTCACCCACGATCAACTCGAGCAGGCTGGCTGCATCCATGCGATTGCCGGGCAGCACCATCCTCGCGCCCACCATCGGGCACGCATACGGCAGCGACCAGCCGTTCGCATGGAACAGCGGCGCGATCGGCATCACTGTATCGAGGCTCGAGAGCGCGAAGGAATCCGCCTGTCCGACGCTGAACGCATGGATCAGCGTCGAGCGATGGCTGTAGAGCACGCCTTTCGGGTTGCCCGTCGTACCCGACGTGTAGCAGAGCGACGAAGCCGCGCGCTCGTCGAACACGGGCCAGGCGTAGTCGTCGCCGGCGGCCGCAATCCAGTCCTCGTAGGCGACGAGTTCGAGACTGTCGGATGCGGGAAGACCGGCGCGGTCCGTCAGCACTACGTAGCGCTCGACGCAACGGATCTCCGGCGCAATCTTCTCGACGATCGACAGCAGGTCCGCATCGAAGATCAGCACTCGATCTACG
>Ga0315273_10004363_pt1 | contig 17321 bp, 10 predicted proteins | sample YL17G02_0_MG_FD_205753 | JGI IMG/M metagenome (GOLD analysis project Ga0315273, IMG submission 205753) | Sediment microbial communities from Yellowstone Lake, YNP, Wyoming, USA - YL17G02_0 | ecosystem: Environmental > Aquatic > Freshwater > Lake > Sediment | place: USA: Wyoming | collected...
GCGCACAGGGGAAAGGCCTAACACAAATCTAAAATCCAGGGGAGGGGTTCACACCGCCCTCTCAGAACCAGTGCTTGCGCAGGGAGGTAGCGATCCAGCCGTACGTGAACACCCGGATGGCCAGCATGATGGCGGCCAGGTAGGCAAAGTCGACGCCGACGCTCAGCCCGTTGTTGACGTTGGCGGGGACGGCGTCCATCCCGTCGACGGGGAGCAGGGGCCCCTGGAGCTTGAGCCCCGTGAACTCGTTGGCGACGACGGCCGAGTAGGCAAAGGCCACGAACGACGACTTTTTAAGCCACACAAAGTAGGCGGGCGTCTCGGTCTGGATGAAGCCGGTGAACATGAGCAGCAGCAGGCAGAGCATGCCGTTGATGATCTGGCCTACCACCACCTCGCGGTGGACGGCCGCGCACAGCTGGCCCACCGTGTCCGCCGTCAGGGCGACCAGGACGAGCGTGCCGTAGAAGACGAAGAACTTGCTGGCGACCGCCTGGAAGCCGATCATGAAGTAGACCAGGACGGAGAAGCACATGACGAAGACGAGCTGCAAGGGCAGCTGGGTCAGCGACTTGGCGGTGAAGAAGGCAAAGTAATTGTACAGCCGGTTCCCAAACTCGCGGCGCAGCAGGGCGCGCTCCCGGGCGAAGACGGCGACCGCGTTCTGGGCGGGCTGGAGCACCAGGCAGGCGCAGATAAACCAGAGCGAGGCGATGCGGTCAAACGTCCCGCCGTTCATGTCGTCGGGGACCTTCCAGTAGGTCAGGCCGACGAGCGTCCCGAAGAAGAGGTACTGCACCAGCTGGATGATCACGTTGAGGGGCGCCCGCCACATGTGGCGCACGAAGCGCACCGAGAGGATGCGGACCTGGTAGAGGGAGGAAGTTGCGGCGGCGACGTGCTCCGCGTCGGGCGCGGCCGAGGAGCCGAGCGCCTGGGCGGTGACCGTGTGGCGCAGCGACCAACGGGAGAGCGTGCGCTCGTAGCCCGGCCCGCCCGACTCGGCGTCACCTAGGGCGGCGTCCAGGGAGAAGGTGTCCCGGTGGGCGGCGGAGGAGGCGGCCACCACCTCCGGGTCCTTGCAGAGCACCATAAAGTGTTCGGCCAGGTTGCGGTGCGAGGGGCGGGGGTGGCCCAGCCCGTCAAACCACGACTCCGCCGCCCGCCAGGCCCCGCAGTAGACCATGTTCCCCGACGACAGCAGCATGAAGTCGTCAAAGCGCTCGCAAATGTCGGCGGACGGCTGGTGGATGGTGCACAGGACGGTGCGGCCGCGGGAGGCGAGGCGCTTGAGCAGCGAGACGATCGAGAGGGCCGAGTCCGAGTCGAGGCCCGTCGTCGGCTCGTCCAGGAAGACCGCCCGCGGGTCGGTCACCAGGGCGATGCCGATCGACACCCGGCGCCGCTCGCCGCCCGAGATGGAGGAGACGGTGCCGTCAATGTCCTCGCCAATCATCATGCCCGCCCGGTGCGTCAGGGACAGCTCCGACACGATCTCGTCCGCCCGCCGCCGCTTCTCCGCCACCGGCATCGCCTGCGGCAGCTTGAGGAGCGCGGACGTCATGATCGCCTCCCGCACCGTCGCCGTCGACAGCAGAATGTCCCGCTGCCAGACGACGGCGGACTGGGTGCGGAACTCCTTGGCGATCATGGGCGCGCCGTTGACGTAGATGGAGCCGTGGACCTAACACACGAGGAGAGGGAGGAGAGGGAGGGTGGGTGGGTGGGTGGTATATAGGCTCGCGCGCGCATCTCTCTCCGAAACGCTTCCTCATGCGCCTTGTCTCCAAGAAAGAAAAATCACCTCGCCGCCGGACACGGAGCAAGCCAGGGTCTTGAGCAGGGTGGACTGTGTGTGAGTGGGGAAAGGGAGAATTTTTGTGGGGGCGTCGTGAGAGAGAGGAGGAAAGATAGCCGGGGGGGGCCGCCGCCTGCGAGTGGTGGTTGAAAGGCCGCGGAGCCGCGCGGGCGCTCCGGAGCGCCGGCACGAGGAGGGGAGCGGCTCGGTGTCCCGCTTCCGGACTGGTGCCCGCCCGCCCTCCCACCCGCCCGTCCACCCAACCTGGCTTGAGCAGGCTCGTGCGCAGGCACTGGGGCAGGCACGGGCCGGGTGCGGGGAGCGCCGGCCCGCTCCTGACCCCCCGTCGAATGAAGAGCGGCAAACGCGAGAGAGAGAGCCTCACTCTCACCCTCCCGCCGCCCTCGCCTCGCCATCGCATCGCAGCGCGCCCGGGTGCGCAGGAAAGAGGACTGGGACCGCTCTGGCATGCACGGGCGTGGGAAGGGCGGGTAGCGGGCGTGTGACCTGGTGGTCGGCACCCCCCTCTCGGGGGTGCCTCGCGCCCTCTCCTCCGCCGGCGGGCGCGCGAGCCTCGGCCTGTTGGGCCACAGGGGGAGATTCGGGAGATTCGGGGCGCCGAATGCGACCCCGAAAGGGGGGTCTCACCGGGTGCCTCACCCGGTTCAGCCTGTCCGCTAGCATGGGCATGCGGGTGGCGGGTCGGGCGGGCGCCGGCGAGGGGCAGGGCGGACGTGGGGCGGCGGTAGAGGTGGGGCAACGGCGCGGCTGTTGCAAGACCGCGCCTTTTTATTTTTATTTTTTTTCGCGGGAGGGATAATCCGTCACGTCACGCCGCCCCATCCTGGACAGAGCACGTCCCGCACACGGCCGGCGGCAAGGCTCGAACCCCCCTCCCTCCCCCCTCCCCAGATCGCCTCAATTGGCTGGAGCGGCCGCTCCCAAAAAAAAGAAAGCGCACCTTGCCCGCGCCGGACGGTCCGAGCAGGGCGGTCAGGCGCGAGTGCAGCGCGTGGCCGCTGACCGACTTCAGGATGGCCAGCGCGCCCTTGCGGCTGCTGACCGAGTAACGTAGGTTGTGAAAGATCATGGACAGCGGCTCCAGCGGGGCGAGCTCCAGGGTGGAGGCGCCCGCACCGGCAAACCGGTCGTGCTTGGCCGGCTCCATGGGCGCGCCCTTCTCAGCAGACACGCTCGTGGTCAGGGCGACAGCGGGTGCGCCGAGGACCGGGGATCCTCCTTCGGCAGGGGCGGGCATGCCCCAGGGGACAGAGCTTGAGGGAGGAGAGTCGTCGCCGGACTTGAAGGTCGGCATGAAAGGGGGTCTGGGGGTATGCGAGTGTGAAGGTTGAGGAGGCTTTTTTCGTGTTTTTTTTTTTTTCAACCTCGCCTCACGTCTTTTTTCCTGTCTCTCCTCCCCCTCTTGTTGCCCAGCCATTATTTGTGTGATCATCCTTTTTCCGGGGGCTCCCTCTCTTTTGCACAAGCACCACCACCACCGCCACACACGCCCCAGAGAGCGCACACGCACAGGCAAACCCCGCGCCTCGCCCGCAGGAAACGGGGAGAGGCGCGCGGGAAACAAAATGCAGCGCGCGCTGCGCCCTCTGTAAAATCTCACCCACCCACTCTCCGAGACGCCCACACGCGCCCAACCCCCCCCTGCGTGCAAAGGGGGGGTACGGCACACGCTCTCTCAACCCTCCCCCATGCAAGGCACACACACACACACACGGCACCACCCACTCATGTCCATGTCCATTTCCGGACCCCTTCTTATCCCCATCCAGTACCTCTCTCTCTCTCCCCTCCTTTTCACTACGCCTCGTAAAACGCGTCCGCCCCCACATCAAACATGATGGGCGCGACCGCGCCTGCGGACCCGGGCGCCTCGCCGTGGCGGCGCTCCAGCTCCGCCAGGGCGGCGACGACGGCGGGGCGGCCGTAGCGCAAGCCCCGCCCGCGCAGGCGGGTGAGGAGGGCCGCGACGGTGTGGCCGCCGCCCTCCCCGCCCCCGCCCGCCCTGTCCAGCAGGGCCTCCCGGACGGCCAGGCCGATGGCCGTGACCTGCGCCTCCGTCAGGGCGTCCCCGTCCGTGGTGGTGACGACCGGGGGCGAGGCCGCCCGGGCCCGGGTGCGGCGGGCGGCGGCGGTGGAGGGCGGAGCGGCGGCGGAGGGGCCCGGCTGGCCAGGCCCGCCCTCCTCGTTCGACCCGCCCGCGGACGAGTCGTCCTCCGAGTCGGACGGCAGGGCGGCCAGGCCGCGCCCGCGCTTGCTGCCGCCCCGACGCGCCGGCGGCGGCGGGGGGGCACTGCCGCCCCCACCGTCCTTGCCGGCCTCCTTGGCGGCCGCCGCCCTGGCCGCCTCGTTCGCGCCGCCGTCCAGCATGTTGGTCATGAGGTGGCGGGCGGTCGCGACGTCGGTCGCCGTCACGCCGTCGCCCGACAGGCGGGCCTTCGCGGCGGCGGTGGCCAGCCGGATGGCCGTCTCCAGGGTGCGCACCGTGACGGGCAAGGCCCGGTCCTCGTCGGGCGCGGACCGCAGCTCGACGTAAAAGTCGGCAATCGCTTCCATCGCCTCCCCGCTCATCGTCAGGCCGCCCCCCCCCCCCGCGGCGGCCGCCCGCTGGCGCGCGACCGCGATGTACTTGCGCAGGAAGGCGGGGGTGAGGGGCAGGGGGGCGCCCCGGACGCGGGGGCCGTACAGGCGTTCGTCGTAGCGGACGTGGACGCCGTCGCCGACGCCGCCGCCCCCCGCGGCGGCAGCAGCGGCCGCGGCCGCGTCTGCCGCCTCGTTCGCATCCGCCTCCGCGTCCGCGCCCGCCCCGCCGGACGTGCCGTCATCGCCGGGAGGGCGGTACCGGTGCTGGCCCAGGACGTGGCGGGCGATGTTGGCGTCGGAGGCCCGGGTGCCGTTGTCCAGCAGGACAAAGAGCAGGTCGAAGCGGGATAGCAGCGAGTCCGGCAGGTTGACGTTGCGCGCGACAGACAGGCCGTGGTCGTACGACCCGTACACCGGGTTGGCGGCCGCCAGGACCGCGCACCGGGCGTTGAGGGAGGCGTGGATACCGGCCTTGGCGATGGTCACCGTCTGCTGCTCCATGACCTCGTGGATCGCCACCCGGTCGGAGTCGCCCATCTTGTCAAACTCGTCGATCGCGACCAGGCCCCGGTCCGCCAGGACCATGGCGCCCGCCTCCAGGCGCCGCTCGCCCGTGTCCCGGTCCGAGGTGACGGCGGCGGTGAGGCCGACCCCCGATGCGCCCCGGCCGGTCGTGGAGACGGCGACGGGCGCGGCGCCCATGGCGGCGCGCAGGAGCTGAGACTTGGCGACGCCCGGGTCGCCGACAAGGAGCGCGTGCACGTCCCCACGCAGGCGGGTGCCCGCGCCCGCCAGGTTGCGCTCCCGCCCGCCCAGCAGCTGCATGATCAGGCCCCGCTTGACCAGGGCGTGGCCGTAGATGGAGGGGGCCAGGGAGGAGGCGAGCAGGTCCAGGACGTCCGGGCGGGCCGCGATCTCCTCGGCCGCCTGCAGGTCGGCGACCGAGACGCGGGCCGCCGCCGCCGACACGGGCGCGCCGCCCGGGCCGCCCGCCATCTTGGTGACGTTGCAGGCCACCAGCGTGGCGTGGAAGACGCCGCTGATGACGCCCGCCGCGCGCGGGGGGACGGCCTTGTAGACGCCGGTGACCAGGACGCGGTCGCCCGGCTGGGCGGCGTCGCACAGGTCAAACTCGCAGATCACGTCCACGCCGCGGGGCAGCTGGCCGGGCGGCGCGGATTCGGGCAGTTCCTGCAGGGTCAGCGCCTGGGAGTCCACGTACGTGCACAGCCCGTACTCGGTGGTCAGGACGTTGCCCCCGTCGTCGTGCGTCGGGTACGCCGCGCCCGTGGGCGGCCCGCCATGCGAGGCCGCGTCCCGGTACTCGCGGGTGACCGTCTCGCCCGTCGCATCGCAGTAGTGGACGGACCGGGCCAGCTTGGGGCGGACGACGGTGGCCTTGGTAACGACGCCCTCCAGGGCGACCAGGCCGCCCAGGAGGGAGGCGTTCAGGTCGCGCGGGGAGACCCGGCGCGCGCCAAAGTGGCCGGTCAGGCCGACGTGCAGCGTGGCGCCCGCGGGCAGGGCTTTCGGGTGGGTGGCCCGGGCCAGCTCGCCCAGGGCCTCCTCAAAGGGGGGCAGGCAGGCGCCCGGGTCGGCGACGACCCGGGCGTACAGGTCGGGCGAGTGGTCGGAGAGGTCCTAGACAAAAAGGGGAGGGTAGGAAGGAGAGGGTTGAGAGGTTGAGGGGGGGGAGAGCGGCGGGAGAGAGGAGAAAGGAGCGGGGGGGGGGGGGGAGAGCGGTTTGCATAGGTAGGCACGCGGGACGCCCGGGCGGCCTGGTTCTCTGCCGATTCCACGTCCACCCCCGCCCGATGGCGGACGCAGAGGCCTGGGCGTCGGGTGGGATGACGCGTGCGGCCAGCGGAGCCCACCCACGGCCGACATGGGGCCTGCCGCGGCCGGGCTCTCTGTTCAAGTTGCAAATGCGCGCGCCGCTTGAATTGAAGCGTGTCGGGGGCGGGCCCCGGACGGCGCCCACCCGTCGACCCAACCCCTCTTTCCACCACATCAGGAGGGGTCGAGAACGCCCCATCTCCCCAGTGCGCGGGCCTGGTGGGAGTGTTCGGGTAGGCAGCATCGGGGCGGGGCGGGGCCTCTTGCGTCTCGCATCATTTTTTTCCCCCGCCCCCCATCTTTTCGCATCTTTATGTTCGTTCAGCCGCCCCATCCTCTCGCTCTCCTCGCTCACCTGCAAGTCCACGTCCAGGCGGGCGCCCCGTGGGGGCACCCCGCCGGGCACGCCAAGCAGCGCAGCGACGCGGGCCGCATACTCTCCATGGCCGCCGTCCGAATCCAAAAACGCCGCAAAGTCGCGCTTGAGAGTGAGGCGCGCTTCGACACTCTCGTCCATTGCGTTCAACGAGGGAGAGGAATCGCGTGCGGGCGGTAGTCTCCTCGCGGGGGGTCGGAGTGCACAGGTATAGGTGCGTGCTCTCTCAAAGGCGGGAGTGGTTGGTGGTGTGGTTTGGCGGTCGTCAAATACAAGGAGAGAGACGAAAAATAGATAGTGGAGAAGAGCGCAGCGCCGCATATAGAAAGGGGCAACAACCCCCCATTGTGTCCGCCCCACCTCCGACACACACTATGAGCGCCCCATCCACCCCCCTCCGGCTCCGCCGACCACCCGTCGATGATTCGGCCCACACCTCCCCCGTCGCCGTCAAGCACAAACTCGAAGGGCTGGGCAGCAACAGCACGCTGGGGCCACGCTCCACGCTCCACGCCGCGCTCGTCGGCGTGCTCGCGGGGGCACTCTTGATGGGAGGCGCCCTCCCCCTGGCGCGGCAGGCCCTGCTACCGGCACGCAGCGACACCCAGGCGGCCGTGTCCACGAGTGCGCCTACGTACCTGCTCATTGGTGAGAGGAGGCAGAGAGGAAGAGAGGGGCGGGGCGTGAGGAGAGGGCAGGCGCATGCGAGGGGGCTAGCAACGCGGGCGCGCACCCAAAATCCGTCCCATCCCCTCGTCTCATCCCCTCGTCATTCATTCTCCCGCGTCTCGCCCGTCTCCCCTCCCTCCAAGACACCTTTGAATCCGGCCTGAACAACCAGCGCATCTCCGTCCTCAAGGCCGCCGCCCTCGCTTCCAGGCACGCCTACACCCTGGTCCTGCCGGCATTCAAGGACGTGCACGGCCCCCAGCACGGGGGCGGCCCGGGCGACACGACCATCCTCCCCTTTTCCCATTTCTACGAGGTGCCCGCCTTCGAGGCGCACGCCCGGCGGCACAACTTCAGCGTCGCCCCGGCCCTGCCCGCCCACCTGACCCAGGCCTGCACGAAGCAGCTCTCCTTTGCCGCCTCCTTCCAGTACGCGCTCACCCGGGCCTTCTACGCCGGTTGGGCATCCTCACACGGCGTCGTGTGCCTGACCGGCCGGGCGGTCTGGTTTGGGATGGAAGGCAATGACGTGCCCGACATCGGGTGGGGCGGCAACGCCATGCACGCGGCCGGCCTGGTCCCCTCCGTCCTGTACCAGCGGGAGGTGGCGGGGATGGTCGGGCGGGCGGCCGCCCGCTACGGGGCGCCCGCCTCCTTCATCGCCGTCCACATCCGCACCGAGCCCGACTGGCGGCGGGTGTGCTCGATCGGCACGGACCGGCGGCGGAGCGACCACTGGCTGGCCACCTCCGACCGGGCGTGCCTGGTACACCCGCGGGACGTGGTGGCCTACCTGCGGGACGCCGCGGGCGTGCGGCGGGGGGCGCTCGCGTTCGTCATGAGCGCCGACCCGCTCTCCTCCATGCCCGACCTGTGCGGCGAGGGGGGCTACCTGACCTGCTTCACGCCGGACGAGGTGTGGGTGGACCGGCACCCACGCCTGGAGGCCCTCTCCCACCGCACCCAGCTGGTGCGGGCGTACGTGTCGTACCTGCTGGCTGAGAGGGCGAGCGCGGTGTACGGGAACACGCACTCCACTTTCAGCCAGCAGTTGGTGGAGGGCTTCAGGGCGGGCGGGAAAGGGGCGGCCGAGTTTTACAATCCCAAGTGCCCGCTGGACGCGCCGTGCTGGTGAGGGAGGAGATAAGACGAGATGAGTGCAGTGGTGGCAGCCAGCATCTGCCGCGCGGGGCCTGGCCGGGTGCGAACAGCATGGTTGGGGCGGCGTGGTTGAAAATAAAAAATGATCGTCTTACTTTCATTCTTTCTAGAGGAGAGAGAGGGTGCGCGCGCGCGCCGCCCCTTGTAGCTCTCACCGCCCCTTCCTCTCATCATGGCCGCCGCCCTAGTGGCCGCGGGCCTCGCTCTGGACGTCGCCTTTGACGAGGAGGTGGACGCGGCTTTGCTGGCGGCCGGCTTTGGACGCGCCGACCCCGGTGCGGGCGCCGGCGCCGCCCCGCCCACGCAGGCCACGGCCGGCTCGGCAGTCTTCCCTGCTGCTTGGCCGCCGCCGCCGCGTGCCTCTGCTGTCGCCCCTCCCTTGCCGACGAGGGGACCCGGCGGCGCCGCTGCCCTGACCACCCTCCCCCTCCCCGCGACCAAGGCGTTTGCGTTCGACACGCCAATTCAGTTTGATGCGACCGCCTTAGCCCGCGCCCGGGAGCGCAAAGGGCCCCTGCTGCGGGCCATGATGGCCGAACACGCCCGGCGAGGGGTTCGGTGAGTCGATTGAGAGATGCGGGTCGTGGGGTGTGAGGAGGAGGGACGACGGGGCGTTTAAAAAAAACGACAAAACAGCCGTGGCCGAGGCACCGGCCTCTCTCTCTCTCATGCCCCCCCCCCATCTACCTCTCTCTTTTTTCTCCTCTTTCCAGCGAGCTCTACACCCTTGAACACCTGCGCCGCCTGGTCGCCTTCGAGGCCGCTACCCCCCTCCCGGACTCGCACCCCAAGATCTACTGCAAGGACGCGCACGCCCAGCCCTGCCAGGCCTGCGCGACCTGCCACTTTTGCCGCCAGAAGACGGTCGACCCAAAGACGTGGTGCCCGTGCGGTGCCGGCCCCCGCCCGCCGCCGGTCGGGCGGGGGCGGGGGCGGTGGTGTGGGCAATGCCTGGCCAACCGCATGGGCCAAGCCTTGAGCGAGGTCTTGCGGGCCGCCGCGGCCGCGGGCAGCGGCGGGTGGCGGTGCCCCTGCTGCCTGGGCCTGTGCAATTGTTCCTCGCCGGCCTGCCAGCGCAAGGTCAACGGCCTGCGGGACACGGGCCAGCTGGACGCGGAGGCCCGGGGGTACGGCTTCAAATCCGTGGCGCACTACCTGGTCACCACCCAGCTGGCGGGCGAGGGCGAGGGCGGCGTAGGCGTCGCCGACCCGCCGCCCGTGGCCGCGCTTGTGCTCGGCGCTGGCGGCGCGCCCGACGCCCCTGCCGACCTGCTCCTGGCCGGCGGCGCGGGCGACGGGCGGGCCTTGGCTGCCGCCCGCTCCCGCGCCCTGGCCCGGGACCGGGCCCGCCGGGCCGTTCAGGACCAGCAGGCCGCGGTGCGGGCGGTGCTGGGCGATTTGGACGCCCTGGACGTGATGACGGGTGGAGGAGGTGGTGAGGGTGGTGGTGGCCGGAATGGGCCTGCCGCTGGTGCACCCGCACTCGCCGCGCCGCCCACCTCTTCCACACTGGCCATGCTCGTCACTGCCGCGCCCTGCGCGGAGGACCTGGGCTGGCACGCCCTGGACGAGGGCGAGGAGGACGAGGAGGATGAGGAGGTGGAGGACGGAGGAGACGGCGGGGGCGAGGCTGGTGCTGGTGCTGGTGCTGCCGCGCCTCTGAGCGCGCGCGTGGCCGCCGCCGCTCCTCGCCCGGCCGCGCCCACCCCTTCCACCGCGCCCTGGCTGGGCGGCCTGGCCCCTGGTGGTGCGACGACGGACGCGCTGCCGGCGACTGCCAGCTTTGCCGCCCGCGCCGAGGTGGCGCTGGGTGGTGGCGTGGTGGTTGGGGGCGTGCCTCAAGCGCCGCCTCAACCCGCGCCTCCTCCAGAGGGGCGGCCACCACCACCAGCGCAGCCGCGCCCACCCACCGCCGCCCCGCCGGCCGAGCCACCCACTGTCGCCGACGCCCCTCACCACCCCGCACCTCCATCCACGCTCCGCATCGGCGGCGCCCTGATGGACGACGAGGAAGGCGGTGGCGGGTTGGCGGGTGGGTGGGCGGCCGATGCGAATGCCACAGGGTGGGGTGGGGGTGGGCGTGAGCACTCCGCCCTGCCCCGCCGCCTGGTCCCGGCCCTGCCGACCTTTTCATCCGCGGGCGTGCGGGCGAGGCTGGCGCACCACCCGGGGCGGGATGGTGGTGGCGGTGGCGGTGGCGGAGGTGGAGGCGGCCACTGCCCGCCCTCCCGCTCGCCGCCACCACCACCCGCCCTCGTGGCAAGCGTTGCCCCGCCCACCGCCCCGCCTTGTGCTGCTGCTGCTGCCGCGCCCCGCCCACCCGCCGCTGCTCCCGCTCCTCCACGTAACCCCCCACCCACTCACCTGCCCCCACCCCCGGCATCCAGCGGGGTGTGCGCCTCCCTGCTCACCCTCGCGCGCCAGGCCCTGTCCTTTGAAGCCGCAGCCACCGCCCGCCAGGGCGAGGGGGGCGGGGCAGCAGCCGCGGCGGCCGCGTCTGCGCTCGCCTGCGACGCCATGGTGACCGCGGTCGGGGACCTGCGGGCGACCCTGGCCGCGCCCGTCGCCGTCCTGGCGGGGGGCGGCGGCGGTGGAGGGGGGCACGCCCAAGACCCCTCGCCCTCAGCCCACCACCTCGCCGCGCCAGGCGCCCTCCGCGACGCGGCCGCCCTCCTCTCCGCCTTCGCCTCCGCGGGACCCCCCGCCGATGCGGCCTACGAAGTCCCCGCCCTCCTCTGCGGGCGGGAACCCTTTGTCGACTGGGCCCGGTCCGACGTCGTCGCCCGGTCGGCCTTGCTAGGGGCGGCCCTCGCCTCCGCCGACGCCTTGGCGCGCAGGGCAGGCGCCGCGCCGCCGGCCTCGCCCGACGCGGCGTCCCTGGCCGCCGCGTCCGCCGAGGTGGCGACCTGCGTACTGGGCTGGGTGGACGCGCTGGTGTCCGAATCGGGCGCGGCGGCGGGGGCGGCGGCCCGGTTGGGGCCGCTCGGCTTCACCGGCCCGACCTCCCTCGCGGTCGGCCCGCTGTGCCTGGCGCCCGGGGACGGCGCCGACAGCACGGCCGCCGCGCTGCGGGGCCTCCAAATCGGGGATGCCACCCTCGCCTGCCACGCCCTGGACTGGGCGGCGGCCCGGGTGGGTGGCGGCCGCGGCGGCGGCGCGGGCACGCCCTCTGCCCTAGCGACCGCCCTGGCCTCGCCCGCCCTCATCCGCCCGCTCGACCCGTCCACCCCAGCCCACCGGGCGGTGCGGGCCCGGGCGGCCGCGGCCGTGCACGCCCTCATTGCTTCCGCCCGGTCCGGTCTGGCAGCGGCAACAGGCGTGGCCGGGCGTCACGGGGCAGCTGCCCCCTCCCTCCCGCCCGCCATCCTCAAGGTCGCTCATCTGGTCGCCACCGCCGCCGTCCCGGCCTTGGAGGCGGGCCTTGCCGGCGACTACCCGCTCCGCCGTTCCACCGGGTGGGGCGGTGGCGGAGACGCGCACACGTGCCTGCCCGGGTCAGCCCTCGCCGCCGCGGCCGCCCGCCCCAGGCAGGAAGGCGCCGTGGTGGCCGACCAGGCAACCACCCTGCCGCCGCTGCCCCGCCCCCCACCACCCGCGGGGGATGGCCTCGCCTCCACCCGGGCCACGCTCCTGGCGGAGGCGCACGCCTTCCTGGTGGCGGCGGGGCTGGAGCCGGCCACCACCCTCCTCGCCCGGGCGGCCGCCCCGTACACCCCCGACCGCCTGTGGCGGGAGCCGGGGGCGGCCGCGCCCTACAGGTCGCTGGCCGCCCATTACGCGGCGGTCTCGCTCCGCGTCGCGCCGGCCGCCATTTTCGCCTCACCCCCCGCCCTCCGCCCCTGGCTGCGCTTCTGGTTGGCGGCCCTGGCCGAACCGGGGGCTCGCACGCCCGTGGCGGGGCTGACGGCCGCCCTGGCGGACAGCCCGGCGTCCGCCTGGTGTTTTGCGGGCGCGGGCGGCGCATGCCCGGCCGACCTGCTGGATGAGGCCGCCGCGCCCCGTGCCCGGGCGTCCCTGGCGGCGTCCGTCCTGGCCGCTGTGCGGGCCCGGGAAGGCGTGGCGGGCGTGTCTGCCTTGGTCTACGACCTGCCGCCCGTCCTGGCCGTGCGGGCGCGGGAGGCGGCGGCCGCCCGGCGCGCGCGCCGGTGGCGGGGCGGGGCGGTCGGCCTGCTGGGGGCGGCGTCCCTGGCGGCGGCGCCCGCTGACGCGTTTCGCCGCCCCGGGCCGGCCGGCAAATCAGCGCTGGACTACTCGGCGTCCATGCTGGCGGGCTTTGTGGGGGACGCGGCGGCGGACGCGCTGGACGCGGCGGGGGCGCGCGCGTCTCGGGGCGCGGTCGTCGCCGCGAGCCAAGGGCAGGGTGGTGGCGGCAGCGCCGCCGCCCGCGCCGTCCCGACCCCGTCCGACCTGGCCTCCGCTGCGTACGGGGACGCCATCACCGCGACGGCGAGCCTCGTCCTAGCGTCTGGCGGCGTGGATGGCGCTCCCCCCGGCGTGGTGGACGCCCTGGCGGCCCTCGCCGACGGCGCGGCCGGGCGGGGTGGTGGGCGGGGCGGGCGGGGCGCGGGGGCCACGCCCCCGGCCGCCGCGGCCGCCCTGGCGGCCGCCGCGGCGGCCGCCCTGGCGGCTCCGGGCCCGCCCGCCATCCTGCTGGCTCACTACCTGATTTCGGGGCCCCTGCGGCGTGCGCTGGAGCAGGGGCACACCCGGCCGGACGGGGAGGCCGGCGACGCGGGCGTGGGCGCGGCCCGCCTGGTGGGCGCGCTCGTGTGTGAGCGCGGCTTTGGAGGAGGCGCGGCCTTGCACGCCCTCCTCCCACCCGCCCTGGCCCCGCTCCTGGATGCCCTGTGCCCGGGCGGCCTGATCCAGGGCGGGCCCGCCGCGGCGGCGCCCCGCGTGGCGGCGGCGGTGGTGGGCGCGCTGGGGTTGGTGGCCCGCACGCACGGCCTGGCCGCCCTGCCGCCCGCCCTCCACCCGGCCGACCCGGCCCCGCCCCCGCCGACCTCTACCCTCCAGTATGCGGGTGGGCCGTTGGCGACGGGTGGGCCACTACCGGGCGACCGTTTCGAGGGGGCGGTCGCCGTGTTTTGGCGGGCGGCGCTCGGGGCGGCGGCCGGGGTGGTGGTGGGCGCGCTGGGCGGCGGGGGTGGGGGCGACGCCCCCTCCCCTCCCTCCCTCCCGCTCCTCACCCCACCCCTGGCCCGGGCTACTCGAGGTGATCTGTTCACGCTGCTGGGTCCGCCCCGGCCGGGGCGGCCCGGCGCGGCGGGCCTGGTGAGCGGGGGTGCAGGGGGTGGAGGCGGGGTGGCCGGCGCCGCAACCACCGCTATCCAGGGCGGCTCCCGCCCGGCGCCGGACGCGTCCCTGCCGTCCACCCTGCCCGTCGGCACCGGCCCCGACGGTGACTCTCCGGCCGCCCAGGCCGTCGCCCACGCGGACGCCGCGGTGGCGGCGCTGGGCCTGGCGGGCGACGTGGGGAGTGGCGGGCGGCCCGGCTGGGCAGTGGCCCTGCTGGAGGCGGTGCGGCCGGCCGTGGTGGGCGCCACGCTGGGGAGCCAGCCCGGGCCCCTGGCCGCCCGCATTCTGGCGGCATACGATGCGGCGGTGGACGCGGTGATCGGCAGTGACGCGGCCCTGTGGGCTCGCCTGGCGCGGCGTGGAGAGGGGGAGGGTGGGGACGGCGCGACCACGGCCGTCGCCGCCACCCGCCATCCCCCGCCCGGGCGCCCCCTCTCCACGCCTGCCGCCCTGGCGGCCTTGCCCAAGGGCGCGGCCTTGGCCGGCCCCCTGGCGGGCGTGTGGGCGGTAGGCCCGCCCCTGCGCCGCACGGACGCGGCGGGCAAGGCCGTCGTCGCCCTCAACATGCACTGGGGGGGGCCCGGCGGCCCCAAGGCCGCCCTGGTCGTGTGGAGTGGCGGGGACAGCCTCCTCGCGCCTGCCTTGGGCGGCCTGGCCTTGCCATCGCCCGTCATGGTCACGGGTGGGCTGACGGTGGGCGCGGCCAAGGCGGTGCCCATTCTGATGGCGGGCCCGGGCACGCGGGTGGTGGTGGCGGTGGAGGAGGGTGTGCCTCGCCCCCGCCTCCGCCCGGCGGCCCGGGCGCCTCGCCTGCCCATCGCGGAGGCCGCCCGCTCGCCCCCGCCCCCCCCGCCGCCTGTGACGTCACCTGAAGCACCGAGCTCGGTGACGGAAACAGGGGAGGAGGCAGTGGTGGAAGAGGAGGCGGCGCCGGCGCCGGCGCCCCCACCGCACCAACCCCACCCGTCCCCGCGCCGCCCGCCCCTGGCAGAGCTCCCGCCAGCCGCCTGCGTGCCCGACCCCTCTTGCCCGCCTGCCAACCCGTCCACCGCACCGCCCGCCCCTTCCGCCCTTGTCCTCACCCCCGCTGCCTGCGAGCGCTTGGCCGCCCCGCTGGTCGCGGCCGGCCACACCCGCCCTGCCGCGCTGCGGGCTCTGCTGGTCGCGCGCGCGCGCGCGGCGCGCGAGGATTTCCTGGCGGGGCGGCCCGTTCGGCCGCCGGGCGCTGATGGGGAGGAGGCCCTGGTGCGGCGGGCCCTGAACTACCTGATGGGCACCGATGCTGGTGGTAGTAGCGGTGGATTGGTGGCAGCGCTGCCGCCGCCACCGCACAACGCCTGAGAGAAAAATTATGTGATGAGATGCCCCGTTTTGTTATCCCGGTCAAACAAAGAAATGAATTTCACACACACACAAAACACATGCACACACACGCGTGTGGCCGCGCGAGCGGCCACAAGTGGCAGGGCAACACTGGCCGAGCAAAGGAAGGGCGGGACGCGCGTTGGCTGCGTCCCCGAACTCCCCCCCTCAACCCCCACCCTTCTTCCATGCGCATTCTTGTTTCTCGCTCCATTTTTTTTTCTTTTTTCCTTTCTCACAGCGCCGAGAAGTAGTCCTTCGAGTCCTTGGGCGTCGGCTTCATGGTCGCCGCCCCGGGCGTCCACCCCGCCGGGCACACCTCGTCCGGGTTGTTCTGGACGTGCTGGATGGCCTGCAGGACGCGGAGCGTCTCGTCGACCGACCGGCCGAAGGACAGGTTGTTGATGGTCGAGTGCTGGATGACGCCCTCCTTGTCAATGATGTACAGGCCGCGCAGGGCGACGCCGTCCGCGGACAGGACGCCATAGTCCTCGGCGATGGTGCGCTTCAGGTCGGACACGAGCGGGTAGGCCAGGTCGCCGACGCCGCCCTCCGTGCGCGGGGTCTGAATCCAGGCCAGGTGCGAGAACTGGGAGTCGACCGACACGCCCAGGACCTCCGTGTTGATGGACGAGAACTCGCCCATGCGGTCGGAGAAGGCCGTGATCTCGGTGGGACAGACGAAGGTGAAGTCCAAGGGGTAGAAGAAGAGGACGACGTACTTCTTGCCCTGCAAGAAAGAGACAGGAGAAAGGAGGTGAGAGGAAAAATGAGGGGCGGGGGGTAGCGCTTTTTGTCTTCTCTTTTCTTTCCTTCATCTCTTACCTTGTACTGGGACAGGGAGATGGGCACGAACTCCTGGTCAAAGACGGCCTCCGCGGTGAACTCCGGGGCGGGGTTGCCGACCAGGGGCGCCTATGCGATGTGAATGAGGAGGGGAGGAAACATGAGTGCCGATTGGGCGAGGCCACGCCGCCGCGCGCGGAAAAGGAGAAACAAAGTTTGCTTTCTCGTCCCGCCTTGCATGAGGGCCTTGGCATCCCCCGCGGTGCGCCTTGATCTTTGCAGGCGTACGACTGCATCCTCTGGCCAAGCCCCTGTGCAGTCTGATAGCGGCATGCTTCACCCGCCGGCTGTCCGTCGAGGGGCGTGGGTGCGAGATCGGAACGCGGCCGTCTCTCTTTTTCTCTCTCTCTATCCCATGAAAAAAAAAACTCACCACCGCCTGGCAGACCAGGCCGGAGGCCCGGCCCGCCCGGGGGCGGGCTGCGCCAGCCCGGCGGGTGGCCGGCAGGCGGGTGCAGGGCAGGGCAGAGGCGCGAAGGGCGAACATGGTGGGAGGGAGAGAGGGACAGGGAGAGTGGCTAGAAAAAAATAGAAAAAGCGTTCTGCGAAAAACGCCTACGGCAAAACCTCTCACTCACTTCCATTATCCTGCCGTCCACACCTTCCCACACTCACAAGCCCACTCGAACCATGGCCTTCGCCCTCGCCCCCTCCGCCTCCCTGGCCCGCTTCAACAAGTCCAAGGCCGCCCCCGCCCCTCGCCGCGCCGTGCGCGCCGCCCGCGGCGGGTCCGTCCGCGTCTCGGCCTACACTATCACCCTCAAGACCCCCTCCGGCGAGCAGAAGATCGAGTGCGCCGGTGCGTTTTGCGTCTGAAATTAGGCACCGCAATTGAGGGAGGGGAGAAGCGCGCGTGCGCGTGCGGGAGCGAGTGGGATTAAGACGTTCCTCCGCGGGCACGCACGGGCGATTGCGCACGTCGTCGCGAGCGACGGCACCCAAGCGAGAGCCGAGCGGCGGCCGTCAAGCAGCGGGGTCGTGGCCTTTCCCCTCCCTCCGCCCCGCGACCTCTGCCCTCCCCACCCCGCAACCCGCCACGATGGGCTGGGCTGCCCGACCCTGCACGCCTTGACTGTGGGCAGGATGGGAGTGGAGACCGGCGCGGTCCTGCCTTTTGCAGAAGCAGAAGCAGGGCGCCCGGGGAGCGCAAATCAGTGGCCCTCTCAAGAGCTGCTACCCCACACGTCCGCCCGGGCGGCTGCGGCCGCGCATTGGGCGCGTGCCCGCCGGAGTGCATGCAAGTTGAGCCTGACGCTTTACCTGGTGGGGAAGCGGGGCGGTAAGCCGCGCCGGCCGCCGCGCGCGGAGAGCCCAGAATGAGAGGGTCAGGGAGAGGAGAGAAGGGGCGGGGGGGGGGGGGACGCTGCCTCGACG
>Ga0315273_10004365_pt1 | contig 17320 bp, 23 predicted proteins | sample YL17G02_0_MG_FD_205753 | JGI IMG/M metagenome (GOLD analysis project Ga0315273, IMG submission 205753) | Sediment microbial communities from Yellowstone Lake, YNP, Wyoming, USA - YL17G02_0 | ecosystem: Environmental > Aquatic > Freshwater > Lake > Sediment | place: USA: Wyoming | collected...
CTTATAATATTGTGGTAGTTTGAAAAACCACCCGTGTTTCATTTGGAATGTTCCCAGTTCATATTTGTTTATCAGCCATAGATGTTCCGTTGTAATCTGTTCTGGTTGTTCACCGATGTAACCAAATGGAGTGACATCTCGTACAATGCTTAACACGCCCTCTAATTCACCCCAAGAGTAATCTGTATCATCTGGCATAACATCCGATTCAAAGAACTTTGCACCACGTATATCAGGCAACCTTGCTATAAGCGAAGGGTATGCGGATTGTAAATCATAATCAGCTACTTCGTTAGCGTTCCAATGCCCTAACTTAAATACTTCCCGCCATTCAACCCATTTTTTATTCTCGCACTTATCCAGCATTGGAAATGCACTATCGGGTAAATCACACGCTCTAGGATAATCAACCTTATCAAGTGAGTAAGTGGCAACTGGGCTATTTAACTGTTTGGGTTCTATTCCAAATACTTTATATGCCTCAATAACCTTGTGAGCTAATTCCCCTAACTTATTTACATCGGTTATTTCTTTATCGGAATATTTGTGTAACGGATAGATGTTAGTTTCCCTACCATATGTTATAGCGAACACCCGCCCAAACTGGTAATATAGTTTTTCTTTATTCTCAAGGAATACCCGCCCTTTATTCTTTAACTGTTTGGCAATACCATCTGGAATCAGCGTCATAAATGCTTCGGCAAAGCGGTCAACATTCCAAGTAACTGCCATATCACATGGATAAAGTAAAAAGGAAACAGCGTCAAACCAATTATCGGCTGTTAGTGTTCTACCATCACTTGAATTAAATAGGACTGACTTACCTTGTGCTTCAGCAGTATAGGCAATCAGCATTACCTACCCCTAGCTTCGTCATACTTTTGCAATGATGTTTTGGCTTTGCGTCTTTTACGTTGCCCCTGTAAATTACCTTTGCTTATTCCACCTTTATGATGAGTTCCTTTACGCTTCGGTGGGATATAGTCACCATCGTCAATAGATGCTTTCCTGTAATACCTTAGCATCTGCCAGATATCAGGTCGCCCGATAGTCAACCAATCACGTGTATCATAGAGTGCATAGATTCTATCTCTTATCTCACTATCCTTATAACCACGTGCTTTTAATCCACTGACAAATAAACGACGAGCTTTTATAATGTTCTGAATATAGGAGACTGTCCTTAGTTGTGCTACAGAATATTGTTTTGCCAATTCTTTTGATTCAAACGGCAAAAAACCCCAGCCAACTAATAGGTCATACTTGTATCGGTATTGTGACTTAGCCATTTACAGTACCACCGGATTTATAGTACCACCGATATCATATATCTCTATATTTACTGACTCACCCTTTTTACACGCTTGAGGGAAATTAATAAGTATCCCTTGTTCTGTATTTTCTGATTTCATATAATTTTTAGTTTGTGATACATAATCGGGTGGCGGTGATTCATTCCATGATGCAATAGCTTTTATTTCCAACGCCAAAACTATATCGCCACGTACAATATAGTCTGCATTACCATATCCTATTATTTGATTTCTATAATATATCGGCAGATATTTTTCTCTTTCATATTTAATGCCATCTAATCTAAACGCCACTTCAAAAGCATTTTTATAAGTTACTTCCTGCTGTTCGTTGCCAAGTTCCCTATATATATCCCGTGCTATTTCAATACATTTATCTTTTAACATTACACTAGTTTCCTTTTTATATTCTTAAACCGTTCTACCACGTCATTGTTTCCGTTTGATACAGGGCGGATTACTATCCCATATTCTAATCTTAATCCCTTTCCATAGCAATCCTCGCATAAATAACACCCGCTTAGTTCTTGACGACACCGTTCAATCGGTTGCTGTGTAATGATATGACAATGAGTATTTACACAATGAAAGAATTTTATATTTGTCATATTAGGTGTTTTTCTTTAGCTTTTTATCTTTAGCTTTTGTCCTATCTGATAGTATCCACATAATGATACCTACGGCGAGAAACCCGAAGTTAGCTACTTTCATACCAGACGGTAACAGATATACACTGGCTATTACAAGTATCCCTGCCAACAGCATGATGCTATCATAGGTCTTTGCCTTGTTCTGTAATTTGGTGTCATTCCATTGGTATTTCTTCATTTTGAACATATCGTACTCCTACTTATAATCCCAATCTAATATTTCAATATCATCGTCAATAACACTTGCTGACCAATTACCACCTGTTGCAAATGCTTCTGAGAATGATAGTGTAATATCAAAATATATCTTCTTTTTTTCATTAGCATTAAGTTTTATACTATGTCCTTTTAGCGAAAACACGGAATATCCATATCCTGCACCATTGTCTTGTATTGTCCACCCTGTTAAAGACATAGTTTTATTGATAATAGTACCATGCGAGAAATCTATTTCAATAGGAATGAACATACCTATATCTTCAAGTGCTTTATCCGTTGTATTCGTTAATGTTAATTTTAGTGATAGAGATGATTTATGCGATATATTATCAGTTGTTGTTGTATTGTCACTTTCATTTATAACGGCGACTGTATAAGTAAATGGCAACGCAGAACTACCACCTGTTCCACCGCTACCACTAGCTAATTTCGTTTCCACCACTTTAAGCCGTGTATCAAGAGCGGTCATATTCGTAGTGAAGGAACTTACGGTTTGTTTCAGGCTATTAAAATCAGCGAGTATATCCTCTAGTGAACTATTTATATTGGCAAGGCTACCAGACAGGCTATTACTTTTACTTAGAGCATCGGTGCTATTAGCTAATGCGGTTTGTATTTGAGATTGTGCTGTATCTATCTTGGCACTCAACGCATTTATTCGGTTATTGACTTCCCCCATTTGCCCTGATACCGCAGTATTGACTTGTGTATTAACCTTGTCAGATATTCCTGTGATAGCGGTGTCTACCGCTTTTTGCATATTAGTTATATCGCTTTTGGCTTTGTCCAGCGTAGTAACAACACCCTGCAAGTTTGTGGTAAAATCCTTTTTGGTAACGAAATTGCCGAAACCAACCATCCCCATACCGACAAAAACCACTATTGCTACTACCAGCGATACGATAACTGTTTGTATAACTCCACCACCTAATTTAACCCGTGTACCCATATTCTCATTCCCTCCTGGTGTAATCGGTGGTTCAATTTCGTTAATTAAATCTTGCGGGGTTGCTCTAGGTGGTCTTAATGAATCATCTGGCGGTAATGTCAAGTTACCCTCCTATATCTTTAGCCCAAATTTCTTTCTATTTTTATTAACGGCTTTTACAAGCAATTCCCGATGGAATTTCATTCTTGGACACCAACTTAATATTCCGTTTACCTGTGATTCCGTATTAGAATATTCTTTACACACATCTTCTTTCATATTGATTACGGTAATAATCTGTTCAGCAACGAATTTATTTTCAAAAGTTTTAGGGGTTAATTCGTCAACTACCATGTTTAGTGTTTTACGCTTTTCGCCCCGTGAAACTTTCTGGTCAGTCATTATATTTTGTACGGATTGTAATGATAGACTAAGTTCCTGAGTAGCTGAATAGTTTTTAACAAGTCCGAATATATCCATTAACTCTCACTCGCTTTCATTTCCGCTTCCGCAATTCTTTTTAATTCACCACGCACCACTTCAACCTCACTAGCGGGTATTTCTTCCAATGAAAGTATCCAATGCCAATGGAGTATTACTTCATGCCCCTGTTCATTTTTAAATCGCAGAATATTCTGGTTAGACCTGAATATATCCTGATTTGTTCTATACAATAAAAGTAGGGAGTTATTAGCTCTTTCTATCTTATACCAGCGTTTTTTCTTTGCCCCAACCGTGTACCATAACAAGGCAACAAGAATGATTACTCCTAGCACTATGCCCACTGTCCAATTCATTTAATAACCTCCTGTGTTTTATCACCATACCTAGTATGCCCATGTTCGCATCTATATCTTTGCCGTTTCCCATTTTTAACGGTTACGATAAATCCAAACCGAACAAATTTAGTGCTACCACATTTACGACATTCCATGTTAGTTAATTCCCAATATATCTATATATAAATATTCTATACGATATCATGTTAAATGTCAACCCCCTTTTTATCTTTGTATAGGTTTTTTCTTTTTTTAATTTGTTTTTGCCAAATCATTTCGTCCATAGCTATTGCGTCCTTGTATTGGTTAGTTACTAAAGGTATTTGGTCTAATTTTAAATTATTTACATATTCTAATTTCCTAGTTCTATCAAATTTATGGCAACTAAGAACTTCGCCATGTTTTGCACCTTTTTGTATAGCTTGTTCTTGTGTCCTTGTATCAAAGTGAAACATTTTAATAGTTTTATTATAAATAAATTCACCAAAGTTATGCGCATAATTCACTGGCGTACCTTTTATACAGACACGCACTTCAAATGTTGTTATATTCGTACTCATACACTACCTCATGTTTCTACGTTCTACAAGATTCCTAGTATGTCTCCATTTCGGATTACAACCACCGTTAAACTTCTTTTTCTTGTGCGCACCTTTAATACTTACGTGATATCTACTTTTTGCCATATTTCTCTCCCTTCTTACTTGTTACATATCTTAATAACCGTAATTTAGTATGGGGCGATAACTTATCATATTTCTGGCGTAGCAGTTTTTTATGCCGTTCCTCATCATCGTGTTTCTTGCTATCTTCCCCATAGTTAGCTATTTCTTCCTTAACTATTAACCTCATTTGTTCTGGAGTTAATGGTTCAGCTTTCTTTTTACGTCTTAGTTTCAATTTCGGCAGGAACATCTTTGTGTACCTTTTTCTTTATCAATTTTTTACCTATTGTCCAGCAGTACCACCCCATAATCATTCCGCCAGTTACCAACACAAAAAGCCACATCGCATTTCTGTTTGATTGTACGATGAAGTTCCACTGTTCAACCTCTATTGCGCCCGTAAGAATATCATAGGGGTTACTAGGATTCCATTGAACTTTAGGGTTGACTTCCGCAGCACCTACCCACCTGCTTATTTCATACTCGTTACCCTTTGCGGGGACAACAACAGCACCATAAACAGCAGGTTCGGTTGATATGGAAGTCCATACGTTAGGATTTTGCGCAATTATAGATAGCCCTACTTTGACTTGTTTCAAATTTAATTCATGGCTACTCTTATCATTGACAATCTCATAGTCTGTTAAACTAACCCCTTGCTCTCTTAACATCTTCTGGTACTGTGGGGCTGCCAGGATACCCAAACATACTGGGATAATATGTCTATCGTTCTGTTTGTTATAAAGGAATACTTCAATCCATTCCCATGCCCCATTTGTAATGAATATTTCGCCGTCTGGTATCTTCGGTAATTCCTGTTCGTAAAATTGATTAGCTGCTAAGTTTTTGTCTAACGTTCTGCCGATATCCCAATAGTTACCATTTACTATCAGTAATGCCACAGCACCTATACACACGGCAACCGTTGCGCCTCTTTTCAATATTGAAATTACAGGCGATTGCCCTATATAGATTATCTTTTCACCAATGAATCTTTTTATCACAGTCCCGCCGTCCCACCATTTACTCAACACGATAACAGAGATAATAGCACCCCATGCTACCGATGCTTCCATATATTTTGCGACCTGCGGGGCGAGGTCACTTGCTTGGTATGCTATCGGTAACAAGAATAACCAGAGCAATTCCTGCCTCCAATGTTTCTTTTTGAAAAACCAATAGACAATAGGAATAAGAGCTACCCCCAAACTTATACCCAACACACCGATTGTATCAAATATACGTTTTGGTAAATCCCAAATTGATATTTTACCTACTAATAACGAGAATACGCTGATATTATTTGTAAAGAAGTTTTTGATGGTTGTGTTGCCCCACATATTAGGTTGGTCTGTAAACCGTACCGATAACGGCATATAAAGATAGAATATCAAGAATAGAAAGGAAACTCCCCAACGTTTCCAATTTCTCATTTCCTTATTGAACACAAACAATACAAGCCATGTTAGCAGTATTAAGTGGTGAGTAACCAACCCCATACCTAAAAACATGGATGCTACCAACCATTGTTTCCTTATTACAAAATAATAAGCACCTACAGAGAAAAATGTAACAACAGCATACGTTTCAACGATAACCGCTTGCGAGATAGCTAGAGCCGAAGCCCCGAAGATAGTTGTGGCGAGTAATGCAAAGAACCTTTTGCGCTTATTATCAACCAGTAATCTTCGCACAACAAGATATATGAATATCATCGTACCAAGAGTAAATACCGCTGACATAAAACTCATACGCCAGTAGATAGTGCCAAATGGTATCATTTCAAATAAATGACCTGTCAATAAATAAAGAGGTGCGCTGGTATGGTGAGCAGGATAGAAATAGATGGCATCCATTACATATTCTGCGCCATCGGAGTCAACGTTCATCCAAGTTAGTGAAGGGGCGCAATCCATTAGCATCACGATGAACAATACACCAATAACAAGTATCTCTATCCAGTATTTACGCAGAAACCCTATAATCTTACTCACATAACCTCCAATTTATTTATCATACACTTGTACTGTAACATCGCCATAGTTAAAATCTGCTACGAGTTTTAAGATAATGTCTGGCGGTTGCTTATCACCTAGATAATACAGCGTATCAGGTGTGGTGTCGTAAGTCATTGGCTTATTACGCTGTATATATATGTCGCTATTACTGACATATTCTTTACCTAAATATCTTCCATAGATTACAGGGTTTATTTCTGACGAACACGAAAAGTTATCCGAATTATATTGTCTGGCAAATACTATCGCCTGTTTATCGGCGGGTGTGATTGCGCTATTGTAATCGTAATATTGAATAACATAAGGAATACTCAATACTACCAATATTAAGGGTATCGCTATTTTAACAATTCTATTACCGTACTTGATAATCAACCCCATAAGCAAAACTACCAACAAGCTGATAATAATGGCGATATCATAAGAAACCCGCAAAGGTTCATACTTGCCGATGCCGAAAGCTACAATAGACAGAACTACAATCAAAATTATGATTAACCCGATTGAGATAGCTAGACCGTCTTTTTTATTTATCTTTTCCTTTAGATTCATTGCCGATAATATTAAAAGGATTATGCCCCCTATAGTTGACAGCCCTAGCATACTTGAATAAAATAATCTAAATGTTGTTATGCGTGATATTGTAGTATCCAATGATGAAGCTGTTTGAATGGCACTTAACAAATGGAATACCAACACAAAACCCACTATCCCCGATGCAGTCAGTATCCAGTATATCTTCTTAGTATTGACGGCTTTTACTACTACATAAAGGAATAATGGTAATGCAATACCTAATATAACCAACTCAAATATCGTGCCATCATCAAACATATTCAATACGCTCTGCGAGAATACGACAATCGGTACTGCCACTAATCCTGCCCACCAATTAACGAGTTTGGATATTATAAAATACACGGCAAGTTCAATACCAATTAACACGCTAAAGTTAAACCACAAGAATATGGTATCAATAGATAATCCCGTAGCATTACTCAGCCAAATAATAGGATAGCCGATTATGTATCTTCCCCAGTATAATTCAGCTATATGCGAACCTTGTTGTAATTGGTCAAATACCCGTAAATGGTTAATGGTATCAGTCCCGCCATTGGGATATGTGTAATGGTAAATAATCGGTGGTAATAGAATTATCAACGCATACAATATTAAGACAGATGGTATTACTATCTTCTTTATCATTGCGTTAATGATTTCGTAATTTCATTCCGTGCGATAGTCCACGTAATAATCTAGCCTGTTTTTCTGCTTTACTTTTAGTAGTGCTTTTTGCGACTACCTTCTTACCATCGTAAACTCGCCACTCATTCTTATTTGGTAATTTACGGATTGTTACTGGCGTGTTTATCACCTCCCATACCTACAAATTTCTTTATAGCGTTCCAATCAAACCCAAAATGTTTGGGGGTTAGTCCCCTTTCCTTTAATCGGGCGATAGCCTGTCTTTTTTGAGCAATAGATAATTCAACACCTACTTTTTTATCTTCCGCTTCCGCAAGTTCTGTTTCTTCTTCCAGTTCTGATATTGATTTCTCTCGCTTAAATAATCCGCCCATTATACAGCCTCCATTTATACGTTTACTGATGAGCCTCCAATGATAATACCTTTTAATCTTAACTTGGCAAGTGTTGAAGATGAGGCACTAGGCACATATTCAAAGATAGTTTCTTTTGTGGCAACGTTCCTTTTCCCAAGAAAATGTATTACTGCCCATTCAGGTGTTCGTGGACTTCGGAAACTATGGGCTAATTCCTCTCCTCTTGAGGATAACCTATATATTTCCATTAAGGTCTCCGCTGATGTGGGTGTAGTGCCTTTCTTACATGGTCTCGGTACTCACCATTAGACCTTTCCATTAAACCACGATTTTGAAGTGGACTGGGATTAGGTTCTATCTTTCTAGTTTCGCCCCATTCTACTGAACCACCACCACGCCCGAAGTATTGTCGTTCCCTACGTCCTCTAAACATAGCCATAAACGGTAATAGAACGGCGAATATCCAGCAAATATACACCACTAACTCATCGGCAAAACTGCCAGTAGCAACACCACCTATGGGATTACTTCTCGTATAAACAAGTAATAATATCCACGTTAATGATGCCCCTAACCCTAAAAGAATATTGCTACTTCTAAGCGAGAAATAACTTACAACTGCGCATAGTAATATAAGTGCTATTAATATCACTTCCTTGCTCTCCTTCCAGCCTGTATGTATATCTGTAAACCATGTACCATCGGCTTTTTGCGCCCATGCCACATAGTATAATATGCCTGGATTCTGGTCAAAATTCATTGATGTATCGCTAACCGATGTAGCATTTCCCGAATATACCAAATATCCGTCTGACGGTTCTGTAAATATATCAGGTATATTTGCAGGATATGCCCCATACTTTGCCCTTATCATTACATTGATAGCGTCACCAGCAAATCCCCAATTAAGGTCTAACTGTGTATCACTAATATAGGTTATTGTAAAACCAGTTATACCACCGCTTGCACCTGGCGTTGCATAAACGGTTACTGTCTGATTCGGTATATCCGCCATTACAGGCGAAGCAACTATAAATACTATAATAAGGGGTAATATTAAAATCCATTTGCGCACTTATTACCTCATTTTAACAAGCCAGCGAGTACACATTTCCGTCTGGACAGTTCCTTGACCGCCCTCAGATACCGAAGTCCAAAATTCCCATTGTTTATCAACAACATTGGTATCTTCGGGAATTTGTAATACTACTAATATTTCCTTAGTTTCTTTTGGTCTAAATACAGGTGTAGAATCAGTGATAATCACCCAATCCTGTGCCTGTGATGGTGCTTTGACATATCCCTTTATGGTACTATCGGGGATTCTATAAGATATTTTAAATTCAGTCCATGCCTTGTAAACAATAGAGATTATGCGTGATTCGCTAGGCGCAAACCCCGATATCTTCAATACCTTATCAAATGGGGTATAACTGGCAACGGCGAGACTATCCTTGTTATTATCACTCGCAACCGTCACCTTAGTAATGTCATTATCGGCAAGCGGAAATTTTAGCGAAATATCAACTACCGTTTCATTTTCAAATGTGCCTACTGATTTCTTTTCTATCTGCGTGGTTTCGTCATTGCTATTGTGGACACGGATATACCATTCTGCCCGTGCGCCTGGATAATAATTACCAATCTCAATTTTTGCTGGCGATATCCAAGTATCATTCATCATCTTGGTTTCCACGTCAACAATAGCAGATGGTTCAATTGTTTTAGTAGTTTCCGTTTTTGTTGGTGTTGGCACGGGGATAATAGGTGATGCAGAAACACAACCCGCAAGTAATAATGAGACAACAACTAACCCTGAAAGAATAATTCTTTTCATTACTCACTCCCTATTCCTGCGTTTATAAGTAATCGCAGCCCACTTTTCTTGTTACGATTGCAACACGGCAGTCATGGTAACGTTGGCTGATTGCGCTGCGCCATGAGTAAAACTTGTTGGTGCATCTAACTGCATTTCCCATTTAGGACTTGTTGCCGTTGATACGTTGTCACAGACTAATACTGCTGCGCCAGCACCATAGACTAGAGTTTTATCATAGTTACCCACGCCAGAACTACCACCAACACCGCCGTTGGCACTACTAACTTTCAACTGTCCTGTGTCTGCGGCAGGTGCGCCATAAGTCCACGAACTTGTCCCTGACCAGTTAGCCGACACGTAGAAACTAATATCTATATTCACGGTTGATGTATTGGTAATCGTGAAATAGTTGTTGCCCGTGCTAACGTCAGTACTTGCCGTAATTACGCCAGCAGCCCATGAGTTAGGTGCGTTGCTTATGGCGATGTAACTAGGTGTGGCAGTAACAGTTACATCCTGCGTGGTTGCACCGAAGGCAGGTGTTGCCCATGATAACGCTAACGCTATCACAATAACCAGTATTGCCAAATACCTAAATCCACCTATTTGCTTTTTCATTTTTCTCACCTCCTTTCAGTGTTTATTTATCCGTTCAGCTAGCCACTGCTGTCAACGTAATAATAGCTTCCTTTTCTGTACCATCAGCAAATGCAGTCGGGGTTTCTAGTTTCAATTCCCAGTATTTTACTCCGCTTGTTGCCAATGCCGATATTAGTTGCTGTTGCGCATTGGTTAATATCGTCCCCGATGTTGCTCCCGAAATATAGACTGTCAGCCTAGCATGGGTAGCATCTGGTGTTCCCAATATCCAACCACTTGCGCCAGTAAAATTAGTTGACGAGAATGAAATGTTTACTGCTACCGTTCCATTATTGGTGACAGCAAATGTAGATTGTGCATCTGTTAAAGGTTTTGAATAATAGACAACCGCATATAATGATGATACACCAACATCGGGGATAAGGTCGGTGCTATTGCAACCTATTTTTTGTAATGGGGCGGAACTTGTCCCGTTTATATCTCCTGGTGTCCACGCAACCGTAGTAAGCGGATTGGTGGTAAAGGCATAACTGTAAGTTGCTGGCACAACTCCTGGATTATTTGTACTCGCTGTAGTAAGATAGTTTGTTCCGTTGACGCTGACGGCTGCCCGAATATCATTAGTGTCTGCGGTATGAACATCCCAATCACAAGCTGTTAATACTATTGTCAAGTTGTCTACCGTTGCGCCTGTAGGGATACTCGGTGTGGCTGTTGTAAATAAGAAAAATCCACCACCATCAGTTGTGCCAACAAGAGCATCTTTATAATCGGCTGATGTTTCGTCTAATACAGTGTAGTTTGTTCCTGCTGTAACCGTATATTTGACTTCAAGATACTGCGCATTGATTCTAAATGCTGGATTAAGGTCGTCACCTTCTCCACCAAACTGAGCTAGATTTCTGCTTGCATTAGCACTGTTCCCATTTATTTCATCATAAGTCCAAGCAGCACTGGTAGATGGGTTGGTAGCGTAAACAACTGAATACCACGTACTTGTAGTGCCAGGATTACGGTTTGACTCCGTAGTGTATCTAGTACTTCCAACTTTTAACACTTCATCCCAATCATTTGTTCCTGCTGTGTTTTCTCTAATGTATTGCCATAGTGTAAGACTGGTTACATTGGCAGTAGATGGAATACTAAACGCTGTAAATGTGGAAAGGTAATAAGAACCAGCTACAGTAGGACTTGTTACGTAGTCTGCTGTATTTCCCGCCGTACCATCCCAATCAGCCTCATTAATACATTCAGTCCTTGTTCCAGTTGAGGCTGTCCACGTTCCCGATGAATCACCGTCGCCAGTTGGCAGTCGTATCTGCGAACAAGCCCATGTATTATTACTCGTACTATCAGTAGTAGGTACTTTTGTATCCGATGTTGGCGTAATTAAACTTGGGTCAGAACCTTTCGCCCAATATGTTGTAGAAGTTTGCACTGCTCCATAATTTTTAGATGATGGAGTATTAGTAATACTAGGGTCTACTACAGCAAGAACCACATAAGCCCGCATGCAGTAACCATAACTACTATCAAGGGCAGCAGCCCCAAAGGGGTTGGGTAGGTTAGCGTAAGCAAAGGACTTCCAGTAGTTAGTTGTTGACTCAACCTTTAGGGTATTATCGGCGGACATTGAATAGCCAATCCAGTAATGAGTACCATCAGTGACGGCTATATTTAAACCCGTGTCCTCTACCCAACCGTTTGCTACTGTGACAGTGTTTACCCCGCCACCTAATAAAGCACCCGGGGCAGAGGATGTATCAGCGTAAAGACCAATCCTGCAAGTCCCAGTAGGAGAGGCATCATCAAATTTCAATCCAAGTTTGGTGACATTTCCATCACCTATTGAGTTGGTAAAATGACTGCCACTCAAGTATCCAGTGGCATCATTCTGGTTACTTGTGCCTTCACCTGAACCAAAGTAACCGTCATTATAGAATGTCTCGCCAGCTTTTAATCCAGCGAAATGGAATAGTACAATAAACTGACCGTCCTTGACGACCCAAGTTACCCTATTAGCTTTATCGGCAACATCCTGAAAGGTGTAACCGCCTATGTCCTTATCTGAAATGAATCTTATGCCAGTGGCGTTTCCTAATTCGCCTTCTCCATCTTTATCCAGAGATATCTCATGGGGAATGACTCCCATGTGGAATCCTAAACTCTCATAATATCTTATAGAGGTTATATCTTTTCCGCAGGTAAAAACGTAATCGTAGGTGAAAGCTGGTAGGTCAACAATAGGAGTAAAACTAATCTTCTCCCCCGTATCATCCCTTATTGGAGAAGCCCAGATGCTAACCGATACTTGAGTACCATCGGCGAGTGTCCCTGAATATCCCGCACTCTTTTTTGATAGGTCGCTGGAAGATTCAAGGGTTTTACTAGAAACAATTAAATCGGTAGACTTGCCATCAACTGTTATTCTTGGCAGACAATGGAATATCTCAACTCCATCTCTGTAATAACTAACCCCGCCTTTTGTTAGGTCAAGGTTAGTAACACTCTCACCTTCCATTAGCGGAGTACCCAGTACAACCACATTTGGAGGCAAAGGTTCAGCAGTTAACTTATAGCCAACCTTCGTTTCATTTACCCAGTCTTTAGTGGTAAGGTCTGACGGTGTGAAGTTATCACCTTTGACAAAGACAACAACATTGGGAGTTTCAGGTATCTGCACCTCTGCCCCACTACCTCCAAATACAGCAATAGATAATATCCCTTGCCCGCCAATAGCCAGTCGATAAGGTAATATCATACCAAGTATCAATGCCACAAATAATGTGACACATACAAACGGTATGTAATAACGTTTCTGCAATAATGTTTTAAGCATTTACTTTCTCATTAGTCCAATGGTTTCCCCAATATTTCGGTGCATAATAAGAGACTTCCTTTGTTCCCTGTTGCCCCTTTTTCTTTAGTGAATAGGTGACTTTTTTAGTTTTCTTATTGTACGTACAACTGATATGTTCTGTCGGGATGGTTCGCATCGCCCAATCTATCAATCGTGCCATGTGCGTGATGATAATAACATCGAGTTGCATTTTGCCGAACTGGAAACCCTGCACTTCAAGCTCTTTGCCGAGTTCTGACATGGTAGACCTTGCGTTCATACCTCTTTGAGATTCATCTATTATCAACCAACCTTTACAGATGATACCCTTTTTAAGCCAATAAAGTATGTGCCTAAATGACGGGCAATAAACATATTTCATACCATATAAATGAATATTTGAAAATATACGCTTCGGTGTATAAAGTGTATATGATTCGGGTATCTTGATTATTTGAGTTTCGCCCTGATATTTTATCTTGGCTAATCTGCTTTTGCGGTCATAACCCTTTACGTCAACTTTTATTTTTAGTATATCCTCGCAATAGATACGCACACAATCGTTATCGTAAGAATCTCTGACTTTGCCAACAGCGGTAGTTGTTTTGCCACTACGTTGCGCACCCTCAATAAGTGTTACGTGTGCTTCTGAAAATGGGGCAAGCCCGTCTGTAGGGATTACGGGTGTTTCATTGATAGGAGTTTGGTCTAGTTCCAATTCCTCTATCCTATCGCTTGCTTCCTGCATAGTCAGCTCTAATTCACGAGTATCTTCACCCGTTAATTGGTGTATCATAAATAACTGCTTTTTAGTAGCAGGGGCAAGTGGTTTATTTAATACAACCATTACAACCCTAATTCCTTACTTAATTTATCCAGTTCTTCTTCGTGTGCAACGCCTGCTATTTCAAGTCTGTCCACAATACCTCGCCCTTCATAACCAATTGATAACCCGTCCTGTACCATAGAAATATAGCCAATAGGGTCAACCGTCAAATCATCAGGTTCATGTTCTTGCAACATGGAAAGAACAATGAGTTTATTTTTATCTAATAGATTATCGGGAAATATCCGTGATACCATAGCAGGTTGCAATAAATCGTTTAACCGTTTACTAGGAAAACGGGGTGTTAGTGTTTTTAGAATAGCCTGAATATCTGTTTTTTGCTCGGAGTTAGATTCTTCTTCAGTGATAGTTCCACCATCGTAATCATCGGTATTTATCTCACGCTCTGGTTCTTCTTGCGCTAACTCATCGTAAGACGGTAACTTTGATTTGTCTTTTAATTCATTATCTTTCTCGTCAGCCATATTATCTCCCTTATTTAACGATAGCATTTAACTGATTCTGCACTATAGCCATGTGATTACTCAATGCTTGCATATTATTATACATCCAAAATCCTACCAATACGACAAGAGCAATGGCAATTATAGGAAGATATTGCATGAATATGTTTTGCTTTTTATTTGATGACGATGGAGTAGATGTTTTGAAATATGACTCCATGATTTCTGATATATTGATTGCTTGACGTAATTTAGGTGTTTCCCAATTATAGGATAGTTTATTAGGGTCTAACGGCATACGGTTATCATACGAATAATCTAATGTTGCTACCCATTGCGGGAATAGCATATGAACAATCCCCGCCGTGTACCATTGGAATGTAATACGGCTTGGTATTATATCATATTTACTACCATCAAAAATAACATATTGTGATTTCATACTCTGAAATTTTATTATCTTGGTTTTATTTACCCGCCTGAAAGTGCAAAGAATCTTGTTACGCTTGCTGGTATTAGCATACCAAGCCAATACTAATATCATAATAGCTATTATGACTATAAATGTTTGAGGACTCATTTATCCCCCTTTTCATTTTTATTAAAATGACTTTATTTTTTTAACCAACAGTGGTATGTTATCTAACTCTTTTTCCCAAACAATAAGTGTAGAAAATCCATAATTGCCAAATAGTTCTATGCGGTCTTGCGGATTATCCCCTCTATGCCAATATGTTCCATATAATTCTATAACTTGCTTCTTACCATTTATATTCACAAAATCGGGTATTTTCCTACCAATTAAAAAGTCACCTTTGCCTACATATTTCCACTCACCACTAAAATATTTTTGAAGAATATTATCAAGTATTGTCTCTTTTTTGTTTGGAGATGCAGATGCAGCACAAAGCATCTTTTTATATCTCCTAATTTTTTCGGATTCAGATAGTTGCTTCATATATTCAGAAACCATCATAGCCCTTCGTTTTCGTTCTTCGGGCGGAAGTAAACTTAACGTAGTCTTTACAGATTTTGCTATCATCATTTTAGTCTCTTGGGTATGATGCTTACCTAAAAATGTACCACCACCATGCCTTCCTGAATGTCCAATTAAATTTTTATATGCACATCTTTCTATGGAAGATTTACCTATTTTTTCTTTTGTTTCCTTACTATGTTTTCTACCTTTATAAGTAAAAAGGGGATTATTCATATTTCTTAATATGCATCTCTCCCTACTTTTTTGCCGAATATCATATGACTTATCTTTATTTGACCAATAGAGCTTCTGTGATTCTTTTACACTCCTATTAATTCCAAGTTTCTTTGTTGCTTTCCATATTGTAACTACATCTTTACCAAATAATTCACCTATTTCTCTAGTAGAATAACCATTCAAATATAATTCTTTTAAATTTTCTAATTCTTGTTGATTCATTACCTATATTATAGATATATGTATGTATGTTGTCAATGGCGATTATGTTTATGTCCACGTTAAATTTCCTGTTATAATCCCGTAAGTTAACAATATGACAGACAAAAATCCCATTGCTACAAATGGAAACAGGAATATCCAGTAGAACATACCATAAGCCTGTGAGCCATCGGGGTTTTCCATGAATGACCATTGCCATGTTATGATTTTATAAACAGCACTCCATAATTTACCGTTGGTTATAACGCTGATACTTCCCACTACGGGGTTCTTCTGGATAGCATTTTTGGCATCCATTATTGCGCCAAGTGTTGTTTTTGGGGCTTCGCTATATCCGCCAGTCCCAGTTCCTACCCATCCAGGCGATGGACTCATTGTATAAGCCATACCAGCACCACCCGTAGCAGGATATAATGAATAAAGCGTAATATTTGTAGGATTTACAACGGTGAGTATCTTAACCTTTACACCATCTATATTGGCTTTAATTAAGCCATCTTCCATTGAGGCAACCCATGCAGTTCCTAACCCTACTACACCCGTACTACCTTGCGTGAATGTCACCGTTCCCGTAGTGTAAGACAGTCCAGCGGCAGCCTCTGTATTCTGGTAATCGTAGGTGCTACCGAGATATGCCCCGATTACCCATACGAAGATAAATAATGCTAACCAACCCGCTTTTAATCCCATTAATATGCCACCTGTTTATAGAGATACATGATACCTATTTGTACGATAAGAATAGAGAACGGCAACCAGCCAGGTACAATAGACATACTTGAACCGATAAATAATGCGATATTAAATGCTACCGTAGCTAATAATGCTGACCTTGTAAATAATACAATAAGCATGAACACCCCGAAGGCAAAACCGAGCATGGCAAGGAAATATAACGTTGCTATCGGTTGCCCTGTAGAAGTGGATACCTCAAGAAAAGTATCATAGAACGGTAAACCAGTTAATGAACTATTAGCATACCATGATAACGGCATTTCTGAATCGGGCATAGTCCAACTACCTGTATCTGAAGAATCTGCGGTTGTGCTGGCGTAACTTGTCATTTCCCCATAGGTTATTGATATGCCTGTATTTGCACCCCATGTTATCGTACCATCTTGCGAACCATCACCCGTTGCTCTATCGGGTAAGGTTGTACCAGATAACATGGTATTTGGTTGATAAAGTAATGTTTGGGTA
>Ga0315273_10004366_pt1 | contig 17319 bp, 16 predicted proteins | sample YL17G02_0_MG_FD_205753 | JGI IMG/M metagenome (GOLD analysis project Ga0315273, IMG submission 205753) | Sediment microbial communities from Yellowstone Lake, YNP, Wyoming, USA - YL17G02_0 | ecosystem: Environmental > Aquatic > Freshwater > Lake > Sediment | place: USA: Wyoming | collected...
GCCACCCGACTTTGGGGAATTTGGGCAGAACCCCGCCAAAGCCATTCGTGGACAAACCAGCCGGAGACGGTTGGCAAACCCGAATAAGCAGAAATCACATTATAGTCGGTATAAGAATCTCCCGGTGCTTCTAATATAACCGGTTGTCCTTTGGTGTTGTTTCGTAACCAGGTAAGTGCCTGGTATGTTGCGGGATATTCTTGTGAAAGCCAGGTTTCTCCGTTTAAGCCGCGGTAATTTTTCAGCCCTTGGTAATAAGATTTGATTCCGAAGTATGGGTAAATGAGGAGGGAGCTAACTACGACGGAGCTGGCTAAAGCGACCACAATTTTAATAAGCGGTTTTTTTATTGCCGAAAGCACAGAAACAATAATAAAACCGGATGAAAGGTAGAACATGACAAAGGCCTGATAGGTTAATTTAAACATGGTGTTGGCTCGGTGGTATGAGCCTATGTAAATATCTTTTACGTAAATGATTTCCGGCAAAATTATTAATATCCAGGAGGTCAGAATTAGAGAAATAATGAAAATTTCGCTACGGGTCAAATTCCTTTTCAAAAAAGCATAGGTAAAAAAAGACAGTGAAAGGAGGGCGGGGAACCCCCATAGAATTGCCAACTGCCAAATGGGGGTATGGGCATTAACAAAACCGACTCCTTCGGCAATTGACGAAAAATGAAGGATAAAAGGCAGGGCTGCCATAAGCCCGATAACCATAATAATAAGGATGGTCTTGGAGGCAGAATAGATAAAATTTAAATTGAATCCTTTTGTCCAAACATTGGTTAAGACGATGGCGACAGTTGCCAACAGAAGATAAATTCCGAAATCCCACGTGCTGGTCGCAAACATTACCCCGAGAACTGCGCCTAAAGCCAGCATTTTTTTTAAGTCGTAAAACCCCTTCTCACCAAAAACCAATAAACTGGCCAAAAGTGCCAGAAACATCAGAACCACCGGCAAATCCAATAAGTGGGCATGCAGATCGGCAACAATAAAAGAATAACTCGGAAATTCATGAATGGTTTTGTCGTTGATGTCGGGATTATAGCCGATAAAGCGGGTAGCATCAGGGTACCAATATTTGGCAAAACCGTCTTTGACTGTGTAAAAAGGCGTATGGAAATTCCCGCCTAAAGCCAAAAGGAAAGCCGTTATAATTCCGGCAATGAATACGGCCCTAACCCTTTTTTGGTTAAAACTTTCGATTAGTAAACTAGTCGAAAGAGAGAAAACTGTCGAAAGGGTAAGCCCCAAAATTGTCCCCAGCATTAAATTGTAGGTGATTGCAGGATTAAGGCCTGAAAGTTTAGTAAATACGGCCACGATTAAATGGCCAAACCAGTAATAATTTATCGATTGTCCGGAAAACCACATATCGGCCGGAGGGAGAAACTGGCCTCTTAAGAGCGAGTTAATGAAGCCATAATCCATAAATTTTTCTAGGCCTCTGATGTCGGGTTGGTGAGCTCGGACAAAAGCCCAGCCAAAAAGCCCCAAAAGAAATAAAAATTCGCTGAATAAAATAATTTTTATTTTTCCCCGAAAAGCCTGTATTATTTCTGTTTTTCTTTTAACGAAAACAATCGCATTAGCCAGTAGGTAAAAAAGACACACGGAAATTATCGAGATTTTAGTTAAAGGAAGGAGTTTGAGCGAAGAAAATAAAAAGATGGCAAAAGAAACGAATACCATTCCAAAAGTTTTTGAAATGCCATAACCTGCGTCAAAAAAATTACGGAAGAAAATTAGCATAAGAGGAATTCCGGACAAGCCGAGTATAAAGAAAATGAACCACCAAAGACCAATATTTAGAAAATCCATCTTTGTTAGTTACAACTTAAACTTACGTTGAAAATCGAAATCTTAGATCTATTATCCTCGAAAATTTTAATAAAGTTATTTTCAAAAAACGAGTAGTTAATGGTTATGTTTTCGATCGAGGTGGGATTTTGAATTTCCACGTACGAAATGCCCCTTTGTCTAAGTAAGCCGCAGAGTAAGAATTTGTTGTTGGAAGAAAGAAGCTCTTTCATCTCGGAAAATCGTGAATCCGTATCGTAGCCGGCCGACCAAGAAAAATATGGCCAACCTAAAAATATTTTTCGGCCAGCGAGGGAGGCCGGGTCGTAGAGGTAAGTAGCGTTTAAAAAGACAGAATCTTTCGGTGTGTGATTAAAAATGAATGAGGCTGTCGGATTTTCCCGGTAGTCTGGAAGTTTGATATAAGTGTCGTTAATAATCGGAAAGAAGTCAATTAGGCCGGAAAAAACCAGGAAAAATATAAGTACCAACCCTAATATTTTTCCGTAAATTGCCCGTCGCCATAAAAGGTAAAGAAAATAGGCAGTGAATATATTGGCTCCGATCAGAAAGAGGTTGAAAAATTTATGATTGGCGGCAATTTCGGGAGAAAGCCCGAAGATGTTGCCGACGGCAAAAAGAGACAAAAACACAAGAAATAATTTTTTCTGTCCTTTTTTGGCCAGGATAAAACCGGCTGGCGCAAGGATTAATGTTAAGCCTAAGTTTTTAAACCAATATGTTAGGAAATTAATAATGCTTAATTTTCCGATTAAATAGCCCGGAGAAAAAAGGGGAATTTTAATTTGAGAAGGCCCAATCATATATATCTGTGGTAAAGCGATAAGCAGCGATATAAAAACGACAGTAAAAATCTCTTTTCTGAATTTGCGATAAAGAAGAAAAAAAGCCACTAGGGCAATTTCCATCATCCCAAAAACTGCCAAGTGGAAAAAGGGGAAAAAGCCAACGAGGGCAGAAAGGAAAAGAATATTCATTTTAGAAAAATTCTTTTTCTCTACGAACTTAAATAAGAAAAGGACCAGAAGCAAGAAAGCCGCATAAGAAAAAGCGAGATGTCTTTGGTTGGTAAAAATATTTAGACTCCAAAAGGCGGAGATAGTATTTCCATCATAAGGACCGAATGATGAAAATACTTTGTTTTTGACAATCGCGGGAATAATTTGGAAAGTTAACGGATGAGTTTTAATAAATTGCGTGAATGCGAAAGAACCATTAAAAAGAAAAAGAACTATCGAAAGGGTTGCGATCGAGGCTTTTTTAAAGACAGTTCTTGCCAGCAAATAAATGATTGAAAGAAGGAAGAAAAAAGAAATTGCACTTAGGGAATTTAGTGCAAAGTCTAACCTTAATCCGATTTTCTCCAGAAACCCAACCACAAAAAAGAATAAGAAGTGATACCTTATCGGGGGTCCGGCGAACAATGGGTATTGAGGAGGGATATTATCGCCCAGGGAGAAAGAGCGTATCAAAGGAATAGTTGCGGCAAAATCACTCCAGACTTTAAGGGCGATTTTTAATTCGCCAAAGGGAGTGATTTGAAAAGTTTTAAACATGAGGAAGAAAGAAAAGGCGGCGAAAAAGACAAAAAGCACAATTTCCTTTTTCGATAAATTTACATTCATCTTAAGCGTTAGCTTCCCAAGTATACAAAAAATTGAAGAGATTGGCTTAGAGAGCTAAAAGAAAGCCGGCAACAAGCAGAAGTATACCGATTGAAACGCCGATAAGAGTAGGAAAAGAAAAGCCCGAGTCGGGTAAGGCCGCGGGAGTGACAGTTGGGGAAATAGATGGTTTCCTGGTCGGGGTCAGCGTAGCTGAAGAACTAGCCAGAGGAGTTGGAGAGGGCGTAAGAGTAATTCGGATGGTCGGGGTTGGCGAGCCGGCTTGAGCCAGCAAGCCCGTTGGCGTTGGGGTTAAAGCGAATGTTGGCGAAGCGGTCGGAATTGGTGTAGGCGTCGAGGTAGGAATTTGGGCCAGCGGTTCAATTTCGGGAGTTGTAGGTGTAACGCTCCCTTTCCTTGATTGAAAAATTTTGGTAGCCGTAAAAATCGCAATGCCAGCCAGGCAGAGAGTTGCTACGGAAACCAAAATAATTGTTAGCCTGCTTTTAATGTTTTCCTTCATTAGCTTCTTTGCCCCCTTTCTTTAGAAGAAAGAAATAAAGTGAGACCGCTAAAAGTAAGAAGAGAAATTCCGGCTAGAAGAAGCCAGAGGGTTTGGGTAGAGGAACCGGAATCAGGGAGCGAGGAAGGGGTTGAAGTTGGCTTTTTTGTCACAGTTGCTGATGGAGTCGCCGTAATCTTTGGCGTTGGCGTTAATGTAAGCGTCGGCGTCGGCGTTAAAGTAGCTGAGGGTTTTGGCGTAGGGGTAACCGTTGTGCGCGGCGTCGGCGTTGCAGAGGGGGTGGCCGTAAAAGCCGGAGAATCAGCCGCTTGAACAATAAAGGTCCTGGTTAGTGTTTGTAATATGCCTTGTGCATCTCGCCACGTCAGGGTAATTCGGTGACTTCCAGCAGAAAGCCCTTCGGGAGGACTCCATCGCCATTCCCCATTCGTATTAACCGTGACTTGATCGACAACCGGATCCGATTCGACTTTAACCGTGATAACCGTTGACGGGGGACCGTCTCCGAAAAATTCGGGGGTAGCGGTTGAAACAATTTCTCCACTATCAACGTTTTTTAGTGTGACTTTTGTAGCGGCGGGAGTTGCTGTTTTTGTCGCAGCATCAAAACCCGATTCTTCAGTTGCTGTTTTGGGAATTTGGATATTAGCTCCCGGAATCCCACCCTCTTTACTTGGCGGTAAATTCCTAAAATCGTGGACTTGCCCTAAAACAATCGGGGGAGCCGGCTTGGCCGATATGGGATATATTTGGGCTGAGGCAGTGCCTTTACTGCCTGCTTGGACGGAAATTTCCGCCAGGGTGTTTTTCTGGTCGATAGTAACGCTTGAGGTAAGATCCAATACCCTTGATGTTGAGATAGGAATAACCCAATTTCCATCGCTTGAGGTTAAAGCGGAAAGTTGGGTGCCTCCGCCGACTGAAACATAAACAAGCACGTTCTGAACTGGGTTTTCATCGGCATCGACTATTTTTCCGGATATAACGATATTTTCTTTGAGCGGCTCTAGGGCGGGACCGGTTTTTGATTGCCAAGCTACACCATTATTGTCAAATGCCTGGCCGTTTGAATTTATTTCGAAGAAATAGGCTGTGTCGTTATCAAGACCGGTGAGGACAGTCGAGTGGATAGTCGATTTGTCTTCAATCTCACTTAATGAATTTTCAGTTAAAGAAGAAGCCGATTTTCCGAAAGTAACGGCGCCTGAAGATTCCTTATCAGTAGTCCAAGAAACGGTTAAAGAAGAATCGGTGACGTTAGTTACCCTTACGTCTTTTGGTGTTGCTTCTCCACTCGCTCCAAGCTTAAAGATTTGTCGATTTCTGACTAAAAATACCCCAACAATTACTCCGATAATGAGTACGGCTAAAACTATTAAGGTTGGAATTTTTCCTTTCATGGCGAAATTTGTCCAGAATCGGTTGCTGACTGTGTCGGACTGGGTGTCGTAGGCAAAGATGCTGACGGGATAGGAATGGCGCTAAATCCTTGGGGTACTTCGCCCGTAGATTTAAATACATCTGGGACTTCTCCCTCATTATAATAGGTTTTTTGAGAAAGCGAAGCCAAAATTTCCTTATCTAAGGTTGGCGAAACGGGAGCAAGAATTTCCGGAGGAATATTAACGAGTGGCTCTTTTGTAAATGCTTGATAAACACTAAAAGCAATCCACATAAAAATCGTAATTACAGTTAGTATAGCAGTAGTTACCAAGGTAGGCGTTTTTCTTTTCATTCTTCACCCTTAAGATACGGTGCGCGAGCATTTATGACAAGAATCAATTCTTTTGTGATTTCTGCATCCGTGGTATTTATTAATAATGTGTCCAATTTATAAGGTCGCCGAAGACTTTCTAAACCACTAATAAATGAGGCCAGGACGGGAAAGTTGGAGCTTGTGTTAATTGTAAACTTTAACCCATTTGCCCCTTCCGGGAGGGGATCGTTACCCGCGTCGAGTGCTACAGAAGTTTCACTCCCCAGTAAATTTGTTTTTCCTAGAGATAAAGAGTGAACGGTAACCGGATTTTGGCTGACGACTCCTTCAATTTGTCGCACGTAAATATCCGGCTCAGCCTTTTTGGGGATAGCCGATTTAAGAAGATCGATATTTTGCCTTTCTTCGTCGTAAAGCTTTTGAGCCTGATTTAAGTTCTGGATTTTTTCATTCATCGTCGCAATAATTTGCTTTTTTGATTCAATTTCTTTTAATAATTCGGCTATGGTTATTAGGGTGGGCCTGATCGCAAAAATGCCCAAAAGAGAAACGGTAGCCAAAGAAAGAAAAAGCTCCATATACATTTTTAAGTCTTGTCTTTTTTGATAGTGGCTGACGACATTCAGGAAAAAAGATTTATAGCGCAAATAATTGGATCTCCAACCGGCGGCCATATTAGATTTGCTCCTTTTCTAGTGTTACATCGAGAATAAATTCCAGAAGGGATTCATCTTCCTGAGCTGTTTTGACCGAAGTCAAGACAACCTTAGGATACCCGGCATTCCTTTTTAGATTCACGGCAAATTGCGAAATGCTTTTCTCGTTCGGCGAAAGACCCGTTATTCTTAGACTTCCTGGCGAAAGGTTGAGCGAAGACAAAAGAACATCGTCGGGTATAGTTGACGCGATTTTTGAGAAGATTTCGGAAGTGGACGCCAGATTTGAAGTTAGGGTTTTGTATATCGCCAGGCGTTTTTGAACTTCACCGAATTCTTTTTCGAAAGAGGCTGAGGCGGTAATCAGAGATTGTTTTTGTGTGATTTCTTCTCTTAAGTTTGCATTTTGGGCATCGAGCCAGAACCGTGATATAAAGGCTAAAATTACGATAAGCTCCGTAACAATGACGATATATCTGAAAGTCGAAAGCGCCCAAGCAATAATTCTACCTATAGTTGAGGCGGCAAACTCCTCGGAGGGCAAAAGATTGATTAAGGATTGTTTTTTTTGGGCAGCCATAAGATACAAAGGTAAGTCAATTTACCTTACCCCAATATAGCATATGAAGCGCTGTGAAAGAAACAAAAAAAAGAACTATTTCTTAGCGGACTTTTTCGTTTTTTTGGCTTTTGGTTTAGCGGTAGCTTTTCCTTTTATCAGCAGTTTGGATAATGAGCTTTTGATCCTGGCTGCCTTATTTTTATGAATAACCTTCTTTTTAGCGGCTCTGTCGGCCAAAGAAGTTGCCACCATAATTTTCTCTTTGGTTTTTACCCTTTTGGCAATTCTTATCGCCACTTCAAGATTTCTTAATATAAGTTTGTTAATGGAGAGCTTTCTTTTTGAGCTTCTAAGCGCTCTTTTGGCGGTTTTGGTTACAGGCATGGGCAGAGTATAATCTAACAAGATTTAAAATTCAATGGTAGGTAGAATAATCGATAAAGGTAAACGTTTGTTCCTTTCTCCCCAGAATACGGTTCTTTCGGCCGCTACTCTTATTATGGTTATGATTATTGCCTCTCGGATTTTAGGCTTGGTGCGCCAACGGGTTCTGGCTTATTATTTCTTACCCGATGAACTTTCAGTTTTTTTTGCAGCCTTTAGGTTGCCTGATTTAATTTTTGAAGTTCTGGTTTTCGGGACCTTTTCTTCGGCCTTTATCCCCGTTTTTACCAGAGCTTTAGAGAAAGGTAAAAAGGAAGCTTGGGACATTGCGGGGAGGGTTTTAAATATCGGGCTACTCTTTTTCCTACCGATTGCACTCATTGTCGGTATATGGACGAGGCAAATTTATACTTTCCTTTTGCCGGGATTTACTGTGGCTGAAGTTGCAAAAGTTGCTTATATCGCCAGGGTTTTACTCGTTGCTCAAGGATTTTTCGTGATTAGCTATGTTTTAACCGGCGTTTTGGAGTCCTTACGGAGATTTTTAGTGCCGGCTCTGGCACCAGTTTTTTATAATCTTGGAATAATTTTAGGCACCGTTTTTTTGACTCCGAAATTGGGAGTTTTGGCTCCGGCTATCGGTGTGGTTTTGGGTGCTTTTTTCCACTTTGCCATCCAGCTTCCTTTATCTCTGAAGTTGGGCTTTCGTTTTATCACTCATTTCAAAGCCAATGAAGCCGTAAAGAAAGTCGGCAAATTGGCACTTCCTCGGGTGATTGATGTTTCTTTTGAGCAAATTCAAAAAACGGTTGAGCTTTCTTTGGCTACCGTTATATCCACTGCTTCGTATACTTACTATACTTTTGCTAATTCTCTACAGGTTTTGCCGGTTAGTCTTTTTGGAACCTCTATAGCCAAAGCGTCTTTGCCGCTATTGTCCCGACAAGCCGGCAAAATCGATCTTTTTAGGAAAACCCTCCTTTCCGCCATATATCAAGTAATATTTTTAACACTTCCGATGGCCGCCCTGTTAATAGTTCTTAGAATTCCCATTGTCAGACTGGTTTACGGAACGGATATTTTTGATTGGAAAGCCACGATACAGACAAGTATTGTCCTTTCCGCCTTTGCCATAGGGATTCCGTTCCAGGCACTAGTAACTATCATTAGTCGCGCTTTTTATGCGCTTCACGATGCTAAAACACCGGTTACAGTTTCCTTAATTGGAATGAGTCTGGTAATAATCGGAGACTTTACGGGAGTTACCGTCTTTAATTTGCCCGTTTGGGTTCTGGCTTTCTCGTTTTCGATAGGTATGTTTTTGGAAACGATTATTCTGGTCTTTCTTTTGCATAAGAAGATATCCAATGTTTATACAAAAGCGAGCCTAAAACACGTCTTAATAACGTTAGTGGCCACAATACTCTCAGGACTGACAATGTTTTTCTTTTTAAAGTTTTTTGACCGGTCGGTTTGGGTAAAAAGGCTCTCTTTCTTGGGTCAAATCGAAGCAACCAAGGTAATTCCTTTTGAAAAATTTGTTTTGGATACCCGCTACACGGCAAACCTAATTATCCTAACGGCACTCGTTTCGCTGGTCGGTTTAGGTGTGTATTTATCAATAAATATTCTTTTCGGCTCTAAAGAAGTTTGGGAATTTGTAGCTCTTCTTAAAGGAATTTTTGTTAAGCACAAAGTTGTCTCGATTCCGAAAGAAGGCGAACCGATTTCTCCAGCTCCTCAGGACACGAGCACCTAAAGCAATTTGTCTAGCGCACGCTGACTGCCTCTTGACATCTATTAGCACTCGTGTTAGTTTACTGCTAACCCTTCGACTTCGCTCAGGGCAAGTTTGAAAAAAAGGAACTTGTGGTGGGCGGGCGAAGCGAGTCGAACCATGATTGACGGACTTACGGCTAGGCAAACCCAGATATTGAAGTCTATTATTGATGAGTATATCGATACGGCCGAACCGGTAGGCTCTCAAGCTCTTGAGAAAAAATATAGCTTTGGTGTTTCCCCGGCCACTATTCGAAATGAAATGGTGTTTTTAACCACCTCCGGTTACCTGCGCCAACCCCACACCTCGGCCGGCCGCATACCGTCTCCTAAGGCTCTGAAATTTTATGTCGACCAACTGATGGAGGAAAAACAGATGAGTTTAGCCGACGAAGTTAAAGCAAAGGAAGAAGTTTGGGATTCAAGAGAAGATGTGGACTCGCTTCTTGAAGAGGCGGTCAAGGCTCTTGCCGAGAGGACCAGAAACGTAGCCGTTGCAGAAACGGATGAGGGTAAAGTTTGGCACGCGGGCTACGCCAACATATTTGCCAATCCCGAGTTTTCCGATTTAAGAACCTGTGCCAACTTTTTTACTTTCTTGGACGAAGGACAAAGACTCCATGAATTATTTTTTGAAAGGGAAATTTCCGGAAGCCTTATTGATGTGCTTTTTGGTGAAGATCTTGGCTGGTCGGAGATTGGTCCGGTCGGCGTAATCGCAACTCACTTTAGTATTCGAGGCAGAAACGGGGCTCTGGCCGTAATCGGACCAATCAGACTTAGCTATCCCACCATTATCCCGACCCTTAAATATTTTAAAAATTTAATCGAGGAGGTTTCAAGATAATGAAAAAAGCGGTCAAAAGCCAAGGCGAAGCAGAAATCCTGAAAAATCAACTAACCAGAATGATGGCCGACTATGATAATTTAAGAAAAAGAACAGAAGCCCAAAAAGATCTCTGGATAAAGTTTTCCACAGAGAAAGTCCTTATTAAGCTTTTCCCCGTTCTTGATATGTTGGAATCCGCCCAAAAACATCTTAATGATCAAGGTTTGGCGATTGCCGTTAGTGAGTTTAAAAAAGTTCTAACCGAAGAAGGGATAGAAGAGATTTTGCCGAAAAAAGACGAGCTTTTTGATCCCGAAGAACAAGAAGCAGTCGACTCGGTAGAGGGCGGAAAGAAAGGTCATATTGCGGAACTATTGCTTTCGGGATGGAAATTTTCCGACCAAACAAGTGAAACAGGTGTTAAAATAATTAGACCAGCCAAAGTTAAAGTATATGGGCATAAAAACCAAAAAAATGAAGAAGTAGAAAAAGAGGTTCTAAGAGAAGACGAGGTATAAGATGTCAAAAATAGTGAACGTAAACAAGTTTGGTGATCTATAGACGAGAGAACAGATATGAGCAAAATTGTAGGAATAGATTTAGGAACGACAAATAGCGTCGTTGCGGTTATGGAAGGGGGACATCCAAAGGTCATCCCCGCGGCCGATACTGGCCGAAACATTACTCCTTCGGTGGTTGAGCCCATCAAAAATTTGGTTGGAGATGTTGCCAAAAGACAAATGATATTAAATCCCAAAAACACAATTTCTTCGATTAAACGGCTTATGGGAAGGCGCTTCGAAGACAAAGAAGTCAAAAAAAGTCAAGAGATGGTTGCCTATGAAGTTAGATCCGGAAAAGACGGCATAGCAACGGTTGAAGTGGAGGGTAAAACCTATACTCCCCAGGAAATTTCGGCCAGAACCTTAATGAAACTCAAAAAAGACGCCGAAGCATACTTGGGAGAGAAAGTAGAAAGTGCGGTGATAACGGTCCCCGCCTATTTCGACGATGCCCAGAGACAGGCGACAAAACAAGCAGGAGAAATTGCCGGGTTTAAAGTTGAGAGAATCATAAATGAACCGACGGCCGCGGCGTTAGCCTACGGGTTGGACAAGAAAAAGGCCGAAAAAATTGCGGTTTACGACCTGGGAGGGGGAACTTTTGACATTTCGATTCTTGAGCTGGGAGACGGAGTTTTCGAAGTTAAGGCAACCAATGGGGACACTCACCTTGGGGGAGATGATTTTGACGAAAGAATAGTTGACTATATTGCAACTGAGTTTAAGAAAGAAAATGCGGTTGATTTAAAAGCCGACAAGCAGGCCTTACAAAGAGTCAGAGACGCGGCGGAGAAAGCAAAGATTGAGCTTTCAGCAGCTTCAGAGGTTGAAATAAACCAGCCTTACATTACCCAGAAAGACGGCCAGCCGTTTCATTTGACGATGAAGTTAACCAGGGCCAAGCTTGAAAGTCTGGTCGAAGATTTGATTGAGGCCACAATGAAACCCGTTCAGTCTTGCCTTAAAGATGCAAAACTTGATCCGCACGAGGTTGACGAGGTGATTTTAGTCGGAGGAATGACAAGGATGCCCAAAGTAATCGAAACGGTCAAAGAATACTTCGGCAAAGAACCCAATAAGTCCGTAAATCCGGATGAAGTTGTTGCCGTAGGAGCCGCAATCCAAGCCGGAGTATTGGGCGGAGAAGTCAAAGACATCCTGCTTCTTGACGTGACTCCATTAAGTTTGGCAATCGAAACACTAGGACAAGTTGCAACCCCCATGATTCCGAGAAATACAACTATTCCGACTTCAAAAACTGAGGTTTTTTCTACCGCGGCAGACAACCAAACGCAAGTAGAGATTCATGTCACCCAAGGAGAGCGTCCGATGAGTGCCGATAATAAGTCTTTGGGTAGATTCATCCTCGACGGAATTCCCCCGGCACCAAGGGGCGTGCCACAAATCGAGGTGACCTTCGATATGGACGCGAGTGGAATATTGACTGTTACCGCAAAAGATAAAGCAACCGGAAAATCTCAAAACATTAAAATAACCGGGGCGGTGGGGTTATCGGATGACGAGGTTAAAAGAATGCAGGACGAAGCCGAAAAGCACAAGGAGGAAGATTCCAAAAAAGCAGAAAAGATAAATGCAAGAAACCAAGCTGATTCACTCGTATCAGCGGCAGAAAAAGCCTTAAAGGACGCAGGAGACAAAGCCCCCAAAGATGTAAAAGAAAAAGTCGAAGAGAAAATAAAAACGGTCAAGGATGTTTTAGCAAAAGAGGATGCTCCCAAAGAGGAACTTGAGACAGCCACGAAAGATTTATCGGAAACACTAAGCCAAATCGGACAAGCGATGTATGGCACTCAGGCTCCGGCCGAGGAACAAAAGAAAGAAGGGAACGGGGAAAAGACCGAGGACGAAGAAGAGAAAAAAGACAAGAAGGAAGAGAAAGTAGAGGAAGGAGAGGTTGTTGAATGAGTGTAGAAACGTTCCAGCCAAGAAGTATTCTCTGCCAAGAAGACCCACAGAATATTTCTTTTCGTATAAAAACTCGGGAATGGGTACATGGTCAGATTTCCCAAGAGGAACTTAGGGAGAGTTATCCTTCCTATTTACTGAGTATGTCCGAAAGGGGCATGAGGTTTTTACGAAGAAAAATTTTCGGATTATCAGAAAAAGCCAAAGTTGTAAAATAGTTAATGGCTGCAAAATCTGATTATTACGATATCCTCGGAGTATCTAAAAACGCTTCAGCGGAGGAAATAAAAAAAGCTTACCGGAAACAGGCTTTGGAATGGCATCCGGACAGACACAAAGACGACAAAGAAGCCGCCGAGAAACGTTTCAAAGAGGTTAATGAAGCCTACCAGATTCTTTCTGATACACAAAAGCGGAGCGCCTATGACCAATTCGGCCATTCCGCTTTTTCTCCCGGAGGAGTGCCTGGCGGCTTCGGTGGTGCGGGTGGACCATTTGGACAAAGTGGCCGTTATGGTCCGTTTACTTATACCTATACCTCAACGGGCGAGGGCGGTGGAAATCCTTTTGTCGGTTTTGATTTTGGCGACCCCTTTGACATTTTTGAGCAGTTTTTTGGGGGCGCCAGTCCTTTTCGCCAGGCCAGGACGGTTCAGCGATATTCAATAACCCTTGATTTTATGGAAGCGGTTAAGGGGATAGAAAAGGAAATCAGCCTTGAGGGGAAAAAGCATAAAATTAAAATTCCAGCCGGGGTCGACGAAGGATCGAGAATCAATTTCGGAGAATTCTTACTTTCGGTTAATGTCCGCCCCCATAAAATATTTGAGAGAGACGGAAGCGATATTTATGTTAATGTCGGGATACCTTTTTCTTTGGCAATTTATGGCGGAGAAATAAAAATTCCCAGCCTTGAAAATGAACTCAAAATCAGAATTCGGGCAGGTACGCAATCGGGGACAATAATTAGGCTTCGTGAAAAAGGAATACCTTTCTTACATGGGCGCGGCAAGGGGGATCAGTATGTCAGAATAAATATTTTGGTTCCGGAAAAACTAACTCATAAACAGAAGGAAGCGGTAGAGGAACTTAATAAAATAGGCTTATAAAGCATAATATGTCAGAGGGAACTGTCGATAAACCCGTAATCGAGCTTAAAGCTTTAAAAACTTTCCATGGAGAAGCCATCAACACCCCTCAAGGAAAACGGCTCGAGTTATTATTTCAGGATACCCCGGTCTCGAGGCCAGCCCAAGATATTGACCTTTTGAAGACCCAGGCCACGGCTTTTTTGGGCGAAGGCTACGATTATTTAAAGAATATTGCAGGACCCGACTTTAATGGTTTAAGTGACAAATATGTAATCGTTTTTGTCGAGGGAAGATTTAGGCATGCAGGAATGTTGATGCACATGGATATGGGTTTATTACGAGAACAGGCAAAAGACCACAGCGGATATACAAAAGACCTGGTTCAATCTCTGGTCATCCATGAGTTGGGGCACAATATCACTACCCAAGAGGATATCGCCATGTTTGCGGAAATGATTTATATGATTGAGAAAGGCCACGTAGGAAGAATTGCAGATATAAAAAAATTGCTCGAAGAAGGAGGCCTGGAGGCCACCCACATAAAAGGTTTGGCTAAAATCAGTGAGTGGTTGGGATACGGCTCCTCATTAGAAATGCTAAACTCCCTTCCGGAAAGAAGTCCGGAAGAGCTCAAAAATGTCTTAAGGCAAAACCTTGGTGGCCACCTTGACTGAACCGATCGGAAGGACGTTTGACTTCTCCACTCTGCTAAGCTAAACTTTAGACTGGATTTTGGAAGTTTAATGGTGGGATTTTTGCCCGCCATTTTTGTTAGATAGCGCATAGAATATAGGGCAGAGCGTATAAGTAGAAAGAATTTTTTCATATGTACTTTGTTCTAAGGACTATGCACTGTGAGTTTTACGAACTATGCAGACACCAAGAACAGAATTTGCTCAAGCGCTAAAAGCAATAGCCACTGAAAGGGGGTTGGATGCTTCTGTTATTTTAGACACAATTAAACAGGCAATAATTGCTGCCTATAAGCGTGACGCCAGAGAGAGAGGAGAAGAAACCGAAGAGCTTGAATTTGATGCAGAGATAGATCCGGTCAATGGCGAGACGAAAATTTTTGCTTGGCCGCTTGAAAAGCCGGATGAAAAAAAAGACGTAACCCCGCCGGGCTTTGGCCGAATTGCCGCCCAAACTGCGAAACAAGTTATCCATCAAAAAATTCGCGAAGCGGAAAAGGGCGCCATAATGGAAGAATTTTCAGAAAGATCGGGCAATTTAGTATCGGGCATGATATTACGGTTTGACGGATCTAATGTACGTGTCGATATGGGTAGGACCGAGGCTATTATGCCTGCCAACGAAAGAATTCCCAACGAACGTCTTGCACCCAACCAAAGATTAACTTTTCTTTTAAAGGAAATTATCGAAGGGCCAAGGGGCAAGGAAATTATTCTATCAAGAGCCGATGCCAGTTTTGTCGAAAAGCTGTTTGCCAGAGAAGTACCGGAGGTTTCCTCAAGAAGTGTTGTGATAAAACAAATTGCCAGAGAAGCGGGTACGAGAACAAAAATTGCCGTAGCATCCGAACAGTCCGGCGTTGATCCGGTAGGGTCTTGTGTTGGCCAAAAAGGAGTAAGAGTGCAAGCCGTAACTAACGAATTGGGGGGCGAGCGAGTGGATATTATTCCATGGAGCGAAGATGTTGCTGAGCTAATTAAAGCCGCCTTGTCACCCGCCGAAGAGGTTTTTGTAAATCTTGATGAAAAAAATAAAGTTGCCAAAGTTAAAGCGCCTGAAGATCAGTTGTCGTTAGCAATAGGGAAAGAGGGTCAAAATGTCAGACTGGCTGCAAAGCTGACCGGTTGGAGGATAGAAATAGAAGGGACAGTTCCGGTACCGGAGAAGGTTGAGAAGGGTCAGTCGGATGAGGAAGAAAAACCAAGAAAAAAAACCGCCAAAAAGAAAAAAGAGACAAGGGAAAAAGGATCCGAAATACAAGAAGCAACGCAGGGGGTTGAAGTTATACCTCAAGAAACCCAAAACAAAGGCGAGCAGTTAAATAACGTTCCGGATACGGTTGATAAACCGCAGGAATGAAAAGAGTTCTAGAGAGGAATAATTTATTATGGAAAAAGGATTTCGAGCTCCAATTGTTTGTGTTTTAGGCCATGTTGACCATGGTAAAACAACTCTTCTTGATGTTATAAGAAAGACAAACGTTGCTTTACGTGAGGTTGGTGGAATAACCCAGGGGATTGGAGCTTCGGTCGTATCTACAAATAAAGATAAAAAAATTACATTTATTGATACGCCGGGACACGCGACTTTTTCCAAAATGCGCTCAAGGGGGGCTAACGTTGCGGACATCGCTGTTTTGGTCGTTGACGCCTCGGATGGAGTTAAACCTCAGACAGTTGAAGCACTCAAAATAATTAAGCAAGAACAACTTCCTTTTATTGTCGCGATGACCAAAATTGATTTGCCGGCCGTAAATATTGAGGGAACAAAAGGACAACTTGAAAAGGAAGGCGTGACGTTTGAAGGTCGAGGTGGATCAACCCCGCTCGTTTTGGTTTCAGCTAAAGAGGGGAAAGGAATAAATGAACTTTTAGAAACAATTACTCTCACGGCCGAAATCCACGATATTAAAGGAGATCCCCTAGCTCCCCTGGAATCGGTTGTCATAGAAAGTTCTAAGGAAAATCGGGGCGTGGTGGGAACGGTTATCGTCAGAAACGGGACACTTAAAGTTGGAGATGTAATAAAAACCGAAAATGCCAAGGGTAAAGTAAGGGCACTTTTCAATGGTTTAGGAAAAAGCGTAAAGGAAGTTTTTCCGGGCGAACCGGCAAAGGTTTTGGGTTTTGAAGAAATTCCGTCGGTTGGAGGAAAAGTCTTCTCCGGCACCTTAGAGGGCGACAATCTTTTTGTGAGAGAAAAAATTCAAGAAATCAAAGAAGGGGACATACCCATTCTTATTAAAGCCAAAGACGCAGGTGCTTTGGAAGCTTTGGAGGGCAGCCTTCCAAATGGAATTAAGGCTATTCTAAAAGGTGTTGGCGACGTTAACGAGTCGGATATCTTGAGTGCCAAATCAGCTGATGCCAGAGTTTTTGCCTATGGCGTATCTCTTTCCGGCTCTGTTAGTAAATTGGCAGAAACAGAAGGAGTGACTATCGAGAAATTCGTAATAATATATGAACTGATAGAAAGACTCGAGGAAATACTTAAAAAAGGAGAAGTAGAAATATTAGGAAAAGCCGAAATATTAGCCTCCTTTCCGTTTAATCAAAAGAAAATTGCCGGTTGCAAAGTCATTACTGGAAAAATTGCCCTGAAAGATAATCTCCTAATAGTTAGAGGAGATAAAGAATTGGGAAAAGTTAGGGCCGTATCGATAAAGAAACAAAAAGAAGAAATAAGTCAGGTAAAACAGGGGGAAGAGTTTGGGCTATTATTTGAGCCACAGCTTGATTTTTTAAAAGGGGATGTGCTACTATCGATCGGTAAATAGGATGACAAGATAAAAGATTAAAGTGGATAGTCCGCTTACTGCTCCTAAAGCATCCTTAAACCAAAAATATTTATTTATGGAAAATTCTTTTTCGTCTTTGGTAAATTCCGCCACTTCGGTATTAATACTTCTACCGGTTAAACCGTATTTAGACCAGGTTGCGGCCGGTCTTTCTTTGTACCTTGCCTTAAGAGAGAAGAAAGAAGTTAGTATCTCGTGTCCCACTTCTATGATTGTCGAGTTCAATCGTTTGGTTGGCGTTAATAAGATCACGACCGAATTGGGAAACAAAAATATGATTGTCAGGTTTGTTGGTTATAACGCAAGAAACATCGAGAGAATAAGTTCCGAAGTGGATGGACAAGAGCTTTATCTGGTTGTAATACCAAA
>Ga0315273_10004368_pt1 | contig 17317 bp, 14 predicted proteins | sample YL17G02_0_MG_FD_205753 | JGI IMG/M metagenome (GOLD analysis project Ga0315273, IMG submission 205753) | Sediment microbial communities from Yellowstone Lake, YNP, Wyoming, USA - YL17G02_0 | ecosystem: Environmental > Aquatic > Freshwater > Lake > Sediment | place: USA: Wyoming | collected...
TGATGCTGGGGTTGGGGTCGGGACCGGCGCTGTCGTTGTGCCCTGATCATGATCGGTCAGGACGGCTGTGCCTGCAGGAACGGGTGTGGAACCCATATCCACAAATTCGAGCAAGCCAGTCTGTTGCAAGGAAGCAACCACTTCTTCTGGATTGCTGACGCCAGGGAATTCTGCCACAATACGGCAATTACCTGCCACTTGCATGACAACTTCGCTCACGCCAAGCGCGTTGGCGCGGCTTTCAAGGATCTGGCGCGTCACTTGCAGATCGTCAGAACTGACACTGGCGCAGTCATTAACGTCCGCTTCGAGCAAGGTTTGCAGGCCGCCACGAAGGTCAAGCCCGAGTTTGGTGTCTACATTGCGGTTGACAAGGTCTGTGTCATTCAAAGGGTTTGGGATTGTGACACTCTTGCTTAAGTCTATCCATAGTGAAAACACAATGAGCAGGACGATCACAACCAGCCAGTTATTATTGAGGCTTCGATTCATTTGCTATACTCCATCCATAAAAATGCCAGCCTGGGGCTGGGCGCAAAGATTATACTACTGAATTGACGACTGGTAACAAGAAAAGGCTGATCAATTTATCCACTTTCTAAACAGCAGGGTAAGGTCACAACTACAATGTTTCATAGCGCGCTTGTCCACTCGGTTTTAGCGGGTTAAACTTTGGGATCGGAGATGCTGTTGATAATGGGAGCAGGCAGGAGGTCAAAAAAGAAGCGAGAGTAAGGGTACAGAAATATTTTTCTTGGAGGTCGATTTCCAATAAAATCCATTCTTTTTGGTCCTGGTATATGCGCTTCGACTTCCGCTCAGTGTTCGCTAAACACGAGAATTCGTCATTCATTATCGTGCATTAAACGATCGAGTTGTTCCGGGCCCCCGAGTATCGCCAGTGTGTCGCCCGCATGCAACAAGCTCCTATCGGTTGGATGCATTTCGGATTGATGATCGTGGCGCAGAAGTACAACATTGAGATGATAATTATCCTCCACATAGCCGACGGTTTTATCCGCGATCATAGATGTGGATGAAATGGTGATGCGCGCCAACCCAAGTAGCTGGCCTTCAATTGAAATGGGGTTTGTAATATCCGTGCCTGTAGCCGCCGCGGCAAATACGGGCGCGGCCATTTCAGTAGCGCTTAAGGCGATAAAACCGAACTGCTCCTGTAGTGCGTGAGCGAAGTCTTCATCAAATATGCGAATGACCACTTGGATCTGTGGGTTAAAACTGCGCGCCTTGAGCGCGATCTGCAAGTTCACCGCGTCGTTTTGGCTGGCAAGGATGATCGTGCGGGCGTCTCGAATATTTGCGGCCTCAAGCGATGCGGGGCGCGTAGCGTCGTCGTGGATGACCGGTATGCCCAGCTTCTGTATTGAAGCCACCGTATCTGAATCTGAAACAAGTTCAACCACGGCAAGCTGTTCGCCCATCTCGTGTAATTTCAAGGCCACGCGATAGCCAAGATGGCCCAGCCCAACAAGTATCGTATGTTTATTTAATGTGGAAGCGATTGCCATTTCCCATTCCTTATTGCGTGTTTTTCGATTGAATATGGCGCTGCCGAAATCTGCAAGCCCCTGGGCCAAAATCCCAATGCCGATTATAGGCATGACAAAGTAGAATAATTGCAGCGCAATGTGCCCGGGAAAGTCCCCGTTCGGTTGCAGGAACGTCGCGGTCAGAACCGTGTAAATTGATTCTGTGGCACTGCTCACCGGTTCTCCCACACAGGCCGCAATCGTATGATATAACATGCCGCCGCCCACTATCGCGACCGTGAACCATAGCAGTGGGATCTGGAACTCTTTCAGCAAAATGATCGTATCGCGCACCGAAGCCTTCCAGCGACGTGAGCGCGCTTGCCGAATCCGTTTCTGCGCCCTACGCAACATGGATCGGTAACCTCACACTCATGCGCCGTACATTATCTCCCTGCTGATGGCTTACTTTGAGAGCCACCACACTGATATCGTCTTCGGGACGGTTATCGTCAAGGCTTACTGCGTGGGCAAGCAGGGAATCGACCAACTCCTGCGGCGATGGATCCTGGTCTTCCATAATGGAGCGAATCGCCTCGGTGACATCCATTGGCTGACCACGCTTTTCGCCCGCATGGCTGATACCGTCTGTAAAGATCACGATCATCAATTCCGGTTCGATGGCAATTTCGGTAATGACTGGACGCACGTCTCGTGAAATGCCAAGCGGAACACTTTCCTCGCTGATGCGATCAATATTTTCGCCGCGACAAATGAAAACCGGCGCGGGATTGTTACGGGTGAGCACGATCGTATCGCTGTGCAGATCAACGGATGCAATGTTGAGTGTGCAGATCACATTGCCTTGTTTATCGGTAAAAAGCGCGTCCGACGCTGCACGGGCGGCCGCGCCATCACGCACACCTTCCGCCAGCAAGCCGATCACTTTGCGGACGATCAACTGCGAAACGGCCTTGACTCCGCGGCCGGATGTCTGTCCATCGGCCAGCACAACCGAAAGCCCGCCGTTGGGACGTTCCACCACTTCCAAAGTATCACTGTTCTCGGAAGCGGCATATTTGTTGACCTTGGCAACCGCGATCTGGATCTCCATGCGTTTCATTTTACTATATGTCGTTATGTCTTTGCAGATTCGCGTGCCTGTTCCGCAAAGACAACGCCGCACCCAATTCACAGTCGAAAGGTGACAGAGCTATTTTTTAGGCAGCATGAAAATAAAGGGAAGTGACAGCAAAGCCACCAGGACGCTGCCGACAAAAACGGGACGCATTCCATAACGGTCCGCCATGATGCCCACAAGCACCACCACGATCGAACGCAGAATGAAGCTGCTGGACATGTAAACGCCGTTAGCCAGGGAGAGATTACGCGTGAAACGCGTCTGGATCATGGATAAGAAAGCCGGGTTGGCGACGAAAGCGCTCATCCCAACTCCTACTAACATGGCTATTTGTATCCAGCCCTGCAGCAGAAGAAAGCCCAGCGAAAAAAGGACCGAGATCAAGGTGCCATACAGCACAACATTACGCTGGCCGATGCGGTCGCTGAAAAAGCCCATCAACAATGTCCCAACGGTGCCGCTTAATTCCACCACTGCAAGCGAAGCACCTGCCAGTGCAAATACCGCGCCTTCACCCGACATGAAGGTGGGCAGGTAGTTGACGATATTGGCGCTGAGAAAACCGGTGATGAAGGTAAAGCTCATTATAGGCAACATCAAACCACTCATCTGCCTGAGCGCCTGAGGGACAGGCAAGCCTGCTTCAGCCTGGGAATGACGCACGGTTGAAGCATTCTTCAGGCGAAAATAGAGAATGACCGAGGCCAGCATTCCCAGGGTCATCAGCCAGGGCAGGCCTTTTAGCGTTAAGTAGCCGATGGTAGCCACGACCATCAGGGGACCAAGACCAAAACCCAGTTCACCACCGACCATGAAGAATCCCATCCCGCGCCCCACCTTGCGTCCAGCCTGCGCGCTGACCATGGTCGGCGAGATCGCATGGAAACCGGCTGAGCTAAAGCCCGCCAGCAACAGCAACAGGCCCGCCAAGCCAAAGCTGGGCGCCACCCCAACCAGGGTGATAAGGATGCCCGAAAGCGTAGGCGCCAGAATAAGCAATATTTTCAAATTCTTGCGGTCTGCCAGGTGACCGATAACCGGCTGAAACAGATTGGGAATCTGGCTAAAAACGGTGAGCAAGCCTGCCTGGGTGGTATTGAGAGCAAGATTTTTAATAAGCAAGGGTAAGATGGTTGGCAGATAAGAGAAGTAAGTATCGTGTGCCCCGTGCGCCGCGGCCACAGTAACGACCTCGGATAAATGAAATCCATCTTCATCCTCTTTTTCGATAAGGGCTTTATCCGATTCCATGGCTGAGGGTTTTAAATCATCTTCAATTGTAGTCACGCAAAGCGCCTCGTTTTTCGATAATATTTGAGTATCTGCTCAAAATACCCCGCTTCCATTTTTTTTGAGACGATACATCATTTTCAATGCTTGCAATCTGACTGCAAACTTCAACTCCCTTCGAGAAGTGTTTGCACCATTCAACCGCATAAGAAATTATACTTCATTCAATTTCGCAAAGGATTCAGGAAAAACATCACTTCCCATCCTGCCTCAAACGTCCTACACTTAGCATATGAGACAACAAACCGAGGATGGAGGACGGAAGACCGACACAACCTTCATCCATCATCCGTCAGAATATTCAAGGAGAAAATCATGAAAGTATTCATCAGCGCAGATATCGAAGGGATCACCGGCGTCACCCATTGGGACGAAACAGATCTCGACAAAGCTGTGAGCGCCAGCGCTTGCGAGCAAATGACGGCGGAGGTCGCCGCCGCTTGTAAAGGCGCGCTCGAGGCTGGCGCCAACGAAATTCTGATTAAGGATGCGCACGGAAGCGGGCGGAATATCATTGCCTCCAAATTGCCGCACGAGGCGCGCCTGATCCGCGGCTGGGCGCCTCACCCAACGATGATGATGCAGGGACTGGATGAAACATTCCAGGCGGCCGCGTTCATCGGGTATCACTCACGCGCCGGGGCAAATACCAATCCGCTGGCGCATACCATGACGGGTGCTTTTACGCGCGTCACGGTCAATGGCCGCGATGCATCCGAGTTTTTGCTGAACACATACACGGCATCAATGCTCAAAGTGCCGGTCGTATTTGTCTCTGGCGACAAAGGTTTGTGCGAGGAAGTCACAGGACTCAACCCCGCTATTGGGACAATGGCAGTCAAGGAAGGGATTGGAGATTCGACTGTGAGCATTCATCCGGAACTTGCCATCGCCCGAATCAAGGAAGGCTTGGCGAAGGCCCTGAAGAGCGACTTGTCAAAATGCCAGGTGGCACTGCCCGACCATTTTTCAGTGGATATTCAATACAAGAAGCACACCCAAGCCTACCAATATAGCTTCTATCCCGGCGCAAATTTGAAAGATCCGCTCACGGTTCACTACGAAAGTAGGGATTATTTTGAGGTACTGCGCTTTCTCTTTTTTGCGGGGTGAAGATAATTTTGTGCCTATCAAGTAGAATATATCCGTGACGGATTTTTCATCAACCTACCCCAACATCGCCGCATGGACACGCATAGCGCCTACGGCTGGATTGAGTTCGGACAGGACGATTATTCCAAATCCTTCATCCGCGCTTTGGACAGTAACGGAATAGTTTGGGAGGGCAAGCCAAACTATAAATCCTTTGATGATGCCCTGAATGACTTGGAAGCAGCGCTCGAAAAAATTATTGATGAGATTGGGTAAAATAAATGCCCCCTTCGCAAAACATCGCCCTCGGCGAGATATACAACACGCTCCGCGGCGTGTGGGGTGAGTATGTGGCGGAGGGATGTTAATAGAATAAATTTCTCAAAATGAGTATCCGAGTTAGTTATTATGTGTTCTAACTATTAATATCGTAATTGCGTAAAGCTTAATAGCGATATAGGAGATACTTGCGATGTATAAGAAAATTATCCTTGTGGTATTGGCTGTTGTCACAGTAGGTATATTATATTTGAGCTCCGTATGGAACCAGACCTTTGAACAAGCTAAAACTCCACTACCAAAAACAAGGGAATATCTAATGCAGGCAATGACCCTAGATAAACGTGGTCAACTCTGGACTTGCGTTAAGGATAATAATATTATTGTATTTCAAGAAGGCGAAGAAATCGCCAACTACGAACTTGCCGATGTCGCTAAATGTCAGAGTATTGTTGTGGCATCCAATGGTAATGTTTATGTATTAAGTAACGATTTGATAAAGGTGTTTGACGGTAAATCGTGGAAAACAATTGCCAAAGGGCCCGATCTTATGTACTCTATGTCTATTGATGACCAAGGAAAAATCTGGGTAGGCAGATTTTTTGGTGGACTAGACATTTATAATGGAAATTCTTGGAAATCGTACGGAGAAAATAACTCACCATTAGTTGACGACACTAATAATGTTTTTTTAACCAACACTATTAATGTTATTTCATTTGACCAGGCTGGTCGTGCCTGGATTGGAACTGATATGGGCCTCTATATTTTTGATGGCAAAGAGTGGCAAACAAATAAAAACTCAGTAGAAGGCGGGGTTGATATCATAGTTTTTGATAAAAATGGAAAGGCATGGATTGGACAGCATAATGCTGTGACAACATTTGATGGCAATAATTGGACTCATTTTACTCCTGCTAATTCTGGGTTAGCTCCAGAAGTTCCTGTTAGAGAGATTCTTTTTGATAAACAAGATAGAGCATGGATCATGCAGGGATATGAAGGCCAAGCCCCTGAAAGGGATATGTTCAGTGTATACGATGGCATTGAATGGAAGTATTATTATGACAATAGTGTAATCGATACCGCTTTCTCGGCGGAAATTGATGGTATGGGGCGAATTTGGCTATGTTATGAGTATAAAGGTTGCGCAACTTTGTCTACTGATGAAAGCAAACTTGTTTCAAAATTTACAGGCACATTGAGATTATTTCTGTCGTCTAACGGCATGATGTTTATTTTTGTGATTTTATTTTGCACAGGATTAGCATATGCTCTAAATTTGTGGCAAGGAATTTGGATAGGTATGAGTGTGGGAACATTGATTACTGCTTACTTAATTTTTCAAATGATGTGGCAGGCCTTTTCCAACGTTATGTTTGATTATCCGAAATTTCATTTTGGTTCTACATACTTAGGACTTTACCTAATTATTGGAGGGACTCTAGGTGGTTTTATTGGGAAAATGAATGCACAACCTGAGAAACCCGACAACGAGAAGAGGGGTGTTATCCTTGGATGGGTAATTGCATTAGTAGTGTATGGCTGTTATTTTATCCTTTTTGAAAGCGGCCTTACATAATTTGGTTTGTTAACGCCGGCGTCTGCTTCGGCGGGAAACTGGGGACAAGCCTGATATGTCTCGTCTGTGCCGCTGACTATCATAACATCTGCGTGGAGGTACGATTGATCAGACTTTCGCGGAGATATGTTAGGTTTTTGAATGATAAAAAAAGCCCCCGTACATTGACGAGGGCTTTTGCTTATTTTGCTTTGGCTTGACGTTCTTTCATAATTTCCGCGCCAATTTCACGGACAGACTTCTTTGGTAGTTTCTTTTTGCGATCACGCGTATAACCTGTCCAAAAACATGATCTCCATCACTACCCCCTTTACACCAAATCATCTACACTTAACCCATGAGCCAAAAACAAACCACCGTCCACAGTCAAAAGCCTGCACTGAGAGGAAGCGAAGTGTCCACGGTCCGAGTAGGCTGCCCCGCCCACAACTGCGGTGGACGTTGCCTGCTCATCGCGCACATTCAGGATGGAAAAATCATCCGCCTCGATACCGATGACCGACCCGACACCATCGCCGCTCCGCAGTTACGCGCCTGCGCGCGTGGACGCGCGTCACAGTCAATGACCGCGATGTATCCGAGTTTTTGCTGAACACGTACACGGCATCAATGCTCAAAGTGCCAGTTGTGTTTGTCTCTGGCGATAAAGGCTTATGCGAGGAGGTCACAGGACTCAATCCGGTCATCGGGACAATAGCCGTCAAGGAAGGGATTGGAGATTCGACTGTGAGCATTCACCCGGAGCTTGCCATCGCCCGAATCAAGGAAGGCATGGCGAAAGCCTTGAAGAGCGACCTGTCAAAATGCCAGGTGGCACTGCCCGAACATTTTTCGGTGGATATTCAATACAAGAATCACACCAAAGCCTACACATATAGTTTTTATCCTGGGGCAAACCTGAAAGACCCGCTCACGGTTCACTTCGAAAACAGGAATTACTTCGAAGTACTGCGGTTCCTCTTTTTTGCAGCGTGACGGTCGTAGGTTACGCTTGAAGCATTTTCAGCAGGAAGGACAATGATATAATAAACATGGTAAAAACACTCCAGGAAGAAATAACCGCCATGAATGATCTTAAAATTTGGAAAATGGTTTGGGAAGTCAGATATCCAGCTGCTTCCACTTTAATTGACAATAGAGGCAAAATTGCTGCTAAATGGCAATGGATGATTGATTTAAGCGAATGGCGAATATCCAATAATCAGGTAACCATTCACAATAAAAATAATACGACATTCTTAAATGCTGGCTTTAAGGGTTCAAGTGTTGTTATGGAATTGCCAGAAAACTCAGCCGCTTTTATTAGCCTTGCTACAGATTTTTCGTCTTGGTTGTTAGATATCCTAAATATCACCAAAATAGATCGTATTGGATTGCGAATAATACAAATTGCAAAACGCCCGCATTTTAAGTTGTTGACATCCAAAATACGTCAAAGCCTTTTTGGATTGAGCGATGCTGATTGGCAAATATTTGGTGGCGCTCCTGATGATATAGGCTTTCCACTAACCTTAACTTTGGGTGAAAAAATGGCCAATTTTAATCTTGGTCCAATGAAAACCGAACAATTAAGTAATTATTTTGAGGCAAAGGAAGTAAAAGAGAGGTTGCCGGCAACTGCGTTATTCATGGATTTTGACTTTTACAGGAATGAACCTGATATTCCCCAGATTGACTACCATAAAAGTTTTTTGGACTTCTTAAAAACGGGTACTAACCAGGTTTCAGAAATCTCCGATAAGTTCATGGATAGATATGGAGCATTTAAATGACAAGTAATTTTCCACAGACACAAACTCAAATTCCTAAATTTTTGGGGGGCTTTGGCACTCAAGATTCCACGCTTGACGACCCTCAAACTGTCATCTTGGAAAGGCTGGAGTCTCTTACAAATCAAACTGGTCAACTCAAATTGGAGGTAATGGACCGTCCCATAAAATATAATTCGCAAATTCGTGATTTGGGTGATGAAACTTACAAATTAACCGAGCCATTACTTATCACGATTGAGGAATATTCTGTGGATGATACAGTTATAGCAAGTTTTCCTGAAGTAGAGGCTTTTGGCGAAGGTATTACCGAAACTGAAGCTATATTAAACCTCAAATTGGCTATTCTTGATTTATATGATGAACTCAAGGAGACCCCTGTCGATGAACTAGGTAGCTTACCGCGGTCTTGGCTGAACGTACTACATAAAATCATTCACACAGAACAATAACTATGAATTGGCGCAACATAACAGCAAAAGACCTGGGAAAAGTTACCACTAAACTGTCTTTGGAGCCTTCGAGTTCGCAAAGGCGAGTTCCCCATCCAATATTTTGGTATATTCTGGATGGAAAAAAAACTCTCAGAATCACAATGCCAAACGTACATGGCGGGTCCGGTTCTATGTCAACCGGGTTTCTCAAAAAAATACAAAGTAGTTTACATTTAAACCCGCGACAATTTGAGGAATTAGCAGAATGCCCACTAACCCCAGATGAATTTGAACAAATTATTCGTGAGAAATTGGAGCCGCGCTAGCCTATGTTGGAACCCCTTACAACTTATTTTTTGTGAACGACATTACATCCATCACTACCCTTCTCGGCTCATATCCCCTACACTATGGGATATGAGCCTTTCTTATTCCCCAAAAATGATGACTTCTCACTCCCCACTAAAAACCATCCGCGTCGGCTGCCCCGCCCACAATTGCGGCGGACGCTGTCTGCTCATCGCGCACGTTCAAGATGGCAGGATCATTCGCCTCGATACGGATGACCGCCCCGACACCATCGCCGCTCCGCAGTTACGCGCCTGTGCGCGTGGACGCGCCTATCTGCGCCGGCAATATCATCCCGACCGATTGCTGTATCCGCTCAAGCGCGCCGGCAAGCGCGGCGAGGAGAAGTTCGTCCGCATCTCGTGGGGTGAAGCCCTCGAGACGGTTACCAGCCAAATGGTTAGAATCAAGTCCGAGTACGGCAACGATGCGCTTTTCGTCCCGTACGGAACAGGAAGTTACAACCAACTCAACGGTTCCGATGTCGCCCGCCGCCTGATGAATCTCTTTGGCGGCTGTCTCGGCATTTACAATTCCTATTCGTGGGGAGCCATCAACATCGCCACGCCCACCGTTTACGGCACGCTCGTCACGGGCAACCAGCGGCAGGACTGGCTCAACAGCCGCTACATCATTATGTGGGGCTGGAACCCCGCCGAGATGCGCGACGGCACCAACTCCGATTACTTCATCAAACTTGCCCGTGAAAACGGCGCACGCGTGGTCTGCATTGACCCGCGCCACTCGCTCTCTGCCGCCGCCCTCGCCGATGAGTGGATTCCCATCCGCCCTGGCACCGACGCCGCGATGATGAGCGCGATGGCGTACGTGATGCTGACCGAAAATTTGCACGACGCCGAATTTGTCCGGGCGCATTGCGTCGGGTTTGACGCGAGTCAAATGCCCGCGCCTGCGGCGGGCGCGGAAAGTTACAGTGATTACCTGCTTGGTGTGCGCGACGGAATTCCCAAAACGCCCGAATGGGCTGAAGCCATCACCGCCGTCCCCGCCGCGACCATTGCGCGCATTGCCCGCGAGTATGCCACCGTCAAGCCCGCTGTGCTGTATCAGGGCTACGGAATGCAGCGCCGCGCCTATGGCGAGCAGGTTGTCCGTGCGGGCTGCGTGCTTGCCGCGATCACGGGTAACGTGGGAATCTCTGGTGGCTGGGCAAGCGGGTTGGGATTACAAGCGGAGGATGGTGGACCTCACTGGACTTTGTTCCCGCTGGGAGAAAATCCTGTCAAAGCGACGATCCCGGTCTTTCTCTGGACTGAGGCTTGTTTGCGCGGAAAAGAATTGACCAATGCTGACGGTTTGATCGGCGCCCCCCGTCTGCACAATGACATTAAACTAATTTATGCGGTTGCCACAAACTGTCTCATCAACCAGCACGCCGACGTGAACCGCTCTGCTGAAATTCTGCGCGACGAATCCAAAGTGGAGTTCATCGTCGTGCAGGATAATTTCCTGACGCCAACGGGAAAGTTCGCCGACATCATACTGCCTGCCTGTACGCAATTTGAAACTTGGGGCGTCGAAGATGGCTGGAAATATGGCGATGAAGTCATCCTTCAACCCGAACTAGTCGAACCGCCCGGCGAATGTAAATCCGATTACCGCATCTGCGCCGACATCGCCGAGCGACTCGGCATCCGCGAAGCCTTCACCGAAAACCGCGACGAAAAGGGCTGGGTGGAGTGGTGCTTGAAAGAGTTTCGCAGAACACGCTTCCCCGACCTGCCCACGCTGGATGAGTTCATTGAAAAAAATCTCGGCGCGTATTCCAACCCTGTCACCCAACCCAAAATCGCCTTCGCCGATTTCCGCGCCGACCCGCAGAAATATCCGCTCAATACGCCCAGCGGCAAAATCGAAATCTTCTCCAAAAAACTGCACGACATGGGAAACCCAAATGAGATTCCCGCCGTACCGAAATATATTCAGGAATGGGAGAGTCCGTTTGCCGGTACCGCGAAATTTATTTCGCATCCCCTAAAAAGCGAAATGAATTTCGCCCTACAGCAATATCCTTTGCAAGCCATCGGACACCACACCCTCGCACGAGTCCACTCCACGCACGCCAACAACGACTGGTTGCAGGAAGCATTTCCACAACGGATTTTCATCAACCCAATTGACGCTGCCGCAAGGGACATTCACGATGGTGACCTTGTCCGCGCCTGGAATGACCGCGGCGAGTTGGTTATCCCAGCCCGCGTCACACCGCGGATTTTGCCAGGCGTAGTGGACATTCCGCAAGGCGCGTGGTGGAAACCCGATGCGAACGGCGTGGACCGCGGCGGCTGTATCAACGTGCTCACATCACACAGATGGACTCCGCTGGCGTTTGCTTCGGCACAGCATACGATAATGGTACAGGTTGAAAGTTACAGGTTGAAGGCTGCAGGTTTTGACCTTCAACCTTCAACCTTCAACTTGCAACGGGGTAAGAAATGACCTACGCCTTCACCTTTGACTCAAGCGCGTGTTCGGGCTGCAAAGCCTGTCAGGAAGCGTGCAAGGATAAGAATCAACTGCCTGTCGGCGTGCTATGGCGGCGGGTGATTGAAGTCTCTGGCGGCGGGTGGACTCGGGCGGGTAAGGCTTGGACGAATAATGTCTTTGCCTATAATTTATCTTTGGCTTGCAACCACTGCGTCCACCCCAAATGCGCGGGCGTGTGTCCCACCGATGCGTATGTCACTCGACCCGATGGGATTGTGTACATTGACTCGTCCATGTGCATGGGTTGTGGATACTGCTTGTGGGCCTGTCCATATAGCGCGCCGCAATACAACCCTGAACAGGGACAAATGACGAAGTGCAATTTCTGCTTCGATAATATTGACGCCGACCTGCCCCCGGCCTGTGTGGCGGCATGTCCGTTGCGGGTGCTGAATTATGTTTCCCTCACCCCTGCCCTCTCTCCCACCGGGAGAGGGGATGGGGTGAGGGTATTGTGGGAGATGCCAGCTACAGAACATCCCTTTCCATTGCCCAACAATTCACGCACCGAGCCGCATCTGGAAATTAAACAACATCCGGCCATGAGCTTGCCGTTGAAAAAAACGATTTCCAACCAGGAAGAGATTAGACCCAAAAAACAAAAGAGCGAAATTACGCTCGTCATCTTCACACTGCTCGCACAGATGGCTATCGGCGGGTTTTGGGCGGCGCAATGGCTGTTCACACCGCTATGGACTCTCGTCGAATTTGACGCGTGGCCTCTGCGCCTTATCCCTTACTTGATTATTGGCGCGTGTTTGGGGGCAGGTGGATTTTTCTCATTTGCACATCTCGGTACGAAGCGCAATGCGTGGAGGGCGCTCACACACCTTAGAAAATCCTGGTTGAGCCGCGAGATTTTATATGTAGGTTTGTTCGGGGCGGGATGGCTGGTAAGCATTGCCCCGCTTCCCTGGCAGGTTCTAAGGATAGCGCGGGCGCTTACATCCCTGCTCGGATTCGGATTGGTTTATAGCATGGCGCGGGTTTACCGCCTGCATACGATGGTCACATGGGATACGTGGCGCACGCCAATGAATTTTTTCATCACAACATTTTTATCAGGGCACTTATTGATGCTGAACGTTCTGATTATCGAATCTTATTTCACTGGAATTAACTTGCCACCAGTTTTTATCGGGTGGCTCGGGGGAATCACGGTCGCGTTGCTGACAGGCGAGTTGGGACTGTGGCTCTCAGCGAAAGAAAAAATCCACGAAACGGTGGATAGGCTGAGGGTGGGATTGATCGCCGCGGCAATAGTTGGGGCAGGGATCATGTCAATCGCACCGAAACAGGCCTGGATGTGGATCAGCCTCCCCATCCTCCTGATCGTGATGGTTGAAGAAATTATCGGACGCTGGCTGTTTTATGAGGCATTGCACAGGAAGGCCCTTTAGTCGCCCACGGATATCACACTTTTCATTTTCAATTTCACTGTTAGCCCAAAGCTAAAATGTCACCTGTTTTCCAAAGTAGAAATGTCACCGCCGCGCGCGGCGGTGACATTTCTACTTTCTTGCGAAGCGGGAAGAGGGTAGTTGCGCCATGGGTGATCAGGAGCGGGCGCAGATTTCGTCTTGACCGTTTTATTGAGATCTTTTGCAATAACAACCTCAGATTGTTTTGTTTGTTTATGAAAAACATTGCAGGGCAAAAACTTGCCTTTGTAAAGCAAAGTAATGTTTTGTATGGCATCCACGCAGACGGTCAGCACTGCATTTCGCATGGCGTACGTGGGGTGCTCGGTTTGAATTTGATAAACAATATTTTCAAATTGAACCGTTAAGTTTTTTGAAATCGTGCGCGTCTCCTGCCAGGTCAAAATACGAGTCAGATCATCTTTGGCAGTGAGTGGACGATGATCTCCGGTAAAACAGCCGCCTTAATTTCTGCCTGCACACACCTCGGCGCGTTGCCTGGCAATGCAGATGAGGCAACACAAGAGGCTTATCGTGGCTTCGGCCATTATCTCGGCCTCGCCTTTCAAGTGCAGGATGACATCCTCGGCATTTGGGGAAACGAGGCGGTCACAGGTAAATCGGCGGCGGGTGATCTGGTTGAAGGCAAAAATTCCATGCCCATCCTGGTGGGTCTCAGGAAGAAAGGAAAATTTGCGGAGCGCTGGGCCAAAGGGCCGATCAAACCAGAAGAAGTGCAGGAGGTGGCGCGCCTATTGGCGCATCTGAGGGCGGTTATGATGCGTCACAGGATGCCTCGCGTCAGATGACGGATTTGGCGTTGAACAGCCTGCGCGAGGCCGATCCACAAGGAGAGGCGGGCGAGGCGTTATTTGAGCTGGCAAACAAATTGCTTAGACGCGACCAGTAAACGGCTCCCGCGTGAAACGGTTTTATATCCACTTGACATGACCTAGTCCGCTGGCTATAATCCCTTTTGTTCTTGCGGGTGTAGTTCAGTGGTAGAACGCTTGCTTCCCAAGCAAGATATCGTGGGTTCGAGTCCCATCACCCGCTCAAAAACCGCCCGTGCGCAACGGGTGGTTTTACATTAATGCACCAACCTTTCGATTTTATTATCTCGTTTTTGTAAGGTTGCTGTTATGATAGGGTTGTTAGGCGCAAGTAAAATCAATCTGGAGAAAAAAGAATGATGCCAGGAAAATCTACCATACTCTATGTTGAAGATGACCCCAATAATCGAACTCTTGTGCGGCGTGTATTGGAGGCAGAAGGCTATCAACTCGTTGATGCGGCCAATGCCAGCCAGGCCATGGGATGCCTGAAAGAACACAAAATCGATTTGATCTTGATGGATATCAACATGCCTGAAGTGGACGGGTACGCACTGACGACACAGATCAAGTCCGTACCCGAGTACGCCAAAATCCCCATCGTAGCCATGACCGCAAACGTTATGCGCGGCGACCGCGAGCGTTCCCTTGAAGCAGGCTGTGATGGATACATCCAAAAACCAATAGATATTGATCTGCTCACACAACAAGTTGAGCGATTTTTAAGGAGCACAAATGGCTAACCCCAATCAAACGGCTGGTGACACCCAACCCATTCGCAAGCCAAACATTCCAAAAGACGCCACTGTTCTGGTAGTGGAAGATAATGTATCGAACTTTGTGCTGATCGCACGCATGCTTGGCTATCTCGGCATCCATTGTGAATGGAAAACATCCGGGTACGAGGTCGTTGAATATGCCGACACATTGCCGCGCCTGGATCTGATCCTGATGGATATTCGCCTGCCTTATGAGGATGGATATGGCGCATTAAAAAAGATACGCGCCTCAGACCGTTTAAAAGCAGTTCCGATTGTCGCCGTTACAGCGGAAGCCAGCACGGAACAAATGAAAAAAGCACGCGAATCGGGCTTCGATGGGTTTTTAGGCAAACCTCTCGACCCAGATCGTTTCCCGGATCAGATCCGCCGCATCCTTAGCGGCGACCCGGTTTGGGAGTACGTTTAGATAACTCAATGGATCATGGGCATACTTACACACTTGAAAAAACAAAAGTCTAGTGAGACGCGCATCAAGGGCAAAGATATAAAATTCAAGGGCAGCCTGACAGGTACACTGGTTCGGACGCTCCTGATTTTTACTTTACTGCCTCTTGTGGTCATGAGCAGCGTGGCGTACATACGCGCGCGCGACATGATGCGCGAGCTATCACTAAATCAGACACAAGTGGTAATGACCGCCCAACTTAATCAATCCATGCAGAAGGTGGAAGAAAAAGAGAAACGGCTCACTGCGCAGGTGCAAGATCGGCGATTTTCTCAAGAATTGGAATCCGCTTTTCACGCCAATCGCCAAAGCACTACATATGCAGAAATTCACGGCGGTATCTTGCGCCGGTTTGCCTCGCTCAACTTTGAAGATAAGCCAAAGTTCAACCAATTCTTTCTACTTGACCCGGATGGGACTATTCAGATCGCCACCAAGGCAAACTGGGAAGGCGTTCTGATCACCGACCCTGCTGTATTGGATAACATCCAAAACGCTCACGCATCCATCCTGACCTACAACCTGACACCGTTATACCCGGATCAACTGATACTGCTGACGGCAATCCAATATCGCACCCCCAGCGGATCATCGCTCGGAACCGTGGTTGGCGTCACCGAAGCACAAGAACTCACACCAATATTACAATCTGTCAAAGACCTAAGCCCAACATCAGAGACCTATCTCTTCATTCCACCCAGCACTTTGCTCGGCATGGATGGCAAATCCGGGAAGTTCGCTGTCATCAAATCCTCCGATGCACAATTGAAAGCGGTCCTGCCGGCGTTTGATAAGGCCATGGGTGCAGCCGCTTCTTCTCCCATAGCAACCAACTACATAGCCGCGAATGGCTACAATATTCTCGCACAAACTGCATGGCTGCCCATTGTACATGCAGGCGTTGTCCTGGAGTTACACGAGGATGTCATCTTTGGACAATTGAACAGCCTGGCGCCGTTTACGCTGGCATTATTATCGCTTTCGTTATTGGGACTGATACTTACCATCTGGGCTGGAACAAATCGAGTAATCAAGCCTTTACGCGCGCTCACCAGCATCGCGCAAAAATACGCGCAGGGTGATTGGAGTCAACGCGCACCCGTGAAAACAAAAGATGAGGTCGGCCTGCTGGCATATTCATTTAACAATATGGCAGACGATCTCAGCGAACTATATCATTCCCTTGAACAAAAAGTGGATGAACGTACGCGCCAGATCAGAACTGCATCTGAAGTTGCCCAAAGTGTGATCGGCGCAACCAGCCTGAATGAACTACTGAATAAAACCGCAGCGGTGCTGGTCGAACGGTTTAGTTTTTATCATGCAGGCATCTTTCTTATTGATAGCACAGGAAAATACGCCACATTAAGCGCCGCATTCAGCCCCGCTGCTCAAGCCATGCTTTCGCGCGGGCATAGGTTGGAAGTCGGCTCGGCTTCCATTATTGGCTGGGTGACAGCCAACAACCAACCGCGCATCGTATCAGATGTTGTGGAAGACCCAATCCACCTTGTAAATGAATTTTTACCCGAAACACGCTCCGAGATCGGCGTCCCCATCTCTATTGGAAATCTTGTCCTCGGAGCACTGGATGTGCAAAGCACCCAATCAGATGCCTTTGGACCGGAATCGTCAACTGTCGTAATGCTGCAAACGCTGGCCAGCCAGATCGCGTCGGCTATTCGAAACGTCGAGCTGATCGAGACCGCGCAGATCAACGTCCAGGAAGTTGAGCGTTTATATCGCTCCACTCACTTGATCGCAGAAACCTACAGCGAAGAATCTGCATTGGAAGTAACAGGGAAAATACTGAAGGATTCACCCTATCCTTATGTCATTCTCAATGTGCGTACAGATGGGTTTGAGATTCAATCCTATTCAGCGTTTAGCGAATCAAAACTAA
>Ga0315273_10004370_pt1 | contig 17314 bp, 19 predicted proteins | sample YL17G02_0_MG_FD_205753 | JGI IMG/M metagenome (GOLD analysis project Ga0315273, IMG submission 205753) | Sediment microbial communities from Yellowstone Lake, YNP, Wyoming, USA - YL17G02_0 | ecosystem: Environmental > Aquatic > Freshwater > Lake > Sediment | place: USA: Wyoming | collected...
TCGAGGACGGGGGCGACGTGGACCCTGCCTACGAGGAGACGTGCCAGCGGTTCAACGTGCCGGCGCTCCGCAAGGCCGGACCCTACGCCAGCGCCCTCGCAGAGCTGCCAGACGCCCCCAGGGGCGGCTTTCAGCTCGGACGAGGCGAAGCCGAGCAGAAGACCAAGACGGGCTTCCTGGGGCGGCTCTTAGGGCGTGGGGAGGACGAGGAAGACTAGGGGCCATAGCTCAGTGGTAGAGCGCCGGGGGAGTCCAGGAGGGCCTCCCACGGTGGACGCGGGTTCGATTCCCGCTGGCGCCCTCTAGTTGGCCTTCGCGAACACGCCGTCGTAGAGCCCCGACAGGTGCTCGTTCTCGGCCACGAACTCCTGGATGTCGGCGCTCTCGTCCGACAGCGGCGAGTCGGCCTCCTCGGGGGCCTGCTCGTCGTCCACCTGCTGGGACTGCGAGGTCACCTCGTCGGCGTCACCTCGGTCCTCCCGCTCCTCCTCGACGATGCGCTCGGACTCCAGCTCACCAGGGCTCACGTAGCGGATGCCGCCGTTGCCTCGGCGCCGCCGGCCGTTCATGCCGTTGCGGAAGCCGTTGATGGCTCCGGTGGCGGCAAAGCCGCTCACGGCCGGCTGGCCGTCGATGAGGCCGACGAGACCGGGCAGGTAGGTGGAGAGGAGCGACTGAAAGAGCGCGATGGCCGAGCCAATGAGCGCCGGCTCCTGGTACTTGCGAGCCTTCTCCCACTTGTGGGCGGCGTACCAGATCGCGAGTAGGGTCGCGATGCTGCCGAGGGGACCGAAGTGCTTCTCGAAGCGGCCACCGGCCAGGCGCTTGCCGAGCAGCACCCGGGCGAACTTGCCGCCGAGCCGGGTGGCGGCGTAGCCGCCGATGCCGGGTCCGACCATCATGGCCAGGCCGGTGGCGGCGTCGGCCACGTTGGCGATGGGTCCGCCACCTGGGCTGTTGCGCTTCGCAACCGGCTTTCTGGCGTTGCGAAACGAGGCAAGCTTGCTTCGCGACGACGCAGACTTTTTCTTGGACATGAAGGGCTCCCCGTCGTGACCCCAGCGCCCGGAGAGACGCACGGGGGATATGGGCCTGAGTCTACGCGGGGTTGTGGCGGTGGGTCAACTACTCCAGGTGCCGCAGGTAGCCCTCGTGATCGGGGAGCTGGACGAGGAGGTGGAGCGCGAGCATCTCCTCGGCAGCGGGCACCGAGTAGTCGTGGACGCAGAGCGGACGCTCCTGGTCGAGGTCGTAGAGGCTCCGGTGGTAGCCAGCCAGCTCGTCTCGGGCGTGGCGGCTGGTGACCATGTAGCGGGTGCCCGACACGCCGACGGTCATGAAGCGGTTGTGCTCGTGGAAGTCGGCGAGCTGCTCATCGTCGAGGAAGACCTCCAGGACCTTGCGAGCCTTCAGCTCCGCCTTCACGAAGTCGGGCTCGGGGCAGCCGAGCGTGGGGCGGGCGACGGCGACGCCGGCCTCGACCTTCTCCTTCTTCTCGGTCTTGGCCACGGCGTGGTTCTCGGCGCCCTCGCGGTACGGGCCACCACCGGCCTGCGCCACGGCGTCGGGGACGAGCGGTAGCTCGGCCTCCTTGACCTCCTCCATCACGCCCGAGGCGAACTTGACCACCGTGACCACCTGCCGCCCCGGCTTCATCAACTTCATCAGGGCCTTCTGCACCTTGGCCATCGGCGCCATGAGCGAGTGCGTGCCGGCGTCGAGGAACGCGCTCTTGGCCAGCCACTCCTTCTTGACGGCGAGCTTGGTCAGCTCGGCGAGCGCCGCCTTCTCCGTCGAGTTCAGCTTCTCGGCGAAGAGCTTGGTGATGGTGTTGTCCTTCTTGTCAGGCTCCAGGCGGATGTCGCCGTAGAAGGACGGGATGTAGAGCACAGGGATTTCGATCAGGTTGTCCATGAGAATCAGCCTCCGCTTCCGATGGGCACTTGGATGACGGGCATCGATGTCTCGACCGGCGCATGCCGAGGCACAGGCCCCGGATCAAACGCCTCTCCTGTTGCGACTCGCACCGACAACGCACGGATGCGGGGGCGCAGGTTGTCGGCGGCCTGGGTCATGTGGTTCTTCTCCAAACCGTCGAGGACGCCGACCAGGCGCTCCAGCTCAAGGAGCGGGCTGTCCGCGATGAGCGGCTGCACGGACAGGGCCTCCTTCTTGTCGTTGATGCGCTGGAGCTGCATCAGCGACTCGCGCAGGATGTCGGCCATGTCGTTGCCGACCGGCCGACCGCCGCCGGCCATGACGTAGTTGTTGCCGCCGTCGAGGTTGATCTCCTGGTCGTCCCCCTCGAAGCCCGGTAGCGGCTCAAAGCCCCCACCATCGATCGCGGCACCGAGCGACACACCGCCGTTGGCGCCGCGCCCTGACACGAGCTGGCCCACCCGCGTCGCGTAGCGTTGCCGGATGGCCTTGGCGATGCGGGCGATGGCCTCGACGCGCGCGTAGTGCGCCGGGTCCTTGGCTGCCGTCTCGACGGCGAGCAGGGTATCGAGCGCATCGGCGGCGGCGTTGGCCGCCGCGTAGATGGCCGGGTCGAGCTGGGCTGCCTTCATCGCTTCTCCTTGTATTTGCGGGTCGCAAGCGGGGTGTCGTCGAGCACATAGAGCCGGCCAAACTTTCTGGGGAACGTGGTCGGCCAGCAGAGCCACGCGTAGGCGCAGTTGTCGTTGCCGCCCTTGACGAACGAGGGCCGGTTGGGCAACACGTAGGCGTCGGGCGGGTTCGCCTTCATCCAGGCGTTTCGGGTCTCCGACTCGATGAAGTTCGTCCGCATCAACATGCATACCACGTCGGCCACCGCGAAGCTCTGCTCCAGGATCTCCATGGCGATCGAGTAGGGTGGGTTGGTGATCACGAAGTCGTAGGGCTTCTCGGCGTACCGGCCGTTGTAAAGGGTGCGGAAGTCGCCGATCTGGATGTGGGACGGCTCAACAACCTCGGTGAGCGCCGGAACGTACTTGCCGTCGATCTCGACGGCGTACCAGTCGGGCTTGGCGATGTCGTTCTCCAGGAACAGGTTGTTGGCTGCCTGGATGATCTCGCCCGAGCCGGCGCAGGGTTCAAGCCAGCGCGAGGCTCGCCCGTCGGAGTCGTCGGTGTCGATGTTCAGGATCTCGAACAGCCGCTCGACGCACCAGTGCGGCGTCGGGTACTGGTCGAGCGGCTCACGCTCCGAGCCTCGGTTGGTGGCGCTCATCAGTCGGAGGCCAGGAGCGTCTTGATCTTGGCGACGAACTCCTCCCGCTCTCGTGCGGTGGGCCACTCCGCGCCCGCGTCTTCGATCCAGGTCGTGGCGACGCAGCCGACGCTGGCGCTCATCAAGACGACCGACGGCACCACCAGGCGGTCCTCGTGATCCACGAACAGATCGACCGAGTTCTTCATCATGCGCCGGAGCACCTTCAGCTCCACCGCCGAGAAGCTCATGGCGTTGAGCCGGAAGTCCTCGAACGCCTCCCACGCGAGCGGGCAGCGGTCCTTGACGAAGAACGCCATCGCCTCGGCGAACACCCGGATCTCGTACTGCGCGTGCTTGTCGAGTCGCAACCCGAGAAAGTGGAACAGGTTGTGGAGGTCGAACTTTTGGTGCCAGCGCGTGTAGGTCGACAGCGGCAGGTTGATGCGCGCCAGCTCCTTGGCCATGCCGGCGTCCAACCGTCGCCGGTAGCTCTCGAACGCCGAGTTGGCGTCAATGTTGAAGTCTCCCGACTGCTCGGCGGCGTCGTCCATCACGCCCGAGCGGCCTTGCTTGTTGGTTGTTGCCTGGTACTGCACATGCTCGGGCATCGGCGTGTAGAACTCTTGAGGCAGCTCCGTGTAGCGGGCACTCACCTCGTTGATAGAACTCATGCGATGTCGCACCGCCTGGCGGGCTACGAAGATAGGCATCTTCATGTGAAACACGAACACGACCGACTCGAACGGCGTCGTGTGCCGCATCCTCATCAGGTAGCGAATGAGCGCGCGGTCATCCTTCGCTGATCGCACAACCTCTTCCTTCGCGTAGCTCACCCGAGCCGCGCGAAGGATCGACTGGTCATCACCCATGGCGTCGACCAGCTCAACAAAGCCGTGATCAAGGCACTTGATGGGATCCATGAGCGGCCTCCTTCACGACCACGGGTCTCCAGTTATCCGAGTCGCTCATTCATCAGCTCCTTCCGCGTCTTCTTCGGCTCGGCCTGACTCTGCGGGCGCTGGGCGGCGCGGTTCTTCTTGGACCACGCCTTGACGGACCTCTCCGCCTGGCGCTTGGCGGCACGTTCCAGCTTTCGCGCCGCCGCCTTTCGGATGCTCTTCTTCATGTCTGTCCCGACCTTTCCTTGTTGGGCTTGCTCAAAGGCTGCCAGTCATCGGCAACCAGATCCTCGGCGGAGAAGCGGTAGGTCCAGTTCTTGTCCCACCGCACCCAGCCTCCGTAGCCACGTACGTTGTCGTCCCGCTGAAAATCCTGGCCGGTCTGCCGGGAGATGAGCAGGGCCTCGCGCAGGGTCACGGCTTTGCCTTCTTCTTGTGGATCGCAAGAATTTCTTGTCCGACCTCTTTTACGAGATCGTCCGTCGACCGCTGCCCGTCGAGCACCTTGATAAAGCCGGTGCTCCGAGTCGCCAGGCGTAGGAACCGCTGGCGCTTTTCCTCCAGGGCTTTTTCGTAGATGAGGTTTCTTGCCTCGCCGGTCGTCTTGTTGCGGGCGTTGATGCGTGCCTCGGCGACCTCGGCCGGGATGTCGACGAGGTAACACTGGTCGGGGCGGATGAACTGCGGCGGCTGGATGATCTGGTTGATCACCGACGGCGGCCGGTCGTCGGTCTGCTGGTAGGCGAACGCCGAGAGGCAGGTGTGCCGGTCGCAGAGCACGAGGTGCCCGGCGTCAAGCGCCGCCCGGATGTCGGTCTGGGCATCGAGGGCGTCGGCGACGAAGAGGTAGAGCAGCGTCTCGGGTCGACAGAGCACAGGGTCGGCGAACACCTGACGGATGATCTTGCCGGCGGGCGTCTCCCGGGTCGGGAACGAGAAGACGAAGTTGGTGCCGAGGAAGACCGCCAGCTCGCGCACCAGCGTGGTCTTGCCGCCGCCGTCGATGCCGTCGACGACGATGAAGGTGCCTGGATCGGAGACCGTGTTCATTTTTTCCTCACGTTGAATGGGCTCACGAAGATAAAGCCGTTGGCGCAGGCCGCACAACGACACACCTGATCGGTAGCGATCACCGTGACCACACCCGACCCACGGCACACCTTGCACTGGTGCCAACCTCGCTTGGCGGTCTTGCCCGTGCGCCGGCCGACCCGTGCCTTGGTTGGCTGCTCCTGCCGGACCACCGCCTCGGCGACCGTGTGCTTGGCCTTTCGCCCCCGCGTCACCACGATGGCGTGCCGGGCGTGGAGGTCCTCACGCGGGCAGCGGTCGTCGCGACACATGGCGCCGAGATCGTTCAACGGGTCCTTCTTCTTGGTCATCGCTCGGTGAGCGGGAGCTTCTCGACGTAGCGGCGGAGCAGCACCCGCGCCACGAGGTCGACAGGGGAGGTCACCGTACGGATGGCCGTGATGTTGGTGAAGCCCGAGGGCTCGAAGCGCGAACCAACGAATCGCTTGGCGAGGTCTTCGAGTGGCATGCCCTGCTGGAGCAGCATCGAGAAGGTCTGGGCGAACTGGTCGGCCCAGCCCGAGGTCTCCGAGCCCTGCTTTGCAATCCGCAAGAAGATCTCACCCACGTCGCCGCTCGGGTAAAGGCCGACCATGAGGTAGATGTCGGTGTCGCCGATCATCAGGTGGTGGGTCACGCCCTCGCGCTCGGGCGGCAGTTTGACGCGGCGCGGCAAAGCCGCTGCGGCGGTCAGGTCGGCCACCCGGCTGGTGAGGGCCTCGTTCGAGCCCTGGGCGTCCCGCAGGAGGCTCCTGGCGTCGGTCAGGTCCCGCTGGAGGTTGTTGGCCCGGCCCCGCTCCTCATCGAGCAGGACGCGCCTGGCGTTGCTCTCGCGGCGTACCAGGGCCAGTTCCTCCTCTACGGTGGGACTGAAGCCCCCCGGCTTATAGGGCGGTGCGGGGGTCGTGCGGGGGGATCGTCTGGGGGGTCTCGGCACGGCCCGAAGAGTGGCAAATGCAGGGGGGCGGCGTCAACAAAATTTTGTTGCCGGGGAATTAATTGGATTTACTTGTCCCAACCCTACGCATTTGAGGGGCAACCCTACGCATTCCGTGAGGTGGCCTAGAGAAAGTGCCAGTGGTCGCCAAGAGGTTTTCTAACGCACTGTGTTAATTATTTCGGGACCCGTCTCCGACCAATTTCTGGTCTGACCACAAACCTTTTGGCCCGCAACGACTAAAGTCTAGTGCACCTCACCAAATGCGTAGGGTTGGGCCTTTCGGTGCGTATGGTTGAAAAAGACGAATACGTCAATCGCTGCCCGTGTTTAACACCATGCGTATAGTTGAGGGGGTGTTTCAGCTTTGCGTGACGCGATGATGTAAATCGTAATTGAAAAATAGGAAATAGATCTCGGACCTGGGTTTCCGACCAATTAAAGGTTTCGCGCGCGTGTGAATTATATTCATTTTTTATACTGAGAAAAAAAGGGGGTCTAACTATACGCATCGATTCTTTTCTTAGAGGTTTTTGGAGATTTTACGATTTTCTTGACCTTCACCCACAGCATGGCGTAAACCATCGGACCACTCGGGTAGTACGACATCTGGGCGATCCCTGGGCGTAGGGATCGTGAAAGGGAGCGGGGATGCTCGAAGAGGCGCGCAGCTTTTTTAAGCTGCTCTGGCCAGACACGTCGCTCGTGGACCACCTGCGGCTCACGCTGTGGCGGCTCCCAAGCAAGACCAGTCTCCACGTACCCCCCTCGGGCGCCTACGCGGCCCTGGAGGGCTTCGCTGACCTTCCGGTGGCCACTGGCGCGTTCGACGAGCCTTACGAGCCCGCCACGGGGCCGCCACGCACGCACGCGATGTATTACGGGGTCGGGCTGCGTGAGCCCGGCGTCACCACCCGAGGCGGCGACGCGCAGGTACACGCATGGCCCGGGGTCTGGGTTGACCTCGACTACGGCAAGGTCGGTCACGCAGGTGAGAGCTACCCGCCGGACGACTCGGCGGCTATGGAAATTGTCGATAAGTTTCCACTGCTTCCGACCATGATCGTGCAGTCGGGGCACGGCTTCCACCTGTACTGGCTGTTCGACAAGCCCTTCCTCGGCGACCGCAAGCACTTCGCCAGCATATTGACGGGAGTGCAGAAGAAAATCAGGGAGTTAGCTCACCCGTACGCGGTCGACAAGACCGACGACGGGGGTCGGGTGCTCGGCATCCCCGGCCTGTGGAACTGCAAGGCCCTCGTGCCGCCTGTGCGAGTCGCAATTTTTCTTGACGACGGACCACGTTACGGGATTACTGAGCTGGAGCAATTTCGCGGACGCCCTGGGCGCCCGGCAAAGTCCCCGCCGCCCGCCGCCGCCGGTCAGGTAGTTGAAGGACGCCACCCTTTAACCGAGACGAACCCTGCCGGCGGTGGTGGAGGCACTTTACCCGAGACGGTGGACGCCCCCAAGAAGCGGGGGCGTCCACCAGCGGCCGAGCTGCCGGCGTGGGTCGCGGGGGTGCACCGCCGCGTCAAGAACACGACCGATGCCGAGAAGAGGCGGCGCGCAGAGCTTCTGCTTGCGGGTGAGCCGTTCGCCAAGGCGGGTGAGCGCAACAACGTCTGCAACAGCATGGTCGGGCTCCTCACCAACTATGTGTTCAAGGAAAAGCCCACCGCGACGCCCGATGAGATCTACGACACGCTCTTTGCCAAGGCCATTGTCGCGATGGCGCTCCTCGATGACGACCCTTCCAACCCGGCCCTGCACAAGGACGAGGTGCTGGGGCAGCTCCACCGCATGTGGGCGCTGGTGGTTGAGGAGGACGAACGCGACAAGGAGCAGACGCAGCGGTTCGCGGACGCACTTCGCCGAGGGGCGCTGCGAAAAAAGGGCGGGGGCAATGGTGGCTCGAACGGCAACGGGCATGCGAACGGCAACGGCAACGGCCACAGCACGTCCACGGCGCTCGTGGTCCGGGATAGCGGCGAGGACGCAGAGCCCGCCAACGGCGCGTACAACACGCCCGACGGGTTGCCGCCGGTTCCGCCTCCACCAGATCATGCCGCTATAGCCGAGGCTGGTGATCCGCTGGAGCTGCTCATCGTGCAGTACGAGGACGCGTACTTCGTCTGGCGCGACGACCAGTACCAGTCGCACGTCTCGTCGAAGGCGCTGGAGACCAGCCTCAAGCGCGATCTGGCGTTCGCACCGGGCGTGTCCTGGTACTACGAGGACGCCAAGGGCAACGACAAGCGAAAGACGATCCAGCAGTTCAAGAACGACTACTGCACCGTGGCCAGGCACCTCGTCTTCGACCTCACCAACCCCGACACCGAGTACGATCCCGAGAGCGAGACCTTGTTCGTCGCGGCGGCCCCGCTGCGGGAGCTGGAGCCGACGTTTAGCGAGCCGATCCACGAGTGGCTCATGCTCTTCGGCGGTGAAGAGCGGTGGCGGCTCCTCGACTGGATCGCCACGATCACCGACCTTCGCTACCAGAGCTGTGCGCTCTACGCGTCCGGGCATCCAGGCACCGGCAAGTCCCTGCTCGCGCAAGGGCTCGCCAAGCTGTGGAACCCGTTCGGGGCGCCCACGACGCTCAAGAACATCATGGGCAACTTCAACGCTGACCTCCTCAAGTGCCCGCTCATCTGGGCAGATGAGGCGCTGCCACCCGGGTGTCACACCACCGACCTTCGCGATCTCGTCGGGTCGTCGAGTCGGGCGGTCACGCAGAAGTACATCCCCAACGCTGACTTGCGAGGCGCAATCAGGCTGCTCCTCACCTCGAACCCGTCCACCATGTTGTCCAACCGGGATGAGCACCAGGGGCAGGACGACGTGGCCGCCGTGGCAGAGCGGTTCTTCCACATCGATACTCCGCCGGCCGCCGCCGAGTTTCTCCGCAAGCTGGGTGGACAGAGCGGCGGGACGGAGCACTGGGTGGATGGCGACTTGATCGCTCGTCACGCCCTCTGGCTACGCGACCACAAGCGCGACGACTTCAAGCCGGGGAAGCGTTTCTTGGTGGAGGGCACCAAGACCGAGGTTCATCGTGCCTTGGTCATCGGCGGGCCTGTGTCGTCTCTGGTGCTGGAGTGGTTGGCGCGTTTTCTCCACAAGCCCATCCCCAACATCGCCAAGCTCGGGCTCGTGCTCTACGGCAACGGAGAGCTGCTCGTCAACACGTCCGCCATCACCGACCACTGGGAGCACTACATCAACTCCCACACGGTGTACTCGACCACGCGCATCGGCACGGCGCTGCGATCGATTGCACAAGGTGTGCGTAAGGGTGTCGGCGAAAACCGCAACAGAAATTACTGGATCGTCGACCCACAGTACGTGCTCGACTGGGCGACGCAGAACAACATCGGCGACGCCGTGGACATGAAAAAAGCGGTCGACCGTGAGCAACAGGTCGTCTCGGAAATCTGACAAATTTTTGTTGACACGCCATTTGCGGTCGGCTTAAATACCCTCTGCGCTGGAGCAATTTGATGACCGCAGAAGAGATAATCTTGCGTCGCGTTGTGGAAAGCAAAAAAGAGCGGGCTCGTCTGTATATGAAGTGGTATTCGCGATTGCCTGCTACCAAAGCAGCGAAACGCAAAAGCCGCAGCACTTTGCAAAAAGCCATTGCGTATTTGGAGAGGAGTAAAAATGGTATCCGGTGAGGCGGGGGCGCGAGTGTCCGCCTCCCAGGTAGAAGCCTTTCTCCGCTGCAACAGGTATTGGTATCAAAAAAGCGTCTTGAAGCTATCAGAGCCGTTTTCTCCTGCCGCGCAGAAAGGTACGAGAGTCCATTCCATTTCGGAGTATTGGTTGCGGTCGGGCCTGCTCTCCAGCCCACCCGGCACCAGCGATGAGGATCTGGAGATCGCCCAAGCGGCGATTGCCGAGATGCCGCCTCGCGGGCCGGAGCTGCTCATCGAGCACGAGTTCACGCTACCGACGTATCCCGGGGGTCCCATCTGGCTCGGCTACATTGATCTCGTCGATCCTCGTGGCGATCTCGTCGCTGTGTTGGATCATAAAACGCGATCGGATCTGCGGTACGCCCTCAAGCCCGATGACCTTTTGAAATCGGTGCAAATGACCTCGTACGCGAAGTGGGCAATGGACCACTTCAAAAAGGACGAGGTGCTGGTAGGGCACAAGTACGTGTGCACCAAGCGCACCAAGACGCCGCCGCACTACAAGACCCTGCTCGTGACCTCCATTGCGAATCGCAAGCAGGTGGAGACGGTGTGGGCGGAGCTGATGCCAGTTGTAGCCGCCATGGTCGAGTGGCGGCGTTTGGCGCCAGAAACAATTGATACCGTCGAGCCAAATTCGGCTTCCTGTTCCATGTATGGCGGCTGCGCCTTTAAACCACAGTGTGGTTTCGGTCCCAACCCCAGCAAGAACACCTTCACGATCAGAAAGGCCCCTACCATGAGCGAGACCCCTTCCAACGGCGAAACCAAGAAGCTGTCCTTGTCCGAGAAGCTGGCGGCCAAGAAGCTGGCAGCCGGCACGCCTCCGCTGAATCCGCCGTCTGTTGCGGAGGGAATGGAGAAGCTGGCGGCCAGGAAGGCGGCTGCTGCGGCGATCAACGCCGTTGTTCCGCCCGACGCGCCGCCGGACCTTCCTCCGGGTGTGCCGCCCGAGGAGAAGCCCGTTGCCGCCGAGAAGCCGGCCAAGAAGGCCAAGAAGGGCGCCGCCGAGCGCGACGCCATCCTCGCGGCGGCCGGCGGTGACGCGGACCCGCCCGGCACCGACATGAAGAAGGCCGCCGAGCACGCCGTGAGCGACGCCGAGCGCGGGGACATCATGGCGCGTACTGCACATCAAGCGGCTGTTGCCGCTGCCACACCGCTTGTCGTTGGTGAGGAGGGGGACGCAGCGGATGTCGGCACGGTGGCTGTTCCGCCGCTGGTCACCGTTGCCAACCCCAAGCGCCGCGCCCTCACCATCTTCGTCGGGTGCTTTCCGGTGAAGGGCTGCAAGGAGTTCACCCTGTTCGAGGATTGGGCGGCGCCACTCTTCGAGCGGATCGCCGCCGACTGCGGGCTGCCCGACTACCGGCTGATCACCTTCGCGGGGTGGAAGGCTCACCTGGCCGTCGCCATCCGCGCCAACCTCGACACGCTGCCGGCGGTGCTGGTCATGAGCGAATACGGCCCGGGTGTCCAGGAGGCTCTCGACGCTCTCACGCCCCACGCCACCATGATCGTCAAGAAGCTCGGCTGATGCCCGTAGCTGATCGCGGTTCGCGCAAGGTTAAGTCCCTCATACAGCGCATCGAGGAACTCGTCGCGTACGACGGCTGCACAACGCCACCCGACTGGCGGCCGTTCCTCGTCGAGCTGGCCCACGAGCTTGGGCAGCTCCAGCACGACGTGTACGTGCTGAAGAAGAAGACCGTCGAGCTGCTCATGGCCAAGGTGGAGCGATGAGCAAGAAGCCCTGGACCTGGGAGGATACGCTGGTCGCCACCGCGCTCGTCCTCATCGTGCTGCTCCTCTGCGGCCTGCGTGCTCACTTCGCCTACGGCGATTGGAAATGCGGCATGCCCGGCGTGCACTGCATGAAGGTCAAGAAGTGAAAAGGCCCATCGACATCACCTGCAAGATGTGCGGCGGGCACGGCACAGCGTACCTGACGAAAGGCCCGTCGGGTAAGGCAAGCTGGCCGGTCGTTGGCGTGTTGCCACCCAACTGGGCGCAGATGGCCGAGCCAGAGGCGGCGACCTACGTGACTACGGTCTACTTCTGTTCGGACCTCTGTCGTCTTCGCTATGGTGCGACTCACAAGTTGGAGGCGGTCGATTCCGACGCTCAGTGAAAAGTTGCAGGCGAAGTACGGCCTCAACCCACACCCGCGCTCGAAGGCCGGCGTGGCGCTCAACCAGCAAGGTGTCTGCCTCTCTTCCGAGCTGGCTCGCATCCTGGCGTTGCCGCGCCGCCCCTACGAAGGCACGGCACCCGACCTCACCGAGGTGTACGCGAAGGGCATAGCCGACTGCGGCGTCGAGCACTGCCGCGTGTGCGTCTCCGGGTCGCCGCGCATGCGCCCCATCCAGAACCAGATGCTCTGGGAGGCTGACCGGCGGCAGGGACTCTTCGGCATGGCTCCCATCGGCTCGGGCAAGACGCTCACGTCGCTCCTGCTCCACGACGCGATGAACGCGACGCGCACGGTGTTGCTCGTCAAGGCCAGCCTTCGCAACCAGCTCATGAACGTCGACATCCCGGCCTACGGGCGGCACTTCAACCTGCCGCCGATCTACTCGGCCAAGGACGTGAAGAACTACGAGCGGCCCGGCGTCTACGTCATCTTCTATTCCGAGTTGTCGGACTCCAAAAAGGGCCACTGGCTAGAGCGCATTGCCCCTGATCTCGTTGTCGCCGACGAGGTGCAGGTGTTCCGCAACAAGGGCTCGGCTCGGTCCAAGCGGTTCTTTCGCTACATGGAGGATCACCCGGAGTGTCGCTTTTGCGCACTATCAGGCTCGATGGCCAAGCGGTCCATTCGCGACTGCGGCCACATCTGCGAACTTGCGCTTCGCAAGGACTCGCCGTTTCCCAACGGCCGGACGTTGTTCGAGTGGTCGTGTGCGCTCGATCCGCGTGTGGAAAAGCCGCTGGCCCCTGGCAAGCTGCTGCTCTTCTGTGCGGAAGGGGAGACCCACCACGACGGCTTCCGTCGGAGATTGGTGGAATCCGAGGGCGTGGTCGCGTCCACCAAGAACGCCATCGACACGGCGCTTGAGATCGAGGTCTACGCACCGCCCGCCTCGCCGGCCATCGTCCAGGCGCTATCGAAGCTTGACTCGTTGTGGCGGTGGGAAGAGGAAGAAGTCTCCGACGCCCTCCACTATGCGAGGTTGGCAAAGCAAATCGCCCAGGGGCTATACTTGAAGTGGGATTGGCCCAATGGTGAGAAGGACTTCGAGTGGCTGGAGGCACGCTCGGCCTGGCACAAGGAGGTGCGCGAGTACCTCAAGTACCATTCCGTCCCCGGCATGGACTCGACCCTTCAGCTCGCCAACGCGGCGAGCCAGGGCCGCTGGGCCTCGAAGACCTGGGCCGCCTGGGCTGTCGTCAAGGACAGGTACAAGCCCGAGCCGCCCACCTATCCGGTGTGGATCGACGACACCTTCATCCCCCGCACCGTCGCTGAGTACGTCGCCGAGATCAACGCCTCCGACGAGCCGTTGGGTCGTGACCGGGGACTCATTGTGTGGTACGAAACGGTGGCGATCGGCGACCTCCTGGAGAAGACCTACCCCAGATTCGGTCCCGGCGATCGTGACGCGGCCCTGCTGGACACGATGCATCCGAAGGACCATCCGGTGATCGTGTGCTCGCGGCTGTCGCACGGCGAGGGCAAGAATCTCCAGAGCTACACCGACGCACTGGTCATCACCAGTCCGGCAAATGCCATTGACTGGGGACAGGCAATAGGGAGAGAACTACGCCCCGGCCAGATGGCCGACACGGTGCGGGTGGGCTGGTACGGGCACACAGTTGATTTGGCCAAAGCCTTCATAAGTGCGGTTCGGGACGCCGAGTTTCTTCAGCGGACTACCGGAGAACAGCAGTTTTTGCTGATGGCGGACGGGGTGTCTTTGTGATGGGCCTCCGTCTGACCAGAGGTTTGATCGCTGTGGTGTGCGACGTTGAGCTGGCGGCGGCCCGCGCTTACGACAAGGCTGCCAAGCAAAGGTTTGGTCCGTTTGCCAGGTTGAATTTGGCTAGACGCTAAGGGCATAAGCCCTTTGGCGATTTGCGGCTCGCAAGGGCCGATTGACAGGAGCGACAACATGGGTCGATTTGGCGGAATCAAAGACGCGAAGATGAGTCTCGGTGGTGTGTACTTCCTGCCCGGCAACTACCTCGTTCGGGTGGATGCGGTGAAGACCGGCGAGACGCGGAAGAAGGACGAGTTCTTCGTCGTCGAGTGTACGGTGCTCTTCAGTGACAATCCCGAGCGCAAGAAGGGTTCGTCGGTGAGCTGGATGACCCTCAACTCCTTCGACAGCTACCTTGGCCACATCAAGCACTTCATCTCGGTGGCCCAGGAGTTGGAGCCGGACGAGGTGGATGAAGCCGGCGTGGAAATGGTGGTCAGCGACGACAACCCGTGCATGGGCATCATCCTGCGCGTGCAGGCCGTCAACGTGCTCACGCGGGCGAAGACGGACTTCACCAAGGTGACGTTCCGCTGGCCGGAGCCCGAGGACTTCGTGAGCATCGGCTACAACGCCGACGGCACGCCCAAGAAGGCCGCCGAGCAGAAGTCGGCGTAGTGGTGTAGGCTCCCGACGCGGTTGCCGGCCGACCACCAACTCCCTCACCTCCCCCGAGGCAAAAGGAGTGGTCCGCCGGCAGCCGCGCCAATTTTTGATCCGCAATTCTGGAGGCCGCGATGTACTACCTAGCGCCGATACAGCCGACCGACCCGTACATCGCCGCGTTCGATTGCGAGACCTTCCTCATCCGCCCCGGGCTCCTCATCCCCAAGCTCGTCTGTCTCTCCTACGCCGACCATAAAGAGGTCGGGCTCCTCGCGCGCGAAGACGGGCTCGACTGGCTGGAGGAGCAGCTCCATCGCAACACGATCCTGCTCACCCACAACGGCCCTTACGACTTCGCCGTGTGCGTGGCCAGGCGTCCGCATCTCCTCCCCCTGGTGTTCAAGGCGTACGAGGAGGGCCGCGCCCGCGACACGCGGATCCGGCAGAAGCTCCGCGACATCTCGAAGGGCGAGCACAAGTTCCACTGGGATCAGCGAAAGGCCGACGCAGGTGAGCCCGGCCGGCAGAAGACCGGCTACGCGCTCGACCAGCTCGTGTGGCGACACTTCGGCCACGTCTTGCCCAAGGGGCCGGTTCGTCTGCGCTTCGCCGAGATGGATGGCCGGCCGATCTCGGAGTACCCGGAGGACTTCTCCACCTACGCCAAGGACGACTCGGTGTGGACGCGGCGCGTGCATCTGTCTCAGGACACGTTCGTCACGACCGACCCCAACGAGACCGTGCCCTACATGCCCAACGAGCTGCCGCAGACGTGCGCCGCCTGGGCACTCCACCTCATGAGCGCGTGGGGCCTGCGCACCAACAAGGCCGCGTCCTACGCTCTCCGTGACAAGTACAAGGCCCTGCACGACGCCGCCTGGGAGCGGCTACAGGTGTGGGGCATGGTGCGGAAGGACGGCGCCAAGGCAGGCTCCAAGGACATGGCGGTCATCCGGGCCGCCATCGAGGCGTGCTACGTGTCGCGCGGCATCCAGGTCCCCCTCACGGCCGGCGGGGACATCTCGACCGACGCCGACTGCCTGGCCGAGATCGTCATGCACGACGCCGACTTCGAGGCCCTAGAGAAGAGCGAAACACCGCCCGCCGAGTGGCCGCCAGAGGCTCGTGTCACCGTGCTCGACAACGTGGGCGAGGCCGAGCACACGCTCACGAGCTTCGTCCCCATCGTCCTGCAAGGCGTCGACCGCCCGATCAACCCCGGGTTCAACGCGCTGGTCGAGACCGGCCGCAGCTCGTGCGAGAAACCAAACCTGCACAACCCGCCACGAAAAGGCGGCGTGCGCGAGTGCTTCGAGCCCCGCCCCGGCAACGTGTTCATCGACGCCGACTACGACACCATCGAGCTTCGTACCTTGGCGCAGTGCTGCCTCATCATCCTCGGCGAGAGCAGCATGGCCGAGGCGATCAAGCGCGGCGAGGATCTGCACGCCTCGTTCGGCGCGGACTTGATGGGCCTCGACTACGCTGCCTTCGACGCCCTGATGAAGGATGGCGACAAGGCCGCCGAGGACATGCGCCAGCTCGCCAAGCCCGGCAACTTCGGCTTCCCAGGCGGCATGGGAGGCACCGCGTTCGCGGCCTACGCCCGAGGCTACGGCGTCAAGATCACCACCAAGGAGGGGCTTGCGCTGCAAAAGGCGTGGCTCAAGAAGTGGCCCGAGATGGTGCGCTACTTCCGCCATGCGACAGCAATTACAGCGCACGGAGATGGCACAGTTACGCAGTTGCTTTCGGAGCGGGTTCGTGGTGGACTTAGATTTACTCAAGCATGCAACACGTACTTTCAAGGGTTAGCCGCCGATGGCGTCAAGGACGCCACCTGGCACGTCACCAAGGAGTGTTACCTCGGCGTCACTGCCGAGGGCAAACCCAGCCCGTTGGCCGGCTGCCGTCCTGTGGTTGTGCTTCACGACGAGCTGATCCTGGAGGCGCCCAGCGACGACCGTCGCCCGGAGCTGGCCTCGAACGCGGCCCGGCGGTTGAAGGAGGTCATGGAGGCGCGGATGCAGGTATGGATCCCCGATGTCCCGGCCAAGGCCAGCGCGGTCATGTTCCGGCGCTGGTACAAGGGTGCCAAGGCCGTCTTCAACGCTGACGGGCACATGCTGCCGTCCAAGCCCGTGAAGGTTGTCATCGACGGGAAGGAGAAGACCAAGTGGGTCGCCGACATCTGACGTTGGCTGAACGGCTGTGGCGCCGAGTAGACAAGCGGGGCCCGTGCTGGCTCTGGACGGGTGCTACGATGGGTGGCTACGGGTACATCAACGACATGCGCAACAGTGGCAAGCACGTCAAGGTTCATCGACTGGCGTGGGAGCTGAAGCACGGACCAATTCCGGTGGGTAAGGACGTGCTGCATAAACGAGGGTGCTTCAATCGCAACTGCGTTCTGCACCTCTACCTGGGTGATACCAAAGCCAATAGCGACGACAAGGTGGCAGACGGGCGACAGGCGCGGGGCGACACCAGCGGTGCAGCGAAGTTGTCATCGAAGGCCGTTCTGGCGATTCGCAAGTCCAGGCTGACCAACAACGCGCTGGCCAAGAGATACAAGGTAAGCCAGTCTGCGATCAGTCAGGCACGCACAGGTAAGCTCTGGAAGCATTTGCCTGGGGCTGCAACACGACGCGGCTTCGGAGAGACTTGTGGTCGCGCTGTTCTCACAGAGAAGGACGTGCTAGCGATACGAGCCTCGAAGAAAGACAAGTACGAGTTGGCGGAGAAGTATGGTGTCACCAAGAACAACATCCACGCCATTCGCACCTACAAGACCTGGCGCCACCTCCCCTAGTTCACATGTTTGTCGGTGAGGTTTTGCATACTTCGATCGGGACTTGCAGACCGCAACTTCTCCCGCCGTAAGAACCACAACCCCAGCGCGATGGCGTCGTAGATGTTGT
>Ga0315273_10004371_pt1 | contig 17310 bp, 14 predicted proteins | sample YL17G02_0_MG_FD_205753 | JGI IMG/M metagenome (GOLD analysis project Ga0315273, IMG submission 205753) | Sediment microbial communities from Yellowstone Lake, YNP, Wyoming, USA - YL17G02_0 | ecosystem: Environmental > Aquatic > Freshwater > Lake > Sediment | place: USA: Wyoming | collected...
GGCGTCGATCTGGAGCGCGATCTGGATCAGCCTCGCGCTCGCCTTCAACGCGCTGGTCGTCCACTGGTTCGGTCCCGAACGCGGTCTCGAGTTCCTGACCGGCTACCTGATCGAGAAGGCGCTCGCGGTCGACAACATCTTCGTGATCTACGCGATCTTCGCGTACTTCGCGGTGCCCGCCGCCTATCAACACCGCGTGCTGTTCTGGGGAATCCTCGGCGCGCTGGTGATGCGCGCCGGCTTCATCTTCCTCGGTGCGGCGCTGATCCAGCAGTTCCACTGGGTGATGTACATCTTCGGCGCGATCCTCGTCTTCACCGCGCTGAAACTCTTCCTGTTGAAGGAGGAGGGACTCGAGCCGGAGAAGAACCCGGTCTACCGCTTGATGAAGCGCGTGATCCGGTCGGTTCCCGACTATGACGGCAGCCGATTCACCACGATCCGCCACGGCAAGCGCTACGCCACACCGCTGCTGGTGGTGCTCGTGCTGATCGAGTGGACCGATCTGGTGTTCGCAGTCGACTCGATCCCGGCGATCTTCGCCGTCACCGAGGATCCGTTCCTCGTCTACACGTCGAACATCTTCGCGATCCTCGGCCTGCGCTCGCTGTTCTTCGTGCTGGCCGGCGTGATCGGGAAATTCCACCTACTGAAGCCGGCGCTGGCCGGTGTGCTCGCGTTCGTCGGCACCAAGATGCTGATCGTCGACTTCTACAAGATCCCGATCGGCGCGTCGCTCGGCGTAATCGCGATCCTGATCGCGATCGGCGTTGCGGGGTCGTTGCTGTTCCCGAAAGCGGATCAGCCCGTCGCTGGCGCACTGAAGGACGAGAGTACGCGCCCGTAGATCTCCGCGTCACGCGCCGAGAAGCAACAGAACAGAACGCTGCGCGGCTCCGCGTTCGCAACGAGAAAGGCCGCCACCGAGCGCACCGCGACCACCGTCGCCGCGTCGATCGGGTAGCCATAGACGCCCGTGCTGATCGCTGGAAACGCGATCGTCTCGATTCCATTCCGCCTCGCGAGCCGCAACGACTCGCTGTAGCAAGCGCCGAGTAGGCGTGACTCCCCGGTTGTTCCGCCGCGCCAAACGGGTCCCACCGTGTGGATCACATAGCGCGCCGCCAAGTCGTAGCCACCGGTGATGCGCGCCTCACCGGTCGGGCAGCCGCCGATCTTGCGACATTCCTCGAGCAGCTTCGGACCCGCCGCGCGATGGATCGCGCCATCCACGCCGCCGCCGCCGAGCAACGACTCATTCGCCGCGTTCACGATCGCATCGACCGCGAGCGTTGTGATGTCGGCCGTGACGACAGTGATCCGCTCGGTCGCTTCTTCGCCCACGCCGCCACGCTAGGAATTCGGAGCCCGGCGTCAACCTATTCGGCGTCAACTTATTTCGCCGTCAACTTTTCAGCCCGGTGCCGGTGCCGGGCGTCAGATCGTTTCCTGTCAGATTATTGTGCTGATTCGTCGGGAGCAGGCATTTTGTGAAGGGTCCGGGCTAGGCTCGGCGGCGATGGTCGCAATACAGTCGTTCGCCGGCCGCGTGCTCGTGACCGGCGCCAACGGAAGCCTCGGGCGTGCGCTGATCCAGCACCTCGGTGCGACGGGCAGCGCGGTGCGCGCGCTGGTGCGATCGGAGCGCGCCGCGGCGACACTGCGATCGCTTCCGCAGCCGCCCGAGCTGACGATCGTCGATTGGTCCGACGCGCCCGGTCTCGCGCGCGCCGCCCTTGGCTGCGACGCCGCGGTCCACCTCGTCGGCGTGCTGAAGGAAACGCCGACGCAGCGCTACGCCGATGCTCATGAAGGCACCGCGCGCGCACTCGCGACCGCCGCAACTCAGGGCTCGCTGCGCCGCATCGTGTACCTGAGCATCGTCGGCGCCGATCTGAAATCCGGGAACGCCTGCCTCGCTTCGAAGGCGCGCGCCGAAGCGATCCTGCTGGAAGCGCCGCTCACCACCACCGTATTGCGTCTTCCGATGGTTCTCGGTGGCGACGACCCGGCAACCTGGGCGCTGCGCGCGCGCGCACACAAGAGCGTGGTTCTACTGGTGCGCGGCGGCGCGTCGCTCGAACAGCCGATCGACGCGCGCGACGTGGTCACTGCGATTGCTGCAGCGCTCGCGAGGCCGCCGCTCGCCGGCCGCGTGCTCGACGTCGCGGGACCCGAGTCACTCGCGCGTCGCGAACTCGTCCGCCGTGCCGCGTCGCTACTCGGCAACACGCCGCGCTTCGTGTCGATCCCGCTCCCGCTGGTGCGCGGCTTCGCGGCACTGGCGGAACGCCTCACGGCGAGTCCGCCGATCACCACTGCAATGCTCGACGTGCTCGAGCACGACGACCGCGTCGATGCGAAAGCCGCCTGCGACCTGCTCGGCATCACGCTCACACCGCTCGACGACACGCTCCGGCGCGTCGTTGCGAGTGGCGGCGGCAGCGCCAAGGGAGACTCCGCTTGAGTGACGCGCCTGCCACGCCCGCGCCGCAACCCAAGTCGTCGTCGATCGCGAAGCTGCTGCCGTGGCTCATCACGATCGGGTGCTTCGCCTTCCTCTACACACGCATCGATGGCGCCGCGCACCGGCAGGGCTCGTCGCTGGTGCCGTACCTCGCGCAGGTCTTCGAGAAGGTCGACTGGTGGCGTTGGCTGGCACTGATGGTTCCCTACTCCTTGTTGTTCTTCCTGGTGGACTCGCTGGTGATCTGGCGCGTCGTGAACTGGTTCAATGCGCGCGTTCCGTACCGCGACATCCTGCCCGTGCGTGCCAGCACCTACATCCTGTCGATCCTGAACGAGCAGGTCGGTAAGGGCGTGATGGCGTACTACCTGAACCGACGCGACGGTGTGCCGGGCTGGCAGGTCGGCTCGAGCATGCTCTTCGTGATGTTCTGCGAGTTCTACTACCTGCTCGGCTGGGCGTGTGTCGGCGCGATGCTGCGCTGGGACCGCGTTCCCGACGCGTTCCGCGTACTGCCGTGGGTGGCGCTCGGCGCGCTCGCGGTGTTCGTGGTGTGGATTCTCTATTTCCGCGGCGTACTCGCCCCGGGCTCGAAGCTGCGCGAGCGCGACATGCTGCGTTCCTTCCGGCTCGCTGCGCCGTGGCAGTACGCGACCGTCATCGTGCTGCGCTCGCCGGCGCTGCTCGCCGCCGCGTTCGTCTACTCGCACGCGCTCGGGCTCTTCGGGATCGAATCGAACTTCGTCGAGATGCTCGGCGTGTTGCCGCTGATCTTCTTTGGCGCCGCGACGCCCGGCCCGATGCGCGCCGTCGCGATCACGATGTGGGTGGCGCTCTTCCCCGATCATCCCGCCGAGATGGCGGCGTTCGGACTCGTGATGCACAACTTCTTCATCTTCTTCAACGCGGCGATCGGGCTGGTGTTCCTGCGCCGCGCAAACCGCGAGTTGTTCGCTCAGGCTTGACGCAGCCGCAACAGCGCGAGTGCGCGATCAGCCATCGACACGAGCGTCGAGACGACCAGTGCGGCGGCGAGCCACCAGACGAGCGTCGCACCGGGCCACGACCAGCCGAGCGTGTCGCGCACGATCGGCACCGCGACCGCGACGAAGTACGCGATGCCGTTCCAGCGCCCCAGCCGACTCGCGCGCAGCGGCCGGCCCGCGAGGCTCTTCGAATCGAGCACGTACTGCGCGAACGCCGCGGCGACGAGCACCGGCAGCGCCCACGGCACGACGCCGGCCGCAGCGTGCGCAGCGAGACCGAGCACGCACAGTGTCGCGTCGATGCCGTGGTCGAGCAGCCCGCCGAGCGACGATGACTCGCCGTAGCGACGCGCCACCGCGCCATCGGCGAAGTCGGTCGCGACGGCGAGCGCGAAGATCGCGGTCGCGACTTCGGCGCGCCCCGCGAAGATCGCAGCGGCGAGCAACGGCGCGACGACGAGGCGCAGCAGCGACAGCGCGTTCGCACGCGTGCGCCAGCGACTTGTCATCCCCGCGCTTTGCCCCTGCGACGTCACGATCGGCCACGATACCATCAGCCCCCCTTGGGAGGTGAGAAGCGATGCGAGTGCTGGTGACGGGCGGCGCGGGCTACATCGGCTCCGTGGTTGCCGAGGAACTCCTGCTCGGCGGCCATGAGGTTGTCGTCTACGACAACCTCGGCAAGGGGCATCGCGACGCAGTGCCGCCCGGCGCGACCTTCGTCCACGGCGATCTCGGCGACGGCCCCTTGCTGCGCGAGACGCTGCGCAGGAGCCGCGCCGAAGCGGTCGTGCACATGGCAGCCGATTCGCTGGTCGGCGAGTCGATCGTGAATCCCGCAAAGTACTACGCGAACAACGTCGGCAACGGACTCGCGCTGCTCGATGCGATGCGCGAGTTCGAGATCAGTCGACTGGTCTTCTCTTCGACCGTCGCCATCCACGGCGAGCCCCGCAAAGTGCCGGTCGAAGAATCGGAACCGACCGACCCGATCAATCCGTACGGCGAGACCAAGCTCGCTTTCGAACGCGCGCTGCGCTGGTACGACCAGGCGTACGGCCTGCGGTCGGTGAGCCTGCGCTATTTCAACGCGGCCGGCGCCAGCGAGCGTTCGGGCGAGCGACACGATCCGGAGACGCACCTGATTCCGCTGGTGTTGCAGGTCGCGGCCGGAACGCGCCCCGAGATCAGCATCTTCGGCGACGACTACGACACCCGCGACGGCACCTGCATTCGCGACTACATCCACGTCATCGACCTCGCGCGCGCCCACGTGCTCGCGATCGAAGCCTGCGACGCCGGTAGCCGCGCCTACAACCTCGGCTGTGGCGGCGAAGGCACGACGGTGCTCGAGGTGATCGCCGCGGCCCGCGCCGTGACGGGTCACGCGATCCCGGTGCGCATCGATGCGCGGCGGCCAGGAGATCCGGCCCGTCTCGTCGCCAGCTCCGCGCGCATCGAGCGCGAACTCGGCTGGCGGCCCGCGCTCGCCGACATCCGCGGCATCGTCGACTCGGCTTGGCGATTCGCGGAAGGCCGGCGGACTCCAGCGGACCCAACAACTTGACACGCAAACAACTTGACGCCCGGCACCTTCTTCTCCTCTGGGCCGCGATGGCGGGTTGTTCGCCGAGCGGGCCGCAACTCTCCGAAGCGGCGGAGCGCGGCAAGACGGTCTACTTCACGGTCTGCATCGCCTGCCACAACGCGAAGCCGACGCTGGACGCGCTCGGTCCGCCGATCGCCGGAGCATCCCGCGAACTGCTCGAAGCACGCGTCGTGCACGCCGCGTATCCGCCCGGCTACCAGCCGAAGCGCAAGTCGCAGGCGATGCCCGCGATGCCACACCTCGCCGGCAGCATCGACGACCTCGCGGCCTATCTCGCGGAATGCTGCCCGGCGAAGTGACGCCCTGCGGGCGCGATCAGTTGACGACCGCTCCCACCAGGTAGAGCAGCAGCGCGAGGCCGACTCCCGCGTGGATCGTGCCCTTCACGGTCGACAGGAACTTCTGTCGCGCCTGGCCGCTGCCGACCAGCGCGTTGCACTCCAACGCGATGATGATCGCGAGCGCGAGGATCCAGTACAGAAAATCGTTCTCGCCGTTGTGAATCGAGTTCAGGTGGCTCGCTGCGCCCATGAAGAACAGCATCGGGATCGAGAACAACACGTTCGTGCGCGATGCGAGCCCCGCGCGCGCGCCGCGTGCCGCCGCCTCGGGAAGCGCGGTGCCGCCGCCCGCCACCTGCTCGGCCGACTTGATCACGACCTGCTGCGCCGGCCAGATCACGAACCACACGTTCGCAAACATGAAGGTGCCGAGAACGCCGCCGGTGAGGATCTTCGTCATGTACGGCTGACCCATGCCGATGCCCTGGTGCATTTTCCAGAGCACCATCGCCCAGCCCGTCAGGAACGTGAACATCGCGCCCCAGCGGAACCACCAAAGTGCGTTGGGAACCAGGCCGCGGATCATCGGACCGCGCGCGCTGCCGCCGAGTTCGGTCCCGAAGAATGGAGTCTGGATGAAGTTGAAGTAGTAGAGAAGGCCAATCCAGGTGATGCCGGCCATGAAGTGGAACCAGCGCAGCAGGAACTGCCAACCCTCGGCTGTCGTGATGATGTCCATCGATCTCCTCCTTCGTCCCGGTCGCTTGGTGCGATGCTCCGCACGGCGCGCGCCATTCTAACCGGACGCCCCGCCTTTGGGAGCATGATTCGCAGCGAGCGCTGCAGCCCGGCGCGCGATGCCGTTCCAGCCTAGACGGTCGAAGAGTTGCTGCGATCGCTCGCGATCCGGACCGCGCCAGAGCAGCGCGTTCGAGCCGAGCGCCATCCCTGGCACGTCGCGACGCACGGTTGCGAGCCCGCGAATCCGCAACGCCGACTCGCGCGATGCGACGAAGCGCTCCGCGAGCGACTCGGCGCCTCGCACGCCTGCGTCGCGCCATGCGCTCGCTTCGCCAGGCACGTCCTCGATCCGGCCGAACTTCGCGAGCAACTGGGCTGCGGTCTTGGGGCCGATTCCCGGCACACCGGGAAGGTTGTCTACTGCGTCGCCGACCAGCGCGAGGTAATCCGGGATCTGCGCGGGTGCCACGCCGAAGCGCACCCGCACGCCGTCGGCATCGAAGCTGCGATCGCGAGCGAAATCACAGAGCACGGCGCGGCCGTCTTCGCGCACCAGCTGCGCGAGATCCTTGTCGGCGCTGACCACCATTACGCGATCGCCGGCGGCGAGCACGCTGTCGGCGACGGTCGCGATCACATCGTCCGCCTCGAAGTCGGGCACCGCGAGCGCCGGAACGCCGAGCGCCTGGGCCACTTCGACACAGAGCGCGAACTGCGGCTCGAGATCCGCCGGCGCTTCGGTGCGACCGGCCTTGTAGCCGGGCTGCTGCGCGTTGCGGAAGCTGGTCATCGCCGCGTCGAACGCACAGCCGAAGTGGCTCGGCTGCCAGAGTGCAAACATCCTGAGCAGCGTCGATGCGAAACCAAAGGCCGCATGGCACGGCGTTCCATCCGGCGCCTGCATCGCCGGCAACGCGTGATAGGCCCGGAAGATGTAGACGTGCCCGTCGACGAGATGGACGAGATGGGCTCTGGCGCTCAGAACAGCGACTTGGCGATGGTATCGAGCTGGACGAACGAGGTGCCCTCGTAGATCTTCCCGATCTTGGCGTCGCGCAGATACTTTTCGGCGGGGCATTCCTTGGTGAAGCCGACGCCACCGTAGAGTTCGAGACACTCAGAAGCGACGCGCTCGGCGATCTCGCTGGCGAACCACTTGGCCATCGCGGCTTCGCGCAGGAACGGCTGGCCGGCATCGTGCAGGCGCGCCGCGTTGTAGGTGAGCAGCCGCGCGGCTTCGATGTCGGTCGCGCAGCGCGCGAGCCGATGTCGCACCGCCTGGAACTCCACGATCTTCTTGCCGAACTGCTCCCGCTGCTGCACGTAGGCGAAGGCGCCCTCGAAGGCGCCCGTTGCGAGCCCGACCATCTGCGCGGCGATCCCGATGCGACCTTCATTGAGCGTCTCGATCGCGACCTTGTATCCCTTGCCGAGCGCACCGAGCACGTTCGCGCGCGGCACCACGACGCCGTCGAAGACCAGCTCGCAAGTGCTCGACGCGCGGATGCCGAGTTTGTCTTCCTTGCGCGGGACAGAGAAGCCAGCCATGCCGCGCTCCACGACGAAACAGGTGATGCCCTTGTAGCCGGCGCTCGCATCGACGGTCGCGAACACCAGGAACAGCTCCGCCTCACCGCCGTTGGTGATCCAGAGCTTGCGGCCGGTGATCGCGAAGTCCTTGCCGCGCGGCTCGGCACTACAGGCCAGCGCAAACGCGTCCGAACCTGATCCCGCCTCGGACAGCGCATACGCCCCGACGCTGCCGCCGGCGAGCTTCGCGAGCAGGCGCTCCTGTTGCTCGGCGCTGCCGAACTTCTTCACCGCCTTGATGACGAGCGTGTTCTGCACGTCGCACACGACCGCGACCGAAGCATCGACGCGCGCCAGTTCCTCGATAGCGAGGATGCTCATGAAGAACGTTGCGCCCGCGCCGCCGAGCGGTTCCGGCACTTCGATGCCCATCAGCCCCAGTTCGTAGAGCCAGCCGATGATGTCGGGGTGCAACTTGCCTTCGCGATCCATCTCGGCGGCGAGCGGTCGCAGCCGCGCATCGGCGAACGCGCGCACCGTCGTGCGAAACAAATTCTCTTCGTCGGTCAGTATCGTCAGTGCGGGGCGATCCACCGTCAGCGTCGCTCCTCGAGCACGGCTTCCGCAACGGTTTCAGCAGCGCGGTCGAGCGGCAACTCGCGCTTGGTGCCGTCGCGACGGCGCACGAACTCGACCTTCTTCTCGGCCAGCCCGCGCGGCCCGATCGTTACGCGATACGGAATCCCGACCAGCTCGGCGTCCTTGAACTTCACGCCCGGGCGCTCGTCGCGCGTGTCGATGATCACGTCGATGCCCTGCGCGCGCAGCGCTTCGTAGATGCGCTCGCCAGCCTCCTGCGTCTCCACGTCGGTCGGGTTCAGCACCGTGATCACCACTTCGAAGGGCGCCACCGTGACGGGCCAGACGATGCCGCTCGCGTCGTGACACGCTTCGACGATCGACGCCATCACGCGGCCGACGCCGATTCCGTACGAGCCCATCACGATCGGCACGGAAGCGCCCGCCTCGTCCTGCACGACGGCGCCGAGCTTCTCGCTGTACTTCGTGCCGAGCTTGAAGATGTGGCCGACCTCGATGGTCTTCGCGACACCGAGCGCGCCGCCGCACATCGGGCACGGCTCGCCGGCCGCGACTTCGCGAACCTCGAGCCACGCATCGACGCGAATGTCGCGCTCGACATCGACGCCGCGCAGATGGAACTCGTCGCGGTTGGCGCCGGTGGTCATATCGCGTCGGCCCTGCAACGCGGCGTCGGCGACGATGCGTACACCGGCAACGCCGACCGCGCCGAGGCTTCCCGCCGACGCGCCGAGCGCCGCGCGGATCTCGTCGGCGGTCGCTGCGCGCACCGCCACGGCGCCCACACCGTCCGCGAGCTTCTGCTCCGAGAGCTTGTGATCCCCGCGCAACAACACGAGCGTGGTGGTGCCGTCCGCCGAGTAGACGAGCGTCTTGATCTGGCGCTCGGCCGCGGCGCCGCCCGCGAAATTCACGAGGTCTTCGATGCTGCGCACACCCGGCGTCGCGAACGGCTCGGGCACGGCCAGACCTGCGCCGTCCTCCACCGCGTCGACCCGCGACGTCGCCTTCTCCAGGTTCGCGGCGTAACCGCAGGCGCCGCACGACGCGATCCAGTCCTCGCCCGCATCGCTCATCGCCATGAACTCGATCGACTCGCTGCCGCCCATCGCGCCCGACGAGGCTTCGACCGCGAGCGGCGTGAGGCCGCAGCGCTCGAAGATGCGGCGATACGCGTCGAAGTGGAGCTTGAATGCGTGGTCGAGGCCGTTCTGGTCGAGGTCGAACGAGTACGAGTCCTTCATCACGAACTCTCGCACGCGGAGCAGGCCCGACTTGGGGCGCGGCTCGTCGCGGAACTTCGTCTGGATCTGGTACCAGATCTGCGGCAACGCGCGGTGCGAGCGAAGTTCGGTGGCAATCGACGTGAAGACTTCTTCGTGCGTCATGCCGAGGCAGAGTTCGGCGCCGCGGCGGTCCTTCAGCCGGAACATCTCGTCGCCCATCACGGACCAACGGCCCGAGCGCTGCCAGAGTTCCGCCGGGTGCATGGCCGGCAGCCGGAACTCCTGCGCGCCGATGCGGTCCATCTCGTCGCGGATCAGCGCCTCGATCTTGCGGCACACGCGCCAGCCGAGCGGAAGGATCGAGTAGATGCCGGCCGAGAGCTGGCGGATCAACCCGGCACGCACGAGCAGCTTGTGGCTGATGGCCTCGGCGTCGGCGGGGTCGTCGCGCAGCGTCGGAATGAAGGTGTTGGACCATCGCACGCGGGCGTCCTCCTCGCGGGGTTGCGGAAGCTAACGAATTGGTGTGCGGGGCGGGCTGCCGGGCGCGTCTAGGGGATCGCGATCAGGACACCGGCGTGGGCCAGGAGTTCGAGCGAACCTGCCAGCGGGGCGATCTCGAAGGATCCGAAGAGCCCCGCGATGGGAGCGGGTGCGAGTGCGGTCGCGACGAGCGCGACTTCGAGGCCGGGATGCTGGAACAGCGCGCGACCACGCGCGGATGAACTCAGATAGAGACCGGCGCTCGCGGATTCGCCGACGCCGGCGAGCATCCGCGACAGATCTTCGCGGGCGAGATCCGCGTCGCGCAGCGCGAAGCGCAACACCATGCCGACGCGCAGCGACTCGGGCAGCGCGAAGGCGCGTCGTGCGGGCGCGAAGCCAGCGATGCGTCGCGCGACCCAGGCGTCTCCCGTGTCGCCGCGGTGGCGCGCGCGGCGCGGAATCGCAACGAGCAATCGCTCGGCGGCATGACGCAGATCCGCCGCGAGCGGCTCGCGCGCAATCTCGCGATAGACATCGAGAGCTGGCTTCCCGTCCAGCTCGACGATCCAGTTGCCCTCGACGCGCGTCGCGGTGAAGGGATCGGTGATCGGGCGACAGCCCTGGCTCACAGCCACGCGAGCCGGCGCGCCGAGCGACACAACCAAACCGCATGCCCCACCGCGGACCGCGCGATCCGCGCTTGCAAGCAGCGAGCGGCCGCCAGCGTCGAGCGCGGCGCCGGCGGCGACTACCGTCGCCGGTCGCAAGTCCGCGAGGGTGCCGGCGAGGCGCGTCGCGTCGAGAGCGAGCGGATCGGCGAATACGACGACCAGATCGTTTTCGGTGGTCGAACGTCCGAGCAGGGCTTCGATTTCCGGGCCGATCGCCTCTTCGACCCCGCTCGCGCCGGCCACGCGAAACGCCGCCGCCTCGAGGTCGCACAGAGCCAACACGGCGACGGCCGGACCTGCCTCGTCCTCACAGTCGCCCGTTGCGATCGCGTGGCCGAGCACTGCTGCCACCGTCCGGGTTCCGAGCGCTTCGCAGGCGGCAGCGCTCGCCCGCTCGATATCGAGATCGCGGCCGACCGCGAAGAGCAGCGCTGCGTCCGCGCGCTCCGCCCCGGCCGAGCGGATCGCGGCCTCCGCGGCGCGAGCGGCCGCGAGAGCGGATTCGGGTTCTGATCGGATGGCCGAGCCGGCGTGGCGCATGGGCCGCGGAGCATAGTCGCTGCGGATGCCTCGAGGGTCTGCTTCCCTCGCCCGGGTGCCTGAGTTAGGATGCGTCCGCCGCGTGCTCGAATCCCTCCTCGCGCGGCTTTGCCCCCTCGGTTCCAAAATTGACCCCCAGGAAGCCGGGATTGCCGTTGGCTGACTACGAGCGCATCGAGCGCGAGAGCGATCTCCGGGCGCTGTCGCGTGATCTCCTCCGCGAGACCGTGATCGCGGTCGATACGGAGGCCGACAGCTTCTATCACTACTACGACAAGACCTGCCTGGTTCAGATCGGCACGAGTCAGGGCATCTACCTGATCGATCCCCTGGCGCTGGGCGGTCCCGCCGAGTTGGCGCCGCTCGCACCGGTCTTCGCGTCGAAGAAGATCCGCAAGATCTTCCACGCCGCCGAGTACGATCTCTACGTACTGAAGCGCGACTGCTCCTTCGAATTCGAGAATCTCTTCGACACGATGGTGTCCGCGCAGTTGCTCGGCTACCCGGCCGTCGGGCTAGCGGCGATCGCCAAGCGTCATTTCGACGTGTCGCTTCCGAAGGACGAGCAACGCTCCGATTGGTCGGCGCGACCGCTTCGCGAAAACCAGCTCGTGTACGCCGCCGCCGACGTCACCTATCTCGCGCGCATGGCGGACCTGCTCGAGGCGAAGCTCCGGGAGCTCGGCCGCTTCGCGTGGGCCGAGCAGGAATTCGAGGCGCTGATGCGTCGCACGTGGCCAGTGCGCGAATTCGACGACGCCGGCTATCTGCGCATCAAGGGCGCCAAGGCGCTCGACGCGACGTCGCTGGCAGTGCTGCGAGAGCTCTATCTGATGCGCGATGCGCGCGCCCGCGAAGTCGATCGTCCGCCCTTCAAGGTGCTCGGCAACCGCACGCTGATGGAGATCGCCCAGCTTCAGCCGGCCCACCAGAGTGACCTCGCGGAGATCAAGGGCGTGACCGAGTTGATCCTGCGCCGGCTGGGACGCGAGGTCCTCGCGTCGGTTGCGCGCGGGCAGCACGCGCCGCATGAGCCGCTTCGCAAGGCCGTCAACGGCCGGAGGCGGATGGATCGCCGCACCGAACGGCGCGTCGAGCGCCTGAAGCGCTGGCGCGCGACGCGGGCGAAGGATCTGGAAATCGATCCCGGCGTGCTGTGCCCAAACACAGGGCTCGAGGCAATTGCCTGGCGCGACCCGTCGATGCGCGAAGATCTGGCCGAGCTGCCCGAGTTGAAGCGCTGGTTCATCGGCGCTTTCTCGCAGGAGATCATCGACGCACTCCGCGACGGCTCCGAAGCCTCCGACGACTCCGACAATTCCGAAGACGCCTCCTGACACCTCGGTTTTAGGGCGCCGCGGCGAGCGGTCCGAAAACAAGAAACCCTCCGATCAACTTGATCGGAGGGTTTCCTCGAACTGGTGCCCCGGGGACTCTGGGAAGGCGGATGCCGATATTTCTTGGGGGAAAGCGCCTTGCGTTTGGGGTGCTACCCCAGAGTCCTCGAAGCTCCGACTCCGACCGATGAGCGCGCCCGTTGCCATCGATCGGTGCCGATCCAGAACGTCTCCACGGTTCACTGCCAATGCATTTGCTGTGCCAAGAACCGGGAACCGCTGCGAATGTGCCAACTCATCGAAATCGTGCGCTTCCGCGCCCGCCGACTGAGATCGCGACTGCCGCTCGATATGGCATCTGGCGATCGCGTGAATGGCACGACGCGCCGGAGAGCGCTGCAACTGACCACGTTCCAGTCACTTTCCGGATTTGCAGCCGCCGCATCCCGATGCGGCATTGCTGCAACCTGGACGACGCTCGCGACGCTGCTCGGATTCGCGTGCGCGACGCCTCGCGACGGCGATTCAGCTCGCATCGCAACGGAGCCCCCGCCCAGCAGCACGGAGCGCTACTGCGCCTGGTACGGCGACCGGCGCGACGATGTCCTCTACTTCGGCGAGTCGCCGTTCTGGAACGCGATGCGCGCGGCGCGCGGCGACCCGATGGCGGACTCTTACGAGCTTGGGCCGCAGGTGATCGGACGCTTCGACCTGCGCAGCGAATCGATGCTCGCGTCGGTTCCAACCGCGGAGCGAAACCCGCATGCTGGCGTGTGGGACGTCCTCGCCCATCCCAACGGGCGCGTCTACTACACGACGTTCTACGAGTCCGCCGGCTGGGTCGACCCCGCGACGGGTGAAGCCAATCTCTTCGAAGCCGCTGGCACCGGCCTCAACGAACTGGCGCTCCACCCCGACGGTCGCGTGCTCGCGACGCGTTACGGCGCGGCCGGCGGCGGCACCGGCTCGGTAGTCGTACTCGACCGCGACGGCAAGATCGAGACCGAGCTGCCGCTGGTCTCGGAGCGCAACGTGGTCGCAGCGGCCAAGAGCCTTGCCTACGACCCGGTGCGCCAGGTCGTCTGGGTGAACACCGACCTCGTCCCACGCGACGGCGGCCGGAACGGTCATGACGCGCGCGTGCTCGAACTAGCGACCGGCCGCGAGATGCTGCGGATCAAGACGCCCGAGCTGCATTTCCCGCGCTTCACCGCGGACGGCCGCGGCTTCTTCGCGTGGCAGCAGGGATCGCGACTCACGCTGCGCATGACGCAGCCCGGCGCGGCCCAGGACGCCACATCGGGACGCGAGGTCGTCCTCGACACCGCGTTCGCCGAGGGCATCGACTTCGTGCAGGACGTGCATGTCGAGACCGACGGCCGCGCGGTCGTGACGCGCTGGAGCGGTGTGGTGCACGTCGTCGCACCAGACGGTTCCGTGCGCACCGTCGATCTGCCGCGTCCCGCGGCTGGTGGGCTCTACTACACGGCCGTCGCGTTCGGCGATCGCGTTTGCGCAACCTACTGCGCCGACGTGAGCGTCGTGTGCGCGCCGCTCCCATGACCGGGTACTCTGGGGCCGTGTTTGCTTCCCGACGCCAACGAGTCCTCGCCACAATGGAGCCCGACTCCGTGGCTCTGTTTCTCGGCGCCGGGCTCGCGCGGCGCTCGAACGACACCCACTTCCCATTCCGCCAGGACAGCGACTTCCACTATCTGACCGGCTTCGACCATCCGAACGCCGCCGCCGTGCTACGCACCGACGGCGGCACGGCCTACACGCTCTTCGTCGAGCCGCGCGACCGCGACGCCGAAACCTGGACGGGCTACCGGCCTGGCGTCGAGGGCGCCGTCGCGGAGTTCGGCGCCGACGCGGCGCACCCGCATGGCGAGCTGATCGACAAGATCCCCGCGCTGCTCGAGCGGGCGAAGCGCATCTACCACGTGCTCGGCCGCGACGCGCGCGTGGACGCCAAGCTCAGCGAGACGGTCGAGCTGTCGCGATTGCGCTCGCGCACCGGCGTGGTGCCACCCGAAGCGATCGTCGACCCGCGCGCGATCGTCCACGAGCTGCGGCTCTTCAAGGAGCCCGATGAACTCGCCCTGATGCGACGCGCCGCGGAGATCAGCCGCGAGGGTCACGAGGCTGCCGCGAAGCTCGCCAAGGGCGGCGTCTACGAATACGAACTGGCCGCCGTGCTCGACTACACCTTCCGGCGGCGCGGCGGCGCCGGCCCCGCCTACGAGTCGATCGTCGGCGGCGGCGCGAATGCGACGATCCTCCATTACGTGAGCAACGACCAGCCGCTCCGCGACGGCGATCTCGTGCTGATCGACGCCGGCTGCGAAGTGGCCGGCTATGCGTCGGACGTGACGCGCTGCTATCCCGCCGGGGGACGCTTCGGCGGCCCCGCGCGCGACATCTACGAAGTCGTGCTCGCAGCGCAGCAAGCGGCGCTCGACGTCTCACGCCCCGGCAAGACGCTCGACGAAGTGCACGAGGCCGCACTGCGGAGTCTCGTACAGGGTATGATCGATCTGAAGTTGCTCACGGTCTCGGCCGACGAGGCGATCCAGAGCGGCGCGTACAAGACCTTCTACATGCACCGCACCAGCCACTGGCTCGGACTCGACGTGCATGACGTCGGCGCCTACGCGGTGGACGGGAAACCGCGACCGCTGGCGCCGGGCATCGTGTTCACCGTCGAGCCTGGTCTCTACGTCCCGGTGCACGCAGAGAAGGCGCCCGCGCAGCTGCGCGGAATCGGCGTGCGCATCGAGGACGACATTCTCGTCACCGCAGACGGTCACGAGAATCTGACCGCTGCAATTCCGAAGCGCGTCGCCGACGTCGAAGCGCTCTACCGCTGAATCTGCCAACACCCATGCGATCGCTCCCGAGGAGGTAGATCCCCGATGGCCGACATCGAATCGCTGCTGAAGGAAAAGCGCGTCTTCGAGCCGCCCCGGGAGTTCGTGAAGCGCGCGAACTGGAGCAAGAAGCAGGTTGCGGCGTACCGCAAGCTCGGCGCGCGCAATCCCGAGCGCTTCTGGGCGCGGATGGCGACCGAGCACGTCTCATGGTTTCGGCCCTGGAAGAAGGTGCTCCAGTGGAGGCCGCCGCATGCAAAGTGGTTCGTAGGCGCGCAGACCAACGTCGCGTACAACTGTCTCGATCGACATCTAACCGGTGAGAATTCCTGGCGCCGCAACAAGGCGGCGATCATCTGGGAGGGTGAGCCCGGTGATTCGCGCGTGCTCACCTACGGCCAGCTCCACCGCGAGGTCTGCAAGTTCGCGAACGTGCTGAAGGGCCTCGGCGTGCAGAAGGGCGACCGCGTCGCGATCTATCTGCCGCTGGTTCCCGAAGCGGCGATCGCGATGCTCGCCTGCGCGCGCATCGGCGCGCCGCACAGCGTGGTGTTTGGCGGTTTCTCGGCCGAGTCACTGCGCGACCGCATTCTCGATGCCGGCGCGAAGATCGTCGTGACGGCCGACGGCGGCTACCGGCGCGGCACGCCGCTCGCGCTGAAGCCCGCGGTCGACGAAGCGCTCGCAGGCTGCCCCTGCGTCGAGAGCGTCGTCGTCGTGCAGCGCACCGGTCAGGAGGTCGAGATGCAGGCCGGTCGCGACCACTGGTGGCACGCCGTGATGGCTACCGTCCCGGCCGATTGTCCGCCTGCGAAGCTCGATTCCGAGCACCCGCTGTTCATCCTGCACACGAGCGGCACGACCGGGAAGCCCAAGGGCATCCTGCACACGACGGGCGGCTATCTGACGCACGTCGCGACGACGTCCCATGCGATCTTCGATCTGAAGGACGAAGACATCTACTGGTGTACGGCCGACATCGGCTGGATCACCGGCCACTCGTACGTCGTTTACGGACCGCTCGCGAACGGTGCGACGGTATTCCTGTACGAAGGCGTCCCGACGCAACCCGGACCGGATCGCTGGTGGTCACTGATCGCGAAGTGGGGAATCACGATTCTCTACACCGCGCCGACGGCAATCCGCACCTTCATCCGGCTCGGCGATGAGCATCCGGAGAAGCACGATCTCTCTTCGCTGCGGCTGCTAGGCAGCGTCGGCGAACCGATCAATCCCGAAGCGTGGATGTGGTACCACCGCGTGATCGGCGGCAAGCGCTGCCCGATCGTCGACACCTGGTGGCAGACGGAGACCGGCGGGATCCTGATCACGCCGCTGCCCGCCGCGGTGCCCACCAAGCCCGGTTCGGCGACGCTGGCGTTTCCCGGCATCGACGCCGCCGTGATCGATGAAGACGGCAACGACGTGAAGCCGCCGAACGGCGGCTTCCTCGCGGTTCGGAAGCCGTGGCCCGGCATGTTGCGCGGCATCTGGGGCGACATGCAGCGCTACGAAGACACGTACTGGAGCAAGTGGAAGAACACCTACTTCCCGGGTGACGGCGCCCATCGCGATTCGCGCGGTTACTTCTGGATCATGGGCCGTATCGACGACGTGATGAACGTGTCGGGCCACCGCATCGGCACGATGGAAGTGGAGAGCGCGATCGTCTCGCACGAGCAGGTGGCGGAGGCCGCGGTCGTCGGGCGACCCGACGATCTGATCGGCACCGCGATCGTCGCGTTCGTAACGCCGCGCGGCGGCATCCAAGCCGGCGCCGCGCTCGCGAACGAGATCCGCGCGCACGTCGCCAAGCAGATCGGCGCGATCGCGAAGCCCGCCGACATCCGCTTCACGGATGCCCTCCCAAAGACGCGCTCGGGAAAGATCATGCGGCGCCTGCTGCGCGACATCGCCGCCGGCAAGGAGACCGTCGGCGACACGACTACGCTCGAGGACTACAGCG
>Ga0315273_10004372_pt1 | contig 17310 bp, 17 predicted proteins | sample YL17G02_0_MG_FD_205753 | JGI IMG/M metagenome (GOLD analysis project Ga0315273, IMG submission 205753) | Sediment microbial communities from Yellowstone Lake, YNP, Wyoming, USA - YL17G02_0 | ecosystem: Environmental > Aquatic > Freshwater > Lake > Sediment | place: USA: Wyoming | collected...
GCAACAGCCGTCGCGGTAGAAGCCGGTCGGCGGATCGGTCGAACACGTCAGCAGCACACCCCCGACGACGTTCCTGTCCGGCGAGCGATTCATCGCACAACTCTGCCACGGGCGTTGATCTTGACGCGCGAGGTCGCGGTTGATACTCAGAAGGTGGGCATGAAGCGAGTCGCCGCAACCGTTGTCCTCGCCTTGGCGGTAGCCGGCGGCGGCTGCGGATCGAAGAACGCTGAGACGACCACATCGACAGGCGCGAGTTGCGATCCGCAGTCGTTCCTCCCGGTGCTGCAGGCTGAGCTCGACAACGACGCAGGCAAGCTCCACATTGCGACGGCGGAGGTGAGGCGTTGCCGGTCGGGCTACGCGCAGGTGGCGGCAGTGCCGGACAACGCTGCTTGTAAGCCCGGCGTCGAATACTGCTACGACACCGTGCAGGTCTTCCTGCGGAAGACAGACAGCGAGTGGCACGTCATCAACGTCGGCACCGGCATCACCTGCGAGAACGAGCAGGACCCGGAGTTCCGCCGAGCCTGCCGCGCGCTCGGCTACCCGGGCTGATCTCTGAGACCGTTCGCGAAGACTTACGGGACGACCGAGGGATCGACGATCGCGTAGACCGTGCCGGCCATGACGTGCCGGTGATGCTGGCCGACACACACCACACAGTGCCACGTGAACGCTCCGCCCTCGTGTGCGGTGAACGTGAACGTCGTCTTCCTGGGCGTCCGTCCTTGCGCCGGGAGGATGGCTGCGCTGACGTGAAGCCCGGGGACGGTGAAGGTGTGCAGTTGACGGGTGAAATTCGTGACGGTCACGCGAACCGGCACCCCTGGCGCGATCGCGAAGTTGCCGACGGGCGCGACCTCGTCGCCGGCCCTTCCCTGGCCGACGCTGACGATCGTGAATGCCATGTGCTGAACGTGCGGCTTTGCGCCGGCCGCATGGGTCGTACCCCACGTGATCGGCGCGGAAACGGCGAACATGGCCGTCGCGAGCCCGGCCAACACGGCACCAGCGAGCAACCTTCTATTCATGGTGCTCACCTCCATATGTAACGACTGATACGTATCACGAGCGTTTAGGCTACGCGGTTTCCCCGGTATCGCCATCGGGAGGCACACTGACCGCCGGTACGCGTATTCCCCGAACCACAATTGACTAGTCGTGCGAAGGCAGTGGCGTCAGCTTCCGTAGCCGAGCTCGGCGAGGAGCGATCCCGCCTCGGCCTCGACGTTTGCAAGCTGCTCGGCGGTCAGGTCGCGGCGCCAACGACCCACTGACGACGCGTGCGCGTCGGCGAGCGACGCGGCCATCGCGTCTACGGGAGTGTCGAGCGCGGCCGAGAGGTCGGCCGCCGCAGCGGCCGGTTCCGTGACCAGGCGCTCGTAGCGCACCTCGACCACCGGGACGCCGCTCTCGCGCACGGCCGAGACGTGACTTCGCCAGGCCCAGGCGCAGCGGCGGGCGTCGCTAGCGGACCGGAACTCGTCCTCATGGCCGGGCTCGACCCAGAAGCGCGGATGGGTTCCGTAGGCCGCACCTGTGTCGTCGGCTCCACCCCGCTCCGCGCTCAGCCAGCCACGCTCGAGCAGTGAGGAGACAACGTCGCGGCCGTCGCGCAGCGCGTGGACGAGCGTCGCCTGCGGGAACGCCTCGACGACGGCCGGCAGCACGAAGGCCGTCTCCGGCGTCTGCTCCACGGCCCGGCGACTGCCCACGAGCCCGTACCGGCGCACGCGGTCGAGGATCGTCCTGATCTCCCGCGCAGAGACGTCGGGGATGGCAGCTTTGAGCGGGTTCACCTCGCCGAGGTCGGCGAACCCGCCCAGCGAGCCGATCGCACCGGCGAGGAACGTCGTCCCCGAGCGCGGGCTGCCGAACACGAACACCAGGCGATCATCGAGACGACCGAGCGACGGCCGGCCCGACAGCGCCGAGCGCTTGACGGCACGCAGGTAGAGGGGAAGCGACGTCACCCGCGGGGACTCTACGATGCGCGCTCGTGTCCTGGAAGCGGATCCTCCTCGCAGCTGCTGGCGTGCTCGTGCTCGGCTGGCTCGTGGTGACCGTGCGGCTCGTCTTCCTCCCCGCCGAGGACGCCCCGGGGAAGGCGGACGCCGTCGTCGTCCTCTCCGGCTCGAAGCACGAACGGCTCGACCGCGGCCTCGAGTTGATGCGCGATGGCGTCGCCCCCACCCTCGTCATCTCAGGCGGCTTCGACCCCCGCCAGCCGGCGGCCAGCGCCCTATGTCATGCGGGCAAGGGAGATGGCTTCCAGGTGCTGTGCTTCACGCCCGATCCGGACTCGACACGCGGCGAAGCGCAGGCGACCGGCCGGCTCGCGGCCGAGCACAACTGGAAGCGGGTGCTGCTCGTGACTTCGCGCTTCCACGTCACCCGCGCACGAATGCTGTTCGACCGTTGTATCGACGGCGACGTGGACGCGGTCGGCGTCCCTTATCCGCGGGCGAGCATCCCGGCGGCAATCGCCGGCGAATGGGTGAAGCTCGGGTTGTCCGTCACCGTTGCCCGGGGCTGCTAACCGGGGTCAGTCGCCCCAGTCGAAATCCCGGGTGCGACCCCAGAGACCGTCCTCTTCCTCGATCCGCTCCTCGCCCGGCCAGGGCTGGACGTGAGCGGCGACGGCAGGCTCTTCACCGTCCATCGTCTCCTCGAGACGCGCCTGCTCCTCGGTCTTGAAGAGCGGGTGGTTCTCGAACGGGTCGCCGTTCCGGTAGCGGTCGAGTGGCAGGTTCGACTCCACGTCCGAGTTCCGGCGCTTCAGCTCGATGTGGTCTTCAATGACCTGGGAGAAGAGCGAGGTGGTCTCGACCGGCATGCGTACCTCCGTGTCGGTTTCCGGGCAGGGGGATTGTAACGGATTTGTGAAGGGAGGTCAGATCCCTCCTTGCCGGCGCTGATCTCATACGATGGGCCGGTGGCGCCAAAGGGGACGTTCGGGATGGCTCTCGTCGCGTATCGCGCGTGGCGTCGCCTGCCGCCGGCACAGCGCGCGCTCGTGCTCTCCCAGGCACGCAAGCACGGCCCGAAGGCTGCCGCCGCAGCCACAGCTCTCCTCCGCAGCCGCAAGCGCCCCTAAGGCGCACCGAGGGCCTCGCGGACGATGCGCTCCTGTTCGACCAGGTGCGCTGCGGGATACCCCTCGCTCGGGCTCGCGCGCCAGGTCCGGCCGACGTAGCGCAGCGACACGCCGGCGGGCAGCGCATCTTCCAGGCGATGGCGGATCGAGCGATACGCGCCCATGTTGAGTGGCTCCTCCTGTGCCCAGATCATCTCCTCGACGGTCGGGTAGGCAGCGACGACATCGGAAACGGCGCGGGCTGGGAACGGATAGAGCTGCTCGATGCGGATCACCGCCGTCGTGCCGGCCTGCGTCCGGGTCTCGTGGCCGGCGATGTCGTAGAACACCTTCCCTGAGCAGAAGACGAGCCGCCGAACGCGGCTGCGATCCGCTGCCGGGTCGTCGAGCACGGGTGCAAACGCGCCTGCCGCCAACTCGTCGAGCCGCGCAGAGGAGTCCTTCAACCGCAGCAGCCCCTTCGGCGTCATCGCCACCAGCGGCCGCGGCCGCGCGTCGAGCGCCTGACGCCGTAGCAGGTGGAAGTACTGCGCGGCCGTCGATGGAGTCGCCACGCGCATGTTCTCCTGGGCGGCCGACTGGAGGAAGCGCTCGAGCCGCGCGCTCGAATGCTCGGGCCCGTTTCCCTCGAAGCCGTGTGGAAGGAGCAGCGTCAGCCGTGACGTCTGGCCCCACTTCGAGAGACCGGAGACGAGGAACTGGTCGACGATCACCTGGGCGACGTTGACGAAGTCTCCGAACTGCGCCTCCCAGAGGACGAGCGCCTCGGGGGCGGCGACGGAGTAGCCGTACTCGAAGCCGAGCGCTCCGTACTCCGAGAGCGGCGAGTTGTGGAGCTCGATCGACGCCTGCGCCTCACGGAGGTACTGGATCGGCGCGTACCGCTCTCCCGTGGCCGCGTCGTGAAGCACAAGGTGCCTGTGCGAGAACGTGCCGCGCTCGGTGTCCTGCCCCGTCAGCCGCACGGGGATGCCCTCGACGAGCAGGCCCGCGAACGCCAGAGCCTCGGCATGGCCCCAGTCGATGCCGCCCTCGTCGAGTGCTTCCGCGCGGCGCTCGAGCTGGCGGGCGAGCTTCGGGTTGACAGTGAAGCCGCCCGGGACGGTGACGAGCTCATGATCGAGCCCTCGTAGCCGCTCGGCGGAGACGGCCGTCATCACGTCGCTCGAACCGGCCGGAGGAGTCCGCTGGTCGCCGGCGCGCGGCTCGGCCAGCGTCGCGCGCAGGCGATCGTGCGCCGCGCGGAGCGCGCCCTGCGCCTGCTCGACCATCTGCTGGGCCTGCTCGGCCGTGACGACGCCTTCGGAGGCGAGGCTCGTCGCGAACTGCTCGCGCACCGTCGGTTGCCCGGCGATCGCCTGCGCCATCAGCGGTTGTGTGTACGCCGGCTCGTCCTGCTCGTTATGGCCGAAGCGCCGGTAGCCGACGAGATCGACGACGACGTCGTGCCCGAACCGCTCGCGGAATGCGAGCGCGAGGCGAACAGCCGAGACCGCGGCTTCGGGGTCGTCGGCGTTGACATGGACGATCGGCGCGTCGAAGCCCTTGGCCAGGTCGCTCGAGTAGCGCGTCGACCGGGCCTCGGCGGGATCGGTCGTGAACCCGACCTGGTTGTTCGCAATCACGTGCAGCGTGCCGCCCGTCGAGTACCCGGCGAGCCCCTCGAAGTTGAACGTCTCCGCGACGATGCCCTGCCCCGCGAACGACGCGTCGCCGTGGATGAGGATGGGCAGTGCCACCGAGGGGTCGTGGCGCCCGGGGCCGGCGGACCGGTCGGTCTGCTCGGCCCGAGCCCAGCCCTCCACCACGGGGTTCACCGCCTCTAGGTGACTGGGGTTCGAGACAAGCGTAACGGCGACGTCGCCGGCCCCGGTATGCCGAACACCTTCCGCGCCGAGGTGGTACTTCACGTCGCCCGTGCCGCCTTCGGGGCTGCCCACGACGGCGGCGGACGTTCGCTCGCCCTCGAACTCCTGCAGGATCGCCTCGTATGGCTGGCCGAGCGTGTGTGCGAGCACGCTGAGCCGGCCGCGATGCGCCATACCGACGACGACCTCGTGCGCCCCGTCACGCGCCGCGAGCTCGACGGCTTCGTCGAGCATCGGCACGAGCACGTCGAGCCCCTCGATGGAGAACTGCTTCTGGCCGAGGAACGCACGGCGGAGGTACTCCTCGAACGCCTCCACGCTTGAGAGGCGTCCGAGCAGGCGCCGCTTTTCCTCAGGGGGAAGCGGCTGTCGAAACTCGCCCGACTCGATGGTCCGGCGCAGCCACATCCGCTCCTCGTGGTCGGAGATGTGCTCGAACTCGTAGGCGAGCGATCCGCAGTACGTCTCCTCAAGCTGCGGCAGTGCGTCGGCGAGCGTCTCTCCGCGCAGGTACAGGCCCAAGAGTGCGGCGGGGATTTCCCGCTGGAGCTCCGGTGTCAGCCGCGGCTCGAGGCGTTCCAGCTCGAGGGCAGGGTCTCCGATCGGCTCCGAGCCGAGCGGGTCGAGCCGGGCCGCGAGATGCCCGTGCATGCGATAGGCATCGACGAGCGAGGTCGCGGCGGCGACGGCCGCGAGGAGATCAGCTGGCGGCGGGGCGGGCGGCTCGGGCTCTGGCACGGCCGGCGGCGAAGGGGACGCCGCGGGCCGGTGCGCTGGCTCGGCGGCGACCTGCTGCGAGAGGAGGTCGCGCCACTCTTCGGGCACTGCCTCGGGGTTCTCGAGGTAGTCGTGGAGCAGAGACGTTGCGTAGCCCGCGTTGAGGCCGTCGAACTCGCTCACCAAAGAGCGTTGCCGGTCGTGACGGCGATCGCCATCCCGGCAACGAAGCAGACGCCGGCGACGGCGAGCGCGATGCCGGCGAGCTGCTGATGGCGCGAGCTCATCGCGACAGCGACCAGCCCGAGCAAGATCGCAGCCACCGAGATGGGCAACGGGTGGTAGACGAGCGCGACCAGGCTGAAGAAGAGCGCCGTGGCTGCGAACACGCCACTCAGCGGATCGGCCAAGGGACGTGCCGGATGGCTGTCCTGCGTCGCTGTGCTGTTCACGGTGTGACTCTAGACGGCTCGTACGCGTGGCCGCGTTGGTACGTGCGGAGCGGGCGTCCGTGGGGGCGTTGCCCACTGAGCCGAGGCCCACGCGACAGCTGGGTGCCGGGTCGCGGATCGGTCTCCAGGGGGACGAGTACGGCCGCCGGGTCGAGCCCGTCGAACGGCTTCGGCTCAGCGCGGATCGCCCACCAGACAACGAGACTCACGTAGATCACGGGAATCTTGAGCACGGCGAGAAGGAAGATCGCCTCCCAGACCACCGTCGCAGGATACCGTGCCGTCATGCTCGAACGGCTCGCGCACTTCGTCATCCGCCACCGTCGGCTCGTCATCGTCGCGTGGATCGGTCTCACGATCCTCGGCGCCTACTCGGCCATGGCAGTGTCGACACGCTGGCTGGAGGAGTTCTCGATCCCGGGCTACTCGGCGTACGAGGCGAACCAGCGAACGCTCGCGACGTTTGGCACGGGCGGCCAGCCGCCGCACGTGATCGTCTTCCACACCTCCGGCGACGCAACCCAGACGCCGGGAATCGCTAACGCAATCGAGAGCGTCTCGGCCAAGTTCCCGGACTTCCGCGTCGCGTCGTTCTCTTCCACCGGCAACCGAGCGTACGTCTCGCGCGACGGGCACACGACGTTCGCGACGTTCTACCCGCCAGGCCAGCAGAGCTTCAGCGCCGATTCGCGCGCCGGCAACATTCGCAACGCATTTCAAGCCGCGGTCCCGCCTGGGGTGGAAGTCAGTCTGACCGGCAGAGACGCTCTCTACGAGTCGCAGGGAGGCGACAACAACGGCCCGAGCGTGCTCACCGAGGCGCTGATCGGCGGTCTCGGAGCAACGATCATCCTCCTCTTCGTCTTCGGCACGCTGCCGGCCGTCGTCATGCCGCTCCTCATGGCGATCGCGTCGATTCTCAACACCTTCACACTGATCTGGGCGCTCACGTACATCACGTCGGTGTCGCTCATCGTCCAGTTCCTCGTCGCCCTCGTCGGCCTCGGAGTCGCCATCGACTACTCGCTCCTGATGATCTTTCGCTTCCGTGACGAATTGCGGCACGGGCGGGACGTCGAGTCAGCCGTCGTGGAGACGATGACGCATGCGGGCCGCGCGGTCATCGTGTCGGGCTCGACCGTCGCCATCGGCCTCGTGTCGATGGTGCTGCTGCCCATTCCGGTGATCCGCTCGATCGGCATCGGTGGTCTCTTGATCCCACTCGTCTCCGTCACCGCTGCGATCACCTTCCTGCCGGCGATGCTGTCGCTGCTCGGGCACCGCATCAACTCCCTGCGAGTGATGCCGAAGCGGATCGTCGAGGGCTCGGACGAGGAGACCGGCTTCTGGTGGCGCTGGTCACACGTCGTGATGCGGAGGCCGTTGCTCGTCGGCGGCATCGGCCTGGCGATCGTCGCGCTCCTGCTCGTCCCAGCCGTTCAGCTCAACGCGAGCGAGGCCCACGCAAAGGATCTCGCCGGGCCGCCGACTCAGGATGCCGTGGTCGGCCTCCGGCGGCTCACGGACGCGGGCATCTCGCACGGCGTCATCAAGCCGTTCGTCGTGCTCGTCGAGAACAACGGCTCCCAGGAGGCGGCGACCACGATCGCCAAGCGGCTCGCGTCGACGGCAGGAATCGCAGGTGCAGCCGCACCGCCCGGCTGGCGCCGCGGTTCGACACAGCTCGTGGAAGCGTTCCCGAACGAGGACGGCGCTGCGCGGCCGGTGCGGGGGACGATCGCGAACCTCTCCGACGAGGTTCTCCCGCAACTCGAGCGAGAGATCGGCGGCGGGACGCGCGCCACGCTCGGCGGCGTGGCCCCTGAAGATCGGGACTTCGTCCATGCGGTCTACGGGAAGTTCCCCCTCGTGCTCGCATTCGTGATCATCCTCACGCTCGTATTGCTGACGCGCGCGTTCCGGTCGGTGTTCCTCGCGGTGAAAGCGGTGATCCTCAACCTCCTCTCGCTGGGTGCAGCGTTCGGGATCATCGTGCTCGTCTTCCAGAAGGGGAACGGCTCGGAAGCGATCTGGAACGTCCCCGCGACCGACGCGATCATCTCCTGGATCCCGCTGATGATCTTCGCGTTCCTTTACGGGTTGTCCATGGACTACGAGGTGTTCATGGTTAGCCGCATGCGCGAGGCCTACGACGAGACCGGTGACACGAAGACGGCCATCGCCCTGGGGCTCGCGCGCACCGGGAAGCTCGTGACGAGCGCCGCCCTGGTGCTGATGTTCGCCTTCTTCGTGCTCTCGACGGGCCCCGGCGTCGACATCAAGCAGTTCGGGATCGGGCTCGCGGCGGGAATCATCTTCGACGCGACGGTGATCCGCGCGCTGCTCGTACCCTCGATCATGCAGGTGGCTGGAAGCTGGAACTGGTGGCTGCCGCACTGGGCCGGGCGAGTGCTGCGCGTCAATGCGCAACCGCGGCCCGCGTTCGAAGAGTCGGGCTCGGACTAGCCCGGGGCGCCGTGGCCGCCGCCGCCCGGCGTCTCGATGCGGATGACGTCGCCGGCGCGTAGGGCCTGCGAGACCTTCGGCGGCAACTCCTCTCCGTTCAGGAGATTGCGACCCGGGGCGCCGTCGCCGCCACCCGCCGTCCCCGCAGGGGCGTGACGGCGGCGTTCGGTGAGCAGCGAGACACGACAGTCCTCCAGCACTCGGATCTCGCGGATCACGCCATCTCCGCCGCGGTGACTGCCCGCCCCACCCGAACCGGCACGTAGGTCATACCGTTCAACGCGCAGTGGATACGAGAGCTCCAGCGCCTCGACGGGGGTGTTGAGCGTGTTCGACATGGCCACGTGGACGGCGCTCGGACCATCGGCGTCCGGGCACGCTCCCTGGCCACCGCCAAGCGTCTCGTAGTACGTGAAGCCACCGTTCCCAAACGTGACGTTGTTCATCGTTCCCTGCCCCTGCGCCGGGACGGGCACGGCCTGGCCGAAGGCGGCGAACAGGACGTCCACGATACGGCTCGACGTCTCGGTGTTTCCTGCGACAACGGCCGCCGGAGCACGCGCGTTGACGAACGATCCGGCCGGAGCGGTGACACGGACGGGCGCGTACGCGCCGCCCGACGATGGCAGATCCGGCTCCGTGAGGCAGCGCACGACGAAGTAGCACGCGGAGCGCGTGACTGCGAGCGGGCAGTTGAGGTTTCCCTCGTGCTGCGGAGACGTGCCCGCGAAGTCGACCTCGATCTGCTCGCCGGCCACGGTCACCACGACGCAGATCTCGAGCTCTCCGTCGATGGGCTCGAGCACGTCCGCGGCCTCGTAGCGGCCATCGGGGAGGCGGGCGATCGCCGCGCGGACGACCCGCTCGGAGTAACGGTAGAGCTCGTCCATGGCGGCGGCGACCGTGTCCTCGCCACGTCGTTCGGCGAGCTCGGCGAGGCGTCGCTCAGCCAGCTGGTGAGCAGCCAGCTGGGCGTTCAGATCACCGCGGCGCTCTTCCGGATTGCGCATATTGGCGAGCACGACCGCGAGCAGCTCGTCGTCGAGCCGGACGGGCGGGAGGATGAGGCCCTCCTGATAGATGTCAGTCGAGTCGGCCGGAAGGCTCGCGGGCTCCATGCCGCCCACGTCGGCATGGTGGGCGCGCGAGCAGGCGAACCCGCAGGGGACGCGCGAGACGAGCGTGATGTCCGGGAGGTGCGTGCCGCCCGTGTAGGGATCGTTGACGATGTAGATCTCACCCGGCTGAGGATCGCGAGCGAGGACGGCCAGCACGGCTTCGGGCATGGCGCCAAGGTGAACGGGAATGTGCTCGGCCTGGACGATCATCCGACCACGGTCGTCAAAGAGTGCTGTCGAGCAGTCGCGCCGCTCCTTGATGTTCGCCGAGAAGGCGGAGCGGATCAGCACAGCGCCCATCTCCTCGGCGATGGCCCGGAGTTGCGCGCCAAGAACTTGGAGCTCAATGTTCACAATCGTGTGAGCTTCAACGTGCTATTACCATCCCTAGCCCCCACCCACCCAGGGGGAATCCAGCAAGTGGCGCCGTCGAGCTCGAGGGCCGCCGGGCCCTCAACGCGCAGCGGCCCGCCCATGGGGAGTTTCAGCGTCGGCCCCGGCCGCACGGCGGCCGTCCGCACCGCAACGAGCTCTACCTCCCGGTCCCGGTCCGCCATCCCGTAGCGCTCCTCGTGAGCGCGGTGAAAGCGCTCGGCGAGCTCCGGCCCGAGCGGCACGGTCAGCTCGAACGACTGGCCACGGTAACGGAGGTCGGCCTGGCCCTCGCCGGGAAGCTCGCCTGCCGCATCCAGGGGGCAGACGTACGACTTGACAGTGTCTCGCCGCTCGCCACTCGCCACGAGCCCGAGCGCCGACAGCACGCCGGCAGCGCCCGGAACGAGCACCGCCTCGATCCCCAGCTCTTCCGCCAACGCGCAGGCGTGCAACGGCCCTGCGCCTCCGTAGGCCACGAGCGCAAACTCCCGCGGGTCATGACCTCGCTCCACCGACACGACCCGGAGCGCCCGCAGCATCTCCGCGTTCACGATTTCCACCACGTCCCGCGGGTCGAGCCCGTCTAGCGCCCGAGCGGCCGCCGCTTTGTCGAGCTCGAGCCCGGCAGCGAGCGTCGTCGGCAGGCGGCCGAGAAGAAGGTTCGCGTCGGTGACCGTCGGCCGAGTGCCGCCGTTTCCGTAACACGCCGGGCCGGGATCCGCTCCCGCGCTCTCCGGGCCCACACGCACTGCGCCCCCTGCGTCGCGCCACACGATCGACCCCCCTCCCGCGCCGACGGTGTGGACGTCGACCATCGGTAACCGGATCGGAAAGCCGCCGACCCCCCGCTCCGACGTGCGGTCGACCTCTCCGCCCGTGATGAGGCAGACGTCGGTGGACGTCCCGCCCATGTCGAACGCGATCGCCCTGTCGATCCCAGCCTCCCGCGCGACGAGCGCAGCCCCAACGGCTCCACCGGCAGGTCCCGAGACGAGCACGAGAGTGGGATGCGCGGCCGCCTCCTCGGTGCTGACGACGCCACCCGACGAACGCATAACGAGCGGCGCCGGCAGCCCCGCCTCCGCGCAGCGCGCAGCGAGCGCACGGAAGTACCGGGCGCAGACCGGGCCCAAATATGCGTCGGCTGCGGTGGTCGAGGCCCGCTCGTACTCGCGGAACTCGGGTGCAATCTCATGCGACGCCACAATGTGGGCGTGCGGAAGCCGGCGGCGGAGCTCGTCCGCCACGGCCGCCTCGTGGCTCGGATCACGGAAGGAGAAGAGCGTGCAGACGGCCACGGCCTCGGCATCGAGCTCTGGGAGCGAATCGAGCTCGAGCGGCGCGAGCACTTCCTCCGGGCCGATGCGCTCGCTGACGCCGTAGCAACGCTCCAGCGGCACGAGCGGCTCCGGATGCTCGGCGCAGAGCCGGTAGAGATGGGCGCGGTTTTGGCGGCGGAGATGGAGGAGGTGCTCGAACCCCGCCGTTGCCACGAATGCCGTGCGCGCGCCCTTGCGTTCGAGCAGCGCGTTCGTCGCGATCGTCGTCCCGTGCGAGAAGCGCTCGATGCTGCCGGCACCGACGGCCGCAGCAGCCGCGAGCACCGACTCCTCCTGCGCCCCGGCCGTCGGCACCTTCGCCGTCCGCAACTCCCCACCGTCGAACAGCACCGCATCGGTGAACGTGCCGCCGACGTCGATGCCAAGGATTGCCACGCGGCGACTCTACTTCGGCGAAGAAATCCGCACGGCGCTCCAATGTAGCCGCGCCAGGCGGCCCGGCACCTGAGCCTTGGCATCCCAGGGCGGATCGGGACGCCTCCGTCACCGTCGCGGGTTGGGATGCGGCGCACGCACTACGTCCCTCTCGTCTTACCGTGAGACGAGCGAACTGATGGCTCTCACAACCGGTCGCCAGACTGGCAAGCCGTGGGAGACTGGCCGCATGAGCCTCCACCAGGTCCGAATGCGTTTGCGCCCGCTCGTGCCGCGCCGACTTCGGCAGCACGCGAACCGGGCGGCATTCGCGGTCGTGGGACTCGCCGGCATCCCGAGCTCGTGGGCGGCGACGTGCTCCACGTCGGCCCGGAGGCTGGCGTCATGAACCGCTATCGCCGCAAAGCGCTAAGCTGGCTGGCCGTCGATCTCGATCCCGCAAATCCGCTCGCGGACCGGGTGATGGACGTGCAGAGCCTGGCGCTCGAAGACGCCTCTTTCGATCTCGTTCTCTGCTCGCACGTGCTCGATGTCGTGTCGCACGAGGACGACGCGGTGGCGGACCTACACCGCGTCACCCGGCCTGGAGGAACCGTGCTGATCCAGGCACCCCGGCGCGCCGTCCGCCCTTCGCCCAAGGCGTACGCCATCCGACTGCAGGCGCCTGGCTTTCAGGTCACGGCGGTCACGCTCGACGAGCAGCGGGACGAGACAACCCGCCGGCGCCTCGGCCTCGACGAAGACGAGCCCCTCTTCGTCTGCGCGCGCTAGAGCCTGCGTCGCGCGCGGCCGGCGGCCGTGGCGACCTTCCCAACGGGACCGCGCAGCCGCGACGACCGCAGGCGCCGTATGGAGCGGGAGCTCTTGAGACTGAAGACCCGCAGGCTGTCGTCTCCGCGTACGCCGACGCGAGGCCACGCGAGCGCGCTCGGGCGGACGTCGATCACCCCCTCGAGCGCAGCTCCCGCGACGTAACCTGCGGCCGCGGCGGCACTAACGACACGTCCGTCAGCCCGCCCGGTCGGATACGCGACGGACGTGCACGTACGCCCGGTCAAGCGCTCGATCTCGGCTCTCGACTGGACGAGTTCGTCGCGCAGCGTGGTGTCATCGACCTTCGTCAACACAGGATGGCTCATCGTGTGCGAGCCGACCTCCCACCCATGCGCTACGAGCAGCGACGCGTCCTGGTCGGAGAGCCTCCCCGAAACACCAACCGTGTCGAGCCGGAGGAACATCGTCCCGGGAGCACCGACCTCGTCGAGCACAGGCAGGCCGTGCTCGATCGCAGACGCGATGCCGTCGTCGAACGTCAGGGCCGCCATGCGTCCACCGTGGTCGCCGAGCACCGCATCCGTGAAGGTCGTCCACGTGTAACCGCGGTCGGCGACGAGCTTCAGCTGAGCGCGAAGCGCGTCCGGCGTGACCTCGCCGTGCCGCGACTCGGGAGCAATTCCGTGGTAACAGAGGACGAGAACATCACGGCGTGCCATGGCCTCGCAGACTAACGTCAGACATACGAGGGGCCACCGGCGGCGGCACCGGCAACCGCACCGTGAAGGTCGTCCCCTTGCCGAGCGTGCTTTCAACCGCCACCGATCCGCCCATGCGTTCGCAGAGCTCTCTGACGATGGCGAGCCCGAGGCCCGAGCTCCAGCGCCGGCCATCCGGGTTGCCGCCCGCCCGGTCGTGGAGATAGAAACGCTCGAACGCGTGTGGGAGGTCCTCAGAGGCCATCCCGATGCCGGTGTCTCTGACCTCGATCAGCCCCGTCTGCGTCCGGACGTGGACAGCACCGCCCGGTGGCGTCGAGCGTAGAGCGTTCTCGACGAGGTTGGAGACGATCTGGAGCACGCGATCGGGATCCCCCTCCGCAGGGGAAGGACCGGTGGGGATCGCGTCGAGCTCGATCTGCCCGGCGCGCGCCTCGGTCTCGTAGCGGCGGACGGCCTCACGACCCACGTCTGCGAGATCGATGGTCTCGCGATGGACGGCGAACTCCCGTCGGTTCATCCGCGCGATGTCGAGGAGATCGCGGACGAGGCGCTCGAGCCGCCGAGCCTCCTCACGAATCGTCCCGGCGGCCTCCTCGGGCGTGAAGGCGCCGTCTGCGAGCCCCTCGGCGTATCCGCGGATCGCCGTCAGCGGTGTCTTCAGCTCGTGGCTCACCGACAGGAGGAAGTTGCGCTCGGCCTCCTGGGCCGAACGGAGCTGCCCGGCCATCTCGTTGAACGACGTGGCCAGGAGCGCCAGCTCTGCGGAACCCTCGACCGGCACCGGGTCGGGGGAAATGCCTTCGGCCAGGCTTCGGCTCGCTTCGGCGACGCGGCGCACGGGGCGGGCGATCGCCCGCGCGGTGATGAACGACCCCACCGCAGCGAGCACGGCCGCGATGGCGCAGGCGATGAGGAGTCCTTCGAGAAACGGCCAATAGTCGGCGAAGCTCGGGTCCTTCGGACGCAACAGGACGAAGCCCTGGCCCTGGACGTTGCGCGCGGCGAAGAGGAACGTCTCGCCGCCGACCGTGACGAGACCCTCCACTGGACGTCGCGCGCGAATATCGGCCAGGTCGCCTCCCTCGAGGTACGGCGACGGGCGGTTCAGCCGAACGATCTTGATCTGCTGGTGCTGTCTCTCGAGGAACGGCTGCAGCCGCTTGAGCCGCGAGAACGGCAGCAGCACGTCGAACTGGCTCTCGCGCTCGGCGAGCAGGTCGGCCTGGTGCGCGAGGTCGTCGAGGTTCGCCCGCTCGACGGCACGTCGCGCGAGCACGAGCCCCACTGCGAAGGTCGCGCCGATCGAGAGTAAGACGATGACGACGATCGCGAAGAAGAGACGCCTGCGGAGCGGCGGAAACCGCCGCTCCGTCACGGCGCGACGGCCTTGTACCCGGCGCCGCGAACGGTGCGAATCAGGTCGGGTTTGCCAAGCTTGCGCCGGAGCTGGCCGACGTGGACGTCGACCGTGCGGGTACCTCCCGGGTAGCTCATCCCCCACACGCGGTCGAGCAGCCGATCGCGGGAGTGCACGATCCCTGGGCTCTCAAGGAAGTACGCCAGCAGATCGAACTCCTTCGCCGTCAGCTCGACGGAATCACCAGCAACGCTCACCTCTCGCCCCTCGACGTTGACGACGACGTCGTCGAGCTCGATCCGGTGCCCCCGAGGCGCCGGCTCGGAGCGGCGGAGAATCGCCTTCACGCGCGCGACGAGCTCGCGCGGCGAGAACGGCTTGGGAACGTAGTCGTCGGCTCCGATCTCGAGCCCCGCGACGCGGTCGGGCTCCTCGTCGCGCGCCGTGAGCATGAGGATCGGCACGGCGGATTGTGCGCGAATGCGGCGGCAGACCTCGAAGCCATCGATGCCCGGCAGGCCGATGTCGAGGACGACGATACGAATCGCGTGGCGCGTGAACTCGGCCAGGGCTTCCTCGCCCGTGCGAACCCACACGACGCGGTAGCCGTCCCGGCCGAGGTACGTGCGCACGATGGCGCCGATCGACTCCTCGTCCTCGACGAGAAGCACGGTCCCGCCCGGCTGGCCCATCGGCAGCTGAGCCGCCTGCCCTGGCTGCGCCGTCACGGCTTGCGGAGCAATCCCGTGACGCGGACGGTTTCCGCAGGCTGGTCGCCATCGCGGATCGTGATCACACTCATCCGCAAAGGCACAGAGACGAGCGAGGTGAGCCGGCCGTTGAGAAGCACCTGGGCACCGGGCGCGACCGGGATGAGCTGGCGCGTCCCGTCGCGCTCGAGCAACTCGATCGTTCCCTGGCGGATGCTCAGGAGCTTGCCCTGGTCAATTCGGTAATCGTGGACGGTGCCACGGTTGACTATGACCACTTCCGCGCGGGCCATGTTCTTGTTGAAGAACAGCTCACCGAGGGCGCGCGCTTCGCTCGGCAGCGCCGTCGACGACGCCAGGCTGGTGGCGCCCACGACGAGCGCCGCAACGGTCGCCGCGGCGATGGTCCAGGGCTTGCTCGCGTGCCCAGTTCGGTTACGAGGGCCATCCACGCTGTCACCATGATCATCTCCGAGCATCAACGCTCCATATTGCCAGCGTAATGTCCGTGTAAAGCGGGCTGGAAATCCCCGGAATCGCGGTGTCGCGGGCGAACGAACTCGGCCGAGTCGACGAGATCGGCGACGACCTGCTCGATGTCGAGGCGTCGCTCCAGCCGAACGAGGTGCTCGGGTGCAGCGCGCGTCTCGGCCAGCGGGCTGGCGAAGAGCGTGCAGCAGTCTTCGGCTGGGAGGTTCGCGATCTCGTACGTGCCGAGATCCTCGGCCTCGCGGACGATCTCAGCCTTGTCCCACGCGACGAGCGGGCGCAGCACGGGCAGCGTCGCGGCGTCCTCGACGACCGCGAGGTTGCGGAGTGTCTGCGACGAGACCTGGCCCAGCGAGTCGCCGGTGACGAGCGCCTCCGCTCCCTCCCGGGTAGCGAGCGCCGACGCAACGCGCATCATCAGCCGCCGCTGAGCAATCACCTGAAGACGTGCTGCACCGGCCGTCGCGAGCTGCCGCTGCACGTTTCCGAAGGCCACGACGAACAGGCGCGAACCGCCCTGGAAGCGATCGATGACTGCAACCTGCGCATACGCCTTGTAGATCGACTCGGGACCGGTGTACGGACGGCCCGAAAAGTGCACGAAGTCGCATCGGAGCCCCCGCTTCATCGCCCGGTAGGCGGCGACAGGCGAGTCGATGCCGCCGGACACGAGGCAGACGGCGCGGCCGCTGACCCCGACCGGAAGTCCGCCCCGGCCAGGAATGCGCTCGCAGAAGGCGAATAGCTCGCGCTTGTCCACCTCCAGGTGCACCTCGACGTCGGGGTTGGAGAGGTCGACGCCGAGACCGAGCTCGTCCTGCACCGCCTTCCCGACCAAGATGGCCAGTTCGCGGGATGTGAGACCCCAACTCTTGTCACGACGCCGGGCGCGGATCGCGAACGTCGAACCGTCGCGGTCGCGGAGTAGATCGATGGCGGCCGCGCACGCCGCCTCGGGGGTCTTCTCGACGACGAGGGTGGGATGCAGGAGGTTGATGCCGAACACGTCTCGCGCCCGCTCGACGAGCTCGTCGGCCGGGGCCGGGGAGAGCACGGCGAGGACGCCGCCCCGCTGGCGCAGCTCGAGCGGGCGGAGATCGCGGAGCAGCCGCTGGACGTTGCGGCGCAGCTGCGCGTAGAAGAGCACGCGATTGCGTCCCTTGAGCACGATCTCGCCGAACTTCATGAGGACGCACGACTGCATGCGGTTAACTGTAGGTCAAGGGCGCGCTGGCCCGGTCCGCGAGCACGATCTGGCGCGGTGTCATGACGTGGGCGGCCGGGATCGCCGGATCGCCGTCGAGCAGCAGCTTCAACGCGCCTCGCTTGTCCTCCCCGGTGACCACCCACAGCGCCTCGCGAGCCCGGTCAATCGGCGGGTACGTGAGGGTCATCCGGCGCCGCCCGTGGTACTCGATCGAGAGCGCGACGTCTCGGTCGCGAATCG
>Ga0315273_10004374_pt1 | contig 17309 bp, 15 predicted proteins | sample YL17G02_0_MG_FD_205753 | JGI IMG/M metagenome (GOLD analysis project Ga0315273, IMG submission 205753) | Sediment microbial communities from Yellowstone Lake, YNP, Wyoming, USA - YL17G02_0 | ecosystem: Environmental > Aquatic > Freshwater > Lake > Sediment | place: USA: Wyoming | collected...
AGAACTTGAACGGACTCCATCCCGAGGATGAGATCGGAGGAGCCGTCGTTGATTCCTTCGACCGGGCGGCCACGCCACTCCGGTAGTTGGAGATCGGATCGCGTGTCGAGAAGGTGATCGCCCTGAGGGACTCCTTGATCAGTTCCACCACACCTGTGATGGGTGCCAGAGGCATGTCGGGCAGCGACGAGAGCGGGTCCGTCCGATCGAGGGGAGGTACCTTGGCGGCTATCTGAGCAGCTACGCGGGGCTGTCCCAGGCGAGACGCGAGGGCGATGCCCCGTGCTCCCTCTTCCGGAGTCGCAGTGCCTTCGTTCGCCTTCGCCATGATGGCTTCCACCTCGTCCTTGGCCGTCTTCTGCTCTTCCGGAGGCAACGGCGGATTGATCTTCTTCTGGAGTTCCGCCTTCGCCTTGGGCTTGGACGCCAGGGCCTTGGTCGTGATCGTGGCTGCCGCCAGGGTGACGGCCGCGACGGTCGCTTCCGGCGACGGCGACGGTCCTGTCGCTGCTTCGGTCGCTGCCTTCACGGCCTCGATGGCCTGCGGATCGCCTGCGTCGGCTCTCTGCTTGAGCTTGAACGCCTCCTGCATGACGGGCGACATGGGCTTGCCAGCGTTGAGGTCGGCGATGGTCGCCACTGCTGCCAGATCGGCGCTCTTGCGGATCTCGGCCGCATCCCCCTTCTTGGCGGCTTCCAGCGAGTCCTTGATCTGCTTCTTGGCTTCGGGGTTGCCCTGCTCGGCCGCAGCCGTCACGGTGGCTGCGCGCTTCAGCTCCTCGGTGGCCGAGGGAGCCGTCGAGGCGGCCATGGCCAGCTTGCCAGCCGTTTCCTTGTCGCCAACGGACTGTGCCGCGCGTGCTCCGGCAGCCGCCTCCTCGCGGGTGATAGTGCCCGTGGCTGCCTTCGCCTTCATCTCGGCGATCAATCTCTGCGCTCGTTCCCAACCTGGCTCGGTTGAGGTGAGAGGAGCCTTCGGCTCTTCCTTCGCGCCAGCCAGTTTCGGCTGTACGATCACTCCAGTCGCCACGACGGCGACCACGGCCGATGCCACTGCGATACGCTGGCGGGCTCGAATCGCGTTGGGATCTCCCTTGGAGGCGGCAGCACAGATGATGTTGTACTTGCGCCACGCGGCCGGATCGTTCTTCCGCAGCCCCTTCACCAGCCGTTCGGCTTCTTTCAGGCCCCGGCGCTCGCGTCTCGTGGTAGCGGACTGACGAACGGTCCTCGCCAGCTTCAGGGCTTCGAGCCGCTTCTGAGCCTTCTTGTCGCCCAGTTCGGAGGCGGTCTGTTGCTTGGCGATGTAGGCCAGAGCCTTCGGATCGCCTGCTGCTCCCTTCCGTTCGAACTTGGCGATGATTCCGAGAGCGCGCTTTCGCTCCATGCGGGCCAGCCGATCGGCCAGTCTTGCCTCCTGCTCCCGCTGGAACGCGACCACCGTCGCTTTCCGGGCCTCGCGCTTCGCCGCGATCGCCGCCTTCACCTCGGCCTTCCGCTGGGCCTTCTGGCGCTTCTGCATGTCCTTGATGTCGGCAACCACGTCCGGCGGAAACGACTTCGCGGACGATCCCTTGGCCTTGTAGGCGATCTTGCCAGCCTGCACGGCCCTCAGATCGCGTTGTGCCTGGGCATCGCCCTTCGCGGCCTTCGCCTGAATGACTTCGATGGCCTTGCGTGCCTTCGGGTTTCCAGCTTTTGCTTGGGCATAGACAGCTTCCCCCGCCCGGATCTTGTCTCCAGTGGGCGACTTCTCCTTGGACTTCTCCACTATCTTCTTCGCCTGCGCGACGCGGGCAGCCTTCGACTCGGGAGTCAGCGACTTCATGAACTCGGCGATCTCCTTCGCCTTCGGATCGCCTGCCTCGGACTGAGCGACGATCTTCCTGACGGACGCCTCGGCCCGCTTGTCACCCGACTTGGCAGCCTTATAGATCTTGGCTGCTTTCTTCTTGTTCTCGGGAGTCATCGAGTAAGACTTCTTCATGAGGGAGTCGAGTTCCGCGTCGGACGCTCCCACGAACTCGCCTTCGGACTCGGATTCGGCGCTCTCGGCGGACGCTCCGGGATCGGCTTCGGTCTCGGCGGTCTTCATCGCCGCTTCCTTGGCCAGGGCAGCCGCGTCGGCAGCGTCGGCTTCGGCCTCGGCTGCGGCGGCGATGGACTGCTGAGCGCGCATCTCGGCTTCGGATTCGGCGTCGGCAGCGGCGGCTCGCGCCTCGGCGGCCTGGCGGCGCTTGGCAGCCGCCCGCATCCTCGCGAGTCGCACGGACTGGGCTCCCTTGCCCTTCTTGCCGAAAATCTTCTTGCCCGCCCACTTGGTCCCCTTGTAGGCGGCGTAGGGAGTGGCCCACAGAGGAGCAGTGACACCCAGGGCTCCATACTTGAAGGCTTTCATGATCGAAAGACCCATCACGTCGCCACCGGAGATCTCACCGGACTTCTTGAGCGCGGCGAGCGCCTTGATGGCCCGAGGGTTGCCGGTCTTGGCTTGCACCACGAGGAAAGCGACCATCTTCTTCTCGACATCGCTCATGGTCTTGGCTGCTCCCACGAACGCTCCCTTGCACAGAGCCTTGGCTTGCGGATGGCCGACGAACGCCCGGCCCGAGACGAGCGAGGTGCAGAAGTCGTGCATCTCCGATTGGCTCCTGAGCAGCTTGCCCAAGACCTTGCATTCCTCCTTCGAGAGAGGTTGGCCGGAGGCGATCTTCTTCGCGAACTCGTCGGCCAGCTTGCCTTGACGGGAGTTCTTCGTCTGAACCGCAGCGATCTTGCCACCGATGCAAGCACCGACGAAGGCACCGAACATGGCGTCGGCACCGACCAGATCGCCGTGGACGACCTTCATGCGGCCGACCAGCCGGGCGATCTTCTTCGCCTCGACCAGCTCCTCCTCGGTGAGATCTTCACCCTCGCGGATCTTGCCGTAGAGCTTCGAGGCAGTGTCCTTCTTCTTGAGCTTCGTCAGTGCGGTCATGATCACGTCGGCGATCTTGGTCCGCTTCTCGTGACCCACGAACGATCCGACGAACTCACCCCTCAGGCTCGCCGCGATCTCCTTGAGCTGAGCCTCCGTGGCGGCGGACTGCTCCCTGGCGGCCGCAACCGCCTGCGCCGCCTGGGCGGCGCGCTCGGCGGCTTCGAGATCTTCCTTCTGCTTCCGGAGCGACTTCTGGAGCTGAGCATGCTCGGTCCACTTCTTCTTCTCGATGTCGGTCATCTCCCGTTTGCGGGACGAGGAGATCCAGTAGGCCGGGTTGAGCTTGTAGAGCCACGGGTCCATGCCCGAGATCTCGGTCCTGCCGAGGATCTGAGCGGCGAACGCTCCCAGGGAATCCTCGCCTCCGATGCCCAACATGTCGTCCTTGTCGTCCTTCGCGATCTTGGTGAACGAGTTCCATCCGTCCATGACATCTCCTTCCGATTCATCTTCGCTCGGTCCTGCTTCGCTCTGTTCCTGAGAGGTATCTTCCTGGGGAGGAGGCTCACCGAGATCTTCCATTCCTGGAGCCTGTGCTCCTTCGGCCTGCTCGCCCGGGATCTCCTTGCTGCGCTTGTCGCTCGTGTCCTTCACGATGGTCCGCGAGAAGTTGAGGAAGTTGGCGAACGGCCAGCTCCAGGTGAAGCCCATGATATCGGCTCCCAGGATCTCGGTGCCCAGCACATCGGCCCCGCTCATGGTGTACTTGAGCGGCATGCCCTTCTTCTTGATCTCGTTCCGAGCCCAGAGCTTCGCGACACGCTCGTACTTGGCTCGCGGCTGGAGCGGCACTCCGGCTGCTAGGTCTTGCTGACCGAGCCAGTTAGCATGCTCGAACCAGAGCTTCTTGTAGAGGTTCCGAACCAGCTTCGCCTTGCGGGCGTCTCGGCCTGGCACGAAGCTGGCGATAGCCCCGAGCCCCTTCTTGAGCCTCTTTCCCACTTTGCGGATGTTCTTCTTGAAACGTTTCCAGGAAGGCTTCTTGATACCCCAACCCGAAAGACCTGATTCCGAATCCACGTCTTCACGTTCCATGCGCTCTTCGATTCCCATGGTACCCTCCGATTCATCTGTTGAGGATTCTTCTTCCTGGGAAGAAGGCTCATCCGTTTCCGATTCAGGTTCTGGTTCAGGTTCAGGTTCCGGTTTTCGGGTTTGTTTCTTCTTCTTGGCTTTGTATATCTTCTTGAGGCGTTTTCGCCTACGCCGAGATCCCCAGCCCGAGAGCCCTGATTCCGAATCCACGTCTTCGCGCTCCATGCGCTCTTCGTTCATGTTGCTTTCTCCATAGCTTGCATCGTCGAGAACAGAATCTATGCCCTTGTAACCTTGGCTGGCCTTTTCGAGCAGCCATTGCTCGTGCTCAGAGTCGTCCACCTTGGTGAACTGCTCTGCGTCTGGAAACTCTTCGAGGAGTGCGCGCTCTTCGTCGTCCAGAGGACGCATGAACTCGATAGCCTCGGTGGCTTCCTGGGGAGAGCTATCCTCCCGGAGCCCCAAGTATGCCTCGTAGTCGTCGTTGTCAGTCGGCTCCTCGTCGTCTTCGAGGGTGAGCAAGTTGGTGTAGCCGTCGTGGTCGGACAGCGGCTCGTCGTCGGCTGAGAAGAGGGACGTGTCGATGAGCCTCCCCAAGAGATCGTTTTCTTTGGACATCTGTCCCTCCTATGACTCGTCGTCTGGTAGGTACGCTCGCGGCTTGATGTACTTCCATGCTGTCTTTGTCGCGGAGACATGGATGAACACGGGATTGATCCCCTGCTTCCAGTCGAGCTTCTTGAGAGGACTCGGCAGATCGTCGTAGTTGGAACGGTAGGTGTACACATCGAGAGGCTCGCCAGTGTCAACATCGAGATCCACCATGAAGGTCATGGTGTCCCATGGTTTTCGACTGGTAATCAACGTGACGGAGATCTCCTTGAACGGCATGATCGTTTCTCCTCAGATGGTCCTGCGCCCCGGCTGAGCCCCCGGGATCTTGATGCGTGTCTTGTTGCGACCCAAAGCCGAATCCACCTTCCGCTTGGCTTCCACGAAATCTTTCGTGGAGGGTTTCTTGCCTCGGGTGTTCTTCGCGGTTTCGGTCAAGATGAGCACTCGGTATTCGGTGTGCGAGAGAGACGAACCAAGGCTGTCTTCGCCCTGAGCACGGTCTTCGTCTGTGACGAAAGAGCCGAAGAGTGAATCATAGAGCATCGGGTTGTTCTCCGTATCAGATCCCTAGCCGGGGAAGGCTTGTGATTTTCACCAGCTCCTTGAGTTTGCGAATACGCAACCGATTGTTCTTCATCAGCCTGATCGCTGTCCTCAAGTTCCGGAGGGCGTCGTCTTTTTGGATCCGGTTACCCTTTGTAGCCAACCGAACCCAACGGTAGTAGTTGTTGAAATGAAGGAGACGAAACCCTGCTTTGCTGGCTCTCGCCCATCGACTCATCCAATTGGCATCGGAATAAGATTGACCTCGACTGGATCTGGCTCCGAGTTCGTCATCGCCCCGGAGCATGAGCTGGCCACCGGGGGCCAGCGTGGACATCGCGGCAGGTAGGACGGACATTCCGCGTGCCAGCCCGCGGCCTGTGGCCTGCGCCCCCTTCTTGAGGCCCGTGGCGGCCTTCCTGATTGCCCTGAAGGGGCTCCTCCAGCCCCAGCCTCGCATGCGGAGCAGAGCCTCGCGCTCGCTGGATCCCCCCTCCAGGGCGACGGTGGCCTCATCGTCGTTCAGCGAGCCACAGCTATCCCCCAGGGGATCGTCCTCGCCATCGAACGTCGGGGCCATCACGGCATCTGAATCGTCGAGCATCCTCGTCTGGTGAGTCAGCTTGGTCGGTTTCTTGCTCAGGAACGTCGGTGGCATGGGAGCATCTGGGTCGAGCTTCCTCGTCTGACGAGTTGGTTTGGTCGGTTTCTTGCTCAGGAAGGTCGGTGACATCACACCATCCGGATCGTCCAGATCGTCGCCGACGCGAGCCCAGTTGCGCTTGGTATTCTTGAAGAGGAGATCGTATGCCATGTGACGTTGCCTTTCGTTGGTGTGATCTATCGTCTACGCAAGAGCCTGCTGGTGAACGACAAGGCTGCCGCCACGTCTTTGGCCTGGCTCTTCGCTATCTGTCCCTTGGTTATGGTCCGGCTGGTGCTGCTCAGGACTTGCTGGCCGCCCTTCGCCGTCTTCTTGACCGGAGAGCGTGAAACGGGAGCATCGTCTCCCTCGTCCTCGTCGTCCTCCATGTCCATGTCGCTCGTGGAGATATTCGCTCCCACGAGCGAGGACCGGCGCAACAGAGCCTCGCGCTCGGACGCTCCGCCGAAGAGCGCCGCTTCATACTCGTCCTGCCCGATGAACGGTCTCATGTTCTCCTCATGTGAGCGGTGAGCTGCCGTTTCCAGGACTCGAAGACGGCCTGCGGATCGTCGCCCCGTCCAGTATGGATGTTCCACTTGCCGGAGTTTATGTTGGTGCCGTGGGGGAGACCAGGAGTGCCTTCAGGGACATCGAATCTTCCGAACAAGGTGCCGTACAACGGATCGTAGTGAGCTATGAAGGAGCCAGGATCGAGAGGGATCTTGTACGAAACCCCGAAGATCTCGTGGTCGAACGGCTTGCCGATTTCACTGGCGAAGGAGTGGAAGAGACCGCCCAGCTTGTCGCGCTCGTCCGCGCTCATGCTGTGCTTGCGGTTGAACGCCCGGATGCCGGGCGTGTCCCGCTCCTTGTTCTTCCGCAGCTTGCGGACGGCTTCGACAGCTTCGATCAGGTAGATCATCAGAACTCACGCACCTTCTTGTCTTTCACCTAGCTCGGAACGTTAGCTTCGGTTACTTTGGGGACCATATTGACCATCGAAAGACTCAAAGCTCGAATATGTGCCGAATCAGTTTTTTCTTCAGCATGATCTGTTTGGCAGCTCGCTCTACTAGGTCTGGAGAGCCACATGGTCCCGTGCGAAGGGGAACCTGAAGAATTCCTTGTCCGGTAGCGTCACCAATCATCATCTTACTGGCTCGCTCCCAGTTTCGCTTTGCTGTCCGCGCATTGTACATGGTCAAAAACCAGCTAATCACGGTGTTGATGTTGAGAAGACGAAATCCCCCTTTTGCTCTCGCTTTGGCGTAGCGATCCAAGAATTGCTTGTCTGAGATCTCTCCCAACCGTGCCGTATTTATCGTGGAGAATCCCAGGTTGTCAAACGTCGACCCTACGAAATCGCCACTCTGTTCTGTTCTCATCTGATCGATCAGCTCGCCTAGTTCGTCTTGATACAATGATGACATGATTTCTCCTTTTTTTCTCAGAACACGTTGTTGGTTCGCTTGAAGTTCGCAGTGGTCGCCTTGAAGCGATCTCGTACCTTCTTGTCCTTCACCCAGCTTTCGACACCCGCTTCACCGGCTAGGTGCCCGACGCCGAGCAGGCCGGACAACGAGCACCTGATCCCGTCCACCTCGGCCCCAACGAAGCTCCCCACCTTCGGTGCCATCTTGGTCATAGACCGCTTGAACGCTTCGTACTGGGCGGGCATGCTGCCGAGGAACCTCTCTGTGGTCAGCGGCCTCTTCCACTCTGCGATCCACACGCCGGTCTCGCCTCCCACGACAGCCTTGCGCGGGGTCACCATGAAGCCCACGTCGGCCAGGCGGCGGGCGTCCAGGCCGAACGTGCCGAGCCTACAGCGAGGGGTCATGAGGTTGCGGGGGGACACGGCCATGAGGGCGACGAACCGCTCCCAGGAGGCCAGGGGAATGCCCGGCAGCGGCCCGTCCTTCGGGGGAGGCGTCATGGACATCCCCCGGCGCGAGCGGCCGAAGGCCGCGCCTCCTAAGAAGGCGAAGACGCCGACGGGGATCAAGATGAGGGGGGTCATGGGCTTCATCACGCCGGTTGTTTCTTCGTCTCGTAGACGAAGTAAGCAAAGAACGTGGTGGACGATCCGGAAACCTTCTTGTTGAGGATGGTGATCTTGAGAGGGTTGGAGCTGGAGATCGTGACTCCCTTGAGTTCGATGCCTCGCAGCTCATCGGCTTTCTTGTTGACGAGGAAGGGGCGTCCTCCGAGGGTGATGCCGACGATCTGCATGTTCTCGGGTTCCCCTTCCGTATCGACGAACAGCTTCGGATCGACGATCGGTTTCTTCGGATCGAGGACGAGTTCGATGGTCTTTCCGGGAGCGGCCTTCCCATTCATTCGCCACCACCCGTCGTACTTCTGGGGCTTGACAGGTTCGTCACGTCGCGCGGCGATCTGACGGTCGATCTCGTCGCTGAAGGAACCTTTACCCCTCTTCGACGACGCATAGGAGGGCTGAGAACTCGCGGGAGCCGATCTGCGGGTCGAGTCGGCCATCGCCAGGATCGGTATCGCTGCGAGAGGAGCGAGAGCGATGGTTCGGGCGAGGCGATCGTCTCTGCGATCTCCCACGTCCGAACGGCCGAGGCGTCGGATCATGGCCTGGAGTTCGGAGGAACCTCCCTCGCAGGCGAGGGCGATCTCCTCGTCACCCACGAAGGGATTGCCGTCGAGGTACGAACTCAAGGCTTTTTGCCGTCGAGATGCCATCGTCGTCTCCTACACGAACACGTTGATCGTCTGGAAGAACTGCTGCGTCGACTCGGGCTGACCAGCGACGGTATTCTCCGTCGTGTTGATCGAGTTCGCGCTGGTCGGCGAAGCCGTTCCGCCCTCGATGGTCTCCTGCGCGGTCATCGGATCGCTGCGCGTGCTCGGCGAGGGCATCGCCACCCCGAGACCGGGGGCGAGATCGCCTCCCTTCTCCGTCGGGCCGCTGCTCTGCGACGGGCCGACGGTGACGGGCTGCTCGACGAGCACCTGGCCGTCGGCGAATTCCAGCCCGCGCGAGGTGGGGCCGCTGTTCTGCGACGGGCGCTCGATGGTGATCGGCTGCTCGACGACGACGAGGCCGTCGGCCTGATCCGCGACGTTAACGAGACCCGGGTTCACGACGTTGGTCCTATCGCTCATGGGGAACCTCCTGGTACAAAGGCAGATGGTGTGGCCTGGTCTGCCACCTGGACGGTGGGGCCGGAATTGCTGCTCGGGACTGATACGGTGATCGGCTGCTCGACGAGCGTGAGTCCGTCGGCCTGATCGGACACGTTGACGAGTCCAGGGTTCACCACGTTGATGTCGTTCATCGAAAGCCTCCAGAGGTGAGAAGCGGCAAGGGGAGCCAGCGAACCGCCGGAGGGAGAGCCCGCAAACTTCCGACGGTGCTGGCTGCGGTCTCGCTCAGGCGTCCGGTGAACTTCTTCGGTGTCCGTCTAGGAACGTGGAATGGGAGGCCGAAGTAGCCCGGAGGCAGCAGGAGCGATCGGGGTTCATGCTAGAGGTGAATTCGCGGTCGGGCAAGCTATTTTTTCATGCTTGAATGGTCATGCAGTTGCGATAGGGTACGTCCATGAAGAACCCCCACGCGGTTGCACTGGGCCGGTTGGGAGGACTGAAGGGAGGGGTGAGCAGGGCTTCCTCCCTGAAACCCGAGCGGCGGCAGGAGATCGCCCGGCAAGCGGCCCTCGCTCGCTGGAGGAGGCAACGCCTCGGCGTGTCACAGCCGTCAGAGGTTCCGCCTCCGAAAGGAAAGTGAACGTTGTGAAAACCTCCTTGTGCATGATCGTGAAGAACGTGGAGTCATCCATCGGCGAGTGCTTGCGTTCTACTTCTGGACACGTCTTCGACGATGTCGTCATCGTGGACACGGGTTCCACGGACGATACGAAGGAAACGATCCTCAACGTCATCCCTGGAGCGATCATCTTAGATTTCACCCCGGAGAATCATCCGGAGGCTTTCATCATCGACGAGGAGAAGACCTGGCCGGAGCCGAAGGTTCCTGGACCCTTCACCGGCAAACCCATGTTGGCTGACTTCGGTGCAGCCAGACAGTTCGGCTGGTCGCGAGCGATGGGCGACTACCTCATGTGGCTGGACTCGGATGATGTCGTGGAAGGGGCCGAGCACATCCACGATGTCGTCGTTGCGATGAAAAAGGATCGCATCGACGCTGCCATGCTCAACTACGACTATGCGTCCGATGCTCAGGGCAATGTGACCCTGAAGCTGTCGCGCGAACGCATCGTCCGGCGTGGCGTAGCGTCCTGGCATCAACCCATCCACGAGGTACTCATGCCCGTGGGGCTGGCGAAGTTCTACGACCAGGTGAACATCAAGCACCGACGGCACGAACTCGGACTCGCCCCCGAGAACAACCTTCGCAACTTGAAGGTTCTGCTGAAGTGGTTCTCCGAGCACCAGGGACCGAATCATGATCCTCGCATGATGTTCTATCTGGCGATGGAGGAACGTTTCCTCTGGCCGGAACGAGCCATCGAACACCTCCAGACGTACTACCAGCATTCAGGTTGGGACGAGGAGCGGGGAGTGGCTCACTACCTGGCTGGTACCCTCTTCGAGAGGAAGGGCAAGTACAACGAAGCGTTCGCCGAGTACGCCCAGGCTGCCCTGGAAAACGACCAACATCCTGATCCGTTTTTCGGAGCGGCCAGAGTCGCCTACTTCGGAAAGAAGTGGCTCAAGTGCATCGAGTGGACGGAGAAGGGCTTCTCCATCACCAGGAGTGGAGTGCGGTCCCTCCTGATGCACGATCCTCTCGACCGCGTCTACCGGCCGCACATCTACTACAACTTCGCCCTGAACTCGGTGGGACGAGTTGCAGAGGCTCTAGCATCGTGTGTGGAGGGACTGAACTGGAATCCTAACGATCCTCACCTCAAGGCCAACAAGGAGAGGTACGAGAAGCACCTCGCCCGAAAGGCCGACGTTCCTCCCCTCAAATTCAGATCGGACGAGCCCATCGACGAGCCTCCGCTCGACATCCCGGCTCAGGTGTTGGCCACCTTCGCGATCCAGATCTGGAAGCAGCTCAAGGTGGCGTCCGACGAAGAACGATCCACGAAGCTGCTCGAAGCCTTGCCTGATTCGATCTCGTCGCAGGACATCGTCAAGCGAGCGAAGGAGTGGCGGGGAGCTGTCCGGAAGACCCATGCGATCTGGAAAGACGAACAGAGTTCAGGCAGCCTGCGAATCGTCATCTGGACAGGATACGCCTGGGAGAAGTGGAGCCCTCGCAGCATCGACGATGGTGGTATCGGAGGATCCGAGACGGCGGCGGTCCACATGGCTCGTGAACTGCACCGTCTCGGCCACGAGGTCGTCGTGCTCTCGGACATCGAGCGACGCGAGACGTTCGATGGTGTGACGTACTTCCCCTACGAAGAGGGGCTGAAAAGGCCGGACGCCTTCGCCTGTGATGTCTTCGTATGTTCGCGGCAGCCCACTGTCTTCGAGACGCCCTGGAAGTTCAAGGCGAGCTTCCTCTGGGTACACGATGTTCATGTCGGGCAGCTCACGCCTCAGATCGAAGCGTCGCTGCTCAAGGTCGATCGTGTGCTGGCCCTGTCGAGCTGGCACGCCGACTTCCTGAAGAAGACGTACCCTCACCTGTCCCCGTACAGCATCTCCGTCACCCGCAACGGCATCGACGTGGGGAGGTTCCATCACCTGAGCATGGGACCGAAGATCCAGAACCGGCTGGTCTACTCCTCGTCGCCTGATCGAGGCCTCGAACGACTGCTCGATCTCTTCCCCCAGATCAGAGAGCAGGTGAAAGACACAGAGCTGCACGTCTACTACGGCTTCGACAACTGGCGGAAGTCAGCCGAGCTTGCGAAGAACAAGGAGGTGCTCGCTCGCATCGTCAAACTGGAGAGGAAGATCGACTCGTCTCCTGGAGTTCACTTCCACGGCCGCGTCAGCCAGACGGAGCTGGCCGAGGCGTTCGCAGCCTCGAAGGTCTGGGCGTACCCGACATGGTTCACCGAGACGTTCTGCATCTCGGCCATCGAGGCGCAAGCGGCTGGATGCGTCCCGGTCACGACCAGGCTGGCCGCCCTGGGCGAGACGGTCAAGCACGGCGTCCTGCTCGATCCCCCAAGCACGAGTTCCGTCTATGGACTTCGTTTCGTCGAGGAGACGGTCAACCTGCTCAAGCACGAGAACCTCCGGATCGATCTAGCGGACAAGGGACGAGCTTGGGCGCTCCAGAACTGCGGCTGGAGCAAGGTAGCAGCCGAGTGGGAGTCCATGTTCAAGCAGGTGATCGCCGAGAAGACAGTCAACCCGTTGCCGAGGTTCCAGCCATGAAGATCGCACTACTTTCAGGCACGATGTCCACTCAGCTTCACGGGCGGTTCGACGTGGAACGACTGTTCGAGGGGAGAGCGTTGACGGGCTCCGAGTCCTCCTTCTTCAACATCGCCCGAGGACTTCGTGCTCTCGGGCACGATGTCGATGTGTACTGCGACTGCGTCGCGGAAATGTCTAGCGGCGCTCCCAAGCTGCACGGAGCCAAGGTCCACTTCCACGACGTAGACATTCCCGATGGCTACGATGCGACCATCGCTTCGAGCGAGCCGGATCTTCTCCGCAAGGTGAAGGGAGGACTGCGCCTGGTCCAGCAGCAGCTCAACGACTTTGCCTACTGCAAGCCAGGCTTCGACGATCATGTCGAGGCCTACGTCTTCGCCTCCAAGGTCCACGCCGAGGTCATCGGAGGCCAGGCGAATCTGAGGCCGTCCAAGATCACGCACATCCCCAACTCGATCGACATCGAGATGGTGGACGAGGTCGTGGCCGAGACGATCCGGACGGACAACCAGCGTCCTCACAAGGCTGTCTGGTGCTCGTCGCCCGATCGCGGTCTGCACCGGCTGCTGGAGATGTGGCCGGAGGTCCGGAGGAAGGTTCCTGATGCCACGCTGGAGATCTACTACAGGTTCGACCCCTGGTACGAGAGCTGCAAGTCCCTGGACAACTGGGCAGGAGTCCGTGCCAGGTTCATCGGTGAGTGCCTCCGGAGGCTGGGACGCGACGGCGCGAACGGCGTCTTCATCCGTGGGCCTCAATCCAACAAGGTCATGCTGTCGAAGCTGGCCTCCTCGCGCGTGCTGCCCTACACCTGCGAGCCCATCCGGTTCACGGAGGGGTTCGCGGTCTCGGTCTTGGACGCCTGTGCCACCGGCTGCGTCCCCATCATCTCCGATGTCGATGCCCTGGGCGACATCTACCAAGGAGCAGCTCACATCATCCCTGGTTCGATCGTGGAAAATCACGATGCCTGGGTCGATGCGATCGTCCGGGCGATGACGGACGACGAGTGGGCCGGTGACGTGATCGCCAGGTCCACGGTGTTCGCTCGGCGGTTCCATTTCAAGGAAGTAGCTCGGAAGTGGGAACAGCTCATCTCCACTCCCCACATCCAACGTGCCGTCATGTCGTCTCCTCGGTCAGCCTCTCCGGTCGTCGAACCCCTCGCACCCCAGGAGACTGTGCTCACCATCGAGAGGAAGGAATCCATGGTCATGATCGTCCCTGTCTCTCACCGTGACTTGGAGTTGCCCGAGATCCTGACGAGGATGGCGGCCCAGGGACTCACCGAGCAACGCACAGGAGTCTTCGGCAGCAGAGGACGGTACTACCACTACAAGTTCATCTGCTCGCCCATGCTCAACTGCCATCCATCGTGGTGGTCGCTCTCGGACGAGATGGTGGTACGCGATCTCTGGTGGCACATCAACCCTGGCGACGTGGTGGTGGACGCGGGTGCCGCCTACGGCTCGTACTCGCTCACGGCCCTGGCGATGGGGGCATCGAGGATCATCGCCTGGACGCCGGAAGAGCACGAGGCTCTCGTCGCCAACCTGCATCTGAACAACTGGCAGCATCGAGGGGAGGTCTTCTCGAACGGCCTCTGGTCGAGGTCCGGGTGGCTAGCCATCTGGCCCCATGCCCCGAAGCCACAGTTCTTCGAGAGCAAGCCAGAGACCATGCCCGAGGGTGCCACGGCCTTGTTCCCCGTCGTCTCCATGGACGACGCTCTCCTGCCCATGGAGCCCGAGAAGATCGACTGGTTCAAGATGGACGTGGAAGGCTGCGAGGTCGAGGTGCTCCGGGGCGCGAGCCAGCTCGTGCGGAAGTACCGTCCGAAGCTCCTCGTCGAGAACCATCTGTTCAAGGACGCTGGGATCAAGGTCGCTTTCGGTGCTCTCCTTCACGCGATCTGTCCGGCCTACAAGGAAGTCGGAACAAGGCCCTACGCCACGGTCTCGCACTCGTTGTGGTCCGTGTGATGGTCGGACTGATCATTCCTCCCTCGCGCTTCTTGCTCGACGAGCGGGTTTTCCCCCAGCTCGGTGTCCTGTCGGTGGCGGCCTCGCTGGAGAGCCAGGGCATCCCAGTCGAAGTGCTCGACCTGGCGGGCGTCGAGAACTTCGTGGAGGCGGCACGAATCTACGCCAGCTCGTCTGAGGCTCGCCTGTTCGGGATCACGGCGACCACACCGCAGATGCCCGCAGCAGAGGAGATCCGGAAGACGTTGAGGGCAGTGCGACCCGATGCGGAACTCGTCCTTGGAGGACCGCACGCGACCTTGCTGCACGCCTCGCACAGTCGCCTGGGGGTACGGACCACGGCAGCTCTGGCGCGCTTGAAGAGAAACTGGGATCACATCGTCGCAGGCGATGGCGAGAAGGCCATGGTCATGTTGGCCAACGGCTCGTTTCTGGGCACGAAGAATCAGGTTCTCGATGCCGACGATCCTGTCTCGTGGCTCTGGAGCCACCCAGGCGAGCGCGGGTTCTGGCCTGCTCGACACCTCATCGACCTGGAGGGGTACAAGTACACGATCGAGGGAGCCAAGGCGACCAGTGTGATCTCGCAGCTCGGGTGCCCGTTCAAGTGCAATTTCTGCGCGGGCCGCCTGTCACCGTCGTACCGGCGGCTGCGAGCCCGGCCGGTGGACGACGTGATCAGAGAGATCGAATGGCTTCACCGGACCTACAACTTCACCGGCTTCATGTTCTACGACGACGAACTCAACGTCACCCCTCGCATGATGGACTTGATGCACGCTCTCGTCGAACTACAAGAACGACTGGGGGTAGAATTTCGTCTGCGAGGGTTCGTGAAGTCGGAGTTGTTCACGAAAGAGCAGGCCGAGGTCATGTTCAGAGCAGGCTTTCGCTGGATCTTGGCAGGCTTCGAGTCCGGCTCCGACGAGATCTTGACCAATATCGACAAGCAGGCGTCGGTGAGGGACAACGATCGCTGCATGGAGATCGCCCGTGCCACCGGGCTCAAGGTCAAGGCCCTCATGTCCATCGGCCACGCGGGAGAATCGCCTGCCACTTGCCAGGAAACGGAAGACTGGCTCATCTCGCGTAGGCCGGACGACTTCGATGTCACGATCATCACGGTCTATCCCGGGACGGCTTACCACGACGATGCTTTGCTCGACGGCGATCACTACACCTTCACGCATCCGGTGACGGGAGCAAAGCTGCACTCGTTCGACATCGACCACACGACAGTGGCCGACTACTACAAGGGGGATCCTGTCAGCTGCTATACCCCCCACGTCTTCACGGACTTCCTGGAAGCGAGCCGAATTCGAGAGATCAGAAACCGCATCGAGAGCAACGTCAGGTCTTGCCTCGGTATCGCCTGGAACCAGCCAAGCTCGCAGCCCGCCTTCAGGTACGAGGGAGGACCGTTGCCGCCTCACATCCTTCGGTCCAGCTCGCCAGCTTGATGAACTCGTGATAGCGGCATCCTAGGTGTCCGCACACCATCGACGGGCTCACGGTACCATCGTGAGCGATCCGGTGGATCTTCGGGTGCAAGGTGCCAGGCCGCGAACACTCCGGGCAACAGATGACGGCCGTCAACGGGTACGGCTCTGTGGCTCCCCACCACCAGGGCATCCACTCGCCCGGGATCAACTTGCCAGGATCGTCCGTGTCGTGCCGCCGGAAGATCTGAACCATGTCGAGTTAGTCGATTGTCTGCTTGACGCTCCCCATGCGATCCATGACAGCGTGAGCATCGACGTAGAGGAGACCGAGGTTGCCCGTGTACGTGTCGGCTCCAACTCCATTCGAGTTGCGAGTACACTTGAAGAAGAAGATCGAGGAGTAGGTCTGGTTCGGCGGCGCAGGGACATCCGTGAAGAGATCGACTATGTAGTGGGTGTTGGCAGCTTCGGTTCCGGCGAACGTGATGACCTTGGTTGCGCTGGTCCACGAGCCGATGATGGGGATGGGCTGGCCGATCGGAACCCAGATGTACGAATAGTCGAGGTTAACGATTGCTCCTGCTGCTGGAACGGAAGACAGGCAGTAGTGGAGGTGGAAATCGGATAGGGCGCGTCCAGGGTAGACGCGGTGATCAACCTGGATCTTGTGCTGGAAGAAATCGTCCTGGCCAGCTTGCAGCCAGTTGATGAAGAAACCGGTGGTTCCGATCTGGGCTGTGAGCCACTGGGAGGCTCCCGTGGGAGCAGTTGCGATCTCTCCGAGGAGATCATTGAAACCCGGAGTGAATCGGTTGCTCATGACGAATCTCCTTCTCCGGAGCTACGCGCTCAGAGGATCTCCCAGTTCGATGTCGCCAGATCGGCCTTCAGCCAGGTCGAAGAGCCGGTGATGGCAATCGCGAACGAGCCAGCTACGTTGTTGATCTTGTCGGTCCCAGCAGGGACGACCGTGATGTTGTAGACAGCAGCGTTGTAGTCGCTGTCGGTGACGATGAAGATCCTTCTACCGTTGAGCCCCGCCATGGTGGGCATGTAGACGCTCATCGACATGCCGCTCGCGGTCCACACCCGACACTCCAGGTTGTAGGCTGCTTGCGTTGGCGAGATCTGATAGGCAGAAGTTGCCACGGTCACGGCTTCCACTACCGAGAAGCCTGGACCTGTCGCTCCAACTGGGCCGGTCGCTCCGGTCACGCCGTCAGCGCCATCCGGGCCGGTGGCTCCGGTGACACCGTCAGCTCCGACCGGGCCGGTCGCTCCGGTCACGCCATCGTTGCCCTGCGGACCTGTCGCTCCTTCGGGGCCGGTGGCTCCGGTGACGCCGTCAGCGCCATCCGGGCCGGTCGCTCCGGTCACGCCGTCGTTGCCCTGCGGACCTGTCGCTCCATCGGGGCCGGTGGCTCCGGTGACACCGTCAGCTCCAGCCGGACCAGTCGCACCATCGGGGCCGGTGGCTCCGGTGACGCCGTCAGCTCCATCCGGGCCAGTGGCTCCCGTGACACCGTCAGCTCCAGCCGGACCAGTCGCACCATCGGGGCCGGTGGCTCCGGTGACGCCGTCAGCTCCATCCGGGCCGGTCGCTCCGGTCACGCCGTCAGCGCCATCCGGGCCAGTGGCTCCCGTGACACCGTCAGCTCCAGCCGGACCAGTGGCTCCCGTGACACCGTCAGCTCCAGCCGGACCAGTCGCACCATCGGGGCCGGTGG
>Ga0315273_10004375_pt1 | contig 17307 bp, 15 predicted proteins | sample YL17G02_0_MG_FD_205753 | JGI IMG/M metagenome (GOLD analysis project Ga0315273, IMG submission 205753) | Sediment microbial communities from Yellowstone Lake, YNP, Wyoming, USA - YL17G02_0 | ecosystem: Environmental > Aquatic > Freshwater > Lake > Sediment | place: USA: Wyoming | collected...
GATGCCTGTCGCCGGGCAGATGACTGCCTCCGGCGGCCTTGCCCTTACTGGAGGGCTGGTCTTCCTCGCCTTGATCTCCGCCCTGCTCGCCAGATGGACAGCGGGCCAGCCTCCGGCGCGGCTGCCTAACGCCATCCACCTGCCTGCCGCGCTGCTGCTCGTCATCGCCTGCCTCAGCACGGTCTCATCTGTAAACCGGCACGCTAGCAGCATTGAGCTCTCGCGGCTGCTCGTCGGCTTCTGCCTCTTCTACCTCGTCGCCAACCGCGCCACACTGCCCGCCGCCAGGCCGGGCCTGACCGCCGCGGCGTTCGCTGGCTCCATTGTTCTCACCATTCTGAGCCCTATGCCCGCGGGAGCGGGCCTCGACCTCAGGATGTTCACGATCATCGGAATCGGCGTAGGTGTCGCGGTCATCCTGACACAGCGCGAGAAAGAGGCCGACACGGTGGCATGGCTGCGGAGCGCGCTGATCCTCTCGGCCGCGCTGGTGGTCGGGCTGCACGGCTTGCGAGAGAAGCTCGCCGTGTTTCGCGAGCTCAGGAACGAGACCTGGGCGATCTTCAGCACGTTCTTCAACCCGAACTCGCTCGCCGGCTTCCTCGCCATGGGCTTCCCGCTCGCGGTCAGCGCCATCCTCGCCGACAGAGCGCTCTGGCGAAGGCTGGTCTGGGGCTTCTGTGCGATCGTGCTCGTGGCAGCCATTATCCCGACGAAGTCCAAGGGTGCGATGGTCGCGCTGGCCGCTGCCGTGCTGCTCTACCTCGTGCTGCTTGCACGGCAGCAGCCGCGCCTGAGGAAGCTCGCCGGCGCCGTGGTGATCGCGGGCGTGGTGGTAGTGGTGACAGCGGCCCTTCTGGCCTGGCAGGTCGCCCCTGCGCGGGGGTTGCTTACCGATACTCTTAAGCTCAACAGCCCCTCTAACATGTTCCGGGTCCTCACCTGGCAAGGAACGGTGCGGCTCTTCGAGGCCTACCCCTGGCTCGGCGCAGGGCCGGGCGCGTTCAAGTACGTCTACCCCAAGTATGCCATCGCGGCATACACTGAGGCTGCGCACGAGAACTACCTCCAGATGTTCGCCGAGCTGGGGGTCACGGGGGGCATCGTCTTCCTGTGGCTGTTGGCAGCCGTCCTCTACACCGGCAGCCGCGCCCTGGCCAGCGCCGACGCGCCGCGACGCGCCTGGGCCATCGGGGGCATCTGCGCGGTGACGGCATTGATGGTGCACAGCTTGCTCGACTACGACTGGTACATCGGCGCGATCAACTTCAGCTTCTGGCTGGTCGCAGGAATGCTAGCACATCTGACCTCTGGAGGCTCGGTCGCCGCGCCGGCCGAGGTCCCGGAGAAAGCGTCGCCGAGACGCGGCCGGCAGCGGCCAGCGACTGCGGCGGAGGAGGCGACAGCGACGGAGCTGGCGGGGAAGCCGTTCCGCTGGCCGGCTCGTCGGCCCGGCGTCGCCTGGATTCTCCTGCTCGGGATGACCCTACTGGTGGCATGGCTCGCGGTGGCGGCCCCGCTGCGCAATGCCCTCGCTCAGCCGCTCATCGAGACCGGAGATCGCTACGCCACCTCGGGCTCCAGGGACGCAGGAGAGATGGCGCTTGCGCAGTACGACCGCGCCCGCCAGCTCGACCCCCGTTGGTCGGAGGCCTGGGAGAAGTACGGCATGGTGCTTGGTACGATGAGGGGTCTCGACCAGGGCAGCGAGGCGCTACAGCACGCACATGAGCTGAGCCCGACGAGCTTCCGCCCGTTGTCGAGCACGGGTCAGCTCTACAAGGAGTACGGCGACCTCCCGGAGGCAGTCCGGTACTACGAGCAATCGCTCGCTTGTTACCCGAACCGGACTCTGACCATCAAGTGGCTCGGCGAGGCCTACGCTCGGCAGGGCGAACGGCAGAAGGCGCTCGCTGTCTACGAGCGACTGGTCGCAGGCGAGCGGGCCCTCTTCCACAGGTATCCTGCGCTTGGCGACATCGAGGTTGACACCAACTTCGCCTTCGCCCACTACGAGCTGGGCAGAGCCGCGCAGCAGGCGCACGACTACGGCCGCGCGCTGAAGCACTTCGACGAGACCGTCAAGATCATCGCCGAGTACTTCGCCCGAGCCCAGCCGACGGACGAGATGTTCCGGATGCTCGGCCGGCCAAGGGAGTACCGGGCTCCGGAGATGGAGAGGCTGGAGGCGAAGACTCGCTGGCGGGAGTCAGCCATCTACCGACGAACTGGCGACGTGAAGAACGAGCAGTGGGAGAGAAGCAGGGCGCTTGCCATCTGGCCGGAAGTGGCGAAGACCGTCGCGCAAGAGGACGGGTCGCAACCGGAGCCTGGCCCGCGGCACTATTGACCTTCGCACAATACGTTGGAGGCGAAAGGGCTGAATCTCGCAGCCTGGAGCGTTCTGAGAGGTTTCGCGGACAGCAGTGAACATGACCGTATATGCGAGATTCAGCAGACATGAGTGAAACCGAGGCAATGCCCAGACGCTCGCTCGTCCAGCGGCTGACCGTGCTGGTGGCGGGATTCGGCGCCTTCCTTGTTGCGACGTTGCTGCTGGCGGCCAACATCGGCGCCGAGCCGGTACCGCTGGCTGTCATCATTGACTCGGCGAGAGGACGCCTCGCAACCACCCACGCCGGGGGCGAGGCGCAGCTGGCCTACATCTTCTGGCACCTCAGGCTTCCCCGGGTGGTATTGGGCGCGGTGGTTGGCTGTGCCTTGTCCGTGGCTGGAGGAGCGCTCCAGGGTCTGCTAATGAACCCGCTTGCCGACCCCTACCTGGTGGGTGTATCGGCGGGCGCGGCGCTTGGGGCGAGCGCAGCCATCGTGCTACACCTCGGGGGCTGGGCGGGCGGGGCGGGGCGAGCGCTCATCGCCTTCGCTGCCGGCGCGGGAACCATGGTCGGGGTCCTCTGGCTTGCTAAGGCCCAGCGAAGGATCGAGCGGGATGCGTTCATACTGGCCGGGGTCGTCGTCGGCTCGTTCCTCTGGGCGTTGGTGACACTGCTCATGACGGTATCGGGCCGCGACCTCCAGACGGTGGTCTTCTGGCTCATGGGAAACCTCTACGGCCAGGTTGACTGGGCAGTCGTCAGCGTTGCCGCGGTGCTCGCCATCGGCGGCTCCGTCGCGCTCTATGCCTACGCGCGCGACCTGAACCTGCTCGCCCTCGGCGAGCAGCAAGCACGCCAGCTCGGCGTCGAGACAGAGGCGTTGAAGAAGGCCGTCATCATCTTGTCGGCGCTCATCACCGCCGCCGCGGTGTCGGTCAGCGGGATCATCGGCTTCGTCGGGCTGGTCATCCCCCACATGGCGCGGCGGCTGGTGGGGCCGGATCACCGGGTGCTGCTGCCGGTCGCTGGCCTGCTCGGCGCCTCCTTCCTCGTCTGGGCGGATACCCTCTCCCGGGCGATCAGCGAGATGTTCCCCGTAGGCGTGCTCACCGCGGTGGTGGGCGCGCCGTTCTTCTTCTATCTGCTGAAGACACGTCCCAAGCCGGCCTGAGACCATGCTCGAAGCGCACACAGTGACGGTCGGGTACAACGGGCAGCCGGTCCTTCACGACGTAGACCTGGTCGTTGCCCGCGGGCAGTTTGTCGGCATTGTCGGCCCGAACGGGTGCGGCAAATCAACGCTGGTGCGGGCCTTGAGCCGCGTGCTTCGCCCGATCAGCGGACAGGTGCTGCTGGACGGGGCGGACGTTTACGGGATGGGGGCGCGGGAGCTGGCGCGGAGGCTCGCCGTGGTCGCGCAGGAAAACCCGATCGCGTTCGACTTCCCGGTCCGCGACATCGTGCTGATGGGCCGATCCCCTCATCTCTCACGGTTTGCGGTGGAGGGGCCTCGCGACTACGCGGTCGCAAGGGAGGCGATGGCGCTGACCCATACCCTCTCATTCGCCGATCGCCCGCTCGCCTCGCTCTCCGGCGGCGAGCGGCAGCGGTGCATGATCGCGCGGGCGCTCGCCCAGCAGCCCGATGTGCTCCTCCTCGACGAGCCGACTGCTCACCTCGACATCAACCATCAGATCGAGATCCTCGACCTGGCGCGCAGGCTCACCTCCGAGCGCGGGCTCGCCACCCTGGTGGTGCTGCACGACCTGAACCTGGCCAGCCAGTACTGCGACCACCTCGTCCTGATCGCCCAAGGGCAGGTTGCCGCTGCTGGTCCGCCCGCCGACGTTGTCACCGAGGCCCGCATCCGGGCGGCCTACGGGGCCGATGTGCAAGTCCGGCTGCACCCGACGACCGGCCGCCCCTACGTCACCCTCATCTCGCGCCTGCCGGTCGGCGCACCGCCGACACGACAGACGCGCGTGCACCTGATCTGCGGCGCCGGAACCGGCGCTCGGCTGATGCGGCACCTGCGGCAGCTTGGCTTTCCCGTATCGGTCGGCGCGGTCAACGTCGCCGATACCGATCAGCTCGAGGCAGAGGCGCTCGATCTTCCCCGAGTGGAAGAGGCGCCGTTCTCGCCGATAACCGAGGAGACCCATCGGCTCAACTGCGAGATGGCTCGCGAGTCCGACGTGGTGGTGGTCACCGGCATTCCGTACGGCAGGGGGAACATGCTCAACCTGGAGGCCGCCGTAAGAGCGCGCGGCTTCGGGCGCCGGGTGCTGCTGATTGACGATCCCCCGATCCCGGGCAGGGACTTCACTGATGGCGAGGCGAGCACGCTACAGCGCCAGGTCATCAACGCGGGCGCGGAGCTCTGCCGCGATGAAGCCGACGCGCTGGCGCGGCTGGAGGGCCTCTCGTGAGGCGGGAGGTATGGCGCTACCTAGCTTCGGGCCCGCAGCCCGGAGCGCTCAACATGGCGGTTGACGAAGCCATGCTCGAGTCACACCTTCGCGGCGAAACGCCGCCGACATTGCGTGTCTACACCTGGCGGCCGCCCGCGATATCTCTAGGGCGATTTCAGGAGGCCGAAACCAGCCTCGATCTCACAGCCTGCCGAGACGCCGGCGTAGACGTCGTGCGGCGGCCGACTGGTGGCCGAGCCATCCTGCATACGGACGAGGAAGTGACCTTCAGTATCGTTATCTCGGAGGAGCGACTGGGGACGCAAGGGACAATGGCATGTTACCGAGCGCTTGCCTCAGCCATCGTCGCCGGACTCAAGGACCTCGGTCTCGATGCGCGCCTGGTGGAGCGGGCTGGGGCGCGGGAAACGCGCTCGGCACAGGACCCGGCCTGCTTCGCGGTCAAGGCGCGCTGCGACCTGGTCGTGGGATCGTCGAAGCTGGTAGGCAGCGCTCAGCTCCACCGGTGCGGCGCCGTCCTCCAGCAGAACTCGCTCCCTCTCCGCCTCCGGCTGGGCGACTGGGTCCGCTTCTTCCGCCGCCAGCCAGAAGCTCCGGCTGCGGTCGGCCTGTGGGAGGCAGCGGGCGCCGAGCTGCCCCACGCCCGCGTCGCCGGGGCGCTTCGCAAGGGATTCGAGCAGACGTTCCAGGTCGAGCTTGCGGACGGTGAGCCGACTGAGGCGGAGCTGCGACGAACGGCGGAGCTTGTCTCCGGCGTGGACGTACTGAGTAAGACCGCCGCCGCCTGAGAACGAAAGCAGGCCGCCTGAGCGGCCTGCTGGCGCTTCCGGTAAGCTAGCCCTCGAGTTGTGTCAGAACCCGCCTCGCCGCCCCCTCCCGCCGCCGCCACCGCGTCCACCACCCATGCCACCGCGTCCGCCACCCATGCCACCGCGGGGCCCACCACCCATGCCGCCACCCGCTCCGCCCTGCGGCCCTGCGCTCGGATAGCCACCGGCCTCAGCCGCCGCAGCCGCCGCCGCTTGCTCGGCCGCCGCGGCCCTGTTCCTCTTCGCGAGCTCCTCGTCGCGGATCCTCTTCAGGTCCTTCTTCGGGCGCCGAAGCTCGGTCACGGTCGCCTTCGAGATGATCTTCCCCAGGGGCCGTGCGACCCGAGTGTAGATCGGGAAGTAGCCTTCGAGCGCCTCCGAGTAGTCGGCCGCCATCAGCATGCTCAGCGGCATCACCACCTGGTGGCCCTTCTCCTTGCCCGAGTCAGGCGTCACCGCTATCCACTCAAGCTCGGTCCCGTTCTGGTCCTGAGCCTTGATCAGCGTGGTGGGGCCGAAGACCGCGGCGAAGTCGCGGACCTTCTTCATCTTGTCAACCTCGAGGATACCGGTCGTCGCGCCCTTGGTGGAGACGGGCACCTGGGCCGCGGTCAGCACGACGCCCGGCACCGCCTTCGCCCCTTCTGCAGTTGCCTTCGCCTCCCCCGCACCCGGCGCGGCCTTCGCGCCGGTCTCGGCACCAGCTACCGCTCGACCGCGCCGACCGGCAGCAGGACCTCTCGCGGCTACGCCGGCGCGACCTGCAGGCTCGGCTGCCGCGCCCGCGGCCTGCGGCCCGCCCTGGCGCCCACCGCGACGCCCGCCCATCCGACCTCCCCCGCCTCCCATGCCGGCGCCCGGCCCAGACTCGGCCGCCCCTGCTTGCTGGCCGCCTCTCATCCCGCGGCCTGCTCTGCCGCCGCCACCTCTCGCACCAGCAACCTCACCGGCCCGGCCGCCTGCAGCCCCCGCGCCTCGCCCTCCAGCGGCCTCGGGGCCTGCCCCGGCCGGTTGCTCCTTCTTGCAGCCAGCCGCCGCTATCAGAATGGCGGCAAACGCGAGAAGCACAAGCAATACCGCTAACCGCAACGCAGGGGCTCGTCGCTCTGACATCCCTTGTCGTCCTCCTCTCGCCGCTCTCGGCTTAGAAGCGGGCCTGCTACCAATACGGCAGGCACAGGCCGTGTCCTTCGGCGAGATACCATTTCCTCGGCTCGGCCTCGCCCGTCTTGCGGGACCTGAGCTGATGTCCTGCCCGCGGGCGCGGGCCCAGACCGTCCTTTACAGCCTACTCGTGTCCCCGCTAGAATAGCCGGAACCTCCATGGAACGCAAGCGAGAACTGCGCCGCGCCACGGTCGCGCGCCGGGACCAGCTCTCTCCCGACGATATTAGACGTCTCAGCGCCGCCGCGAGTTCCCGTTTGGCCCAGCTTCCTGAGTTCCGGGCCGCCCGCACCGTCATGTTCTTCGTCTCTTTCGGCAGCGAGGTAGACACGCTCCCGGCCATACGGAAAGCGTTGGCCGAGGGGAAGCGCGTCGCCGCCCCCAGGGCCGACCAGCGCAGGCACGGCCTGAAACCGTGCGAGGTGACCGACCTGGAGGCCGACCTGGCGCCGGGAGCGTACAACATCCGCGAGCCACAGCGCCACTGCCAACCCGTGCCGCTGGACGAGATAGATGCCATCATCGTGCCGGCGGCAGCCTGGGGCGAGGACGGATACCGGGTCGGCTATGGCGGCGGATACTACGACCGGTTCCTCGGCCGCGTTCCCGCAGCACTGCGGATCGGGCTTGGGTTCGAAATGCAGGTGGTATCGGAGGCGCCGCACGGCCGGAAGGACCTGCCGGTGGACATCCTGGTGACTGACAAAGAGGTGCGCAGGTTCGCCCGCGAGAGCCGGATGAGCGAGGAGGCAAGATAGCGGTGGCAAGCGACACGATCAGGCTTACCGACATCGCGCTGTATGGTTTCCACGGAGTGACCCCGGCCGAGAGGCAAGTCGGGCGGCTGTTCGAAGTTGACGTCGAGGTGAAGCTCGACCTGACCGCTGCTGCCGAGGGCGACGACCTCGGCGCGACCGTGGACTACGGAGCGGTGTGCGAGATCGTCAGGCGCGTGCACGAGGCGGGGCCGTTTAGGCTGCTGGAGGCGATGGCAGGCCGAATAGCGAAGGAGATAACTGCCGCCTTCCCGGTTGAGGAGGTGACGGTCCGCGTGCGCAAGCCACATCCCCCGGTGGGAAGCATTGTTGGCGCGGCCGAGGTCGAGATCACCCGGCGGAAGGGCTGACGCAGTTACCGGAGACGAGATGGCGAGCTACGAACCGAGTATCGGGCTGGAAGTGCATGCTGAACTCAGCACGCGGACGAAGGTGTTCTGCGGCTGCTCGACTGCCGTCGGCGTGCCGCCGAACACCCAGGTCTGCCCGGTGTGCCTTGGCTTCCCCGGCGTGCTGCCTGTCCTGAACAGGCAGGTGGTCGAGTACGCGCTTCGCGCCGCGCTCGCCATGCACTGCTCCATCTCCCGTCCCAGCATCTTTGAACGGAAGGGCTACTACTACCCCGATCTCCCGAAGAACTTCCAGATCTCCCAGAAGCGATCGCCGCTCGGGCTCAACGGCTACCTCGATATCGGCCTGAACGGCAGCCCAAAGCGGGTGGGCATCTCGGACGTGCACATCGAGGAGGACGCGGCCAAGCTGCTCCATCCCGAGCACGACCCTCAACACAGCCTGGTTGACTTCAACCGGGGCGGCCTGCCGCTGCTGGAGATCGTGAGCCAGCCTGATATGCACTCGGTAGCCGAGGTGCAGGTGTACATGATGGCGGTTCAGAGCATGCTCCGCTATCTCGGCATCTCCGAGGCGAGGATGGAGCAGGGGCAGCTCCGCTTCGAGGCTAGCGTGTCGCTCGCGCCGGAGGGATCGCGGAACTTGGGAACCCGGGTCGAGATCAAGAACCTCAACAGCTTCCGCGCCGTCACCGGCGCCGTCGAGCACGAGATCCGGCGGCAGACCCAGGCGTTGGACAGAGGCGAGACACTCTATCAGGAGACCCGCCTCTGGGACGACGAGCGCGGTGTGACCGAGCCAATGCGCACCAAAGAGACGGCGATGGATTACCGGTACTTCCCGGAGCCTGACCTGGTGCCGCTCGAGATAGGTAACGAATGGATCGCGCGGGCGAAGGCAACACTGCCGGAGCTGGCGGAGGCGAGGCGGCGGCGTATCGCGCAGCAGTACGATCTGACCGACTACGACGCGCAGATTCTGACCAGCGAGAAGGCGCTTGCCGATCTCTTCGAGGAGACGATTGCCGCCGGCGCGCCGGCAAAGGCGACGGCGAACTGGATCACCGGGCGGCTGCTCTACCACATCAACGAGCACGGGCTCGACCCGGCCAGCCTCGCGCTGAAGCCACCCGCGCTCGCCGAACTGGTGCAGATGGTCGAGTCGGGAGCCGTCAGCGGCCCCGCGGCCAGACAGGTCTTCGACCGCATCATCGAGTCGGGGGAATCGCCAAGAGCGGTCGTGGCCGCACTCGGCCTATCGCAGATCAGCGATACCGCCGAGATCGCCTCAGTCGTCGCCGAGGTGATCGCGGAGAACCCCGACGCGGTCGAGAACTTCCGCAAGGGGAAGGAAGCCGCCCTGAAGTTCCTCGTCGGCCAGGTGATGCGAAAGAGCAAGGGCCGGGCGAATCCGCAGACGGCGGCGGAGCTGCTGAAGCAGCGACTGGCGGCGGGGTAGGTCACGACCCGGTTGACGCCAGCACCTCGGCGTGGGCGATCGCTGACTCCCATCCACTGCCGTGATCCTCGATGGACCACCAGGCCGAGAGAACCGCTCGGGCCAGCCCCCAGCAGCGGAGTCGCTCTCGGTCGAACCCAAGCTCCGCGGACAGCACATCGAGCCGGCGCGACATGACTCGCGCGGGCTGCGGCGCGCGGAGCACCCGCGAGAATGGGTTCAGCAGCAAGGGCGCCGTCTCGTAGGCCGGCTCGCCAACAACCCCCTTCGGGTCGATCGCCAGCCAGGGCTCGCGCCGGGCGGAGAGGATGTTGCCGTGGTGCAAGTCCCCGTGCAGCAGCGCGTGTTCGGTGGCGGAGCCGATGAGTTCGGCGGACAGTCTCTCTGCCTCTTCCACCATCGCCGGCGGCAGCGGGCCGGTCGCGCCGTCGAACTGCCGGCGCAGCTTCCCGAAGCCCTCGTTCCACTCCTCAACCGTCGGGAAGGGATGCTCTTCCGGCGCCGGCCGCCAGAGCCTGCGCATCACAGCGGCGGCAATCGCAGTGGCCTGCTCGTCATCGGCGATGTCGGTCAGCGGCCTTCCTGGTTGCGGACGCTCCAGCAACATTGCGCCCGACTCCTCATCTGATTCGAGAAGCCGGACCGCGCCGCGACCGTCGAACAGCCGCAGAGCTGCGATCTCAGTCGTGAGCTCGCGATTGGGGAAGGCGATCTTCAGCGCGACCTGCTCGCCTGTATCTCGAACACAGGGCGCGACATAGCTGTACCCCACGTCATCGAACGGCGGGCCGGGCGTGAGTGACCATCGCTCGGCGCAGGCCGAGACCAGAGCCGGCAGGCGCTCGAGCCACTCTACGCCTGCTGGGCCGTGGAGGTCGGTCGCCCTGCGCGCCAGCTCATCTGGAATGTGAAAGGCGGGTTGGGCCATGAAATCACACACTGCACTACTCTGCTCTGGAAACAGAGGCGAAGCTGCCGGGCACAAAACATCGGGGCCCGCCGAAGGCGGGCCCCGAATGTGTTCGAAGGTGACGTTCCTAACAAGGAGGTGTCACCCACTCCGGTAGGACTAGGTGACTCCGTTAGGAGACGCCACCTCCGGGTCTATGTAACATATAGCACCACCTCCTTTCGCTGATTGGAGAATACCACATTCGCCCCTCTAAGTCAACGAAAACGCGTGATCTGCTCCCTACACGTCGAAAACCACATGTGCCCGCCAGAGGCTCCCATCCTGCCAGATGCGCAACTCGTGGTAAGTGACCGCCTTCACCGGGGCGCCGGTGTGCGGCAGGTCTGCGGGGGGCGAGCCGCCCCAGGCTCGCCCTCGGAGCCGGTAAGGGCGTTCTTGCAGGCTTTCCACCTCGATCCGGCAGACGGAGGCTTCGTCCCGCTCCGCCACCCAGAGCAGTTCTGACAACCAGGCGTGGAGGAGGCCCTCGAGGCTGTCCGCCTCCACCTCGATCCCCCATTCCTGCTCCTCGGCGATCCCCTCGCAGCTCACGCTCTCGCTGAACATCCCCTCCGCCGCCGCGGCGAAGAGCTGCCCGAGGTCCGGCCCCCAGGCCTCAATCGCCTTGTCAGCAGTGTGCTCCAGGGAGCGGAAGCCGCGGGTCATGGGGCCTGGATACGTGGCGCAGGAGCGTGTCTCCTGCCGTCCCCCAGGTCCTCTACGGGTAGCCATTCGCGCCTCGCTCTTGTGGCCTGCACGCTAGTATGATAGAATGTCATACCGAGGTGAGGACCGATGGCCACAAGCAAGGTTGCGATAACACTCAGCGAGACGACACTCAAGGAAGTGGAGCGATGGGTGAAGCAGGGGCGCTACCCCAACCGTAGCCGCGCCATACAGGCTGCTCTCGAAGAGAAGCTGCTGAGGGACAAGCGGCGACGCCTAGCGGAGGAGGCGGCCAAGCTGGATCCGGCTGAAGAGCAGGCGATGGCTGAGGAGGGCATGGGAGAAGAGACGTGGCCGGCATACTGAGGGGGGAGCTGTACTGGGCTGACCTTAGCCCAACGCTAGGGCGTGAGCAAGGCGGCGTCCGGCCTGTCTTGGTCATCAGCCACGATCCGGCCAACCGTCGCTCGGGGACAGCGATCGCGCTGGCGATCACCAGCCAGGAGCAGCGCGCCGGCTACCCATTGAGTCATAGGCTCCGCAGCGGTGGCCTGCCAAAGGAGTCATGGGTGAAGATGACCCAGATACGCACGCTCTCGGCGGAGCGGTTGCGGGACCGGATAGGCACCGTCGCCGATGAGGAGCTCAGCGAGATCATCGAGGGGTTGATCGAGCTGATCGCGTGAGGCCGGCGCACCATCTCGGTCTAGGCCGGGTCCGCCTCGCACCGCTTGCGCAAGATGTCGAGGGCACTCCGAAGAGCATTGCCGTCGCTCCATGAAACACTGGTCACGGCATCCGGCCCCGGGATGGGCCCGCCTACGTCAGGGTGCCGCGGGCGGGTTACTCGGTAGCCCCGCAGGGATAGTCCGTCTGGTGGATCAACGAACACGTGAATGCCGTGTCTGGGCGTCCGGTGTGGCCATTCCACCAGTCTCTGGTGGTTCCCTCGCCTGACCAGGTCTCCCTCCACGTCGCGCGCGAAGTTGCGCAATGTCGGATCTATGGTCAGCCGGATGACGTCCGACTCGGCCTTCAGCTCCCTCCTCAGGTCTTCACGGTCGAACGCCGCCAGTGCATCCCGTGCCTGAGCAAGCAAGAGCGGCAGTTCTGCGCCGATGCGCTGCGCCGGCTCCTCAATGACTCCGGCTTGGCGATTGACCTCGCGTTGCCGCGGTTCCGATGCTCTCCTTCGGATGAGCAACCCCAGCAACGTTAGGGCCGCCATGATGGTGACGGCCACCTTCCAGTTCGACGCTCCCCGACCACGCCCGGCTGCATACACCCACACGACAAGGAACAGACCTGGCAGGACATCCAGGACCCACGAGACAACGCGCGTCCGGAATACCGCGATGTCAGCGACGAATGTCGCTACCTTGACGCCCTTCCCGCCCCAGTTGCGCTCAACCCCAATGCGCTTCAGGAGACCGTGATCCCTCCAGACGATCTGGACTCGTTCGGCTCCCCAGTGGTAGTCCAGAGCCGATGCGCGCAGTCCTTTCTCTGCCGCGAACGCCTCGACGATAGGCAGCGCGGCCCGCAGGTCAGGGTCGAATGGCACGTACCTCTGGGGCATCGTTACCCTCTTCCGGTTGCGCGGATGGCAGGAGCTTCCGCTCCTGCCCAACATCGGACTTCATCGGCGTCATCTGCGCAATCTGCGGATGACCGCCGCCGCTACTCCTCCCCCCCTGCACCACCCTTGCGATGCTGGCGACGCCACCCGCGGCAGGAACTCTCCTACGCCGCCGTCGTCACTCTGCCGATCAAGAGCCCCTCGTCGTCGCTGATCTCCTGGCCTTCATCTCGCAAGGCCGAGACGTGAAGCTCGATAGCCTCCTTGGTGTTGGCCAGAGCTTCCTCAATCGTCTCGCCTTGCGAGAAGCAGCCAGGCAGCGCCGGCACCTCTGTCCAGTAGCCGCCTTCCTCGGCGGGGTGTATCAAGACCGTGTAGTTCATGTCTCCCTCCCGAGCAAGCGCAGGAAGTCGGCGGCGGAGAGACCCGCTTTGCGCAGCGCCGCGCCCAGCAAGCCCACCTTCACCTCACCGTGAAACGGTATGGTGATGAGTTGTCCGTTCGGCATCTTGATGTTGACGTGGCTTCCTCTGCCAGCGCGGGTCCTGCCTCCCGCCTGCTCGAACGCTCGTATGACGTCCTGCGGCATCAACCCTCTGGGCAGCCCTGGCACTATGCCTATCCCTCTGTGTCCCGTTCGGAAGACAGGGGCGCGTCTCCTGCCCCTTCGGCAGTGATGGCAGGAGCTTCCGCTCCTGCCCAACATGGCCACCTTATCTGCGCAATCTGCGGACAGCCGCCGTTCCCCCTACTCCTCCGCTGCCTGCACCACCCTCGCGATGCTGGCGACTTGGTCGCCCTGATCCAGCCTGATGAGGCGGACGCCCTGGGTCGAGCGGCCGATGCGGCGTATCTGCCCTACTCGCTGGCGGATGATCTGACCCGAGGTGGTGATGATGAGCAGGTCGTCGCTGTCCTCGACGATGCGCATCCCCAGCACGGGGCCCGTCTTCGGCGTGACATTCATGGACTTGATGCCGATGCCGCCGCGGCTCTGGATTCGGTACTCGCTTAGCTCCGTCCGCTTCCCGTAGCCGTGTTGCGAGGCGACCAGAATACCGGCGCCCTCCCGCACCACGCCCATGCCGATGACCGAATCGCCCTTCCGCAGCCGGATTCCGATCACCCCCGCCGCCGGCCGTCCCATCGGCCGCGCCTGGTCCTCGGAGAACCGAATAGACATCCCCTTCGCCGTTACCAGCGCGATATCGCGCTCCCCGTCGGTCTCCGCCACCCAGTCCAACTCATCCCCCTCGCGCAGCCCAACCGCGATGAGACCGCCCTTGATCCGGGTGTCGTACTCGCTCAGCCGGGTCTTCTTCACCACTCCCTTGCGCGTCGCCATGAACAGGAATCGGTCTTCGCTGAACCGCCGCACCGCCCGCACCGCGGTCACATTCTCGCCCGCATCAATCTGAATCAGGTTCACGACCGCGGTACCGCGTGCTTGGCGGCTGGCAAGCGGTATCTCGTGGGCGCGCAGGCGGTAGACCTTGCCCCGGTTGGTGAAGAACAGAATCGTCGTGTGCGTACTGGCAACGAAGAGGTGCTCGACCGCGTCTTCTTCCTTGGGAGTAAGACCGATGATGCCCTTTCCCCCGCGCCCCTGGGCGCGGTAGGTCGCGACAGGTAAGCGCTTGATATAACCATCGCGGGTGATGGTGATGAGCATGTCCTCTTCCGCGATCAGGTCCTCCACGCTGATGTCATCCGCCTCCTCCGGCCGGATCTCGGTGCGCCGCTCATCCCCGCGCTTCGCTTTCAGGTCGAGCAGCTCGTTCTTCACAATCTGCATCACCTTGCGCGGCTGCCAGGGATGACTGCGAAGCCACTGGCGCGTGGCGGCGATGCGGTCTTCCGTGCCGACGAGATCGGAGAGCTGCTTACCGAGCGTGTCCTCCAACTGCCCGATGGTCTTCAGGATCTCCCGATACTCCTCGTCTATCTTCTGGCGCTCCAGGCTGGTGAGGCGCTGGAGCATCATCTCCAGGATCGCGTTCGCCTGCCGCTCGGAGAGCTCGAAGCGGCGCATGAGCGCTTCCCGGGCAACCCCGGGGTTCTCGGACTGCCGGATTATCTTTATCACCTCGTCCAGGTTCTTGAGTGCGATCCGATAGCCCTCGAGGATGTGGGCGCGCTGCTGGGCGCGGTCGAGCTGGTGCTGGCATCGCAGCACCACCACCTCGCGCCGGTGGTCCAGAAAATGCGAGAGCAACTCCTTGACCCCGAGCGTGCGCGGGACAAGTGGCACCGTCTCGCCCGGCTTCTGCGCGCCGAACTCGGGGATGAGGCCCACTGCGTTGACAGAAAAGCTCCCCCGCATGCGGGTGTGCTTGTAGAGCTGGTTGAGCACCACGTGCGCGTTCGCCTCGCGTTTCAGCTCCACCACCACCCGCATGCCCTTGCGATCCGACTCGTCCCGCAGCCCGCTGATTCCTTGCAGGCGCTTGCTCTGCACCAGCTCCGCAATCTGCTCGACCAACTGCGCCTTGTTGACCTGGTAGGGCAGTTCGGTGATGAGGATGGCGTTGCGCCCGCCCTCCATCGGCTCGATAACCGCCCGCGCCTGCATCGTGATCGAGCCGCGGCCGCTCTCGAAGGCCTGCTTGATGCCTGAGATCCCGAGGATCATCGCACCCGTCGGGAAGTCCGGCCCGGGCAGCACCTTCATGATCTCTTTGAGGGTGACCTCGGGGTCATCAATGACGAGTGCGCAGGCGTCCACCACCTCTCCCAGGTTGTGGGGCGGGATGTTCGTCGCCATGCCCACCGCGATGCCGGAGCCGCCGTTGCACAGCAAGTTCGGGAATCGCCCGGGCAGGACGGTCGGCTCGGTGCGCGTCTGGTCGTAGTTGGGGACGTAGTGAACCGTGTCCTGGTCAATGTCGGCGAGCATCTCGGCGCCGAAGACCGACATGCGGGCCTCGGTGTACCGCATCGCCGCCGGCGGGTCGCCGTCAACCGAGCCGAAGTTACCGTGCCCATCCACCAGCGGATAGCGCATGTTCCAGTCCTGCGCCAGCCGGGCGAGGGTTGGATACACGACCTCCTGACCATGGGGGTGGTAGTTGCCCGTCGTGTCGCCGGCGATCTTCGCGCATTTGCGGTGCTGCACGCCGGGCGTGAGGTTGAGGTCGTGCATCGCGTAGAGGATGCGGCGCTGCGCGGGCTTCAGACCATCGCGCACATCCGGCAGCGCGCGAGCGATGATGACGCTCATCGCGAACGTCATGAACGACTCGCGCATCTCGTCTTCGATGTCTATCTCGGTGACGGTGGTGCGTTTCTCTGGCTTGGGCATGTGGTGTCTCTTCTGGTCCTCTACCAACAGGGCAGGAAGCAAGCTCCCGCCCTACACAACGGTTCGCCCGCCGCAGGCGGGCGATCTGCGTTCATCCGCGTTCATCTGTGGATTCCGGCCGCTCGCCTTTACGCCCCGACCAGATCCAGGTCCCGCGCTTCCTTCGCGTACTTCACGATGAAGTCCTTGCGGGGTTCGACTTCGTCGCCCATGAGCACCGAGAAGATGGTGTCCGCACCCCCCGCGTCCTCGATGCTCACCTGCTTGATGCGGCGCTTTTCCGGGTCCATGGTGGTGTCGGCGAGCTGGTCGGGGTTCATCTCACCCAGGCCCTTGTAACGCTGGATCATCGGGCTCTTCGCCTTGACCTGCTTCAGGGCCGCCTCCAGCTCGGCATCGGTGTGGGCGTAGATAATGCTCTGCCCGCTGCGCACCCCATAGAGCGGGGGCTGGGCGATATAGAGGTGGCCCTTGGTGATCAGCTCCGGCATGTGGCGGAAGAAGAAGGTCAGCAGCAGCGTGCGGATGTGCGCGCCGTCAACATCGGCGTCGGCCATGATGATGACCTTGTGGTAGCGCAGCTTCGAGAGATCGAAGAGGCTGCGCGCGCGCTCGCTCGAGCCGTTCTCGCCGTTGCCGCCATTGCCGCCGTTTTCGCTCACGCCGGTGCCGAGCGCCTGGATGAGGGTGGCGATCTCCTGGTTGCGGAGCATCTTGTCGAAGCGAGCGCGCTCGACGTTGAGTACCACGCCCCGCAGCGGCAGGATCGCCTGGTAGCGACTGTCGCGCCCCTGCTTCGCGTTGCCGCCGGCCGACTTGCCCTCGACCAGGAACAGCTCGCACTTCGATGGGTCGCGCTCCTGGCAGTCCCACAGCGTCCCTGGTAGGTTCGTATTCTCCAGTGCCCCCTTGCGCTTCACCAGGTCGGCCGCGCGGCGCGCCGCCTCGCGGGCGCGAGAGGCGGTGATTGCCTTGTCCACGATCTTGCGTGAGACCGACGGATGCTCCTCGAGGAACTCCGCCAACGCCTCGCCCACGATCGAGTTTACCAGTCCCTCGATCTCGCTGTTGCCAAGCTTCGTCTTCGTCTGGCCCTCGAACTGTGGATGCAGGAGCTTCACGCTGATGACCACAGTAAGACCCTCGCGGACATCATCGCCGCCGAAGTTCGTATCCTTCTCCTTCAGCAGGTTCGCCTTGCGGGCGTACTGGTTGATGACGCGGGTGAGGGCGGTCTTCAGCCCCGATACATGCGTGCCGCCCTCGGTTGTGTGGATGTTGTTCGCATAGGAGAGGATGTTCTCGATGTAGCTGCCGTTGTACTGAAGCGCGATCTCGACCTCGGTGTCCTCGCGCGAGCGGCTGAAGTAGACCGCCCGGTGGAGCGGCTCTTTCGCTCGGTTCAGGTGCTCGACGTAGGACTGGATCCCGTTCTTCTCCTGGAAGACCGTAGTCTCATCTGTTTTTTCGTTGGTGAAGTTG
>Ga0315273_10004377_pt1 | contig 17304 bp, 10 predicted proteins | sample YL17G02_0_MG_FD_205753 | JGI IMG/M metagenome (GOLD analysis project Ga0315273, IMG submission 205753) | Sediment microbial communities from Yellowstone Lake, YNP, Wyoming, USA - YL17G02_0 | ecosystem: Environmental > Aquatic > Freshwater > Lake > Sediment | place: USA: Wyoming | collected...
TCGCTCCACCCGCGGTGCTAGGCTGCCCCTCGCATGGACCCCGTTCCCGGCCGCAGCCCCGCTCCCGGCTTCACCCTCGGCCACTACCGCCTGCTCGAGCGCATCGGCGCCGGCGGCATGGGCGAGGTCTGGCGCGCCCGCGACGAGCGGCTCGAGCGCGACGTCGCGTTGAAACTCCTGCTGCCCGGCACGCTCGCCGACGAGGCCGCCCGCAAACGCTTCCGCCGCGAGGCGCTCTCACTCTCCCAGCTCAACCACCCCGGCATCGCCACCGTCTTCGACTTCAACACCGAGTCCGGGCTCGACTTCCTCGTCATGGAGTATGTCGCCGGCCCGGTCGTGACCGAGCACCTCGCGCAGGGCCCGCTGCCGGAGGCGGAAGTGGCGCGCATCGGCGTGCAACTGGCCGAGGGCCTCGCCGCCGCACACGCGCAGGGCATCGTCCACCGCGACCTCAAGCCCGCCAACGTGCGGCTCACCCCCGACGGACGGCTCAAGATCCTCGACTTCGGCCTGGCCAAGCTGGTGCGGCCGACGGAGGGCCGCTCGCTGACCGAGAGCCTGACCGAGGCACAGGCGCTCATCGGCACCCTGGCGTTCATGGCACCCGAGCAGGTGCGCGGCGAGGCGGTGGACGCGCGCAGCGACCTGTGGTCGGCGGGGCTGGTGCTGTACGAGCTGGCGACCGGCACGCGGGCGTACCGGGAAGAGCGCAGCGCGCAGGTGATCTACGCGATCCTGAACCAGGCGCCGGCCGCGCCGCGGAGCCTGAACGGGCGGGTGAGTGCCGGGCTGGAGGCGATCATCCTCAAGTGCCTGGAGCGCGAGCCGAGGAAGCGCTACCAGGGCGCGGGCGAACTGGCGGCGGACCTGACGCGGCTGCTGGGCGGGCTGACGGTGCAGGCGGAGCGCACGCGGGTGCAGGCGCGGCGGGTGCGGACGCTGGCGATCGCCGCGCCGGTCGCGCTGGTCGTGGTGATCGCGGTGCTGACGGCGCTGAACGTGGGCGGGCTGCGCACCCGGCTGTTCGCCCCGCCCCCGATTCGCTCGATCGCGGTGCTGCCGCTGGCCAATCTCTCCGGCGACCCCAACCAGGAGTACTTCGCCGACGGGATGACGGAGGCGCTGATCAACGACCTGGGGCAGGTGTCGGCGCTGCGGGTGATCTCGCGGACCAGCGCGATGGCGTACAAGGGGGCGAAGAAGCCGCTCAAGCAGATCGCGCGGGAGCTACACGTCGATGCCATCGTCGAGGGCTCGGTGACGCGCTCCGGCGACCGCGTGAAGATCAGCGCGCAACTGGTGAACGCGCGAAAGGACCGCCAGATGTGGGCGCAGAGCTACGAGCGGGAACTGCGCGACGTGCTGGTGATGCAGAGCGAGATCACGCGGGCGATCGTCACCGAGGTGCGGGCGAAGCTGACGGCCGAGCAGACGACACGCCTTGCGAACGCCAGCCAGGTCAATCCCGAGGCGTATCAGCTGTGCCTCAAGGGCCGCCAGCTCATGACGGTGGCCACGCAGGATGCCCTGCGGGGCGCGATCGAGGCCTACCAGCAGGCCATCGCGATCGACCCCGGCGCAGCCTACGCATATGCCGGGCTTGCCAACGCCTACAACATAGCCAGCATAGTGGGCCTCGCCCCGGCCGGAGACCTCATGCCAAAGGCCCGCACCGCGGCGACTTACGCACTCGGGCTGGACGACCGATTGGCGGAGGCACACGTCGCATTGTCCAACGAATTCCAGTACGAGTGGAACTGGGCGGGCGCCGATCGCGAGTCCGACCGGGCTTTGGAACTCAATCAGAACAGCACCGACGGAATTGCGAGTCGCGGGGTGTTCCTGTATTGCATGGGCCGGTACGAGGAGGCAGCAGCGCAGTTCCGTCGTCTTCGCTTGGCGTCACCGGCGAGCTATTGGGATCTGCTGCAGGCCGGCTGGGGACTCGTCTATTCCCGCCGCTTCGACGAAGCGATCGCGACCTTTGACCAGGCCCGCCAACTCGACCCCAACCACCCGGGCACCTGGATGGAACGCGGGGTCGCGCTCTCGATGGCCGGCCGTCACCGCGAGGCAGTCGAGGAGTGCCGCGAGGCGGTCCGCCGGGCGCCGGACGTCGACTATCTCCTGGCTTGCTGCGGGTCGGTCTTCGCCCGCGCCGGGGAACACAGGGCCGCAGCCGACGCCCTGGAAAGGCTGCGCGCCATCACGCGCAGGCAGTACGTCGATCCCTACAACTTCGCGTGGTTCTATTCGGGGGCCGGCCCGAACGACTCGGCCCTCTTCTGGCTCGAGCGCGCCGTCGGGGAGCACAGTGCGCAGGCTTACAGCATGAGAGCCGAGTTCTGGCTCCCGTCGCTCCGCGCCGACCCGCGCTTCAAGGCCCTCCCGAAGCGCATGGGGCTTCCTCCCAACTAGAACCCAACGCCAGGCCGGGTTACGCCATCGTCGCGTCTTCCGCCGTCGCTCCTCGAGCTTGTGCTCACCATCTCCCTCGGGATCGAAGCCGCATCAGAACACGATCTCGACTCCCACCCGTACCGACATCGGCGGCTGGAACTGGGTCGGCTGGAGATACCGGGGATTCGGGTTGCTCTGGTTCGCCGGTGAATCCCCCGAGAAGTAATGCTGCTGGTCGTAGGTGACCGGCGTGCGCTGGCTGCCGATGTGGAGGAAGTCCACCGTCACCTTCGGATGCATGCGGTCCGTGGAGACCACGCGTGGCTCGTAGCCGACCCGCAGATTCAGGTCCCAGAGCGAGGGAGTGTGCCCGGCGGTACCGCGCGGCGCGAGGAAGATGGGGGTCCATGACCCCGAGCCGAACTCGGAAAGTGGCGTTCCGCTTTCCCAGATCCCGAATGCTCCCAGCGTCAGGCCCAATCCCGGGCGATAGCTGCCGGAGAGCTTGAAGACGTGGGTGCGGTTGTTGGGCAGCAACCCGTCCGCGTTGACCGTCTCCTCCAGTAAGTCGAAAGACCCGTTGCCGTTGGGCACCTGGTAGTTGAAATCCGAGTTGAAGAGGCCGGGATAGTTGCCTTCGTTGCGCGACAGCACGTAGGAGGCGAGCAATGACGCGCGCTCACCAAGTGCCTGCTGGTAGCTGACCTCCAGCGCGCGGTACTCCCGCCAGGCTCGGGGGAAGGCACTCAACTCGCCCCGGCCCGGATTGCCCCACCACCACTCATAAGTGGCTGGATTCATGCCGTCTTCGAGCCCCTGGCACAGCGTGCGGTAGATGCCGCGAATCTCGATCTTCGCCTTTATGGCCACCTGCCGCTCGTAGCTGAGGGTGTACTCGTCGAAGTACTGACCTTTCAGTCCGGAGATGCTGGACTGGATCTTCGCTGGGGCCAGCGCGAGCGTGTCTTCAGGTGCGGAAGGATCGATCCGGGGATCGTGGCCCGGAGCGTACTGGTACAAGTACCAATATGTGTTGGCGTTGTAGTACCAGAAGAGTGGCCAGAGCGCGACGTCGTGGTAGTAGCGGCCGAACGCGGCCGAGACCTTCTGCCGTCCCATGCGGTCCGGCTGCCACGTGAGCCCCAGGCGCGGCTGCCACTGGTCGGGAATCGTCTGGGCGGTCTTCCCTTCCGACGAAAGGATGTAGAGCCCGTCCCACCGCAAGCCCGCATTCAAGCGCACGCGTTCGGTCAGGCACCACGAATCCTGCAGGAAGGCGGAAGGCGACCGGGTTCCCACGCGTCCGACATTCTGCTGGTCCGAGATCGTGTACGAACCGTCCGCATTGATCGTCAGGTTGTAGACGAGCCAATCGAACGCGTATCGGCTCTCCTTGTACTCGGCGCCGGCCTTGACTTCGTGTGCTCCGGTGCGCCAGGTCGCCGTCAGTCCGGCGTTCGCGATGTCGCCGCGGTTGTCGACGGTATTGCCGACTCCACCGGAGAAGGCGGTGGTGGCCTCGTCATATACAGCCAGGTCGGTGGCTCCGCGTTCCGTTGCCGGAGTCTGGCGCTCGAGGTGTGTCGCATAGGAGAGGGACGACCTCAGGACGAGATGCTCGCTGAGCAGGTGCCGGCCCTCGAGCGAGCCGCCGACGCCTCCCGTGCGCACGTCCTTGAGGAACGGATCCGGGTTGCTGGCGTAGCCTGCGGTGCCATTCATGGGCCAACCACTGCCAACCGCGTCTCGGCTCGTCGGGTCGCCCTGTGCGGAGAGCACGAGCGTGTTGCCCGGGTTCGCCCGCCAGGTCAGCTTGCCCGCGAACCGGTGCGTCGTCGCCCGGTCCTCGAACATGCCCTGGCCGGGGATCTCGACGTCCTCCCGGGTGACGGTGGGGTTATAGGCGAGGTAGTACCAGAGTTGGTCCTTGCGGATCGGGCCGCCGATTCCGGCGCCGATGTCGTAGAGCGCGTAGTCGCCCTCGGTCGGCTTGAACGCGTAGCGCGGGTCGCCCATCGGTCGGTTCCGGGTGTAGAACCCGAACGCTTGCACCTGCACCTCGTTGCCACCCGAGTAGGTGATCGCGTTCATGGTGGCCCCCAGCGAGCTGCGGTATTCGGCCTGGTAGCCGCCCGTGCGGACCTCGACTTCCTGCACGAAGTTGTAGGGCAGACTGGTGGCCGTGTTGCCCAGGAACGGCTCAGTCACGTCCACGCCATCCACCATGTAGCGGGTCTCGAAGCCCGTCGAGCCGGCGATGTTCACCCCATCGCCCAGGAAGCTGACGTTGGCCTGCGGCAGGAGCACCGCGACGCTCCGGTAGTCCCGCTCCACGGGCAGCGACGAGTAATCCTTCGCCTGGAGCACCCCACCGACCACCGTGGATCGCGGGTCGATGAGCGGCCGCTCGGCGGTGACCACGACTTCCGGCTGGTCGAGCACCGCATCGCCGAGCCGCACCTCGCCGAGCGAGGTGGTCTGCCCGAGCCGCACGCGCACGTTTTCGAACGCGGTCTTCTGGTAGGCGAGGTGCGCGAGCTTCACGCGGTACTCGCCGACCGGCAGCGACAGCAGCACGAACGTGCCGCGCGCGCTCGTCAGGCAGCCGCGCCCGCCCTGCAACGCCGGGCTGGTCACCGCCACGTTCACCTCGGCGATGGGTTGACCCTTCGCGTCGAGCACGCGACCTTCCAACCGGCCGGTGGTCTCCTGGGCCAGCGCGGGCTGGGCGAACAGGGACGCGAACAGGGCGGCGGCACACCAGCGCAACGGGGTACGCATGGCACTCTCCTTCACAGGCGCTCGTCAGGGGGCGAGGCGCGGCCGACTGCAGGGGCACGGCGCGCGAGGTTGTCGGGGGCAGCGCTGCGGGCACCGGGCAATGACCTCGACTCGTGATGTCCGCCGCCGGGGGAGCCCGATGCGAGCGGACGACCGTCCCCGACGTTAGCCGTGTCCACGCGGGCGGTCAATGGACATGGGTGGGTCGTCCCACTTCCACGGCGGTGCGGGATCGAACAACCCGGCATAGAACGACTCCACCCGCGGTGTTAGGCTGCCCCCGCATGGACCCCGTTCCCGGCCGCACCCCCGCTCCCGGCTTCACCCTCGGCCACTACCGCCTGCTCGAGCGCATCGGCGCCGGCGGCATGGGCGAGGTCTGGCGCGCCCGCGATGAACGGCTCGAGCGCGACGTGGCCTTGAAGCTGCTGCTGCCCGGGTTGCTGGCGGACGAGGCGGCGCGCAAACGGTTCCGGCGCGAGGCGCTGTCACTCTCCCAGCTCAACCACCCCGGCATCGCCACCGTCTTCGACTTCAACACCGAGGCCGGACTCGACTTCCTCGTCATGGAGTACGTGGCGGGGCCGGTGGTGACCGAGCACCTGGCGGAAGGGCCGCTGCCGGAGGCCGAGGTGGCGCGGCTCGGCGTGCAGTTGGCAGAGGGGCTCGCCGCCGCGCACGCGCAGGGCATCGTCCATCGGGACCTGAAGCCCGCCAACGTGCGGCTCATGCCCGACGGACGGCTCAAGATCCTGGACTTCGGGCTCGCCAAGCTGGTGCGGCCGACCGAGGGCCGCTCGCTGACCGAGAGCCTGACCGAGGCGCAGGCGCTCATCGGCACCCTTGCGTTCATGGCACCCGAGCAGGTGCGCGGCGAGGCGGTGGACGCGCGCAGCGACCTGTGGTCGGCGGGGCTGGTGCTGTACGAGCTGGCGACCGGCACTCGGGCGTACAGGGAAGAGCGCAGCGCGCAGGTGCTGTACGCGATCCTGAACCAGACGCCGGCGCCGCCGCGGAGCCTGAACGGGCGGGTGAGCGCCGGGCTGGAGGCGATCATCCTCAAGTGCCTGGAGCGCGAGCCGGGGAAGCGCTACCAGAGCGCGGGCGAACTGGCGGCGGACCTGACGCGGCTGCTGGGCGGGCTGACGGTGCAGGCGGAACGCTCGCGGGTGCAGGCGCGGCGGGTGCGGACAGCGAGCATCGCGGTGCCGGTCGCGCTGGTCGCGGTGCTCGCCGTGCTGACGGCGCTGAACGTGGGTGGGCTGCGCACCCGACTGTTCGCCCCGCCCCCGATCCGCTCGATCGCGGTGCTGCCGCTGGCGAACCTGTCCGGCGATCCCAGCCAGGAGTACTTCGCCGACGGGATGACCGAGGCGCTGATCAACGACCTGGGGCAGGTGGGGTCGCTGCGGATCATCTCGCGCACGTCGGTCATGCAGTACAAGCAGACCAAGAAGGGATTGAAGGAGATCGCCCGGGAGTTGGACGTGGACGCGGTGGTGGAAGGTTCGGTGGCGCGGTCGGGGGAGCGGGTGCGGATCAGCGCACAGCTGGTCAATGCACGGAAGGACCGCCAACTGTGGGCGCAGAGTTACGAGCGCGAACTGCGCGACGTGCTGGTAATGCAGGGCGAGATCGCGCGGGCAATCGTGGCCGAGGTGCGGGCGAAGGTCACGCCGGAGCAGGCGACACGGCTCGCGAGCGCCCAGCAGGTCGACCCCGAAGCGCAGGAGGCGTACCTGAGAGGTCGCTACTTCATCACTCAGTGGACCGAGTCCGGCGCCCGGACGGCGATCGAGCACTTCGAGCGGGCGCTTTCGAGGGACCCGCGGATGGCGCCAGCGTATGCCGGACTGGCCGAGGGCTACTACATGCTTGGCGCGGGCGGGCTCGAAGCCATCCCGCCACGCGAGGGTTATGAGAAGGCCCGGGAAGCAGCGCTCAAGGCTCTCGGAATCGACGACAACCTCTCCAATGCGCACATGGTGCTCGCTGCCGTGTACCAGGAGTACGACTGGGAGTTCGCCAAGGCGGAGAAGCAGAATGAGCGCGCAATCGAGTTGAACCCGAACAACGGGGTGGCGCTGAGCAACTATGCCCAGTTGGTCGAGTACTACCGGCGCGACTCTCCCCGTGCGATAGCGCTGGCGACACGGGCGGTTGAGGTAGATCCGCTGACCCCGTTCGTTCACGCCAACCTGGTCGCGCGATACTACTATGCGGGGCAGTTCCATCAGGCGGAGGCGGAAGCGCGCAAGGCGCTGGCGACCGACCCGAACTTCTGGGTTACACGCTGGATCCTCGGGGACGTGTACGCGGCCGAGGGGATGCACCCCGAAGCCATCGCCGAACTGAAGCGAGCGAGCGACCTGTCGTCCGGCAACACGTTCGTCAGGGCATCGCTGGGATTCGCGTTGGCCAAGGCCGGCCGCAGGGCCGAAGCGACCGCGATCCTCGGGGACTTCGAGCGGCTTCGAAGGCAGCGCCATGTTGCGCCCTACTGCACCATGAAGATCTATGCGGGGCTCGGTGAACGTGACTCCGCATTCGCGTGGGCCGAGCGAGCTTTCGATGAGCGCAGCAGCCTCATCATCGCGATGGAGGCCGCCTCACCGAACCTCGCCGCGCTTCGCTCCGATCCACGCTACCGGGACCTGATGCGGCGGATGGGCCTGCCCGCGGAGTGATGAGCCGCGTCGTCCCTCGTGCGGACGTTGGCGTAGTCGGGATTCGTGTCGAGGGCGCAGGTGACCAGGCGTTTGTCGTTCCGGCGCGAGCGCACCTCCTGAGCGAGCGCGACCGGTTCGAGCAGCGCGGCTCGGTGAGCAGGCAGCCATCCTCGTCCCCGGGGGTGGCCTCCGCCCCGTCGCCCTTCAGGGCAGGAAGACCCGGCAGGCCTCGAAGACCGCGTCCGCGGAGAGCGCGGCCAGTCCACGTGCGGGCTCGGCGGTGTCCTCGGCGCGCAGGATGCGCGCGCGACCGGGCGGCACGAACGGTCCGCACTCCGCGGGCGACCAGCCCGAGAACAGCGCCACGACCGGCGTGCCCGCAGCCGCCGCGACGTGCATCGGCCCGGTGTTCGGCGTCACCAGCAGCGCGAGCCGCGCCAGCACCGCCTTGTAGCGCTCGAAGTCGGGCGGTCCGGATAGCACCGTGACGGCGTCGCCCGCGCGCTCGAGAAACCCGGCGAGCAGGCCGCGCTCGTGCGGCAGGATGTCCACCACCGGGCGGATCGGGCGCCCCTGTGAACGCCCGTGCTCGACGAGACGCCGCGCCAGCTCGGCTCCTGCGGCGTCCGGCCACACGCGGTTCTTCAGGCCGCGCCGCCCCGCGAACAGGCCGCGCGCGGATTCGCTGAACGTCAGGTGCAGGCCGACCAGTCGGTCGCCGTCCGCGATCCCGTGCGCCGCGAGATAGCCCGAGGCCGCGGCGCGCGCTGCTTCGGTCACCGGGAGCGAGATCCATCCGCGCGGTTGCGGGCGCGCAAGCGTGGGCTCGACCACGTCCATGCAGCGGTCGCAGTAGTGCCGCTCCTGCGTGGCGTCGCCGAGCGTGTGGACCTCGGACGCGGCGCCTTCGACGAGCGCGCGATAGTGCGGGTGCGACTCGAAGAGATAGATCCGCTCGTAGCCCTCGCGCCGCAGCGCCGCGCGCAGGCGGGGGCGCAGGAGGAGCGCGGCGGGAAAGCGCCGGTGGTAGACGTGGAAGCGCGCCAGGCGCGGATCGAAGCCCCGCAGGATGCGCGGCCCGTCGGTGCTCGTCAGCAGGTCCAACTCCGCATCGGGGAGTCCGTCGAGCAACATGCGCAGCGCCGGCGTGATCATCACCAGATCACCGCCGCGGCCCACGCGAACGGCCAGGACGCGCTTCGGCCCGGCCGGAGTCATCTAGGCTGCACCCTCGTCCTCCTTCGTCACCCATCGCTGGCATTCGAACCACGCCGCCGCGCGGATCCGAGCGTAGCACCGCTGGCCGGATGCGTCTTCACGCGCCGCGCGGGGCCCGGGAGGCGGTCCCGGCGGCGATCGGGGCTTCGAACGAAAGTACCCGCCACCAGGCGGGCCCTCGGGTCTCGGCGATGCTGCGGGGTGTCGGCCGGGGTCGCGCGTCAGCGGCTGCGCTCCCTCACGCGATGGAACTCCCGCACGAAGGCCAGCGCGTCGCGCTCGGAGAAGCCCTCGAGGACCTCGTGGTCATTGATGTTCAGGTCCTCGAAGATGCGATCGCCGTCCTCCGTGATCAGGATCAGCCGCCCGTCGCGGTAGCGCACGTCGCGCAGGTCGGCGACCGGGCACTCCAGGCTGTGGTCCAGCAGCGCGCGCACACTGCCGAGGATGGCGCCCTTGATCGCATCGGCGATCACGCCGACGTCGCCATCCTCGTCCTTCTCGCGCGCGATCTCCCGGTCGAGCTTGTGGAACGTCCGATCGCTGAGTTGGACGACGACGAGGTCCTGGGTGAGGATGAGGGTCACGGCCTGGTCCTCGGTGAGGATCGCGAATCGCGCGCGGGCCAGGTCGTGGCGGGCGCCCCACTCGAGCGGCTCCCGGACCTCGCACGAGCCGATATTCACGTGGTGATCGTGGGCGAACACCGCTCCGGCAGGCAGCAGCATCGCGAGCATCAGGGTGGTGACGGCAGTGCGCATGGTGTTGCCTCCAATCGGAACCGGGTCCCGGACACCCCTGACTACGGGAACCCGGGCCGGCCGGTTGCACCCGGCCGGCTCCGGCCCGGCAACCAGGCCGCCGCGGAAGCTCGCGACTTCGTGCCGAACGGCCCCCGGCCGCCGACGGACGCGGCAGTCCCGAGTGGCCCATGGGCTATGCTCGCTACGACTTTCGGGGGGGCCATGATCCGACCCATCGCCATCGCATGCCTGCTGGCCGCCTGGCCCGGCCCCGGCGCAACGGCCACGCTGTGCGCCGCGTCCGCCGTTAACCCCAACGCCCCGCCGACCCCAATCGAGGTCTCGGTGGACCCGCGTATCGAGTTGCTCGCCGTGGTGCAGTGCCTCGCCGGCTACGACCAACTCGGCAACGCCGACCTCGCCTACCGGCGCGAGGTGCTGGAGCGCTTCGAGCCATGGCGGTCGCATCCCGCGGTCACGCTCTTCGCGCGGATGGCGCGCGAGGGCTTCACGCGTGACGCCCCGCCCGCCATGATGCTGCGTCTCGCCGAGCCGCCCGCGCTCGAGTTGCGCGCTCCCTTCTCGGTGTACGTCGAGACCTGCGCCGGCGGGCGCGGGCGGCTCTTCGCGTTCCTCGACTCCCTGCGCGACTTCGCCGCCGAGAGCCGCTTCATGGAGTTCCACGCAGCGCACGCGGTCCTGTTCCGCAGGCTCGTCCAGGAGGCGCAGCGGACACTGCGGAGCACGCGGGTCGTGGCGCCGCTCGAGGACTACTTCGGGGTCCGCGAGCACGGCTACCACCTGATCCTTTCGCCGCTGCTGCACGCCGGCGGCTACGCCGCCGAGGTCGAACGCCCGCCCGGGATCGTGGACTGCTACGCCATCCTCGGCCCCTCGCGGGCGAGCCACGGACGCCCGCGCTTCTGGGGCCCGGACGCGCTCGAAGCCCTGCTGTGGCACGAATTCGCCCACGTCTTCGTCGGCAATCTGCCTGAAGCCTGCCGTCGCGGGATCGCCGCCGACTCGGCGCTCTTCGAGCCGCTGCGCGCCCGGATGCAGGCCCAGGGTTACGCGCGCTGGGAGGTCTGCGCCGACGAACACCTGGTGCGCGCGGTGGGCGTGCGGCTCGTCGCCCGCATGGAAAGCCCCCACGCTGCGGAGAAGGCTCTCGACCAGCAACTGCGCCTCGGCTTCACCTACCTGCCGAGGCTCCTGGTGCCCCTCGAGCGCTTCGAGCGTGAGCGCGCCCTCTTCCCCACGCTCGGCGACTTCTGCACCGATCTGGCGAAGGCGCTCCACAGCCCCGGCGCGCCGCACATCGAGAAGCCGTAGCGCGCAGCCGGTGTCTCCTCGCTTGCGCCCCCGCCCGCCACGGGCGAGACTGCACTCGAACCCAACACACGCACCGGCGACGAGCAGGCACGGAGGAGCGATGACGGTGAACCCGAACGACCCGGCGGCGAAGCAGAAGGTCCCGTTCCCGCTCGAGCGGATGGCCTGGCACCCCAGCCCGCTCATGAACCAGGTCACCCTCGTCACCACGCTCAACGAGGACGGCTCCTCGAACGTGGCGCCCAAGAGCTGCGTCTCGCTGATGATCTTCCGGCCGCTGCTGCTGGCGATGGGGTGCAACCTCGCCCACTGGACCGCGCAGAACCTGCGCCGCGGCCTCGAGTGCGTGGTGAACGTCCCCGGCGCCGGGCTGGCGTCGGAGACCTGGGCCACGTCGGAACTGCCGCATCCGCGCACCCTCGAGTCCGCGGGCCTCACACCGGTCGCCAGCCGGCTGGTGAAGCCGCCGGGCATCGCCGAGTGCCGGGCGCACTTCGAGTGTGCCTACGAGCGCGAGCTCGTCTACGGCGAGGAGATCATCCTGCTGCTGCGCGTGGTCGGCGCCACCATCGACCAGGAGGTGCTCGAGGCGCCCGACCCGTACGCGTTGATGCGGCCCTTCGCCTTCCTGGAGGAGAAGCTCTACGGGGTGGTCGAGAAGGGCGTGAAACTGTAGCCGGGGCGATCCCTGACCCGCGGCTGCGAACGCGGGTTCAGGGATCGCCCCGGCCGATGCGTGTGCTGCAGGGATCGCGAAGGGGGCGCTCACGGGCACCCCCTTCGCGTCAGGCTCCGGACGCTCCGGACGCTCCGGACGTCACCTCCCCCGGTCGCCGCTCAGCAGACCCCCCAGCCCGCCCAGGATCGAGCCCTCCTCGCGGCCGCCCCGGCCGGTCTGCGGCGCGGCGGCGTAGATGCGGCTGGCGAGGCGGCTGAAGGGCAACGACTGGAGCCAGACCTTGCCCGGCCCGCGCAGGACCGCGAAGAACAGGCCCTCGCCGCCGAACAGCGCGGTCTTGATCCCGCCCACCATCTGGATGTCGTACTCCACGCTGGGCTGCATCGCCACGATGCAGCCGGTGTCCACGCGCAGCGTCTCGCCCGCGGCGAGCGTGCGCTCCTCGTGCGCGCCGCCGGCGTGGATGAAGCACCAGCCGTCGCCCTTGAGCCGCTCGAGGATGAAGCCCTCGCCGCCGAAGAGTCCGGCGCCGAAGCGCTTGGTGAAGGCGATGTCGAGCGAGACACCTTTGGCCGCGCACAGGAACGAGTCCTTCTGCGCGATCAACTCGCCGCCGACGTCCGAGAGCTTGATGGCCTGGATGCGGCCCGGGTAGGGCGCGGCGAAGGCGGCCTTGCGCTTGCCCTGCCCCTGGTTGAGGAACACGGTCATGAAGAGCGACTCGCCCACGATGACGCGCTTGCCCGCGCTGAGCAGCGCGCCCATGAAGCCGCCCTGCTGCTGCTGCGAGCCGTCCCCGAAGATGGTCTGCATCTCGATGCCGTCCTCGAGGTACATCATCGAGCCCGCCTCGGAGATCACAGCCTCGCCCGGGTCCAGTTCGATCTTCACGAACTGCATGTCGTCGCCGACGATCTCGTAATCCACTTCGTGCATGGCCGCCATGGTGGGACTCCTGGTATGGGTGGCGCGGGGAATCATCCCCGCGGGTGATCCGGAAAGGTCTACGGACGGGGCCCGGTCACGGTTGCCTCAGTCCAACTCGACCAGGCCGTGAGCGTGCAGCAGCGCCTCGAAGCGATCGAGCCCGTTCAGATCCTCGGGGCCGAGACGATAGTGGAAGCGCCGCAGGTAGGCCTCGACCTCCTCGGGCCGCCAGCCGGGCTCGGTCTGCTGGCGCGCGACTTCGGGCAGCGAAGCGAGCCCCGCCGCGAGCGAGGTCTCGAGGAAGCGCCCGATCGCCGCCTTGACACCCGGTTCGAGCGCCTTGCGCACCGCCCAGACGGCGAACACGAACGAGAGCCCGGTCCACTCCAGCCAGTCGGTGCCGAGATCGAGCGTGTGGGTGAAGCCCTCGGGCCGCTGGTTGCGCATGCGCATGGCGTCGTCACCGATCATGAGCAGCGCGTCGGCCTGCGCGGGCTCGAGGCCGCGGATGTAGCACACGTTGCGCAACCCGCGGCGCACATCGAGCAGCAGGTGCAGCAGCCGCACCGAGGTCGAGGTCGCGGGCGTGACGGAGATGAGCGTGCCCGCGAGCGCCTCGGCCGGGCGGCGCGAGAAGAGCAGCACCGACTGCACCTCGCCGCGCGCCGCCGCGCCCATCGGGGGCTGGATCAGCTCGAAGCGGTCCTTGAGCCGCAGGTAGTCGCCCGCGGCCATGCTGCCGAAATCCACGCGCCCCGCCTCGGCCTCGCGTCCCAGGTCGCGCGGCGCCAGGTTGCGCACCGCGAACGGCGCCCGGTGCCAGAGCGCGTAGAACGGCGCGACGTTCGCGTAGGGGATGCGCGCGGCGACGATCGCGCTGGTGAGTTCCGGGAGGTCTTCCATGGCAGAGCCGGACTCTACATCGAGGAAGCCGGGGCGGTCGAGGATCCGGGCGACGCGCTAGAAGGCCGCGCTCACGCTGAAGCGCACCGTGCGCGGCGGTGCCTGGAGACGCGGGTCGTGCACCGGGACCCAGTGCCCCAGACTGCCGTCCGGCGGCTGCACCCAGTAGGCGCCACCACCCTGCCCGGTCTCCTCGCGGTACGCGCCGTAGTCGTCATAGCGCGTGTTGATGACGGGATTCGGATAGCCGTCCACGGTCGCCACCCGCTCGCCCCGGTGGTCGAACAGGTTCCGCGCCTCGAGTCCGACCTCGATCCCATGCAGACGGGCTGGCGCCCACTGCAGGTGGAGGTTCGTGACCTCGGTCCAGCCCAGGCGCCGGCTGTTGACGAGGGCGAGGTCGGTGAGCGCCTGGCGCCGCAACTTGGGCGTCCAGGGCAGCGGCGAGCCCACTGCCGTGGACCACGACAGCGACCAGCGCTGCCGCCAGCTCGTGGTCGCGATCAACGCCAGCGAGTGACGACGGTCCCACGACAGCGGCGTCGCGCCCGTGGGCGCGATCGGGTCGCCGCGCAGCGGACCGTACGGGTCGCCCTCGGGCCGTGACTCGTTCCCCCAGGCCTGCAGCCAGGTGTAGTGGGCTTCGAGGCGGCGCCGCTCCCCCCGCGCGTGGATCAGGCTCCACTCGAAGCCGAGCGCGTGCCCGTCGTCCAGATCGGTGTAGCACAGGGAGGTCGCACCGGCAGGCACCCGCTCCAGGCGCGCGCCGACCTGCCCGTAGACGTCGCGGGTGAACAAGGAGGCCTGCAGCGCCCAGTCGGGGCTGAACAGGTGCTTCACGGCGGCCTCGTACGAGATCACTGTCGCTGGCTCGAGCGCCGGGTCGCCGAGCGGCTGCCGATCGGCGATCAGCACGCGCTGGTCATAGAGGAAATCGCGGCCGGGGGCCTGCTGGACCCGCATGTAGGAGAGCGAGAAGACGTCGCGCACCGAGACCGGGTAGGCGATCCCGAGGCGCGGTGAGATCGAGAGCACGCCCCGCGCGTCGCCCGGCAGGGTCTGACGTGAGGCCTGCGGCCCGGCGGTGAAGTACTCGGCCCGAAGGCCCGCGTTCAGCACCAGCCCGCCCGAGGTCCAGCGGCCCTGCGCGTAGGCGAACGCGCCCGGCGCCCGGGCGTCATACGTGCGGACCGAGTCCAGCGGCAGCACGACCGAGCCGGCCTCTGAGGCCGACCCGAACGGCAGCCACTCCACCTCGCGCAGCGTCACGTGCTCGTGCGTGAGTCCCACGCCGACCCGGAGCTGGTCGCCGCTCCTCGTGGCGAGCTCGCCCTCCGCCCGCAGGGTGACGACGTCGCTGCCGCTCTCGCGATAGAGCGGGTAGTCGCCCCACATGACGTGAAAGGGGTCGCCGCCCAGGTAGTCTCCGTAGTGGGGCCAGTGGTCGGCCCCGGCCGCTTCGCGAGCGCCGCTGACCGAGGTGACCGACCGCGTGCGCAGCCAGCCGAGGCTGAGTATCCCGCGGCGGGTGGCAGGCCTGGTGGCGACCGTGAGCAGCGCGGCCAGTTGCCGCTCGTCGGTGATCGTCAGGTGGTCCGCCGCGCGGTACCGCTGGTAGCCGGGCTTCTCCACGGGGCTGTAGATCGCCGCCGCCTTGGCGTTGCTGGGCACGTACGTCCAGCCGTCGAGCGACCAGGCCGGATCGAAGGGCCGGTGCACCTGCCGGCCCGCCAGCACCTCGGCCGAGAAACGCCGCGGCTGCTCCACCGGCGCGAGCTTGAGGAATCCCAGCATCCGGTTCTCCGCGCGCCAGCCCAGCGGCGCTCCCAGCACCCGCGTGCGGCTCCGAGTGCGCAGCGCGGGCAGCCAGGTATCGTCGAAGGTCCCGTCCACCACGCCCACGAGACCCAGGCCCAGCACATGCAGCGGCGCTCCGACGCGTGCGCCGACCCGGTCGTAGCGCGTGTCCAGCCCCCCGTCGCCCGTCCAGCGCAACCGCGCCTCGGGCCGCGTTCCCGGGTCCACCGTCCGCAGGTCGAGCGCGCCTGCCAGCCCGCAGCCGTACTGGGCCTCGGGCGCGCCGCTCACCAGCTGCGCGTCGCGCAATGCCAGCAGCGGCACCTCCAACGGGCGGCGGCGCAGCGGCTCGCTCAGGCACAGCCCATCCAGGTACTGGATGGTCTCCCCGCTCCGCCCACCCCGCACGTGCAACTCCCCGCCCTCGGCCACCACGCCGGGCTGCAGGGCCAGCGCCTCGGCCAGCCCGTCCACCGGCAGCGCCAGCAGCGTGGCGCCTGGGATCACGCGCACGGTCTGGCTCGATCGCAGGTCGTGCAGCGGGGCGCGCACCTCGATGACCGGGAAGCGCAGGACCACGCGGATCGGGGGCGGCGCTGTGTCTGCTGGCGCAGGCGGCGCCGATGCATGGGCCCCGGCTGCGCCGGACATGGCGGCGAGCACGAGAAGCAGGGCGAGGACGGAGCTTGTGGTGGGCAGGATTCCTCCAGAACGGTTCACCGTGCGCCCCCGTCCTGGAATACGAATCGGCCAGGCGAAGGGCGCCTGGCCGACATCCATAGAGTGCCACCGGTGGTCCGGCGTTTCAACCGAAATCGCACAGGAACCCGGCCCGAAGAGACGGGCGCGGCACCGGTCGGGCCATCCTGCCCGTCAGCCTTCCCGCAGCACCTCGAGGAAGGCTTCGCCGTAGCGCTCGAGTTTGACCGGTCCCACGCCCGGGATGCCGAGCAGCTCCGCGGGCGTCTGCGGCGCGTGCTTCGCCATCTCACGCAGCACGGCGTCGCTGAAGACGATGTAGGCGGGCACGCCCTCGGCGTCGGCGAGCCGCCTGCGCAGGGCGCGCAACCGCTCGAACGACTCGGGGTTGACGATCTCCGCCGCGGCACGGCTCCGCGACTTCGCGGGTGACGCCGGCTCGAACAGGTCGCCGGCCGGCCGCGCCGCGCGCCGCGCCGGGGCTTGCACCTGCGCCACCACGTCCTCGATCCCGGAGCCGCGGCAGACGTCGCACGATTCACCGCAGGGCTCGATGGCTTCGTCGAAGTAGCGCACCAGCGCCTGGTGGCGGCAGCCGCCGCGGTCCGCGAGGCGGAACATCTCCACCGTCTTGGCACGAGTCTCGGCTCGCAGCCCCGGGTCCTCGATCCCATCGAGGAAGTTCTCGTAGCCCATCACGTCGGCCCACGAGTAGAGCAGCACGCAGTCGCTCGCGAGCCCGTCGCGGCCGGCGCGGCCGATCTCCTGGTACCAGGCCTCGACACTCCGCGGCATGTCCCGGTGGATGACGAAGCGCACGTTGCTCTTGTCGATGCCCATGCCGAAGGCGACGGTGGCGACGATGACGTCGCACTCGTCGCGGGCGAAGGCATCCTGGTTGCGGTGACGCACTTCGTCCACGAGCCCGGCGTGGTAGGCCAGCGCGCGCACGCCGTGCTCGCCGAGCCAGGCGGAGAGCGAGTCCACCGAGCGGCGCGAGAGGCAGTAGATGATGCCGCTCTCGCCCGCGTGGTGGCGCACGATGCCGAGGATGTCGCGTCGCGAGTCGCGCCGGGCAGCCGCGCGCGGCACACCGTCGCTCGCGCTGCGCGGTTGTCCCGCGTCCCCCTTCTTCTGCGCGGTGATGATCAGG
>Ga0315273_10004379_pt1 | contig 17294 bp, 21 predicted proteins | sample YL17G02_0_MG_FD_205753 | JGI IMG/M metagenome (GOLD analysis project Ga0315273, IMG submission 205753) | Sediment microbial communities from Yellowstone Lake, YNP, Wyoming, USA - YL17G02_0 | ecosystem: Environmental > Aquatic > Freshwater > Lake > Sediment | place: USA: Wyoming | collected...
GAGTTCAACGCCTCTAAAGCAGCGCGGAGATCCACGTGATCCTGGCCCGCGATGATATCGTCAATGTGCCTCTCTTTGAGGTAATCATGGTACTCCTGGGGCGTGGACTCTGAGCACAGGGTCACAAAGCGGCGCCAGTGGGGCAGAGATCTCAGATAATGCCAGGTGCGGATGGCCCGCGGCTGTCGGGAATGGCCAGCAAGGCACGACTGTCAGTTGGATCAATCTTAGGCGGGAGAAAGGCACTCTCATCCTCGTGAGGGGCCTCTACCGCCGCCTTCAGAAATGTCTCGGAGCCGGCAAGTGTTGCATCCTCTTTCCTGGTGGCAATCAGCTCATAGTATTGATACAGATCTAAGGGAAAGCCGTCTATTCTTCCATTCAGGCTGACGGCGTTATGCAGAATTACTTTGGGCAGCACGAATCGACCTCTTTTGTTATTTGATCTCGTATCCATAAATGTAACAGTAGCGTTTCTCAAAATAGACCGTAGATCTTATGCGCTTGCTCTATGGTTGTGATATCTAGGATCTTAACCATCTTCTCGTCTTTATATATCTTGTAAAAAGCTGTATAAGATCTTGAGATATGCAGGCGATAAATGTCTTTATGGCCCTTTCGGTGAATTAGTTCTTTGTCGCCCTGGCCGGGGAATGGATCGTATGCAAGTGTTTTGCATTTTTCGATCAATATCCTCTGGCTTTTTGAAGGCAATGCGTTGATGAACTCCAAAGCTTTCTTCCCGATGACCAGATGGTAGGCTACCACGGGAACTCCACAAATTCGCCTTCTTCCTCAATTCGTTCCATATCTCGGAATAAACGAGCCTTTTTCCTATCTTCGATCATCTCTTCCAGGAGCTGGGAATAGGTCTGTCCTGCCGTCTTGAGGTCAGATAGCTCAACCCACACGGCCTCAGTCACAGGAATGCGTTTAATAGCAAGCATGAATAACATTGTAACGATTGTAAGTAGATAGATGTTTCCCCTTAATTTTTTCTGGAGAAAGGATTAGCTCATGGCGCCGGCGGCTTCTTGCCAGGCCACGATCTTCTTGGCACTGATGCCTGTCATCTTCGCCAGGCTGCCGGCTTTTGCCCCTGCCAGATCCGCAGCCGTTTTAATTCCGGCCAGTGCCAGCTTCTCCAGGGTCTTGGGGCCTATTCCCGGCACATCCACCAGGCCGTCGCCCTTTGCCAAGACTTCAGTTTTTGCCTTTTTCTTTGCAGCACCCGCCGCTTTCTTAGCCTTTGGTTTCCCTTCTTCTTTTGTTTTGGCAGGGTCAGTCTTTTCCTGAGCCTTTTTAGCCTGCCACTCCAGGAAGTTGCAGTGCGGGCAACCCAGATCCCAGGGCCTCTTGCCCTTGTTGATAATCCGGGTATGGAACATGCCATGCACATCACAAAGTTTGTCGGTTACAATCAACGTTCCAAACCGGGGTAGAGGCAGAGTAAAACGGCATTCCGGATAGCCGGAGCAGCCGATGAAACGGGTGCCTCGGTGGCCGCGCCGAATAATGAGATCGGATTTGCACTTTTCACAGGTGCCCACGATCTTGTCGGTGCGTAGCCCATCCTTGAGCGACTGGCTGATGCCGTCCTGGTTTGAGGTTAGCTCATCGAATACTGATGTGAGCATGACCCGCGACTTCTCGATGACCTCGTCCTCCTTGATATTTCGCTCTGAGATAAGGGTCATATCATTCTCTAAAGTCTGGGTCATCTCCGGCTTGGTAATGGTGGGCGCATATTTTTGCAGCGTGTCCACCACAGCATAAGCGGTATTGGTAGGCCGCATGGGATTGCCCTGCACGTAAGCTCGCGCATAGAGTTTGCTGATGATATCGTGCCGTGTGGACTTCGTTCCCAGGCCCAGATCGTCCATGATCTTGATGAGCTTGCCCTGACCGAAGCGAGCCGGTGGCTGAGTCTCTTTGGCATCAACGCTGTGGCCCAACACCTGCAGACGCTCGCCTTCCTTGACTTCCGGCAGGATGTGCTCCTCCGCCTGGCTGTAGGGATAATAGTATCTCCAGCCTGCCTCAACGAGACGCGCTCCATTGGCCCGGAAGGGCTCGGGACCAATGTCCACCTTGAGGCTGGTGGCATCCCAGACGCACTCCTCGGCTAAGGTAGCGAAGAAGCGGCGCACAACCAATTCATAAATGCGCCAATGATCGTCCTTCAGCTCGCTCTTCTCCGCAGGAGCGGTGGGGTAGATAGGCGGATGGTCGGTTGTGGACCTTTTGCCGCGCGTCGCTATCATCTTTCCCTTGAGCAGCCTTTCCGCTTCGCCGGAAAAAGCGCTTTTCAGGAAGAGTCGGGTTAGGGCCACCAGGTCAATGGATGGCGGATAAACGGTATTATCCGTTCTGGGATAGGAGATGAAGCCATTGATGTATAGCCATTCGGCTAACCGCATGGCATTGGCAGCGGAAAAGCCTATACCGCTGGCGGCGGAGATGAAGCTCGTGGTGTCAAAGGGAGCCGGCGGCTTGTCAATGCGCGGTTTTGTCTCGATGGACTTGATTGTTGCAATAGGCGCAAGCCTGGCTATTATCGCGTCAACTTCGGCCTTCTCCCAGATGCGCCCATTGGCATGCTGCACGCGAAGCTCTTTCTCCAGATCGGCAAAGATCTCCCAGTAAGCCTTGGGCACGAATGACTGAATCTCTCGCTCTCTATCGACAATGAGGGCCAGGGTGGGAGATTGGACCCGTCCCACGGAGAGAAACTCCTTGCCAAGCCGCCCGGAGGTAAGCGAAATATATCTGGTCAAAGCTGCGCCCCAGACCAAGTCTATGATCTGCCTGGCCTCGCCTGAGGCCGCCAGGTCAAAGTCTATCTTTCCCGAGTCTTTAAAGGCCTTTAAGATCTCCTCTTTGACAATAGCGCTGTACCTGACGCGATCGGCACGCAGGCTGGGATTTACATCCTGGACTATCTTTAATGCCTCAACTCCAATCAGCTCCCCCTCGCGATCGTAATCCGTGGCAATGGTGATGCGATTGGCCCGCTTTCCCAGGGAACGAAGCGCCGCGATGATCTTCTCCTGAATGGGACGGACGACGATCTCAGCTCTGATCAGATCTTTGCAGTCCACCTTTTGCCAGTTGTTGTATTCGGATGAATAGTCTACACCCACGATGTGGCCGGAAAGGCCCATGACCACCTTATCGTCAAAGCTATAGGTATCGACGCCTGCCACTCGCTTGGAGCTTGGCTTGCTACCGGCCAGGATCTGAGCAATCCTCTTGGCAGCATCGTGCTTCTCTGCTATTATGAGATGCATTCCTCAAAGTCAAATATTGCAGTTGATTTAAGTTTTTCTCTTTGCTGCAAAGATGAGCGCAGAACGATTGTGCGGGATATTCAACAAATTATTTGATAAATTTAAATTGTTTACAGCCTGAGCCTCTTGGGAATAATCGCTTTTTATAGGCCATTCTAATCCCCGGAAAAATCCAATTCGTGTCCATTTGTTAATATTAACCGTAAGTAATTTTTATGATAGTAAGCTATGTTTGAATAATTAGGCGAAATAATAGTCCTTCCTAATAAAGATCGCTGCCTATTATCGCGATGGTTGAAATTGAGCCGGCTTTGTCCGTTAAGCAATGAGATTGATAGGGGGTCTAAATGAATGGAATCGGACAATTATAATTATATTTTATAATATAAATTGTATCAAAAAAATGCTTTTATTTTATGGCTAAATGGCTTACAGATTCGTATATATTAGATAGTTATAATTGTATCACGCATAAACTTTAAGTAGCTATTGAGCATTGGAGAACGCGGCAGGAGATTGTAACGAATTGTGATAGTGCCGGATATGATACCTTTTAGCTTAGGCTCTCATATCATCGCTTCGGCATCGTCGTCGTTGCAGTTTTTGCTGTTAAAAGGTAAAGGAGGATAAAGAACGTGTCTGACAAGATAGACCTATATAGCGACCGCGGTGTTCTTTTGAAGAGCGACGTCGACCTGAGCGCCGTCAGCCCTCTCAAGAACGCGGCCATGCAGAGACTCATTTCTCTCACAAAGCGAACCGTAGCCGTCAACCTGGCCGGCATCGAAGGCGCTCTTAAGACCGGAAAGGTCGCGGGAGGCCGCAGGCAAATCAAGGGACGCGAGCTTAACTATGATGTTGTTGCCAACGCTGGCGTTCTTGCTGATAAGATCAAGTCACTGCTACAGGTTACCGCTGGCGACGACACCAATGTTAAGGTGCTCGGCGGCGGCAAGCAGTTGATGGTTCAGATCCCCACAATGAGGATAAACGCTGCCTCTGAGTTCGTGGTCGGATTGACCGCAGCAGCTGCAGCAGCAACTGAGGCACTCATCGAGCAGTTCAAGGCTGGTATGGTTGAGGCCCCCATGGTTCACGCCGCTGTCTGGGGCGAGTACCCGCAGACTGTAGGCATGTCCGGCGGAAACGTAGCATCTGTTCTCAATATCCCCCAGAACGATGAGGGTCTGGGCTTTGCTCTCAGAAACGTCATGGCCAACCACCTCGCCGTCATCACCAAGAGGAACGCCATGAACTCCGCAGCTCTCGCTTCCATATACGAGCAGATCGGCGAGTACGAGATGGGCAACGCTATGGGCATATTCGAGCGCCACCAGCTCCTGGGCATGGCATACCAGGGTCTGAACGCCAACAATATGGTCTACAATTGCGTTAAGGCTAACGGCAAGACCGGAACCATCGGCACAGTAGTTCAGAGCACAGTCGCTGCAGCCCTTGAGGACAAGGTCATCAAGGCCGGCAAGAAGCTGCCCTCCGGCTATGTACTGTACGAGGCCAATGATGTATCCAAGTGGAACGCTTACTGCGCTGCTGGCGTGCTGGCTGCCACTATGGTCAACTGCGGCTCTCTGCGGGGTGCCCAAGCTGTGTCCTCGACACTGCTGTACTTCAACGATGTTATTGAGAAGGAAACCGCTCTGCCCGGATGCGACTTCGGCAGGGTAATGGGAACTGCTGTCGGATTCTCATTCTTCAGCCACTCCATCTACGGCGGCGGCGGCCCCGGTGTATTCAACGGCAACCACGTGGTAACCAGGCACTCCAGAGGATTTGCCATACCCTGCGTGGCTGCAGCAGTAGCACTGGATGCCGGTACCCAGATGTTCACACCTGAGATGACATCTGGACTGGTCGGTGCCATATACAGCGAGATCAAAGAATTCCGTGAGCCGATTGTATCGGTTGCGGAGGCTGTGTAAGATTTGGCGGAAGAAATGGTCACAGAATCAGACACGGAATCGATACAGGTAGAAATACTTCCCAGCAGATTCCTTATGCCGGCATCGGCTCAAAAGCTGCTAAACGAGATCTATGGGAATGGGGGAATCGTCAGGATAACTATCCATGGCCCCAACCTTCCTAGAAGCGTGCCCTACGGCCCTGGTAAGGGTGCTCCAATCGATGAGAATAGAGATCTTCTTATCGAGGTGGGCGGGCAGGCATTTGAGCTATGCGTCAAAGTTGGGAGGATCAGGCTCGAGCTGAAGAGCGAAAAATACTTCGACGGGCTGAAGGCGGCGTGTGAGCGAGCGCTGCCCATATCCTTCCAGATAAGGCGAGGCAAGTTCTTCCGCAGCCGGCAAACCATAACGGACTATGCCAAATTTGGCAAGGTGGAGGACAAACGCATCCTGGGACTGATCGATCCAAAGGCCAAGAAAGAACGGATGGCCATATTGTCTGAAGAACCAGTGACTATTGACGATGAGGAGAGATAAAATATGGCATACACACCACAATTCTATCCCGGAAGCACCTCTGTTGGCATCAACAGAAGAAAGCACATGTCCGGCAAACTCGAGAAGCTCAGAGATATTCCTGAGGCTGACGTCACGGCGATCATGGGCCACAGGGCTCCAGGTGCCGATTACGCAAGCACTCATCCACCCCTTAAAGAGATGGGCGAGCCCGACTGCCCAGTAAGGCAGCTCGTTGCACCCACCGCAGGTGCAGCCGCTGGTGACCGTGTAAGGTACTCCCAGTGGACCGACTCCATGTACTTTGCCCCATCCACCCCATACTGGAGATCCTATTGGGGAGCCATCAACTGTAAGGGATGCGATCCAGGAACTCTGTCCGGCAGACAGATCATCGAGGCTAGAGAGAGGGATATCGAGGCCTACACCAAGGCCCAGTACGATAGCGAGATGACCGATGTCGCCCTCTGTTCCATGAGGGGCTGCACTGTGCACGGCCACTCCCTGAGGCTGGAAGAGAACGGCATGCAGTTCGATATGCTGTCCAGAACAGAGATGGGCAAGGACGGAAACGTCTATGCAGTTAAAGACCAGGTCGGAATTCCCTTGGATAAGAAGGTCAACCTGGGCAAGCCCATGACCGAGGCCGAGGCCAAGAAGAGAACCACTATCTTCAGGGTGGACGGCGTTCCCATGTGCGGAATTGTCGGCGCCAGGAAGTACGACGAGGCAGTCGAAGCTCTGCACCATATGTGGGAGCTGCGCAGCAAGTGGGGATTCAGGCCGGAGTAAATGGGGTGATACAAATGGCAGTTAAACACACCAAGAAGCTATTCATAAAGGCACTGGAAAAGAAGTTCGCGAACGAGTCCAAGATTATCGGGGCCAAGGACGCGAAACTTGAAGGCCAGACGACAGCGTATTTGAGACTAGGCCCTGATCAGAACGTTCGTAAGAGAGAGTTCATGGAGGCCGCAGCCAAGTTATCTGGCAAGCGCGGTATGACCGGCTACAACCCCTACGTCCACGCCGGCGGCATTCCCCTGGGACAGAGGCAGCTCGTACCATACAAGCTCTCCGGAACCGAGTATGTGGTAGAGGGCGACGATCTGCACTTCGTCAACAATCCAGCCATGCAGCAGATGTGGGATGATGTCAGGAGGACCATTGTAGTAGGTCTGGACATGGCCCACGAGGTGCTGCAGAAGAGGCTCGGCAAGGAAGTCACTCCCGAGACCATCAACAACTATCTCGAGATTCTCAACCACGCCATGCCCGGCGCAGCCGTGGTTCAGGAGCACATGTGCGAGACTCACCCTGGCCTTGTCGATGACTGCAACGTTCGCGTATTCACCGGCGACGATGCCCTGGCTGATGAGATTGACGACCAGTACCTGATCGACATCAACAAGATGTTCCCAGCTGAGCAGGCCGAGTCCCTCAAGGCCGCTATCGGCAAGACAAGCTGGCAGGCCATCCATGTTCCGACAATCGTTGTTCGGTCCTGCGACGGCGGCACCACATCCAGATGGAGCGCCATGCAGCTATGTATGACCTTCATCGACGCCTACAACATGTGCGCCGGTGAGGCCGCTGTGGCTGATCTGGCCTACGCCGCCAAGCACGCTGCCGTTCTGCAGATGTCCGAGATGCTGCCGGCGCGCCGCGCACGCGGACCCAACAACCCCGGCGGACTGTCCTTCGGATTCCTGGCCGATATGATCCAGACCTCCAGGACAAACGCTGCTGATCCAGTGAAGGTCTCCCTGAACGTAGTCGCCGCAGGCGCTGCGCTCTACGACCAGATTTGGCTCGGAAGCTACATGTCCGGCGGTGTCGGATTCACCCAGTACGCCACTGCAGCCTACACCAACGATGTCCTGGACGACTTCTGCTACTACGGCGTCGACTTTGCCGCAGACAAGTTCGGAGGATTCGCCAAGGCACCCAAGACCCTGGCCCTATCCAAGGAACTGGCCACTGAGGTCAACGCCTACGGCATAGAGCAGTACGAGGCATTCCCGACTCTGCTCGAGGATCACTTCGGTGGATCCCAGAGGGCATCCGTTCTGGCAGCCGCATCCGGTATTACCTGTGCCATCGCCTCCGGCCACAGCCAGATAGGCCTTGCCGGCTGGTACCTGTCTATGCTCCTGCATAAGGAAAGCTGGGGACGCCTGGGCTTCTTCGGCTACGACCTGCAGGATCAATGCGGTCCAACCAACGTGTTCTCCTACCAGTCCGACGAGGGCAACCCACTCGAGCTGAGGGGAGCTAACTACCCCAACTACGCAATGAACGTAGGTCACCAGGGCGAGTACGCAGGCATCTCCAGCGCCGCACACGCCGGCCGCATGGACGCCTTCGCATGCAACCCCTTGATCAAGGTAACCTTCGCCAACCCCGGCATGGTATTCGACTGGGCAGATGTCCGCGCTTGCTTCGGCAAGGGTGGCGCCCGCGAGTTCCGCGCTGCAGGCGAAAGATCCCTGGTCATGCCCGCAGTGTAGGCCAAAAGCCTACAACTCTTTTTTTCTTTTTTATTTGATTTTATCCTAGCCAATTCATAGAATCTCATGAACGCCGGTTGGGAAATAGTGCTAAATGTTATTAAGGCATGATCAATACTCAGGTGAGACTAATGAAATATAGCAAAATTTTGCCGCGTATGGCAGCGTTCGCAGCGTGCCTGATGATCGGCATAGCATTTGGACAGGACTATCTGGAGGGCGGATACGTAGGTAGATCCGATGGCAGCGATATAGCTCAATACTTCACAGACCCGATCTTTTCCACGGGTCCCAAAGGAGCACAACGACAGAGCTGGGAACAGATGTACTACCCCTACGTTGGAGCGGAGTATTTCCGAGACTACTCAAAGCCTTATCAATTCAGGCCTGGCATTTATCCAGGACCTTTTGGCGTATATCCTTTCAACCCGGTGCCTTATTATTCAGACTTCAGATTGAGCTCCTTGGCTGGGATGAAGTGGGAGCCGTTCCAAAAGAACTGGACAGAAACTCAGAACTATGTCAGAGCAAGCTCATCCATGAGAGTATACCAGAATGGGGTTTGGGTAACGCCATAAAAATGTGATATCAATGCCTAGCCCACGACGTCGGCCCTATGAGATGCCGCATCGCTGCCAGATAGCTTAACCAGGATGGCACCCACAATCTTGTCGAATGCCTTTGCCGCCAATGTCTCGTTCTTGGCGAATGTTTGGCCCATGTCGCCCATTCTCCCTATCTCCGCGTCCAGAGGTATGGCACCCAGGAACGGCACATCCAATTCCTTGGCGGCCCTCTCCCCGCCCCCTGTTTTGAAAACCTCTATCCGTCCACCGCAGTGGGGGCAGATAAGTCCGCTCATGTTCTCGATTATGCCCAGCATGGGCACATTCATCATGAGGAACATGTTCACCGCCTTGCGGGAATCAAGCAATGCCACCTCTTGAGGAGTGGTGACAATGACGGCTCCATCCAGGCCGGAGATAAGCTGAGCGACACTGATTGGCTCGTCGCTGGTTCCAGGGGGCAGGTCCACCAGCAGGAAGTCGAGGTCGCCCCAGTTGACATCAGTTACGAACTGCTTTAAGGCGGACATCTTCATGGGGCCGCGCCAGACCACGGGAGAGTCCCGGCTCTTCAAGAGCAGGGCCATGGAGACGGCCTTGATGCCGACGGCATCTGCTGGCTCGAGTCCATCCGGGCCGGACATCATTTTCCGGTCCTCTATTCCCAGGAGCTTGGGGATATTGGGGCCGGTGATGTCTGCGTCCAGGACGCCCACTTTATAGCCTCTGCTTTGCAGGGCGGCAGCTAAATTTACGGTAACGGTGCTCTTGCCCACGCCGCCCTTTCCGCTTCCCACCACGATCTTGTGCTTGATTCTGGTCATGCGGTCTACAGTCTCTTTTTGCCGGGCTCTTGGGTCATCGCAGCTTCCTTTGTCGTCGCAGGAGCTGCAAAGGCCTTCGCAGCTCTCTTTGCCATCATCATTTGATAGGGGCGCACTCATGTCAACACCAAATTTTCTTCTCAGCAGAAATAGGAGCTTATGAGATCATATATTTAATCATTGCTAATCTTGTCCGATCCCTTTGAAGCAGCAAGCTTAGAGCTAAGGTGCTCCAGTCGCGATCTGAGATGTGCCAGCTCCCTTTCCATGAGCTCTATATCATGCTGGCGGGGCTGTTCTTCCATTACTTCCGAGCCATCTCCTCCCCGCAGGGAAAAGCTGCCTCCTTCGATCTTAAGTCCCATCCCGTAAACCAGGGCGGCGGCGATCTTTTTTCTGGCATTCATCAGATCGTTCCAGAGGGCTTTCCTGGAGATGCCCATATAAAATGCCGCAGCCTCCTGGTCAAGCTCCAGCAGGTCCACCAGCCGCACGGTCTCCAGCTCTTCCAGAGTTACGGATATGGCCTCTATCCTGGGGCAGCCCTCCGGCAAAAAGCACCGCACGGCAGGGACCTCTGATATCCAGCGTTTTCCCCTTCTTCTTCCTCGACAGGGACACATAATAATCTCATAGTGCAAAGGTCGTATTTCTAAGTTGCCCTATGGAAATATTTAAGTATATATTCTCATAAGTTACTAATGAGGTGAAATAATGCCTTGGGGAGACTGTACAGGGCCCTGGTGGATGAATGCCGGGGCGAATAGAGCATCCGGGTATGGGTGCTGTGGCAGAGGAATGCGAATGGGCAGAGGCTTTGCAAGCCGGCAGGCGTTTATGGGAGGATATGTGCCCTTTCGCCAGCCCACTCCTGCCGAGGAGACGGGCTATCTGGAAGAGGTAGCCAGGAATTTGGAAGAAGAGCTTCTCTTGGTTAAAGAGAGAATTGAAAAGCTCAGATCAGGAGGATGATCTGGTGCAGTAGGTCATCTCGTATTCATATGGGTTTAAGGCGAGGCCTAGATAAAAATTATCTTTTTATACGGGAAAACGCAGTATTATTTGGAGGAATTAAAATTAGCGTTGTCAAACTCGGAATCATGATATTAGCATGTGGCCTTTTCTGCCTCATGAGCACAGCGGCGGCTATTCCACATCATGAACGGCTCTCTCCATATGGAGTTGCCAATGTGCACTATTCGGGCTGGTGGCACCCGATTACATACTATCATAATTACCCGGCTGTGAGCTACAATTACTGGTACACGCCCATGTACTACAATAACTTCGATCCTTGGTGGGTTGCCAATGTCTACGGCCCGGTGCGAACCACATATTACTGGAGAAGTTGGGGATGGTGATTTTTCTTTCAGGATGAGTGAATTTTGAAAATCATTTTTCGTTGGATTTTAAGACTGTGCGCTGAATCTATTTAGCTTTGCCTTTGAGGCCTTCTCAGATAGAAATTGTTGCCCATATATTCGGTCATGACGAGCTGGCCCCCATCAATCAGCCTTTGCACAAGCTCCCAGCTCTCCTGGGCCTGCTGCAAAAATTTTTTGACTGCCGCCTCTCTCATGGGATGAACGGCGGCAATGGAGAGAATGTCACTCTCTACATTGCCTGTAAGATCGAAGCTATCTCCTTCATATCCTACGAGAAGCTCCACATGCTTCACCATGGCGCAAAATATCTGATAAGCTTGACAAATGCTCTCCTCCGAGGGCATTGTGGCCCATATTTCCGCGGACGGCCGGGTGGGCACTGAGATATAGGCAACGGCGAGATCAACCTTTTCCAGGAACTGTGCTATGGCCTGCAAAGAGATCTCATCGTCGTTTATGCCGGCCAGCAGCATGCTCTCTGTGTCAAGCACGCCTTTGAAATCTTTCGAGAAATCCAGGATGCCCTGCAAAATTGCCTCATGCCGCAGCGCTCGATGTGGCCTATCCATGCGCCGCCAAATTCGTTCATCCAGGGCATCCACCTTGAGGCTGATCCAATCTGCCTTTGCCAGCTCCTCTCGCACGCTCTCATCCCAGATCAAGGAGGCGTTGCTGATCACTGCTATCCTGATGCCCAGGGATCTGAGCATATCTATCTCCCTGCCCAGATTTATGTCTAAGGCGGGCTCTCCGTCGGGCACGAAGGTTAGGTAATCGATGGCTTGGCCCATGCTTTCCGATCTGTTCACCTTCTCCAACACCTCCTGGTAGATTTCCTGGGGCGAGTAGAAGGAACGGCGTTTGACCTCCATTTGCTCCGTCCTGCCTACCTGGCAGTAGGCGCAGGAATAGCTGCATATCTTGGCCGGTATGTTGTTTATGCCAAGGCTTCTCCCCAGCCGCCGGGAGGGCACGGGTCCAAAAGCAATCATTTTTTCACTTTCCTGTATTTTCAGAGCTGTATTGTGTCTCCGGCAGCCAACGGACGGCATCTCTCGCCCAAAGCCTCCTGCAGCCGACAGACCGCCTTTTGTCCAGTGCAGTGTCCTGGCCTAACGATGGCGGGATCAAGCCTACGCAGCGCCTCTGCCGTAGCTTCTATGCGCTTATAATCAGCTTCCATGAGGTGAAAGCCACCAATCACGGCATAAAGCTTCTCGACTCCCGTGATCTTCTGAGCGTGCCTGATGGTATTGATGATTCCGGAGTGGGCACAGCCGGTGATGACGGCTAAGCCTTTGCCTTCGATGTTGATCGCCAGGGCCTGGTCGTCCGGGATCTTGTCCGGGCAGTGTTGGTCTTCCTTAACCGTCCAAAAGCCCTCCACCTTTTCGAAGCTCTCCAGGCGCGGCACTTCACCTGTGCTCATGACCCCCGGCGCTACTGCTGCCGGACCTCGGCAATCGAGCATGATCGCCCCGGCGGCCTCGACCTGTGTTCGGGTGAAGGGCGCTCCTATGAACTGGAGTGTAGGCCGCTCTTTCAGCTTGGGCGCGAAGATATCGGGATGGGCTAGGACGCAAACTCTGCCGTTAACCCGCTGCAGTACACCCATCATGCCACCGGTGTGATCATAATGGCCGTGGCTGAGGCAGATGAGATCGAGATGGCAGAGGTCGAGATACAGGGCATCAGCATTATGCAGCATCACCTCCGAGGAGGCGCCCGTGTCCATGAGCAGCTTCATCCTCTCTGAGCCTGAGTTCAGCTCCAAAAAGATGGACAGGCCATGCTGGGCCCAGACTGAAGAGTTGCTGAGGGAAGCTGAGTTTTCAACCACAATGGTCAGTCGGAGGTCTTGCAACATGATAAAAATAAGGATTTCTGACAGCTTAAACCTGACGTGCGAACTTGAGTTGGCAGTCCGCTCCTATTCAGGTGCTTTGGCCCCTGGAAAATCCTGGCCTTTCTTTTGTTTGCTGAATAATAGGACGCGCAAATCTCTTGCGTCCATCATGCCAAAGTTTAAATAATTTTTCTCAATATTACTATTTATCTGGTGATGGATGATGAAGATAATGCTTTTGGGCAGCCTCTGTCTGCTGATGGCGGTCTTAAGCACGGCTTATGCTTCTGATCAGGATTTGCTCACTGTAAAGGATAACTATACCAGTGAGTTGAACGAAAGCGCTCTGGGCTTGGCCCTGGCGGGACAGCCTTCTGGGGGCCTGACAGCCCTGGAGAAAGAGGGCCTGCTTTATATGGCTGAGGAAGAAAAGCTGGCGGGAGACGTCTATTTGGCCCTTAACGAAAAGTGGAACCTGCGTGTCTTTGACAACATCGGCAAGGCGGAGAGGACCCACGAGGCAGCCGTCAAGACGCTTCTGGAAAGGTACTCGTTGCCCGATCCCACGAAAGAGTCAGGGAAGTTTATCAATGAAACCCTGCAGGGGCTCTATGATGATCTGGTGAGCCGGGGAAGTGCTTCTGTAAAGGATGCCCTACAGGTGGGGGCGGCCATAGAGGAGATAGACATCCTTGACCTGGAAGAGCGCATGGCCCAAACAAACCGAGAGGACATACTGCTGGTTTATGCCAATTTAAAACGAGGCTCAGAAAACCATCTGCAGGCCTTTGTCAATAACCTGCAAAGGCAAGGATTTGAATACAGCCCCGCGTACATCTCTCGAGAAAAATACGATGGCATAATCAGAGGCTAAATCAAATTTTTTTAACCATCCAGAGCCTTGCAACACCAATAGTCTGCTGGAGGCAAAGGGGGAAATGCTGCGGACAATTATTGAATCCGTCTGAAGCCCTGTCAAGATATAACGGGGTGTGGTTGTCTTTGCATGTGGTTTTTGTTTGGTTTTATTTTAGACCATCCGAATTGTTTAAATACAACATCGCATATAAGCGTAATTGCAAATTCATAAAATTAGTGAGGCTTTTTGATGAAGATATGTGTCACAGCAGGGGCATCAGGTCTTGATGCTCCCATGGATCCCAGGTTTGGGCGGTGCCCATTTTTCGTTGTAGTTGACCTGGACAGCATGAGCGAGAAAACCATTACCAACTCCAATGTCATGGCAACCAGCGGGGCTGGCATACAGGCCGCCCAGGAAGTTGCCAGGCAAGGCGCTACAGCTCTGATCACAGGGAACATCGGCCCCAACGCCATGCAGACCCTCTCAGCTGCCAGTATCGATGTCTACTTGCACCAGGGAGCGGGAAGCGTTAGAGATGTCGTGGAAAAATTCAAACGGGGTGAACTCACGAAAATTGCCGTTCCTTCTGTACCGGGCCATGCAGGCATGAATCAGGATATGGGTCAAGGTATGGGTCAGGGCAGAGGTAGAGGCGGTGGTAGAGGCGCTGGTGCAGGAAGAGGCGGCGGCCAGGGAGCAAGAAGCGGATCCGGTGTTGGTGGAGGCAGAGGTCAGGGTACGGGAAGAGGAGGTCAGGTACAATGAAGATATGCATTCCTACCATGGGGGAGGGTGGGATGGAGGAGGCCATCTGCCAGCATTTCGGCCGGGCTCCTACCTTTACCATGATAGATCTGGATAGCGGAAAGATAACGGTCCTGCCGAACGTTAGCGAGCACATGGGCGGGACGGGCCTGCCCACGGAGACCATCTTCGCGGCAGGTGTGCAGGTGATGATTGTGGGCGGCCTGGGACCAAAAGCGGTCACAATGTTCAACGAGGGGGGCGTAGATGTATTCGTAGGTGCAACCGGCACCGTGAAGGATGCCATCGATGACTGGCGAGCGAATATACTGAGCCGCGCCGCCCTGGACAATGCCTGCAAAGAGCACAAGCATTAGGCCTTAATCCGGGGTAATTAATTGAAGATTTCCATAGCAAGCGGTAAGGGCGGCACGGGCAAGACCCTGGTGGCTACGAACATAGCCGTTTCGCTGGCCTCGACTGGAATCGGGCACGTAACCGTGGCCGACTGCGACGTCGAAGAGCCCAATGCCTATCTTTTCTTTCCCGAGAGAATCCTTCTAGAGAGGGAAAAATGCCAGGTTTCCGTGCCCGTCATTGATGAGGCAAAGTGCACGCACTGCGGCAAATGCTCCGAAGTTTGCGCCTATCATGCATTGGCCGTTCTCCCCGAGACAGTTCTCTTATTCCCTGAACTGTGCCACGGTTGCGGAGCATGCACGATCATCTGCCCTGAGAAGGCAGTCAGTGAAACCACCCGCTCCGTTGGAGAGATATTTCGGGCCCGATCCGGGGACGTTGAGATCATCTGGGGGGAGCTGGCATTGGGTGAGGCACGGACCACTCCACTCATCAAGGCTGTAAAGGAAAGGGCAGCATGCGAGAATGTGATAGTGGACTGCCCGCCCGGCACCTCCTGCTCCCTGGTGGAGTCTGTACGCGGCACAAACTTTTGCCTTCTGGTCACCGAACCCACGCCCTTCGGCCTTTACGATCTGGACATCGCCCTGAAGGTGCTGGAGAAGATGAATATACCGCGCGCTGTCCTGGTCAACAAGAGCGGCATGGGAGACAGAAACGTCTACAAGTACCTGGAGAAAAGAAACATACCCCTGCTCATGGAAATTCCCCTGGATCGGAAGATAGCAGAGCTCTACTCCCGAGGGGAGATCTTTGCCGAGAAGATGCCGCAGTGGAAGGCAAAATTTGCCGGCATGGTCCGGAGAATTGAGGAGATGGTATCATGAAGCAGATGGCTGTGGTGAGCGGCAAGGGCGGCACAGGCAAGACCTCAATAATAGCCTCTTTGGCGGCTTTGGCCAGCGGCCGGGCCGTCTATGCCGACTGCGATGTGGACGCTCCCGATCTGCACCTCATCCTCCAGCCTCATATCAGGGAGCGTTGCGAGTTCTTTGGCATTAAAAGGGCGCTTATCGATAGCGAGAAGTGCACCCAGTGCGGCTCCTGCCAGGATGCCTGCCGCTTTGGGGCTATAGCCGACTTTCAGGTCAATCCAGCGCTATGCGAGGGATGCGGCGTATGCAAACTGGTCTGTCCGGCCGAGGCTGTGGAGATGAGAGAGGGGTTGGCAGGTTATACCTATATATCCGACACCAGATTTGGCCCCCTGGTTCATGCCGAGCTGTTCCCGGGCGAGGAGGCTTCAGGAAAATTGGTGGCCATGGTGAGGGAGATGGCTCGCATTCTGGCCGCTTCCCGCAAGCTTGATCTGGTTCTGATCGACGGCTCTCCCGGCATCGGCTGCCCGGTGATAGCCTCGCTTACCGGAGTCGACCTGGCCCTGGTGGTGACCGAGCCCACCATCACCGGCGAGCACGACCTGGAGAGGATTCTGGACGTGGCCAAACACTTCGGCATCAGTACGGCAGTGTGCATTAACAAATACGACCTTAATCTTGAGGCATCCCGGCACATCGAGGCCCTCTGTCTGGAGCGAGCCGTCACGGTCGCGGGAAGGCTGCCCTATCACCCATCCGTGGTAGAGGCCATGGTATTGGGCCGATCTGTGGTGGAGAACGGCGGGCCGGTAGCACAGGCCATATCAGAGATGTGGGGTGTTTTGGAAAAACAGCTTTGAATTGCCTGTGGCAATCATGTAGGTTCTCTGTGTAGCTCATATGAAGGGCCGGTTTTTATGCCCGTTGAGGAAATAAGAGATTGGGGGTTTGACTGAATGTTTGCAAAGATGCTGGTGGCCTGGGCGGCCTTGGTCATGGTCCTTACGGTGCAGTCCCAGGCTCAATACGATCCATTGGGAAGTGACATCTTCACTTTGCCGGACGATATGAGAAGAACGAGCAGCCTGGATACAATAAAATATTTTGATTCAAGAGCCGATCCTCTGGGCTTAGATCCCTTGATGCGCCCGCTCGACCCGGAGCACACGGCGGAGTTTCTGGATAGAATCAGCGGCCCAAAGTACATTGCGCCCTTTGTCCCGCTTCAGGAAGACCTGCGGGGCAATTGGAAGCTGGATCTCCTGGGCGAGAGGCTTGGAAAAGTAGATCTGCTGCTTATCCAGAACCGGGATGCTGTCTTTGGGCGCGGCACACTCTCTTTGGCCGGCTCCACTTTTACGGTCTCCGCCAGCGGGCGGGCAGTCAAAGATGTGGTCAGCCTGGATCTGCTCAATATGGATGATCTGACTCTTTACCGGTGTACTCTAACCCTCAACCAGGGCATACTCTCCGGCAGCTTCAATGCCTTCGATGCTCAGGGCCGGATCTGGTCAGGGACAGCTGGGAGCGTCAGATCAGCATAGTAATGCGCAAAAGTTTTTTTAAGAATAGGGATAGGGAGCCCAGGTGG
>Ga0315273_10004380_pt1 | contig 17292 bp, 20 predicted proteins | sample YL17G02_0_MG_FD_205753 | JGI IMG/M metagenome (GOLD analysis project Ga0315273, IMG submission 205753) | Sediment microbial communities from Yellowstone Lake, YNP, Wyoming, USA - YL17G02_0 | ecosystem: Environmental > Aquatic > Freshwater > Lake > Sediment | place: USA: Wyoming | collected...
AGTTGAAAGGAAAGATATCGGGAGAACATATAGATTTATAACCAGGAAATTAGAACTTAAAATCACCCCAAGCGATCCAAAAAATTACATTGCAAGATTTGCATCAATACTTCATCTTTCTCCAAAAACACAAAATGATGCTTTGAGAATTTTAAAAAAAGCAGAAAGTTCAGAGTTGACAAGTGGGAGAGGGCCAGCAGGAATCGCCGCAGCAGCATTATATGTGGCTGCTCTTCTCAACGATGAGAGAAAAACACAAAGAGAAGTTGCAGATGTTGCAGGAATTACAGAAGTTACAATCAGAAACAGATATAAAGAACTTCTAGATAAACTGGGAATAGAAGAAAAGCTCAAGATCAAAGAGATTGAACAGAAAGCACAGAAAGAAAAAGATAAAAGGAACAAAGAAAAGAAATCTATTTAATTTGTTTGGCACTTTACTCAATCTTAACTAAAAATCCAACTTCTCTGAAAGCTTCAATAACTGATTCAAAATTTTCTTCTCTTATAAGAGCATAATCTTTAGAAAAAGTTGAAACAATTAAGATATTCATCCCTTTATCTGCAATTGTTTTAGATATCTTAGCTAAAAAACCAGGGGCAAGAAAAGGTACTGAGACTCTAAATTCAAATAATTTAAACCACTTAACTTCTTTTTCATACTTCGTATTAATAATGTTCTTTTCTTCTGTTATGATCGTTATTTCATCTTTATCTTGACTAACCAAGAAATGATCTTTTAATTCTTTTTCTTTGCCTTTAAGATAAGCATATCTTCCTTTATGCACAATAACCGGGCTTGATTTAATTACCTCGTCTAATGAATATTCCATTTTACACCACAATTTTCATAAAATCCTTTGCTAATTCAGAATTCTTAAATGTCTTTCTTGCCTCATCTAAAACCAATTTCTCTTTTCCAGAATATCTTTGGCTGACATGAAGAAGGATCAATTTTTTTGCTCCTGCTTTTTTAGCAGCAGTTGCAATTTCTTTTGCAGTAAGATGTTTTCTTTCTTCTGCGAGATCTTTTCTTTCATCAAGGAAACATGCTTCTCCTACAATAATATCTGCATTTTTTGAAGCTTCAACACAGTTTTTATTGAAAGCAGTATCAAGGATAAAAGTTATCTTCTTCCCAGGGATGGGAGAAGTAAACTTCTTTGCGCTGATTATTTTATTCTTAAACTTTATATCCTCCCCTTCTTGAAGTCCTTTAAGCCAAGGCCCCTGTTCAACTCCTTCTTTCTTTAATTTCTCCATATTAACCCTGAATTTTGGTTTTTGAACAAAGGAATATGCAAGGCAAGGAGCTACGTGATCCATTCTATAAGCTTCCAAAAAGAAATCTTTATTTTCAAAAAAATTTCCTTCATCAATTTCATGAACATTTACCTTTATTTTTTCTCTGAAGATAAACATAGAAAGGATTGCTTCAAGATATTTTTTTGTTCCCTTCGGCCCATAGATATCTAGAGTTTTACTGTAATTTCCAAGAGCAAGTGTTTGTAATAAGCCAGGCAATCCTAAGATGTGATCCCCATGCCAGTGAGTTATGAGAATCTTAGTTAATTTTTGAGCATTTAAGTCAGCAATTTTAAACTGTCTTTGTGTGCCTTCCCCGCAATCAATTAAGATATTTTCAGAACCATAGCTAAGCAGCATTGATACTTGATTCCGGTCTTTAGTTGGAATTGCATGACTTGTCCCTAAAAATGTTAATTCTACCATCCTTATGACAGCACAAAAGCCCTTTTATTATTTTCTATTCTCTCAGAAGTTACTATTTCCTTATACAACTTTTGCTAACTTTTAAATATCATGTTGGTATTATATAAATGAGGTATAAACGGAATAAAATCAGCTTAACGAGAAAAACAACGTCACTTTCATAAAATAAGTTGATATCCCATTAATAATAAACAAGAAAAATGACTCAAAGAACAAGAACAAAGAAGAAAGCAGAAGTTTCAGACAAAAAATTATTTAGTCTTGAGATTGGATCAAAAATAAAAGAAGTAAAACTAGAAAAAAAACTTGAAACAAGAGACAAGGCAAATCAGGTTATCAAAGCAAAACTTATTGGAGATAAAGTTGTCAGTTCAGACAAAAATGCTCGAGACCTCCAAGGCAAAAGCAGATTTGGAGAAATTATAGAAGGAAAGATTTCTTATCCTTTAACTGAAGCATTATACTTGCTTGAAAAAGGAAGATTAACAATAACTAACAAAGGAAAAAAATTGAGTTTTGACAAATTTTTAGAAATTGTTAGAGACCTGGAACCAAATTTCTATACAAAATTCTGCGTTTTTAGAGATATGAGAAACAGAGGTTATATTGTCAAGACTGCATTAAAATTTGGGGCAGATTTTAGAGTTTATGATCGAGGTATCAAACCAGGAGAAGATCATGCAAAATGGGTTTTGTTTCCAGTCCATGAATCTTCTATCCTGACATGGCATGATTTTGCGGCAAAAAACAGAGTTGCTCACTCAACAAAGAAGAAGCTTCTTATCGGGATTGTTGACGAAGAAGGAGACGTTACATATTATCAGATTGAATGGACACGACCTTAAATAAGATATAGATAATTATTAATGAATTTATTTTCGTTTCGTCACGAATTTTTAGTTATCAGTATTTATCATATCAATCGTTCACAATAACTTTTTTATACTCAACTTCCATTAATTGTTCATGGGTTTGAATATTATAGAAAAAAAGCCATTGGTGATTACTCTTTTAAGAGACAAGGGACCTTCACTGCCTAGTCAGGTATCTGGAGAGATAGGGTTGTCTTTATTGTTCACTTCAGCATTGCTTTCAGAGATGGTTTCTGATAAAATGGTTTTGTACAGTTACTTAAAAGTCGGTGGATCTCCATTATACTTTCTTCCTGGTCAAGAAGAAAAATTAGAGAATTTTTCAAATCATCTTCATGGAAAGGAAAAAGAAGCATTGCAGTTATTAAAGGAAAGGCAGGTCTTATGTGAAGACGAGCTCGAGCCTGTTCAACGAGTTTGCCTAGGAAACATGAAAGATTTTGCAATTCCAGTTAAATTTAATTATAAAAATCAACCAAAACTATTCTGGAGATACTATATGTTCCCAGAAAAAGAGTCCTTCACAAAGATGGAAGAGTATTTTGCAAAACTTCCCAAACCCCCAAAGGTTGAGACAGATAAAAAAATAGGGGAATTTGAAAAACCAGATGAAATCAGAGATACGATTAATAAGCTTAAAGAAGAAAATGCAATCAAACCTCTGCATCCAGTTGGCATGGATGAAAAGGAGAAGTTAGCAGAAGCAAATAAAGAAGTAAAGGTAGAAGTAAGAATAGAAGAGCAAAGAATATTGCATCCCGAAATACTAAAGAAATCAGTCAAGAAACGTGTTCAAACAAAGAAAAAACAAGACTTCACTTCTCGTGTTTTAGATTATGTAAAAGAAAAGGATATGTTAATACTAAAGAATTTTGATGAAGACAACAAGATTTGTGTTGCAGAATTAGAATCAGCAGTCGGTTCAATGAAATTCTTAATCTTTGGATTAAACAAAAAATCTTTGAACGAATCAGACTTAAGTCTTGCTTTCAGTGAAGGACAACATGAAAGACTTCCAGTTCTTTTAATAACAAACGGCAAATTAACAAAGAAAGCAGAAGAATATCAAAAGAAGTTGGGGAATTATATCATTATTAACAAAATCTAAAAATCAATTCTCTTTAATCTGTGAATCAATAATTATATTTTGTTGTCTGCTCCATTCTTTATCAGAATGAGTCCGAACATATTCTGCCCAAAACTTTACAAAATTGAACCTATCTTCTTCATTATTCTTGCCAGGTTTCATAAAAGATCTTTTTTCTTCTTTCTCTGTCTTTTCTTTTTGGGCTTTCTTCATGTTTAAAAACTCCTAGTTTTTGGCACACAGAAAATCTCTTGATTTTCTAGTGTTTTCTTTTTTCAATAATCTCTTTTAATTTATTAATTTTATTATAATCTATTCTATCCTTAAATATTTTTTCAACATGTAATGCATCTTCCATGTCTTTTTTAGAGCGTAAAAAATATCTTTTAAATGCAATTTGTCTTTCAATAGAAGAAATCTTCAGATTTCCTTCTTTTAATTTTACTAAAATAAAATCATCAAAGACTTCTTCATCTTCTTTTTTAACAATTTTAACTTCAAAATTAGGGATAGATGTATTTTTTAATGCAAATCTAACTGCTAAGCCCTCATTTAGATAAGAAAATAAATCTTCTGGTTTTTCTGCATTTATGCACCAAAAACCCTCTTTTTTTAAATCTTCATAAAAAATGAAAAATCGTTCTTTATCAATTTTTCTGATAAAAATATCTACATCTTCTGTAGCTCTGGATCTTCCTAACAAAATAGCAACATAACCAGAGATAATTACATAATTAAGGTCTTTCTCTAAAATTTTAATAAACTTTAAGACAAGTTTATCTAAGTTGCTTAATTCTCTCTCACAAATTATTTCTCTTTTCTCAGGATTGTATATCATTTAATATCCAAGAGTGTCCAATTTTTAACACTTTCGCTAATAGTAAAGGTATAATTCGGAAAATCTGAATTGGGAAAGTTTTTTAAATTAGTCGGGTTTAGAAACAGTAAGCATCTTAACCGCATTAAGATGTGGAGAATAGTCCCGTAGTATAGCGGTCAAATTCTCTAAAACCAAAAGTTTTGAGAAGACTAAGTATGTTGGCCTTTGGAGAGTCAGAACCGAGGTTCCGATACCTCCTCTGAATTAAAGAAAGCCAGCGACCCAGGTTCGAATCCTGGCGGGACTATTTTACTTTTTTAATTGATATTGTCACTATGCAATAGTAATATACCGAAAGCCTTATAAACCAAAATTACTTATTATATTATGGCAAAATTTTTCCATCCAGAAACACTGTACATTGGTTCAATGCCAGTAATTGTTTATCCGGACGAAAATATCGTAGGATTGTTACCACAAGATCCAGAAGCAATCAGGGATCATTTGAACCGTCTTTATTCATTTCTGCATCTTGGAGAAGGTTTTGTTAATATGGGCGTCTTATGGGCAGATAAAAATAAAATTAGTGAAGAATTAGAACTGATGACCGATGTTCGTGAATTATCTAAACCAGACACTTGGGGTTCTGGTGCATTGACAAACATTAGAACTTTCAGAAGAAGAAAACAAGGAGATAGTACAAGATATGAGCTAGACACTACTGTTGGGACTGGCGCAGAATTTGGAGATATGGTCTATGGAATAGAAGCACAACATAGATTAATAACTTGTGGAGGAGATCTTGAAAAATTCCTAGCAAAACGACCAGATTTTCCAGAAGCTGTAAAAAATCTCATTTTTAACGGAAGAAAATTTTACGAATTAGCATAAATTTTTAAATATCCTTAATTTTATTTAACTGAGGTGATAGCACCTCAGAGCTTTTTCTGAGAAACTTAAAAAATGAATTCAATTAATCGTAATGGAGCAATGAGATATTGGGAAGAGCGAGTTTGGCAGCCTCCAAACTTCAAAGGAGAATCTGAAGAAATCCAAAAAATGGCCAAGCTAATTTTGCAAGTCGTAAGAGAACATGCTCCAGAGAACCTAAGAATTCTAGAAGTCGGCTGTGGTGCAGGAAACCTGACTGTTAATGTTTTATCTGAATTAAATAGACATAAGCAATATGATTGCTTAGACGTTAGTCAGGCAGCACTGGATGTGTTAGAAAGAAGAGTATCTTCACTATTCCCTGATTTGTCTGCAGAAAACTTCAGGACTCATTGTGCATATTTTAATGGTTCTGGCTTTTTTCCAGACAGACAGGGGCAATTTGATGTCATAGCTTGTGCTAGAGTATTGAACCATATACCCAACATCCATGAATTTTTTCAAGGGATTGCAAAATCTCTAAAACACAAAGGAGTTTTTGTTTGTGATGCAATCCCAGGAGAAGAGAGACCTATCCAACTAAGACAGAATTATGGTTGGAAAGCTAGTCTGGTCCAGACGGTTTATAATGGGGCAAGGGGTTTATCAGAAAGAAGAATTTTAAGTGAACTCTTTTCAAGAAGTGGCTTATTAAGAAGTCATTTTCCTGCAATTCCAGAAATTTTTAATTCTCTTGAGAAGGGAGGATTGAAATTAGGCCTTGTTTCAATGGATTATCAAACACACTATTACCGTTTCGTTGCAAAAAAAGTAAACTAACAATTAACCAAAATAAAAATGCCACTTGACTTAAGAGCACAAAAACTTGCAAAACTTGTTGTAAAGTATTCTGTATTTATTAAACCAAATGAAAACGTCATTATATCTGGCTCAAGCGAAGCACAGGATTTTATGATTGCTTTGTACAAAGAGATACTGCTTGCAGGGGGACATCCAATTCTTCGTGTGAATCTGCCGGGATTGTCACCATTTTTTTACAAACATGCTAAAGAACATCAAATAAACAAATTCCCAGATCATTTTGATTACACTGTTAAAACAGCGCAAAAATATATCAGCATTGATACAGAGAACAACACTAGAGAATTAACAAACTGTGATCCAAAGAAGATAACTGCGAGACAAAAAGTGACTCACCAAATATCAGATTATATTGTTAACAGAAAAGATAAGATAAGAAGATGCACAGTAGGTTTTCCATGTCTTGCTCTCGCTCAGGATGCAGACATGTCCTTGACAGAATATGAAATCTTTGTTTTCAACGCATGTTTACAAGATTGGCAGAAAATAGGAAAGAAAATGGATAAAATTCTTGCTCGATTTAAGAGAGGCAAGAAAGTCCATCTTATCGGAGAAGGCGTTGATCTAAAGATGGAAATTCATGGAAGCAGAGCAGTTGCAGATAAAGGAGAAGAGAACATGCCTGGCGGAGAGATTTTTATGGCCCCTGTTCGTGAATCTTTAAATGGTTGGATTAGATTTGATTTTCCAGCTATCAGAGATGGAAAAGAAGTTACAGATGTTTTTTTAAAATTTGAGAAAGGAAAAGTTGTTCAAGCAACAGCTTCAAAAAACCAAGACTTTTTAATTGAAATGTTAAAAACAGATGAGAATGCAAGTTTTGTTGGAGAGCTAGGAATTGGATTAAACCCAAAGGTCAACAAGTTTACAAAGAACTTATTATTCGATGAAAAAATAGATGGAACAATTCATTTAGCTTTAGGAATGGCTTACAAAGAAAATGGCGGAGGAAATGATTCAGCCATCCATTGGGATATTGTTAAAGACATGCATCAAGCAAAAATTCTTCTTGACGGAAAAATAATCCAAGACAAAGGTGTTTGGAAAGTATAGAAAGAGATATTTTTTTAGTCAAATTGTTACCGCGCGAATATTTACAGGTAGAGAAAGAAAGTTTGTAAAAATTTAAGGAAAACATTTAAAAACAAACTTTCTTTCAAACAAACATGGCAACAATGTATGGGCATGGAAAAGGCAAGGCAAGAAGCCACTCACCTAAACCAGAAAAACCTTATTGGGTTAAGATGGAAGCCAAGGAATTAGAAGAACTTATAGTAAAACTGTCAAAAGATGGTCTTGATCCAGCTAAAATCGGATTGGTTTTAAGAGACACATATAGTATTCCTAAGGTTAAAGTTATCACAAAGAAAAAGATAGCACAGATATTAAAAGAAAATGGAATAGACGTTTCAAAAAACGATCTTAACAACATTCTCAAAAAAGAAGAAAGAATAAGAAGACATATTGCAAGAAATAAAGTTGATAAAACAGCCAAAAGGGGTTTGCAATTAGCTCAGTCTATGAAACACAGGCTTATTAAGTATCATGCTCGAAAAAGTAAGCAATAGACTTTTTCGGCACGCAGAAAATCTCCTGATTTTCTAGCGAGAAAGAAAAACAAAGTAATTTGTAAACTTCCTTAATTATTCTCAAAAAGTAATTTGCTATTCTATAAATTAGATATCCTTCTTCATAAACTCATCTTTAAAAAAACAATAAAATCTATTTTATAATTATCTAAATATTTTAATATTTTCTAGCATAAAAACACAGATAAGCTTTTATACTAATTGGGTTAACTATCTCTGATTAAGATTTTAAAAAATGTTAGGTGAAGAAACAGTTCTTAAATTTAGAGAAACACTAAAAAAAGAAGGGATAATAAGGGTTATAACCCATTTAGATACAGACGGATTAAGTTCAGCAGCAATTCTGATAAAAGCATTAAGGAGATGTGATCAGCAATTCCATGTTCGAGTTGTTAAACAACTCGAGGACCCTTTGATTGAAAAATTATTCTTTGAAGTAAAAAAACAGAAATGTAAAGCAATTTTCTTTTTAGATTTGGGCTCTAATAAACTAGAAAAGATAATCGCTTTAGCGAATTTATGTCATGTAATAATCTTGGATCATCATGAAATCGAAAATTCTCAATTTCTTGAGTATGTTAAAGACAACCCCCATATAACTTTTGTCAATCCAGAACTAAACAAAAAAGATGAAGATAAGACTAGTGCATCAAGTGTTGTCTATGAATTTGTAAAGGCTCTTAATCCAGAAAATAAAGAACTTGCTCAGTTGGCTGTTCTAGGAATGATTGGAGACATGGTTGACAAGTCATTAAGCAAAACAAATAAACACATTCTAGAAGATGCAAAAGATACGGGGATGCAAGTTAAGAAAGGGCCTATTGTTTTTTCAGCTACTCGTCCAATTCACAAGTCTCTTGAGCTAAATTCTTCAATGTTCATCCCAGGCGTCTCTGGTTCACAAAACGGGGCAATTGCTTTTCTCAGAGATTTAGATATTCAAATAAGAACAGATAAAGGATACAGAACAATAATCGATTTATCAGAAGAAGAGATGTCAAAACTTCTTACAGGAATTATCCTTGCAAGGATGAATCACACAAAAAGTCAAGATATAATCGGGAACATCTATCTTATGAAATTTTTTGGGTATATAATAGATGCAAGAGAATTAAGCACAATGTTGAATGCTTGTGGAAGACTGAACTACACCTCTCTTGCATTAGCTTTTCTTCTAGGTTCAAAAAAAGCGAAAGACAAAATCGAATTTGTTTATAGTCAATACCGCCACCATATCATAAACGGGTTAAATTTTGTGAATTCAACAAAGAAGATTGAAGGAAGAAATTACATGATAATAAACGCAAGAGACAACATCAGAGATACTATAATAGGAACAGTTACAAGCATCCTAGCTTCTTCTGGGGTTTATCCAGAAGGAAATATCTTAGTTGGCATGGCATACAGAAAAGACAAAAAAATTAAGGTTTCCATGAGATTATCCTGCAGCAACAGATCAGATGATAAATCACCAACAGATTTATGCAAACTTCTTAGCAGAGTCGTAACAGACATAAAAAATGCAGAAGTTGGAGGGCATGTGCATGCAGCTGGTTGCCTGATCTCAAAGAAAGAAGAAGAGCTATTCCTTCAAAGCCTTCAAAAAAACCTTGAGATAGAAGAAATTAAAATTGCTATTTAACATGCTCTGAATAACAATATTTTTAAAGACCATCATCTTTTGAGATATATGAACAAAAAGAGTTGGATTTTTTTGATTTTAGCAATTCTAGTTATTTTAGTTGTTGTTATCTTGTTAATTTTTATTAAGCCAAAACAAAACTTGCAAGCTGGTCAGCAAGTTTCTCTTGTTCTTAACCAAAAGATGACTAACTTTACTTGTAATACTGAATCAGGTAATTTTGGAGGAAGGAATGAAGTTTATGAAGTTTGGCGAAATACAAAAGGAGATCTATATATCGTCCATCTATTAAGTCAGATTATTACAAAAGACCCTTCTCAAGGAACTGAAAATATGACTGAAGCAAAATATTTTGATACTGGTTCTGGAAAAGAGGTCTCGGGGGTAGTTCAAGAAGAAGATATGCAATATTGTTTTAATCAAGATTTTAGTGAATATGACTTTTGCAATACTACTGCATCAACTTGTTTAGTGATAGCAAAACCTTAAGAGTCTTTTGAAGCAAAACCCTTAAAAACTCTCTTTCTGTATCTCTTCTATGAAACAAATAAGAATTACATCAAGCAAATTTGTCCGTGTGAAATGCCCGAAATGTGAGAATGAACAAATAATCTTCGGAAAAGCCACAACAACTGTAAAATGTTTAAAATGCGGCTATGTTTTAGTCAAGCCTTCTTCAGGGAAAGCAAAGATAAAATCCAAAGTATTAGAGGTTTTGAAATAGGATTAGATATTAGAGATAAAAAATTAATAGATAATTCACCTTCCGAATATTAACATATTAATTATCAAAAATTAAATTAATAAATTATAAAATTCACATTAAATAATAAAATGGCTCTTGATTTTGAAGCAAATAGCATAGTTGTTGGCGTTGTTGATAGAATAGTGGGAACAAGTGTATTCATAAAGTTAGATCTGCAAATAGAGGGTGTGATAAACTTCTCAGAAGTCGCCCCTGGAAGAATAAGAAACATAAGGGATTATATCAAGATCGGCCAAAGGATCGTTGTAAAGGTTCTCAGAGTAGATCCGGAGAGAAGACATATTGACCTTTCATTAAGAAGAGTTTCGCAAAAAGAAAGAAAGGAAGCATTAGAAAACGAAAAAAGAGAAAAAGAACTTAACACTATTTTGAATATTGTAATTAAAGATGAAAAAAGATCAGCAGAGATTATCGCAAAGATAAAGTTAGAACAAACAATTTCAGAATTCTTTGAAAAGTTTTCAGAAGGAGAGATAAAAGAAAGCAATCTAAAATCTTTTGATCTAAACGATCAAGAATCAAAAGCACTTTTTTCATTTTTAAAAGAAAAAATAAAAGAAAAAAAAGCACAGATAAAAGTAGAATTTTCATTGCATACAGATGCAGAAGATGGCATCGAAAAAATAAAGAAAATTCTTTCGATTCAAGAAAAAAAAGTTTTAATTAAATACCTTGGTTCTCCAAATTATTCTCTCTCAATAGAGGGTAAAGATTACAAAGAACTAAACAAGAGAATTAAGTCTATTTTTGATCAGATAGCTCAAAAAGCTAAAGCAGAAGGACTAATGTTTGAGATAAAATCTCAGATTTAATATTAAAGAATAAAACAATCATTTAAAAACCATAAAAATTATTGAGTTTATCAAATTATCAATTAAAATAAAAAACGCTCGAAAATGAACCATTTTCGGCGCGCCAAAAACCAAGGAGGTTTTTTAGCATGACAAAGAAACAAATATGTACAAGCTGCGGTAAAATAGTCGGCGGTGAAGGCACAGTCTTCAGGTGTCCTAGCTGTGAAAAAACAATTAGTAGGTGTGCATTCTGTAAAAAACTCGGCATCAAATACAAATGCGATTGCGGTTTTGAAGGGCCTTGAATAAATCCGTATCACCTTTGTATTTAAATTATAAATGAGATATAAATTAAGTAAAAAACAGTTTGATGCGAAAACAAAATCGGTAATATAAATTAAATTAATAAATTAAAAATAATAAAACTTTAAAAATGGCAACTGCAGCATTAAAAATTAAGATAATGGAAGAGTCTCCAGAGAGTAATCTTGAAGCTATAAAAGAAAGTGTAAAAACCATTTCAAGTAAATATCCAAAAGTCTTAGTTCATTCTATTGAAGAAGAGGAAATAGCCTTTGGTTTGAAAGCGCTGATAATTACGCTTGTCTGGCCAGAAGAACTCGACCAAGACAAGATTCAACAAGAATTTTCAGAGATCCCAGAAGTTCAATCTGTTCAGATTATAGATTTTAGAAGAGCCATTGGCTGAACAATCAGAAGTTTGATTCTATATTAATTCTAAGAAGTTTTCTAATCCATGCAAGTTAGAGATTGCAATTAACTCTTTAAAATAAAAAATGGGGACGGGGAGATTTGAACTCCCGACAGCGCGAGCTTCAGTCGCGTGCTCTCCCAGGCTGAGCTACATCCCCATCAAAAATCTAAAAAGGTCTTAACTTTTAAACCTTTCTCAAAAGCGCGCTGCGGCGCGCGATAACTATATAAATCTCTTTTAGTTTATTGCTTAATAAAAGAGGAATAAAATGTCAATCAAATTATACACCGTTGGGGGATACAGCGAAGTTGGTAAGAATATGACTCTCTTTGACTTTGGAGAAGATGCTCTTGTTTGTGATCAAGGACTTTATTTGCCGCCAATAGTTGAAATAGAAGACCCAAAACGACAAGGTTATGCTGAAAAAGAACTAAAGAAAATAAAAGCGATTCCAGATGATGATTTTCTTGGAGATATTAAAAGCAGAGTTAGGGCAATTCTTGTTTCTCACGCTCATCTAGACCATGTTGGGGCAATTCCATACATGGGACATAATTACAACGCAGAGGTTGTTGGGACGCCTTATACAATTGAAATTTTAAAGGCTTTGACACAAGATAACAACATTAAGTTTAGCAATAAGATAAGAACTGTTTCTCCGAATTCTTCTTTCTTGACCCAAGGAAGGAAGAATTATGAAGTTGAATTCCTGAATATAACTCATTCAACTCTTCAAGCTTCATTAATAGTAATACACACAGAAAAGGGCGCAATTGTTTATGCAAATGATTTCAAGTTTGACAACACACCAATTCTAGGAAAAAAACCTAATTATGAAAGATTAAAAGAAATTGCAAAAGAGGGTGTTCTTGCATTAGTTGTTGATTCGCTTTATTCTGATACTGAAAGAAAAACCCCTTCTGAGAAAATAGCTCGTGGTTTGTTGGAAGATGTTTTATTAACAACGAACAATAGTAATGCATGCATCATAACAACAACTTTTTCATCTCACATAGCAAGGCTAAAAAGCATTGTTGATTGTGCAAAACAACTTGACAGAAAGATAATCTTCCTGGGAAGATCATTAAATAGATACGTTTCAGCAGCCAATACAATTAATTTAGCTCCGTTTATGCCCGACATTCAGCTTTTAAGTTATAGAAATCAGATGGAAAGAGCAATCAGGAGAGCCTTAAAAGACAGAGAGAAATATCTTTTTGTTGTCACGGGTCACCAAGGAGAACCGGGATCAATTCTTGATAGGTTTGTTAGAGGCGCGCTTCCATTTAAATTCGAACCCCAGGATCATGTTATTTTTTCTTCAAGTATTATTCCCTCTCCAATAAATATTGAAAATAGAAAACAACTCGAGAAAAAATTAAAAGAAAAAAGAGTAAGGATTTTCACAGATGTTCATGTTTCCGGGCATTGTGGGAGAGAAGATTTAAGAGATATAATCGAGATGTTACAGCCTCAGCATTTAATCCCTGCCCATGGAGATCTTAAAAAACGTGCACCATTAGCAGAACTTGCAGTAGAAATGGGTTATAAGTTGGGATATAATGTTCATCTTTTACAGAATGGCCAAAAATTAGTGCTTGACAAATAAAATTTAAAAAATGGAATATTTAATTATTCTAATCTTACTTTTTTTATTAACATTATTTCTGGAAATTGCATTTAGAATTCATCTTTATAATTCAATTAAAGAGAGGATAATTATTCCTGTTTCATTTGTTATTATTGGTTTTTTATGGGAGTCTTTTGCACTTTACAGGTATCACTGGACTTTTGAAGGACCTGGATTAATAGGGATAAACTTTTTAAGTATACCAATAGAGGAATATCTTTTCTTTTTGATTGTGCCTTATTTCATACTTACACTTTATAAAGTTATAACAAAAGAGATAGAGAAAAAATCTAAAAAGAATAAAAACAATAAATAACTATAAAAAAGAGGAGAAGAAAAGAAAAAGATGGCAAGACAAGATCTTATTACATGTTTTAAAAATGCATTAGAAAGGGGAAATGATCCTTCTGAGATAAAACGTTCTCTTCTTAATGCTGGTTATCCTCGCGAGGATATTGAAGAAGCATCAAGAGAAATGGAAAAAATAGAGAAAAGATCCTCTTCTGATGTTCCTCCACCAAGATTTATTCCTAAACTTCCGAGATAAAACTCAAGATGTTCAAGAAATATTGGATTATTGGTTTAATCTTAATTTTGTTTGCGAATCTAAATTTTTTACTTAAAATACAACCTTTTGCAAATTGGTATATTGTGATAGTTTGGTGGGGATACATCCTTCTCGTTGATGGAATTGTATTAAAATTAAAAGGACATTCTTTAATATGCGGAGATTCAAAAAAATTTATTGCAATAACAATTCTTTCTGTTCCTTTATGGGGAATTTTTGAGATATACAACTTTTTTATAAGTCAACCAAACTGGATTTATTCTGGTTATAACATTTATATGCACCTAGCAAATTTTACAGTAATCTTCCCAGCAGTTTTTGAAACAGCCTATCTTCTTAGAGCGTTTCATGCTTTCAAGGACGTAAAACTAAAAAGACCAATAAAAGTATCAAAAATTGGAGTATGGACAATGATGATTTTAGGCTTAGCAATTTTGATATTCCCCTTTATTTATCCGTCAAAAATTGCAACAATATTACTTTGGTTGGGTTTTTTTCTTTTGTTAGATCCAATAAATTACTTGCATAATCAACCCTCTTTCCTAGGATCTTTACATGGAAGAAAAGGGATAAGAGTTATGCTATTCTTTATGGTGGGGGCGTTGATATGCGGCTTCTTTTGGGAACTTTGGAACTATCTTGCAATTCCGAAGTGGACTTATGATCTTTCACCAGGTTTAAACTCTGTAAAACTCTTTGAGATGCCGATAATTGGTTATCTAGGTTATCTGCCTTTTGGTTTAGAAGTATTTTCCATGTTCTATTTTGTTACAGGAACACTGAGAGAAGAAATAAAAAAAGGACGAAAAAAAATAATAGATGAAATTCATTTTCAGGAAACACGACTGAAAAAAAGCACTGAATCACACAAATCTTTTTAAAAAGTCGAGCATTCTGTAGGATGTTAAGTTAATTAAGCTAAGAGGATAAAAGGAGAATATAACAATTATGATTAATATGAAATTCGCACATCTCGCAGATATTCATTTAGGAGGTTGGCGACAGCCAGAGATGCAAGCCCTAAACTTAAGAGCTTTTCAAGAAGCAATTGGAATATGCATTCAAGAAAAGGTGGATTTCATTATTTTTGCAGGAGATTTGTTTGATACAGCTTTGCCTTCTATAGACACATTAAAAGATGCAATGTCCGAATTCAAAAGAATTCATCAGGCAGGCATAAAATGTTATATTGTTTCAGGATCTCATGATTATAGTGCTACAGGTAAAACCTTTCTCGATGTAATCGAACGAGCCGGTTTTTGCAAGAACATTTCATGTTTAGAAGAAAAGGAGGATAAAATTTGTGTGGAAGTTTTTGAGGACAATAACGTTCTTTTTGTTGGCTTGCCCGGAAAAAAATCTTCAGCAGAAGTTGATTATTTTAAAAAACTTTTAATAAATGGGCGCGACAATCTTGATTCAAATAAGCTAAAAATCTTTGTCTTTCATTCAACTTTAACAGAAGCAAAACCAGAAGGCATGGACTTTATTGATTCTGTTGACGCAAAAGATCTCCCAAATGGTTTTGATTATTATGCCGGAGGTCATTTGCATCTTGTTTTTGATCAACTAAAAAATCAAGCTCCGGTTATTTATCCAGGCCCTGTTTTTCCAAATAACATAGATGAATTGGAAAAACTGCATTCCGGCAGTTTTTATATTTTAGAAGCAGAAGGCAACAAAATAACAAAAAAAGAAAAAAGAGACATTAGGATTAAGGATGTAATAACGCTTGAGGTTAATGTTGATAGCTTCTCAAGCGATAAAGCGAATCTGAAAATCCTAGAAGAAATCGAAAAACAAAATCTTAATGACAAAATTTTCTTGTTAAAAGTTAAAGGAACTCTTAGTTCTGGAAAAACATCAGACATCGATTGGAAGAGAATAACAGAAAAGGTTACAGAAAAAAAAGCATATTCTTTTTTGAAATCTGCAACAGGGTTATCAACGCAAGAGTTAAAACTGGATGTCAAAACAGAATCTCAAAATATCGAGGAAATTGAAAATCATTTTATCAAAGAATACAAAACTCAAATTTCAAATGATTTCAAGTGTTTTTCTGATTTAATTACCCCCTTATTTAACGCACTCGAAACAGAAAAACAAGAATCAGAAAAAAAAGACAATTTTGAAGCGAGAGTCTTTGAAGAAGTAAAGAAAATACTAAATCTTGGAGATTAAACTTAAAAAATAGAAAATGATAATTAAAAAAATAAAAATCAATAACATAAGAAGCTATGAAAACTCAGAAGTGAATTTTCCTTCAGGATCAACTCTGTTATCAGGAGACATCGGATCTGGAAAATCCTCAATCTTACTTGCCTTAGAATTTGCTTTATTTGGTTTACAGCCCGGAGTGATCTCTGGATCAAGTTTACTCAAAAAAGGAACAGATGAAGGTTTTGCCGAGCTTGATTTAGTTTTAAATGATCAGGAAATAAAGATTAAGAGAACACTTGAAAGAAAGAAGAATTCTGTTGGACAAGGTAAGGATTGTTTCATCGAGATTAATGGAAAGAAAGAGCAACTCAGCCCAGAAGATCTTAAAGCAAAAGTCTTGCAGCTTCTCAATTATCCCCAATCGATGTTAAAATCAAGAACAAATCTTCTTTATCGATTTACAATCTACACTCCTCAAGAAGAGATGAAACAAATTCTTATTGAAAAACCAGAAGAAAGGGTCAACATATTAAGAAAAATATTCGGAATCGATAAATACAAGAATATACTTTCAAATCTCGAAATAGTCTCCCAAAAAATAAAAGAACAAATCAAATTGAAAGAAGCAAGAACAGAGGATATTGAACAAAAAAGACAGGACAAATTAATCTACGAAACAAAAAAAGCAGAAGAAGAAAAAAGCCTTCAGGAAATCCTTCCCCAACTAAACATTTTACAAGCAGATATTGAAAAAAATAAGAAAAACCTTCAGGAACTCTCTCAACAGATAAAACAAGCGCATGAAATCAGAACAAGTCTTGTTTCCTTGAAGATCAATTTAAAGAACAATGAAGATCAAAAACAAAAAGATATGAAAGAGATTGAAAGAATAGACAAATCTCTTCAAGAGACCTTCTCAATAAACTTTCAACAACAAGACTTTAAAAAAGATATTCTGAAGCTAAAGCAAGAGTTAGACAACAGAGACCAAAAAATTAGAGAATTCTTTTCAGAAATAGCTGTCAACGAATCCAAGAAAAAAGAAGTTAATGAGCTAGAGAGAAGGATCCATGATTTAATTGAATGTCCTTATTGCAAGCAGCAAGTTTCAGAAGATCATAAGAAAAAAATCCTTGAAGAAGCAAGAAAAAAGATTGAGAACTGTG
>Ga0315273_10004381_pt1 | contig 17291 bp, 24 predicted proteins | sample YL17G02_0_MG_FD_205753 | JGI IMG/M metagenome (GOLD analysis project Ga0315273, IMG submission 205753) | Sediment microbial communities from Yellowstone Lake, YNP, Wyoming, USA - YL17G02_0 | ecosystem: Environmental > Aquatic > Freshwater > Lake > Sediment | place: USA: Wyoming | collected...
CGCAGAGAGATCCTGCGCATGCTCTCCGAGGCCGAGGAGAACGAGCACTGGGCGGAAGAGAACTTCGGCGAGAAGGCCGAGTACTACAGAGGCTCGAGCTGCTGCGCCGCCGAGGTTTGCGCCTGCTGCATCTCGGACTCGCTCCACCTCTCGCCGTCCACCATTTCGCACCACATGCATCGTCTTATCGACGCTGGACTCGTGAGCGCTCGTAAGGAGGGCCTCTGGGTCTACTACCGCCTGCGCCGCGACACGATCGAGGCTGCCGCAGCCACGCTCAGCCGGCTGTAGGTCGGCTCAGGGCGCGCGGCGACGCAACAACTTGGGGAGGCAGGCATAGCCATGGCCAGCGAGGCAGCGGAACGCATCGAGACGATCGACCTGCGCGTCGAGGGCATGGACTGCGCCGGCGAGGCGGAGGCCCTCGAACGGGAGCTCGGCTGCCTGAGTGGCGTTACGAGCTGCGCCGTCGATGCGGTGACCGGGCGCGCCCGAGTCTCCTATGACGTGAGGCAGGCGACCAAGCAGGACGTGATGCGATCGGTCTCGGCCGCCGGCCTGAGCGCTTCACTGGTCAGGGGCCAGAAACAGCGCAGCACGTGGTGGAGGGAGCGGCAGCAACTGGCGCTCTACGGCACGGGCATCCTCATCCTCGTCGCCGTGGCGCTCCGACTCGTCGGCGCGTCGCCGTGGGTCTACAACTCGGTCTACGTGCTTGCGGTCTTCGTCGGCGTCTACTACCCGGCGCGCAAGGCGATCTTCGCCCTCCTCAACCTGACGCCGACCATCCATCTGCTCATGCTCATCGGCTCGGGGGGCGCCATGATCTTGGGGATGTGGCAGGAGGCTGCCATCCTCATCTTCGTCTACTCCCTCGGCGACGTGCTCGAGTCCTATGCCGTCGACAAGGCGAGGGGAGCCATCCGCTCGCTCATCGCGCTCATGCCGAAGGAGGCGCTCGTGCGTGTGGACGGCCGGGAGGTCGTGCTGGCCACCGAGAACATCCGCGTCGGGGACATCGTCGTGATCAGGCCGGGGGAACGTATCCCCGTCGACGGCACGGTCGCCGAGGGCTCGTCCCACGTCGACGAGGCGGCCGTCACCGGCGAGTCCGTCCCGGTGCACAAGAAGCCTGGTGAGAGCGTCTTCGCCGGGACCGTGAACCAGAACGGCTCGCTTGAAGTGGAGGTCGACAAGCCGGCCACGGAGACGATGCTCTCCAAGATCATCATGTCGGTCGAAGAGGCCCAGGCCCGCAAGACCTCCTACCAGACGTTCTCCGACAACTTCGCCAAGTACTACACGCCGGCGATGTTCGTCCTCGGCGTGCTGGTCGCCGTGGTGCCGCCGCTCTTCTTCGGCGCCGACTGGCACACTTTCATCCTGCGCGGGCTCGTCGTCTTCGTCGTCTCCTGCTCGTGCGGGCTCGCGCTCTCCGTGCCCACGGCGGTGGTCTCGGCCATGGCGAACGCGGCCCGTCACGGCATCGTGTTCAAGGGCGGCGCCTACCTGGAGGCCGTCGACAAGGTGAAGGCCATCGCGTTCGACAAGACAGGGACGCTGACCATCGGCAGGCCGGAGGTAACGGACGTGGTGACCGTGGGCGAGGTCGCGCTCACCCACCTGCTGCGCGTCGCCGGCGCGATCGAGTCTCGCTCCGGGCACCCACTCGCAGCCGCGGTCACGCGCAGGTGCAGGGAGTCCGGTGACGGGCAAGTGCCGGCCGTGAACGACTTTGAGGAGGTCTCGGGCCTCGGGGTGACTGCGCTGGTGAGCGGCCGCCGATACATGATTGGCAACGCCAGATTCCTCGCAGGATCGGAGGTCGTGCTCTCCGAGGTCGAGGCAGACATCGCCCGCCTCGAGGACGAAGCCAAGACCGTGGTCGCGGTCAGCGAGGACGCGCAGGTGATCGGGCTGCTTGCCATCGCCGACACCGTGAGGCCGGGCGCCCAGGACGTCATCGCGCTCCTCAGGCGCTCGGGGATCATGACCATCATGCTGACTGGGGACAACGAGCGCAGTGCGCGTGCCATTGCCGCTCAGCTCGGCATCGACGAGTACCATGCTGCCCTGCTGCCCACCGACAAAGTGGATCTGCTCAAGGCCCTGCGGGACAAGCACGGCTCGGTGGCCATGGTCGGCGACGGCATCAACGACGCTCCCGCCATGGCCGTCGCGAACGTCGGCATCGCCATGGGCGCGGCCGGCTCGGACGTCGCTGTCGAGGCGGGCGACGTCGTCCTCATGTCCGACGACCTCTCAAAGATCGCGTATCTGCGCGAGCTGAGCGCGAGGGCCGTGCGCACGATCCGCCAGAACATCTGGATCTCGCTGATCAACGTCGCCTTCATGGTCGCGGCCGCGCTCGCCGGCTACCTGGGCCTGGTCTCGGGCCTGCTACTCAACGAAGGCAGCGCGCTCTTCGTGATCTTCAACGCGGTCTTGCTGCTCCGCTGGAGGAGCAGGCTGGCCACCACTGCGGCGCGCCCGGCGTCGCGCGAGACCGTCACCCTTGAACAAGCGTCCTGAACCGAGAAGGAGCCGAACCATGGAGAACGTGACCTTCAAGCTCACAGGCATGAGTTGCTCGTGCGAGGGGTCGATCGTCGAGAAGCGCGTGAAGAAGCTGCGCGGCGTGGAGAGCTATGTGCTCAACCCCTTCATCTACCAGCTGAGGGTCTCCTTCGACCCCGAGGCCGTGACCATCTCCGACATTCAGAAGACGGTGGCGAAGGCCGGGGTGAAGCCCGTGCTCATGGCGGACAGCGTTGCGGACGCGCGCGAGCCACAGACGTTCGGCGGGGGAACGGAACGCAGCGGCTGATGCTAGAGCACGCTCGACATGTCAGGCTGAGGAGCATCCGGTCGCGGCCTCCTCGTCCGGCTGGCCTCCAACGCTGGTTGCGGCGCTGCCTAACGCTCAAGCGAATCTCGCCTTGAATCAATAGATGCGTCGCGCATATAGTAGCTGGAAACATCTATGGACGATTACGACTCATCTCACGACTCAACGCACTGCGGACGGCCTTGCCCATCAGGACCCGGCCGCGCGCTTTCGCGGCTGGAACCGTGGCTGCTGCTGCTCCTCGCCGAGAGCCCCGCGCACGGCTACGAGCTCCTCGAGCGTCTGAGCGCGCTCCCCGCCGCCCCGAACGCCGATCGCGGCCACCTCTACCGCACGCTCCGCAAGTTGGAGGAGCAAGGCCTGGTGACCTCGGAGTGGCAGCTGCCGCAGGCGGGCGCGGCACGGCACATCTACACCCTGACTCAGGACGGCCTGCAGGCGCTGGACGCCTGGGCTGGCCACATCCGCGCCGCACTCACGCGGCTCAGGGGCTTCCTCGAGCGCCATGACGCGCTGGGGGCCGAGGCGCCGGCGGGAGGCCGCGCGGCCGACGAGTCATCCTGCAGCCCGTGAAGTCCTTCGACCTGACCGCCGCCCCCTCCGTCCCCGTCGCCGTCCCTGCCCCGGGCGCCCGCGCCGCTGTCCTCCTCGAGGAAGGCCGGGCTAAGCTGCGCCGCATCGAGCTCGACGCCGGCGGCGCGATCCCACCGTGCCAGATGAGCGACGACGTTGTGTTCGTCATGCTGCGCGGCGCGGTGATGGTCACCTCCGGGGCAGACGAGGAGCTCGTCGCGGCTCCGGGGGCCGTGTACATCCCCGGCGGCGCGACGACGCGCTCGCTGCGTGCCCTCGAGCCGTCGCTGATCCTCGCCGTGCTGTGCAAAGGCGCGACCGGGCACCCGCAAGCCGCGAGCGCCTGATGCAGATACTGCTGGTCATCACGGCGCTCGCCGTCATGGCCTCGCTCATCGCGGACCGGCGCAAGACGCTGATGGGCGTGCGCCGCGGCCTGCGCATGTTCGTCAATCTGCTACCCACGCTGGTCGTCGTCCTTGCCGCGGTGAGCCTGCTGATGGCCGCGGTACACCCGGCGACCCTCGAGCACTGGCTGGGCGGCGGCGGCCCGGTGCCGTTCCTCGCCGCCCTCATCGTTGGCAGCATCGCGCTCATCCCCGGCTTCGTCGCCTTCCCGCTGGCGGGTGTGCTCAAGGACCACGGCGCCACCACCGCCGTGCTGGCCGCGTTCATCACTACGCTGCTCATGGTCGGCGTCGTCACGCTGCCCATCGAGATCCGGTTCTTCGGCCGGCGCATCGCCGTCTGGCGCAACCTGCTCGCCTTCGGCGGCGCCGTCGTCGTGGCGCTCGTGATGACCGCGATCCTCAGATGACGATGGGCCCCGCCGCGAAACGCGCGCTCAAGGCGGTGAAGGCCGCGGTCCCCTGGGCGCTGGTCGCGCTGATCGTCGCCCTCTGGGCCTACGACCGCTTCATCGCCCCGTTCGCCTTCGGCCGCCAGGCCGGCGCCGGGCTCTGGAGCTTCACGCTTGAGATGGCGGCGTTCCTGCCGGCGATGTTCATGCTCGTCGGGCTCTTCGACGTGTGGGTGCCGCGCAGCTTCGTCGAGCGGCACGTGGGCCGCGACTCAGGGCCCCTGGCCATCCTCTGGATGGTGCTGCTCGGGACCTTGCAGGCTGGCCCGCTCTACGGCGCCTTCCCCGTCGCCGTCGCGCTGTGGCACAAGGGGACGGCGCCGCGCAACGTGTTCATCTACCTCGGCGCCTTCTCGGCCCTCAAGATCCCCATGCTCACCTTCGAGGTCGCCTTTCTCGGCTGGCAGTTCTCGCTGGTGCGCACGGCGGTGACGCTGCCGGTGTTCATCGCCCTCGCCTACCTGCTCGAGCGCCTGCTGCCGGCCGATGTGACCATCCCTGAGGCGCAGGACGACCGGGCAGGCCCAGGGCAGCGGGCGCCGTCCTGACCGACGCCTACGGGCGTTGAGGCGCGGCGACATCGTGAGAGGCCGACGGGCGAGCGAACGCCACCGATTGCGTCTTAGTCGCCGTCTTCGGCCAGCCACGTCAGTGCGTCGGCAACTGTGTCGTTGACGGTCGCCGCCTTCATCAGGCGCGAGACGAGGACGGCTTCGACGATCTCCTCCTTCGTGGCACCGGCCTGCACCGCCTGCTTGGCCCACTGGACGGTGCAGGTGCTCGACTGGAGCGCCGCCGCTACGCCGATGCCCACGAGGAGCTTGTACTTGAGGGGGACGGCCTGGAGTTCTGGGTTGTCCATGATGGCCGCACGATGTTCAAGGTACGTTCGCGCTCCCTCGGGGGCGGCGCCACGCATGATCTCCATAGGGTTTGGCTGCAGAGCATCGGTCATCGGGATTCTCCCTCGACTGTCGTGGTGGTTTCGGCCGCCGGTCGGCAGCCCGTCTCGCGGAGGGTCACGTCGTCTCGCGGTCCTTCTCTCCGGAGGTCACGGCAAGGGCCATTGCGTCGGAAAGACTGAGCCCGGCGGCGACCTGCATGGCCTTGAGCAGCCCCAGCGGGACCGGGCACCAGGGGTAGGACCCCTTGAGGCTTTCCCTGCAGACGGTGTGAAGCGGGCTCTCGGCTCGCGGATCCATCTCGGCGTAGACGTCGAACGCCTCGTGCTCCGCCAGCGCCGCGGCCAGCACCGCTATGTGCTCACACTGAGATTCGATGGTGAAGCGAGCCTCGCGCCCTCCCTCCACAGTGGCGGTCACCACCGCCTTGAAGCCGCAGGTGCCAGGATCGATTTCGGCTCGGGCTTGCACGGTCGCCTCCTTGTTGTCGCATTCCTTTCAGTCATTGCGGCCGATCCACCTCGAAGTCGTGACGACCGTGGTGTGGAACCCGCAGACGCCGGCGTCAATGAGCGAATGGGCTTTCATCATGGCCTCTCTTCCGTCGCGCGGCGGTCAGGACCCTCCGCACTCATTCCGGGATCTTGCCGGCCGCTACCATGGCCGCCTTGACCTGCTTCCACACGTGGTGGTCGCGGTAGAACTGGCGCAGGTCGTCGAGGGGCGGGAAGCTGATGGCGCGGCCCTGGCAGAGGTTGCCGCAGGTCATGCAGCCGACGACGCAGTCGTCTCGGCGCGCCACCACCGACTTGTCGTCGGCCCAGTCGAACACATCCTTGCCGCAGTTCAGGCAGAGGCCGCAGGACACGCACTTCTTGAGGTCGATGGTCGGACCCCAATCGATCTCGGGGCGGGTCACGCCGGCAAACCAGGGCATGATGGCTCCTCTTCCTCAGGTGGACTGTTCGGAGACGGTCGCGGGCGCGTAGATGCAGCAGCCATCGGCGCACTCCTGGCCGGCGCACTCGAGCTCGAGCGTGGCGTGATGGATGCCGAAGGCCGTCGCCAGGACCTCCTTGATCCGGTCGACGATGGGAGTGGTGCCCGACAGCTGCGTGTCGGCGAACTGTACGTGCGCCGAGAGCACCGCGTCCGTCGAGGAGACCGACCAGACGTGCAGGTCGTGCACGCCGACGACGCCGTCCACGCCGAGCACGGCGCGTTCGACGTCCTCGACGTCCAGGCCGACGGGGACGCCCTCGAGCAGGATCCGACCGGCCTCGACGATCACCTTGATCGCTCCGTAGCTGATCCAGACGGCGATGGCGATCGAGAGCACCGGGTCGACCCGATTGAGATGCGCGAGCCAGATGAAGAGGCCGCCGACGAGGACCGCGCCGGAAGCGGCGGCGTCGCCCACGAGGTGCAGGAAGGCGCTGCGCGCGTTGACGCTCTTCTCCCCCTCGAGCAACCAGGCCGCGAGCGCATTGCCGACGAGGCTGGCGAGGGCGAAGGCCATGACCAGCGGACCGTTCACAGACGAAGGATGGATCAGTCTGCCGACGGCCGCGTACACGATCACCGCCGACACCGCGATCAGGGCCACAGCGTTGACCAGCGCGACAAGCACTTCCCAGCGACCGTAGGCATAGGTGAGCCTCTCGGTCCCCGGACGCTCGCGTGCCCGGTCGGCGGCGTAGGCCATGCCAAGGGCGGCCACGTCGCTGCCGTTGTGGGCGGCATCGGAGAGCAGCCCCAGGCTGTTGGCCGAGATGCCACCCACAATCTGCAGGACGAGCATGCCGGCGTTGATCACCAGGCCGATCAGGAGCCGGCGGCCGAGCCCGACGCGGCTATGACTGTGGTCGTGTGCCATGCCCGGCCCTACGCGATCAGCTTGTACGCCATGGTGGCGGCGATGAAGAAAAGGAGCACGCCGATTGAGGTCTTGACCTGAGCCGCCTGCAGCTTGCGGTGCATGAGCCAGGAGCCGATCAGGGCGCCGATGATCGAGGCCGCCGCGGTCCAGGCGAGCAGTGTGAGGTCGATGGTGGCGACGGAGGCCTGGCCGAGGAAGCCCGTGAACGAAGCGAAGACAACGACGAAGGCGGTGGTGCCGGCGGCGCGCTTGGCGTCGAGCCCGAGCCAGACGAGCGCGGGCACGACGAAGTTGCCGCCGCCGACCCCGAGCATGCCGCCGAGGAAGCCGGCCGCGCCGCCCACGCCGGCGCCGACGCCCAAGAGCTCGCCCCGGCTCGCCACCTCATGTGGCTTCGGCTTGTAGAAGAGCATCATCGCGCCGGCGAAGACGAGAAAGCCGATGAACATCCACTTCAGGGTCGTCACCGGGACGTAGGAGCTGACGTAGGCCCCGAGCGGCGACAGGATCGTCGCCACGATGACGATTGGCACGGCGATGCGGAAGTCGACCAGCTTGGCCGGGATGTAGCGTGCGCAGGCGAAAGCCATGGCGATGGCGTTGAGCAGCAGCGCCGTGGCCTGCGCCGAGTGCATCTCCACTCCCAGGGCGAGGTACACCGGCACGAGGATGAACGCTGCCCCAAGGCCGGCCACCGTGAGCACGATCGTGAAGGCGAGCGTCACGAGTGCGGCGATGAGATAGGTGCTGGTCATGTGCGCACGCTTCCCGGCGGCCTAACGCTCGGCGCAGGGCTGGCAGACGGCGACGCCGGCCTTGACGCGCGCGTTGCGCTCGACCACCATCTCGTCGCACTCGGGGCAGAGGAACGCCTCGAAGGTGTGCGGGCCGTCATGCCACTTGTAGTCGCTGACCTCGCCGACGTCGAGGATCGCCTCGTCGGGCGCCCCGGAGACGTTGGCGATCAGCGGGTCGACGAGCTCGGCGGGGATCTGCGAGGCGGGCGTGCCCGAGCTGCGCAGCTTCATGAACTCGGACTCGCGGTTCTTCATCATGACGCTGCCCTTGGGGACGACGCGCACGGCGCGCTGCGTGCGCTTGTCGACGAGCGTGAGGCCGAACTTGCCGTAGCCGAGCCGCCGGATGTTGCCCTTGCCGAAGGTGCAGCCGGTGGCCACCTGGACGCCGTCGGCGAAGCAGGTGGCGCAGTGGTCCTCATCGATCTCGACGAGAGCGACGAGCTGGCCGTCGGCGGCGTGCTCGACGCCGAGGGCGTTCATGGCGGCCAAGCCGGTGCGCAGGCCCATGGGCATTGCGGGGCACTTATGGCCATGGAACTTAAGGCCGAGGTCGAGCAGGTCCTGATCAAGCATGGTGGCTCCTATGAATCGAGATTGCGGCGGACGGTGGAAGTGGGTCGAGACCGGGTCACTCTGCCCCCCGGTCGAAGGGTGACGGCGCGTCAGCGTTCGGTGCGCGCCCGCTGACCAGTGCCTCGTGCGCCCGCTTGGCGCGCGAGCGCGGCACCGCCTTCTCGGCGAGAAATGCGAGACTGTCGACCAGCTGGGCCAGGCGCCCGCCGGGGAAGCCGACCACCGTCTCGGCGGGCGCGAGGTCGGTCGCCTCACGGCAGCCGTAGCAACCCATGGTGAAGTTCAGGCGCTGCTCGAGGTAGGGGATGATGGTGGCGTCGACGCAGGTCGCCTGCAGCACGGCGGTGCTGCCCAGCAGGCGCTCGCCGCCGCGCAGGTTCACCTCGGCGAGCAGCAGCCACATGAGCTGCTCCGCCGGTCCCTCGACCACCACCACGTCCGGCAGCGCCGGGGCCTCGGCCAGTGGGCAGAGCGCGAGGCGCGCCACGGTGCCCGGCTCGAGGCAGCTCATGCCGCGGAACATCTCGGCGCCGCTCTCGGCCTCGGCGACGATGCCGAAGCCGACGAGACCCTTGCCCGTCTGCAGGGCTGGCGTCAGCGGCCTGAAGCCGAAGGCCCTGGCGGCCGCCGGGCAGGCGAGCTCGTCGGCCTCGAGGATCACGCGCTCGCCGGCGCGCGCCTTCATCAGCGCCTGGCAGTAGCGATGGCGCTCCACCGCGGTCCAGCCGGCGAACGGCGACATGTCGGCCCCGGGAGCGAGCAGGAACACGGCCACGGGCGCACTGTCGAGCCCGATGGCTTGCTCCATCTCGTCGGCGAGAATCTGCAGGTCGGGCGCTGCGGCAGCTTCGCCGGCGCCTGCGACAACGGTCGGATCGTTCATCGGCGCTTCCCTCTACTTCCGCTGCGGCTCGGGTTCGTACCCCGAGCACGGGATGCAAACGGGCACGCCATCCTTGGTGCGCACGTAGCGGTCGAAGACGTACTCGCCGCAGCTCGCACACTTGGTCTTGTTGAACGAGCCCTTCACCGGTGCGTACACGTAGCCCGGCATGTCCTCGACCTTGAAGACCGTCTCGTCGGGCAGCTCGGCGATCCATGCGACCAGGTCGTCGGTGACCTCCGCGGGTATCTCAGAGGGCTCGATGCCGCGCTTGCGGTAGGCGAAGAACTCGTGCTTGCCCATCTCGTCCATGAAGTCGGCGTTGAGCGCGTAGCGCACGGCGCCCTTCTCGGGATGTGCGAATACCGCCGCCAGCTTGCCCCAGAAGGTGCGCGAGAGCAGGAGCTTGCCGTAGGTGGCGCCGGTGGCCGCTTGGATGCCGTCCATCATGCAGGTCTGGGGATGGCCCTCGCCGAGCTCGGCGACGACGTAGAAGCCGTGGTCCTTCTCGCGCTCGACGCCAAGGCGCTCCATGGCGAGCTTGCCCATGCGATAGCCGATGGGCATGAACGGGCAGCGGTGGCCGTGGAACTCGAAGGCCCACTCGGGTGGTGCGGACGGCGTGCTCATGACACTCCTCCTTGGACAACGCTCGGGTGGCGAGGTCGAGGACCGGGTTCGCAGCGCCGTCTAGAGGCGCACACTGCGGCTTGGTTCATCAACATCTACTGATTATCTATCGCGCACTTCATAAATACAAGTGCATGAATCGTGGAGGCCCCCCGCTGCCGGCTGACTCAGAAGACCGGGGACGGCGCTGTGAGGGCAGCGACCGCCATCACGTGTCGTCTTCTCCCAGCCCGAGTCCGGCGCAGATGGCGAGCAGCGCATCCTTCAGCTCGCCACGGTCGCCTGAGAAGACCGGGAGGCAGTCGTGCGGCTCACCGTCGCCGCGCCACACCGCCCAGGCGAAGGCCATGCACGTGGCTTCGCCGCAGTCCTTGCAGTTGGTGCCCGGCAGACGCTTGTAGATCTCCAGCGCCGGAGGCCTGCGACGGGTCTCGGCCGAAGGCGTGATCTCCGCGCGCCGCGCCCAGACGTCGTTGACGAGGCAGCGCACACGCTCCAGGCTGGCCCAGGCGTCGACGATGTCGTCGGCCTTGGCGATCCCGATGCGGTCGCGAAAGAGCGAGACCATGCGGTGGCCGTCCATGTAGGTGAAGACCGGCATCGTGGGCACGTAGGAGCCTTGCAGGAACTCGCCGTTGAGGTACGGCAGGGCCTCCGCCACGTCGCCGGAGAAGTGGGCGATGAGGCGAAGCCGGGCTGCGTCTGCGATGCAGGTCGCCAGCACGACGATGGCGACCCTGCCGACGATGTCCTCGGCGAACTCCACCGGCGGCGCTTCTGAGACCGCTGCGGCCGGCTGTCGGAAGTCGATCCAGCCGGCGTTCACGAGGTCGAGGCCGCCCCCATCGAGAAACGCCGCCCTGGCTTCGGGGGAGAGCACCAGGGCGGGAGAGCCGACGGCGCTGTAGGCAGGATCCGGCGAGACGACCTCGTGGTCGATGCGCAGGCGCTGGAGCAGTGCGACCGCCCGCTCGAGCTCCTTGCGGTCGGTGAAGGTGGTCAGCGTGTCCATGCGCGAGGCTCCTCGTCCGCCTTCAAATCGCGCCTCAATTCATCGGGCGGCGCGAAGCACGCCGAGGAGCGCACCAGTCCCTGCACGGCACCGCCTTCTCATCCGTCGTCTCCGCCGCGTGACTTCGTGCCCTGCTCAAGGAGGACCTCGTCGAGGGCCGACGCGATCTGCTCGGACACGACGCGCACGGCCTTCTCGTCCGCGGGACCGGGCGATCGCGTCGATCGTTGACAGCCGGCCGAGTCGGCCCCCAGCATGTCCGCGACCACCAGCGCGCGGGCCACTGGCCCGCTGTACTTCTCGGTACCCCATCGTGCGCACTGCTTCTCGCATCCATCGACGGTGATCGTCGGGTGGGTCTTGGCGAAGTTGCGCTCGCCTCCCTCTCCGGCGAGGAACAACGGCAGGCAGATCGTCACGCTCACATCTGGGCGCATCGTCCTGAGGACCCGGAGCGTCGCGAGGCGCGATATCGTGCCCTCGGGGATCTCCTCGCCACTGCAGGAGATGATGCCGACCTTGATGGCGTCGGTGTTCGCCGGATCGCTCATGGAGCTACCTCCTCGCCGGCCTGCAGACATACGGCATCGGCGGCGACCGCTTCGGCGATCTCCCGGGCGACGGACCATCCGTCGACCGTCAGGATCGCCGACGTGCCCGGCTGTGTCCCGCGATGGTTCTTCAGCGCGTCCGCGACCTGCACCGCCTTGGCGACCCGTCCGCCGGCAATCTCCGTGTTCTTCCTGGCACAGGCCTTGGCGCAACCATCGATGGTGATGCACTCGTGCGTCTGGACCTTGGCCACCGCGTCCTCATCGCCCTTGACCAACAAGGCCAGACACAGCGTGTCCGTCATGTCCGGGGCCACCTCGTCCGTCGCAAGGTAGGTCGCCTCCCGACTGAGGAGGCCTTGCACTTTGCCGATCCCGCTGCACGGGATGACGAGAACGGAGTTCTTGCCTGCTTCGCTTTCCATAGGGTCGACCTCTCTCAACCTGTCAGTATTCAGCAGCCTTGGGTCCGACTGTGTCGCGGTAGGCGGGCCCGTCCAGCAGCAGTTCGCTCTCCTCCGCCCAGGCGCTCAACTCGACCTCTACGAGCCACCCCTCGCCGTAGGGATCCGCATTGACGAGCTCAGGGCTCTCTCCGACCACTGTCTCATTGACGGCCACGACAGTGCCGCTCACCGGCGCGATGATCTCGAAGATCGCCTTCGACGATTCGACCTCGCCCAACTCCCCGAACTGCTCGACCAACGTCCCGAGCTCGGGCGGGTTGAAGTACAGGATGTCGGTGAGCTGCTGCTGCAGGTAGTCGGAGATGCCGACTCGTGCCCGATTCCCCATCTGACGGGCCCAGGTGTCGTTCTCGCTGAACCAGTAGCCCTGCTTGGGGATGCGGAACTCGAACTTGCTGAAGGGGACGACGAAGAACTCCGTCGGCGCCTCCCACGCGGCCGGCGCCGCTTGTCCTCCCGGCGCGCCCAGGGCTGCGACGACGTCCGCCACGATGTTCTCTGCAAGCGCCATCTCCTTGGGCCCGAGGCGCAGTGAGGCCTGGAGCTGCTCTTCGGACGCCTTCACAAGCTTCGACACGAGGACCTTCTGCTTCGGCTTGGCCCCCACCGCGGCGGCGAGCTTCGAGGCACACCTCGTCCCACAGCCGTCGACGACGATCAGCGCATCCTCGCCGAGCGCTTTCTCGTAGTGGTCCGGGGCGCGATTGAGGAGGACCGGACAGATGATGTCTGCCCCCGTCGCCTCAGCGACCTGAAGCCCCACCTCCCGCGCCAGCGCACCCTCCACTTTGTCCACGCCGTTGCAGGCAAGGACGGCGTAGCTCATGCCGTGCCGCCTTCCGCGTTGCGCAGCTCCTTGATCAGCTTGATCGTCTGGGGCTTGTCGGGGAACGTGATGGCATCGGGGCCGCAGGTCTTCGAGCAGGCGCGGCAGAAGACCACGCAGTTGTTCGGATTGGCGACCACCAGCTTGACGTCGCCCTCCCGACGCTCGAAGACCCGGTGCGGGCAGAACTCGTCGCACTCCATGCAGAAGTCGCACTTCTCGTAGTCGATGAGCGGCGCCCAAGAGATGCTCTCCCGCGCCACTCCCATGAACGTGTTCTCAGACATCGCCCTCGACCCCCATGCTCTGCAGCGCGTCGGCGACCTTCTTCACTGCCTGGTCGGTCGGCATGTCACGGATGTCGAGAGGGACCATGTCCTTCTTGACGTCCATGCCTCGCGCCGCGAAGGCATCGCGGAACAGCTTGTACTGCATGTTCGGCGCGCATCCCGCGATGACCAGCGGGCGCCCGGCGAGAAGCAGGTCGGCCAGGAAGCGGTCACCGTCCTCCTCGCACAGCTGCGGATGGATCATCCCGAACTCGACCGGCAGCTCCACCCGCACCTGGTTGATGAAGTCCCAGATGTCCAGCTGCTCGAATCCGGGGCACTTGCCGGTGCAGACGCACATGACAAGCCCAGGGCGTTGCATCTCCATCTGTCCTCCTTCTGCCAGGGTGGATGCTTCCTGGACCTCGGCGGCCGGGGCAGCCTGCTCACCCTCGAGGGCGTGCTCACTCATGACGGGTCACTCCTTCGCTGCGGGTGGCGGTGCCGCGAAGCTGGTGATCAGCGTCGTCGCGGCCAGGTCGCGCTGCAGGCGCTCGTAGTCGTAGGGGACGCGCACGAACTCAGCGAGGCCCTTGGAGCCGAGCTGCGCAGGGTCGACGATCGCGTAACAGACGCGCCAGTCGCCGTCCTTGGGACGGCCGCCGCTGCCCACGTTCACGAAGGTCGTCTGGCCGACAGGCCTCGCATAGGGCACGTGCGTGTGGCCGAAGAAGATGGCCGGGTAGGGATACTCGCGGGCCATGCGCTCCATGGCGGAGGCGGGCCGGTCCTCGAAGAGGTACTCGTTGATGCGCCGTGGGCTGCCATGCACGGCGAGCAGGTCGCCGGCCGGCGTTGCGAGGGTGAAGTGATCCTCGAGTGTTCGCAGGTACGCTTTGACTTCGTCAGTCACGACCTCTTGCGTCCACGCGAGAGACGCCGCGCCCTCAGCGCGCTGCTCGTCGGTCTTATAGACGCAGCCGCAGTCGCCGGTCTCGAAGCCGATGCCCTGATCGTAGTTGCCCATGAGCGAGGGGATGCCGCGGTCGCGGACCAAGAGAGCGACCTCGTTGGGCGAGGGTCCGTAGCCGACGAGGTCGCCGAGGCTGATGGTCATCGGCACGCCGCGACGCTCGATGTCGGCCAGTATCGCCTCGAGTCCAGGCAGGTTGCCGTGCACGTCGGAGAAGACGGCGAACGGCTTGTCGATCTCGATGGTCCTCATCGGGGCTACCTCTCAGGGATTCAGGTGGGGGAGAAGGCCGGTCTTCAAACCGGAGTCGCGGCCTCTGCCGGGCTGCGTAGCAAGGTCGAGGGTGCCCATGGTTCCAAAAGGATGTGCTCGGCGTGAGCCGCAAGTTCGCGTAGATGAGTGCTCTCGTGGGAACGCCTCGAGACCAGGACCGGGTCACTGACCTCGAGCGGCGTCAGGCTCTGATTCACGACCCAGGCAAAGGGCTTGATGCCTGCGCGGGCCAGGTCGCGCTCTAGCTGCATCGCCTCGTGAATCGGGGTGGCCTCTGGAAGCGTGACCAGGATCACGCTCGTGAAGGACGGGTCTCGCAGGCGCGGCAGCAGGTGCTGGACCGCCTCCGGGCTGCCGCTGGACTTGCGCAGCACCTCGCGGTGGTACGCCTCGGCGGCGTCGAGCAGGAGCAGCGTGTGGCCGGTCGGCGCCGTGTCGATGACGACGAACTGCTCGCTGCCCTGCGCGACCGTCTCGGCGAAGGCCCGAAAGACGGCGATCTCCTCGGTGCACGGCGAGCGCAGGTCCTCTTCGAGGAGCGCAAGGCCTTGGGCATCGAGGCCTGCGCCCGCGGTGGCGAGGACCTCTTCGGTGTAGCGCTGCGTCTCGAGGGCGGGATCGATGCGCGACACGCGGAGCGTCTCCGGCCTCTCGCCGAGGGCTGCTTCGACGTGCGCCGCAGGATCGGTCGTCGTCAGCGTGACGCCAAACCCCCGCTGGGCGAGCATCGTTGCGATGCGCGCCGCGACGGTGGTCTTGCCCACGCCGCCCTTGCCCATCGTCATGACGACGCCCTTGCCCTGAGCGGCGATCTGCTCGACGAGGTCCGCGAGGCTGTCGCTCGTGAAACCATCCGGGTCGGCTGCGTCCGCGGCCGCGTCGAAGGGAGCGCCACCGCCCATGCTTCTCAACGCATCGACGCCGACCAGGCCGTAGGGGAGGAGCGGGACCTCCACGCGCTCAAGTCCGGAAAGAGCCGCGGGCATGGTCTCAAGCGCCGCCTCGCCGCGAGCCTGCATCGCGAGCGCCGTCGCATCGCCTGGGTCAGTGGCCCGGAACACCCCGTTGACGATCAGCCGGACATTGCCGATGCCGAGTTGCGCCAGTTCGTCTCGGGTGCGCTCGGCCTCGCGCAGCGAGGAGCGCTCAGGCCGCGCGACGAGAACGAGGGTCGTGCGCCTTCCGTCGCGCAGCGCCGCGTTGGTGGCGGCATACAGGTGCTTCTGCGCCTCCAGTCCGGCGAGCGGCCCCAGACACGATGTGCCGCCCACGTTCGTCTCGATGAAGTCGGACCAGGCTGCCGGCAGCTCCAGCAGGCGCAATGTGTGCCCGGTCGGGGCGGCGTCGAAGACCACGTAGTCGAACGCCGTCGTCGCAGCCTCGTCCCCGAGCAGCTTGGAGAACTCGTCGAACGCGGCGATCTCCATCGTGCAGGCTCCCGAGAGCTGCTCCTCGATGCTCGCCACCGCGGCCTCCGGCAGCACGCCGCGATAGGGGCCGACGACGCGCTCGCGGTAGTCGCGGGCGGCTGCCTCAGGATCGATGTTGAGGGCCGACAAGCGCGGCACGAAGGGGACGCCTTCCGGCGCCCCGGAGAGCTCGACGCCGAGCACCTCGTCGAGGTTCGACGCCGGGTCGGTGCTTACGAGGAGCACGCGACTGCCGGCGTCGGCGAGGGCGATGGCGGTGGCGCAGGCAGTGGACGTCTTGCCGGCGCCGCCCTTGCCGGTGAAGAAGAGGATCGGCGTGGGATCGCCGATCATCGTGTCCCTCCAGCTGCTAGCAGCATCCGCCGGCCTTGGCCTCGGTGGGCGCTTCGCCGCAGCAAGAGCCGGTCGCCGTCGCTGCCGCCTGTGGCGCTTCGGCCACGGCCTCGTCGCCGTCGCCTCCGGACTTCAGGATGCGGTCGGCGAGCGTGAGGATGGATTGCGCAGGCGTATCCTTGACGCGCTGAGCCATGGCCACGGCGGCGGTCATGTCCTCGCGCGACACGCCCAGCTTGCGCGCCGCCGCGTAGTGGAACTTGAAGCAGGGCTCGCAGTTGGAGGCGATGGCGGCGCCGATGGCCACCAGTTCGGCGACCTCGTCGGTGAAGAGGCTCGCGGGAGGCGCTGCGACGCCGGCCCACAGGGCGAGCTCGTCGCGCGACGGGTACACGCCGCGGCTCTTGACCTCGCCGTCCACCTCGACGAGCGGCAGTGCGGCCTCGCCCGTGACCTCGAGGGCGTCCTTGACGTCGGCGTTCTCGGCGAACGCGCGCGGCTCCTGGGCGAGGTTGAAGCGCGCGACCGAGACCCCTTGGCTCTTCAGCCAGTCGAGGTCGGCGGCAAAGCGTACGAGCTGCGGGTCGACCGAAGGTCCGCAGACCCCGGTCGAGCAGCACATGGCGGGGTCGAACACTTGTACGCGCGTCACGACGACCTCCTAGGCTTCATAGTGAAACGTTTATATCAACCTAGCTTGACCATCAACGAATGTCAATGTAGCCTTGCGGTCGGACACCCAGGACATGCACACGCTTCGAGGAGGAGTCGGCCAATGGCAGAAGGCACGATAAAGAGACTCTCGTTCCTCGACCGCTACCTCACCGCCTGGATCTTCCTGGCCATGGCGATCGGCGTGTTTCTGGGCTGGGCCTTCACCGGCGTGCCCGACTTCATCAACAAGTTCAACGTCGGCACCACCAATATCCCCATCGCCATCGGTCTCATCGTGATGATGTATCCACCGCTGGCCAAGGTGAAGTACGAAGAGCTCGGCGACGTCTTTCACGACTACAAGATCCTCGGCCTGTCGCTCGTGCAGAACTGGGTCATCGGGCCGCTTCTCATGTTCTTCCTGGCGATCATCTTCCTGCACAACTACCCGGAGTACATGGTCGGCCTCATCATGATCGGTCTGGCGCGCTGCATCGCCATGGTCATCGTCTGGAACCAGCTCGCCAAGGGCGACACCGAGTACGCCGCCGGCCTG
>Ga0315273_10004382_pt1 | contig 17291 bp, 12 predicted proteins | sample YL17G02_0_MG_FD_205753 | JGI IMG/M metagenome (GOLD analysis project Ga0315273, IMG submission 205753) | Sediment microbial communities from Yellowstone Lake, YNP, Wyoming, USA - YL17G02_0 | ecosystem: Environmental > Aquatic > Freshwater > Lake > Sediment | place: USA: Wyoming | collected...
GTTGACGGAGTATTCGCTGCGGGCGTTGACTTCCGGCACCGACGCCCAGGGCGAGGTGACCATCGAGGTGGAGCACGAAGGAATGCGGTTCCGCGCCCGCGGCGTGAGCACCGACATCGTGGAAGGCTCGGCGATTGCGTACCTGGCGGCAATCAACCGCATCGTCACAGCCGCCGACGGAACCAAGGAGCGAGCGGACCAGCCGTGACAGCGGCCTGACGCCGCGAACCGCCCGGATGGCGTGATCTTCCGGCGGCCTGACGTGGCGAGCCGCCCCGGTGGCATGATTTCCCCCGGGGGCGGATGGCCGAGAGTCGTGGATACCGGATACCCCGATGCCGGGCTTCTTGAGTTGAACGGAACCACCGGATACAGTGCCCCTTGGAACGGCGTGTCCAAGGGGACCTTGCGCCCGTAGCTCAGTAGGATAGAGCGGCGGTTTCCTAAACCGCAGGTCACAGGTTCGAATCCTGTCGGGCGTAGTGAAGTGAGGAAGACCCCTGTGAATGCTGCCGGGTGGCATGGCCATGCCACCCGGCCTTGGTAGTAACATATAATGGGGGGCAAAAGGCCCTGGTCGGAGGCGGTTGATCCCGGGATTCCGTAGAGACATTGTCGAAGGGAGCGGCCAGCGTATGATTACAGAACCCAAAGTTGCCACCCAGGTCGAAGCGCCGATCGGCGACGTGTCGCTGAATGGCGGGCTGTTTGGCGATGCGTTCAGGGCCAACATCGACTACCTCCTAGACTGCTCGGATATGGACAACATGCTGTTCATGTTCCGGAAGGCGGCCGGGATTCCCAACCCGCCGGGCAAGGTGGAGAGCTGGTGGGAGTCGCGGTTCCCGTCGCACGCCGCCCAGTTCCTGATGGGGGCGGGCAACGCGCTTCGGTGGGTCGAGCACGAGGAACTCCGCCGGCGGATAGACGAGGTGATCGATGGTATGGAGGCGTGCGTCGACCCAGAGGGCCACCTCCGGGTCCCGGGAGTGGAGGGCCTGAAGGACCATTGGGCCTACTCGCTCCAGATGTTGGCTCACGGTCTGTTGGCAGCCGACGCCGGGGGCCAGCCCAAGGCCTTGCCACGCCTGCGCGAGATGATCGACTGGTGCAACACCTATTTGGCCGAGCATGAAGAGGGCTTCGGCCTGACGCACGGACTGAACTACACCGGACACATTGCCTTCACACTCATGTACCATACTAGGCTGGGTAAGCCCGCCGACCTCCAGACGGCCGAACGAACCTTCATCCCCAGGGACTGGATGAAGTGGGTCGTCGACCGCAACCCCGACGCAATCTGGAAGGACTCACCGAAGTGGCCTCATTGCATGCTGATCATTCTCTTTCAGGCATATCTGGACCACTACCGCGCGACGGGAGAGAGAAGATACCTGGACGCCGCACTGGGCGGATGGGACTTGTTCCGTGAAAACTGGCAGCACGTCGGCGGCAGCATCGCGATCTGCGAGGGAGACAAGTATCCTCCCAAGTGCTACCCGGTCAGCAAGAAGCGGCATGTCGGGGAGCTGTGTGGCAGCGTCCTGTGGATCCGGCTCAACCATCTGTTGCACCAGCTTTACCCGGACCAGGAGCAGTACGTTGCGGAAATCGAAAAAAGCATCTACAACGTGGGCCTGGCCGGGCAGGGCAGGCAGGCAAAGGGCTACTTCTACCACCTGCTAATGGAAGGGCGCAAGACCGAGGGCATGGGGCCAACCACCATCCACACCTGCTGCGAGGGCAACGGCACATGGCTCATCGGCTCACTTCCGCGGTACATATACTCCCTCTCAGCCGACGGGTTGTATGTGAACCTGTTTGCGCCGTCGACCATCACCTGGCAACTCGGAAGCAAGACGTTGCGGGTAGAAATGGATACGCGGTTCCCCTTCGCACCGGAGGTGTCGATCCGCGTTAGAACCGATGCCCCTGTAGCTGCGACCCTGCACGTCCGGGTTCCGTCATGGGTGACCGGGCCCGTGAGCCTTTCGGTCAACGGAAAGAGGGTGGCCAACGGGCAGCCGGAAAGCTATGTCCCCACCGAAAGAATCTGGGCGGACGGTGATGAACTCTCGTTCCGGCTGCCGGCTGATGTGCGGGTCACCAAGTACGTCGGCGAGGCAGCGATCGAGGGCCACGACCGGTTTGCCATCGAATATGGACCGATCCTGCTGGCCGTTGCCGGAGACATCGGGAAGCACATCCCCGTACAGATCTCCCAGGACCCGGGCCGGGCGAGCGATTGGCTCAAGCCCACAGGCAACGAACCCCTGCACTTCCGAGCAGAGGGTCTGGACAGCCACGAGATTATGCCGTACTTCCACCTGGATGATGATCAGGCGTTTACCGCTTATCCTGTGATCGGCCGCTGAGAGGGGCCAAGCTGGGTAGTCGGGCTTCGGCCGTGAGGCTTCGACGGTGAGCTCAGCCGAACGGCACGGCCCGACGTTCCTCCTAATTCCGCGCAGTAGGCGGGCAGCCTGGCCACGCTCACGCGGCCATGTGTTGCCGTAGGGAGACAAAGAGCGGACATGCTCACGCAAGCGCGAACGTGGCACCCGGCGATTACAGGAACAGCCCCGGTTCTACCTTGAAGTGCCCGGCCAGCTTCTTGATATGGGCCTTGCTCAAATTGCGCCGCCCGGCCAGGATTGCCGCCCCCAGCGTCCGGTTGCCCAACAGCCGGCCCAGGTCCGAAGCGGTCATGTCATGCTCTGCCAGCAGCGCCTTGAGCGCGTCCAGCGGGGCAATCCGCGAATCGTCAATCGGAAATCGCTCGGTTTCGTAGGCTTCAACAAAGGTCGAAAGCGCCTCCAGGTAGTCTTCCTGGTCCGCGTTCAGGTTGAAGCCGGCCAACCGGTCGATCATTTCCGTCGCGTTGGCCAGGTCAACGTCATCGTGAATCGGGCGCGGCGGCAGCATGGCCACAAGGCCGCCGTAGGTCTTGGGCAAGCGCCGGAAGTTGCTCTTTGTCGCCGTCTTGCTCATAAGACACCCTTCCACTTTTCTTTGCTGTATTGGTCATGGGTCAGGACCATCAGCGTAAAGACCAGTTGCCGGTTGTAGTGGATCGCCGTTATCAGCCGGTACTTGTTGCCCGCGATGTTGAACACCACAACGTTTCGGCCGCTCTTGACCGTCACCGCGTCGGCGTGGGGGAACGTCGCCCGCACGTCCGCAAGGCGCGTCCAACGAGCCGCCTTCGCCAGCGTGTGCCAATACAGCAGGCCGCTTTCGGCTTGGGGATTCCTTTCCCAGTACGCCGCCAAGGTTGCCCGCTTGATGATCCTCATTATTTCATGGCCTGTCTACATTATGTATACACTCCCTATCGGTTTCATGCAAGGGGAAACTTTGAGAATTCCGGTTGGCGGGGGGGGGGGCGGGCCGCCGCCGGGGCGGTGAGGGCTGATTGCTTTTTGCCCGGAGTTGCGGTATCCGGTATACGCGCATATCGCATAACCACCTGGGAGGCCGCACCATGAAAGCCCTTGTCGCCTACTACTCCCGCACCGGGGCGACCCGCAAGGCCGCCGAGGAAATCGCCCGCCGGCTTGGGGCGGATATCGAGGAGATCATCGACGCCAAGCCCCGCGGCGGCGTGATCGGCTGGCTGGGGGCTGGGAAGGACGCCTCGCTGAAGCGTCTCACGGAGATCGCGCCCGTCTGCCGAGGCCCCGCCGCTTACGAACTGGTGGTCATCGGCACGCCGGTGTGGGCGTTTACCATGGCCCCGGCCGTGCGGACGTACATCACCCGGCACGGCCAGGCGTTCAAAAAAGTTGCCTTCTTCTGCACGATGGGCGGTTCCGGCGACAAGCGGACCTTCCGGCACATGACCGGCCTGACCGGGTCAGCGCCGCTGGCCACGCTGGCACTGATCGAAAAGGACGTCAGGGAAGACCAATGCGGCCGGGAGATAGAAGGTTTTGCCGCGCGGCTGGCAGGTGACGGGGCATAACCGAAGGGCCTTGGGTGCGTCGCCGGCGTTACCACCCGCCCGGTTGATCGCGGTTTGGGGCCGATTCGCGATTACACCTTGTCAGGCCGATTCCGCGCGGTTCTAATGTCACCGCGGCATCTCCGGTAAGCCCTGGGGCGACGGAGGCGGCAGCGAGGGCAACGACGATGAAAAAAGAGACAAAACTCCGCGGTTCCATGGTGGCGTTGGTCACTCCGTTTTCCGACGGCGGGGTGGACTACGACGCCCTGGGCCGGCTGATCGACTTTCAGATCGCCGGCGGGACGCAGGCGCTGGTCCCCTGTGGGACCACGGGCGAGTCCCCGACCCTCAGCCACGAGGAGCACGACCAGGTCATCGAGTATGTGGTCCAACGCGCGGCGGGCCGCGTGCCGGTCATCGCCGGGACGGGCAGCAACTGCACGAAGGAGGCCCTGCGCCTCACCTACCACGCCAAGAGCGCCGGGGCGAATGCCTGCCTGATCGTCAACCCCTACTACAACAAGCCCACGCAGCAAGGCATGTACGAGCACGTCGCGCGGATCGCCGAGGTGGGCCTGCCGATCGTGCTGTATAACATCCCCGGCCGCTGCGGCGTGGAGCTGGCCCCCGAGACCGTGGTCCGCATGTACGACGAGATCGAGCAGGTCGTGGCGGTCAAGGAGGCCACCGGGCGCATTGACGTTACCAGCCAGATCGCCGCCGCCTGCGACATCGCCATTCTTTCAGGCGACGACAGCCTGACGCTGGCGATCTGCTCGTCGGGCGGCTGCGGGGTCATCAGCGTGCTGGCCAACCTGCTGCCGGCGGAGGTCCGCAGGCTCTGCGACCTGATCGCCTCCAACGACCTGGACGGCGCCCGCCGCCAGCACCTGAGGCTGTTTCCGCTGGTTCGGGCCTGCTTCCTGGAAACCAATCCCATCCCCATCAAGGCCGCAATGGCGATGGCCGGGATGATCCGCGACGAACTTCGCCTGCCGATGACACCGCTGGCGGCGCAGCACAGGCCGGCCTGGGCGGCGCTGCTGAAGGAATTCGGGGTCAAGACCCGATAGATCGCCTCCGGCCGCGGGGGTGCGGGGCCTACCGGCTGGTCCGCTCGGACGGTTGAGTTTGTCTCCGTTGTGCGACCGGCCGGAGCACGATCGTAACGTCGTTGGAACCCACCTCGCAGATCTCGCCACCCTGCGTTCGCGGTGGCCCGGCCGTCTCGGCGAAGAGCCGTATCCGTCCCTTGCAGACGCCCTCCAGCACGAACCGGCCCAGGGAATTGCTCGTGGCGTGGCGAGCGGGCTGGCCGAATCCCTGGCTGGTAACCTTCGCCCCGGCGACGGCCCGGCCGCCCTCGTCCACCACCGCCCCGGCGACGGACAGGTTCGCCAGAGGCAACACCAGGTCCGGCACTTCCAGGGAACCGTTGTGGCCCTTGGTGACCTTGACATCCGCCTGTCTGTTGCCAAAACCGCTAATGCCCTGCGCGGATATGCGATAGGTCTGCCCCGAGGGTATCCCATCGACACGGTACCGGCCGTCCGTACCGCTCTCGACCACATCGATCGTCGCGTATTCCTCGCCCGCAAGGGACAACTCGATGGACACGGATGCTCTGGATACAGGTTTTCCGTCCTGGCCCAGGACCTTTCCCACCAGCTCCGCCGCGGGGGGCAGGCGAACCTCCGCCGGCTGGATGTTCCCCTCCAGTTTCCTGGCGGTGGCAAGATTCCGCTTGGCGTGCCTGACCAACAAGACCATGCCGCCGTGCGATTCGGCCTGCCAGGGCAGCCGATGCACGGGTATCTCGAACCTGCCGTTCGGGTCGGTGTGCGTTTTTCGCTCGGCGCCTGGGAAGAGACCAACCTCGGCATTGACAACCGCCTTGCCGTTGGGGTCCAGCACCGTACCACTTACTGTCAAGGGCTGACCAAGTTGAGCGATGAGACGGCAGGTCTCTCCGGCCGCCACCGAGGCTTCCTGGTTGAACTCGCAGAGGCGTTCCGATCCGCTCCTGAGGCTGTCGCCCTTGTATCGGCCCGGCGGGACGACGATCCGGGCCACGCCGATCATGTCCGTCGTGCCGAAGACGGTCTGCCGGTTGCCCTCATTGACCATCCACACCGACGCACCGGCGACGGGTTGGTGGGTCGCCGCATCAGTGACAAGCACCTCTATCACACCGGCCTTGTGAAGCTCAAACGCCAGGTCGCCCTTGACTTCCCCAGCCCCCAGCCCGACGTACACGGGTTCGGCCACCCAGAGGGAATCGGAAGTGCCATCCGCAACCAGGCCAATCTGGTAATTCCCCGGACGCAGGGCGGAAAAACGGAATCGTCCGTCGGAACCGGAGGCCGCCGGCGAGCTTTCCATATAAGACGAGGCGCGCTCACTGCGGACAAACACGCCCATCCCCGAGATCGGCTCATGCGTCTCCTTGTCCGTCACGACGCCCCAGATCACCGCCTCGGGGGAAAGAACGATCTTGACCTCTTCCGCACCAGGGGTGAACTGCCCCTTGCCTCCCTCGGCCTGCTCGGACAGCGTAAACACCCTGGCCCTCCCTGGCGCCTGGGCCAGAAGCTCGCAAGTACACCCGGAAGGGAGGTTGCCAAAGGAGAACCGCCCCGCCTCATCCGTCTTGGTGACGAGCCATTCCGCCGGTGGCAGGCCGTAGGTCACGCGAGTCCCCTGCCCCGCGCCCCTGGAGGCCGCAACCAGGAACGCCCCGACATCCGCCCCGGCGATGCCCTTGCCGCCCTCGTCCACCACGCGCCCCTTCAGCGTCAGCGGCTCGCCCAGCGCCATCTCGACCGACAGGTCGGCATCATAGCGCCAGTTGGCCCAGTCGATCGCCAGCCCTCCCTTGCCCGCCAAGATCATACCCGTGCAGGCGGACTCGCCGGAATCGATCCGCGGGTGAATCAGGACGAAGGTGCCGTCGGACTTGGTCATGGTTTCCCCCGCCAGTGCGGCCTTGAAACCTTCCATGCCCACCGTCACATCGTACAACCGCACGGAAACATCGGCCAGGCCCTTGCCATCGGCGCCGACGACCGTCCCAGTGCAGGTGATCGGATCACCGATAGCCGGCATCGCGTATGCAAGGACGAGGACAAACCAGAAGGTAGTAACGGCACGGGTCATTGTAAGGCTCCCAAGACAGACGTGATCGGTCGCCCAGCCACGCCGGGGTATCGCCACCGGCCAAGTCAAAACCGGCGCGCTTCACGCAAGCCGCCTGCGGCCCCTACGCCGCGAGCGCGACCATATTTGCCCCCGCCGCCGGCGGTGTCAATATTTTCCGCGACGGTTTTTTGTCCAAAGAGCTTGAATCCCGCCTTGACTGCCATACGATCATACTCGACTCAGGGAGCCTGACATGGATTTGCTGGTCGGACCGTCGCCGAACCTGCGGGGCACGGTGAAAGCGCCCCCCAACAAGTCGCACTCGTTCCGCGCGCTGCTCATGGCCGCCCTGGCCGAAGGGGACAGCCGGATCGTCGGACCGATGGTCTCCAACGACTGGATGCGCGGCGTCGAGGCCCTGGAGATGTTCGGGGCGCGGATCGAACCACACGCCAGGGACGTCTGGGGTGTCCAGGGCACGGCCGGGGCGCCGCGGACCCCCGACGACGTGCTGAATTGCGGAAACAGCGGGATCATTCTTCGTTTCTTCATGGCTCTGGCGGCCTGCTGCGAGGGTTACACGGTCCTGACCGGAGACGACTCGCTGCGACACCTGCGACTCTGCCAGCCGCTGATCGATGCGCTTAACTCCCTGGGTGCCCGGGCGATTTCCACCAAAGGCGACGGCCACGCGCCCGTGGTCGTTGGCGGAAAGCTCCGAGGCGGTCGGGCGGAGATCGACGGAATGGACAGTCAGCCCGTCTCGGCCTTGCTGCTGGCCTCGTCCCTCGCCTCGGCGCCGACGGAATTGGCCGTGGGCAGGCCCGGCGAGAAGCCCTGGGTCGGCCTGACGCTGCACTGGCTGGCAAGATGCGGAGTGGAGGTGAGCAATCAGGACTACCAGCTCTATCGCATCCGAGGTAACAGCCGCTGGAGAGGCTTCGAGTGCAGGATTCCACTGGATTGGTCGGCGGCGCTGTACCCCATCGTTGCGGCTTTGATTACGCCTGACAGTGAAATCCAGGTGCCCGGAATGGACCTCTCCGACGCCCAGGGCGACAAGGCCGTGCTGGACGTGCTGCGTCGCATGGGCGCGAACATCTCGACGACCGACGGCACGATCACCGCGCGTTCCAGCCGGCTGACGAGCATGGAGATCGACTGCAACGACTTCATCGACCAGTTCATGCTCCTGGCGGTCGTGGGCGCCTGTGCCGAAGGCCAGACCACACTGACCAATGCCGAGGTTTGCCGGCACAAGGAGTGCGACCGAATCCATGTGATGTCCCAGGCCCTCTCGGCCATGGGGGCCAACGTGGAGGAACGCCCCGACGGGCTGGTCATTCGCAAGAGCAGCTTGCGTGGCGCCAAGCTCTCCAGTTTCGCCGATCACCGCATGGTCATGACCCTGGCGGTGGCGGCGATGGCAGCCAGGGGCCAGTCCTTGATTTTGGACATGGATTGCATTAAAAAAACCTTCCCGAATTTCGTGGAGCAGATGCGGGCCGTCGGTTGCGATATGCAGGCGCAGACCTGAATCGGCATCCTGCCGCGGCTCCCTGGAGCGGCGAGTCTTCAGGGGAGGCAATCGCACGCACCGTTTGCGATAGGAAAACTCCTGCCGGCTGCAACGAGCCTCCAACCTCGCGGACGGAAAGATTGACAGGAGACATCGGATGCTAGGCAACACATTCGGCCGCGTATTCCAAGTGACCACCTGCGGCGAGTCCTACGGTTGGCACGCCACGGCGGAGCAGGCCGGTTGGGGCGGGGCGCTGCTGGCCATCGTCAACGGCGTCCCGCCTGGGATCCGCCTGGATGTCGCGAGGATTCAGCACGAACTGGACAAGCGCCGCCCCGGTCAGAGCAAGCTGGACTCCCCCCGCAAGGAGACCGACCGCGTCGAGGTCGTCAGCGGTCTCCAGGAAGGCCTGACCACCGGGGCGCCGGTGGGGTTGCTGATCCGCAACGTGGACACGCAGGACATCCACATTGAGCAATACCGCGCGGTCAAGGACGTCATCCGCCCCGGCCACGCGGAAGTGAACTTCTTCTACAAATTCGGCGAGCATGGCGACTGGTGCGGCGCCGGGCGGGCCAGCGGACGCGAGACCGTCGGCCGAGTGGCCGGTGGGGCCGTGGCCAAGCAGATTCTCGCCCGGGAAGGCGTCGAGGTCCTGGCCCACGTCATCGAGTCGCACGGCATCAAGGGCCGCTGCATCAGCGACGGAACGATGACCTTCGACGAAATGAAGGCCAACTACCGCGCCAATGACCTGAATTGTTGCGATCGTCCGGCGGCTGAGAAGATGATCGCCGACCTGCTGAAGGTCCGCCAGGCCGGTGACACCGCCGGCGGGATGATCGAGATCGTCGCGCGGGGCGTGCCCGCCGGGCTGGGGGAACCGGTCTTCGACAAGCTCAAGGCCACCATCGCCCACGGGCTGTGCAGCATCGGGGCGATGACGAGCCTGGAGTTCGGGTCCGGCTCGGCGGCCGCGAGGATGCTGGGCAGCGAGTGGAACGACCAGCCCCACCTGGAGGGCGACAAGGTCCGCTTCGCCACCAACCGCTGCGGGGGGTTCTTGGGAGGCATGAGTAACGGCGAGGACCTGGTCATGCGGATGGCCGTCAAGCCCACCCCCACGGTTTCCAAGGAGCAGGACACCGTGGACATGACCACGCTGGATCAAAAGAAGCTGGCGGCCATCACCCGGCGGGACATCAGCATCTGCCCGCGCATCTATCCAGTGGCCGAGGCGATGGTCGCCATCGCCATCCTGGACGCCCTGTTCCTATCCCGCGGCTGGTTCGGCCTGGCGCATCTGGACAAGAAGTGGGAGAACCTCGCCGAACCGCGACACCGGGGAGAGTATTCCATCTGACGCTGCTCCGCGAAGCAGGGCTTTATTACGAAGCACGAGCGTCTTCCGCGCGCAGCCGGCGGGGTCTTTGGGCGACCGCTATTTCCGCGCCAGGCGGCGGGATTCGGCCTCGGCGTTTCGAAAGGCCGCCATATTGTCGCAGAGGCGCGAAGGCTTGTTCCTGGCCGACCACAGTGACCGGAAGCGCGACGCCATCGCATGGAGGTCGTCGGAAAGTTTCGCAAGGGACGCCCTGGGCACCGCCCGTCCTTCCAGCAGGTTTCTTCCGATGATGGCTCGCCGAGCGGCCAGAACGTCCATTTCCGCCGCCAGGGCGAACTCCCGCAAAGCCAGTGCCTCGAAGCGGTCCATGCCCTCGCCGGGTTCCGGCCAAATGGACGCATCGCCGAGTTGGCCGATCACTTTTTGCCAGCCGGACGGCGAGGTCCGGTAGAGCAGCGTGTTCAGCCCCTCCGATGGCAGGAGCGGTTTGGCAAACGATGTGTAAATCGCCCCGTGCCGGTCATCAACCGCGCGGTAGGTGTCGCCCAGCAGACGGACCGCCTTGGCCAACCCCCCGTCGTGCCGGTCGAAGACGTGCCGGCAGAATGTCTTGGTGAACGTCGCGTCGTCAACGGCCTTGCCGTTCCAGGCATGGGCGGCGCCGTGGGCGAAACCGTGGAGACTGACGCCCAGCGTGTTGCGATGGCCGTAATCGCCCCAGTCGGTGTTCAAAAGCCCCTCGGCGCCGCATTTGCGCCCTTGGGCGGCGAACGCGGCGACGTTCTCCACAGCCATCGCCAGGCGCGACCCGTGCGACAGCCAGGCGTTGGTTCCGGGACAGACCACCACCGCCAGCCCGGCCTCGACGATCTCACCCGTACGCCTGATGCGGGCGCCATCGGGGCTGTAATCCCAGTTCAGCATCACCATTTCGTGGGGCAGGTCCCCCAGGATTTCCGGATGATCCAGCACGATGTCAGCCCAGGCGTTGGTCCGCTTGCCGTGCGTAAGGCAGAGGCGGTGTATTTTCCGCAGGAAATCCAGGTAGACCCGGCCGACGCCGACGCGTTGGGCGGCCTTCTTGCTCCGGCCTTGGCCCAACTCCCACGGTTCATCGCCGCAGATGTTGAAGTCCTCGGCCTCGAAAAGCGGCACGAATTCCTCGTAAAGCTCCTCGAGGAGCTTGATTGAACCCGGGTCGATCGGGCAAAGGGTCGTCCCTCCCGCCCAGTCGCCGTGCCCCGGCAACTCGCCCAGGTGGCGGTATGGAGGCAGGCAGAGGACCTTCTCCATGTGCCCGAAGCTGGCCAGCGAGCCGACCAACCGGACGTGGTGCCGCTTGCAGTGTTCCTGGAGTTCGAGAATCTCACTGGGGGTAAAGGGGCTGTATCCTCGCCCGATGGCCGGGTGGCGGTGGAACGTGAAGACGTTCTCTACGTAGAGCTGGAGTTCGTTGATCTTCCAGCGTGCCAGGCGCTCCACCATCGCCTTAAGCGTCGCCAGCGTGGGGACCTTTCCGCGGGAACAGTCGTGGTAGATGCCGCGGCGGCGAAAGTCGGGCCAGTCTTCGATGGCGCAGGCAGGCAGCCGCCGGCCGTGGAGGGCAAGTAGCTCGCGGAGGGTCGCCAAGGCGTAGTAGGCTCCGGCATCGGTGGAGGCGTAAATCTCGATCCCACTGGGGATAATCTCCATCCGGTATTGTTCCGGCCCGGCGACGTCCTTGTCTCGCCGCACGCGGAGCGCCGCCGGCCCAAAGGCGTCGCGGACGATATGGGGAGTCAATCCAATCCGCCGGCGCAGGTCGTCGGCGAGCTGGGAAAGCCCCAGCACGTCGGCCGTCGTGGCGCTGGCTAGGACCGGCGACCGCGGCCAGCTGAAAGACCCCGATCGCGGCACGATTCGCTTAGGGGGAATCAGCAGGTCAGAACGCCTCGTCATAATCCAATCCTCTCGCGGCCTTGTTGACTGGAATGAGACCAATAACATATGCGAGCATGAACGTGAAGCCCGTTCCGATTACGATCAGCCAACTCCAGGCCAGGCCAATCAAGGCGGGTTCCCCCGGCGGGGGCAGCCGGTTGGACAGGCCCAGGAAACTCGCCAGCCCCACGGGTCCGAAGCTGCACGCCAGCAGCAGCGCCGCCATCAGCACCGCGTTGGACGTCATGGCGATGATATTCCCCCTGTTGCTGCCCCGCTTCGTCAGAAGCCCCAGCAGGAACACGCCCAACATGCTTCCCGCGGGCACCGAGACCGCCCTGAAAGCCAGCCACAGAATGTTGTCTGCCCCTTGACAGGACCAGGCGATGGCCGCCAGGATCAGCCCAAAGCCCACCACGCCCACCCTGGACATCAGCAAGTAGTGCCTTTCCGACGCCGCTTTCCGCACCAGCGGCCTGTAGATATCCACCACAAACGACGACGACAACGATGCCAGGGGCGAGTCGATGCTCGCCAACACGATGGCTGCCAGGATCAGCCCCTTGAGCCCGACAGGAAGGTAGTGCGTGATGAAATAGGGAAATACCTCCTTGGCGGCGCTGGGAACCGCCGGGTCGGGTCTTTGGGCGAAGAATACAAACATCAGCGTCCCGATCAGCAGGTACAGCAGGACCACGGGAAAGGCCGCCAGGATCGTCCAGACCATCGCCTTCTGGCTGTCCCGGCGGGTGCGAACGGTCAGCAGACGCTGCACCAGCTCCTGATCGGTCCCGAACATCGCCAGGCCCACAAAGAAGGCGTTGGCCGTCCCGGCCCAGAAGGTGGTGGGATTGTTGAGCTGGAAGTCGAACTTGAAGACACTCAGCCGCCCCGCTGGTCCGGCCAGGTCCCAGACCTGCTGTAGCCCGCCGGCGATGTGCAGGAATATCCACACCACTACCGCCGCCCCGGCCAGGTAGAACACCGTCGCCTGATAAGCCCCCGCCCACACCACCGCCTTGATGCCACCGAAGGCGATGAAGGCGATGCTGACGACGGTGAAGAGCAGCAGCGACTGCCCCAGCGTCCAGCCCATGATGCAGGCAATCGCGAAACACGCCGCGTAGAGACGAATCCCAGCGGACATCAGCCGGGTGATGAAAAAGAAGATCGACCCGCAATACTGACTCGGCGAACCGAAGCGGGCCTGGAGGAACTCGTAAATGCTTGTGCAGTCGTGTTTGTAGAAGACCGGAAGGAACAGGAACGCCACGAAAAGCTTGGAGGCGGCGGAACCAATGAAGAACTGGAGGTACTGCAGGTTCTCGGTGAAGCCCGTGCCCGGGACATTGGTGATGGTGACGGCGCTGACTTCGGTGGCGATGAACGACAGCGTCGCCACGATCACCGGGATTCTCCGGGCGCCTAGGAAGAAGTCCCGCGTGTTCGATTCCTTCCTGCCGGCCAGGGCGGCGATCACGAACAGCGCCGCCAACGAGACCGCCAACACCAGGCCGTCCCATCCGCCCAGCGAGCCGAACATGCGACCCAACGAGGGAAGCTCATCCATGAGACATCCTTTTTCGAATTGGCTGACCGCCCGCGAACCGGCAGTCCGATTCGTCGCCGGCACGGCCGCACTGAATCGCCTTCCGCAACGACCCGTTGCACTGACGAAGCCATCGTGCCGCGCCATGGCGGTCGGTCTTGCGGAAATGCATCACGATTGCGGTCTTTACCCCTCCGCCTGCCTCCGCCAGCAGCCTTCTGGCCGCGGGACGCGACAGACCCGCCACGGCCATCACAATTCGCTCGCCGCGGTCGCGGAGCTTGTCGTTCGTAGCCCGGAGGTCCACCATCAAGTTGCCATAGACCTTGCCCAGCTTCACCATCGCCGCGGTGGTCAGCATGTTGAGGACCAGTTTGGTGGCCGTGCCGGCCTTCATCCGCGTCGATCCGGTGATGACCTCCCCTCCGACAACGGGGTTGATGACCACGTCGGCATTTATCTCCGCCGCGGTTTCCGGCGCGCAGGTCACAAAGATCGTCCTGGCGCCCCTCCCCCGCGCGCGGGCGACGGCGGCGCGGACAAACGGCGTAAGCCCGCAGGCGGCGATGCCCACCACCGCGTCGCGCCGGTCCACCCGCTTCCCGTCCATGGCGGCCTTTCCCTCGCCAGCGCGGTCCTCGGCGCCTTCGACGGAGCGGACCAGCGCCCGGCGGCCTCCCGCGATTACCCCCTGGACCATCGACCGCGGCGTGCCGTAGGTCGGCGGGCACTCGGCGGCATCCAGCACGCCCAGCCGCCCGCTGGTGCCCGCGCCAACGTAGATCAGCCTTCCGCCGCGGCGGAGACAGTCAGCGATGATATCCACCGCGGCGGCGATGCGCCGGCGCTGCCGTCCCACGGCCGGGGCGACGCGCCGATCCTCGGCATTGATGATGTCCACGATCTCCAGCGTCGTGCGGGCATCGATGTCACGACTTCGGGCGTTGCGTCTCTCGGTAGTCAGCCTGGAACGGTCGCGGATCATGTTCGTGACGACCTCCCGGGAGTGATCTTGCCCAGCACTACCGCTCCGGCAGCCCCGGTGGCCGCGGGGACGTTGCCCGCCAGCCCGCGGATGGTCCGGCAGGCCAGTATCGCGAAAGAGACCGCCTCCTTGGCGTCGGCGTCGATGCCCAGGTCGTCCGTCAGGATCACCCCGGCTGGATGAAGGTTCCGGCGCAGCATGTCCACCAGAGTGCGGTTCCTGGCCCCGCCTCCGCAGAGGATCACCTCATCGACCCTGCCCTTCAGGAACCGCCTGTACGCCGCGGCGATGCTCCTGGCCGTCAGGGCCGTCACCGTAGCGACGATGTCCTGCCCAGCCAGCCCGCAAGCGGCGGCGCGCTGGTAGAGCCTGTCGGCGTATGGCACGCCGAAGTCCTCCCGGCCGGTCGTCTTGGGCGGGCGCAGCGCGAAGTACGGGTTGCGCATCCACTCCCGCAGGAGCGGTTCGTTTACTTGTCCCGCCGCCGCCAGCCGTCCGTCGACGTCATACCCGAATTTGCCCCGCGTGACCCGCCAGACCACGCGGTCGATGACCATGTTGCCCGGCCCGGTGTCAAAGGCCCGCACCGATTCGACCCCCCCACCTGCCGGCAGGTATGTCACATTGGCGATCCCGCCGATGTTCTGGATTGCCCGGTTCCTTCGGCGGTCGCCGAAGAGGAACCAGTCCGCCAGCGGGACCAGGGGCGCGCCCTGCCCGCCGGCGGCGACATCGCGGGTGCGAAAATCCGCCACCGTGGTCACGCCCGTCCGCTGGGCGATGACCGCCGGCTCGCCGATCTGGAGGGTGGACCGCGAGGAGCGGCGGGTTCCCGCAAACCACTGCCGGGCGCGGGGAATGTGATAGACCGTCTGCCCGTGGGAGCCGATCACGTCGATCGATTTCATCGCCACGCCCGCCCTATCAGCCAGTCGCATCGCGGCGCGGGCGAAAAGCTCTCCCACGACAAAGTTGAGATGGCAAACTTCCGCGACGCCGTCCTTGCCCTCAAAGAGCGCAAACAGCGCCCCGCGAACGGCCGGGGGATACGGAAAGGTATGAAAAGCCAAGACCTTCGCGCTCCGCCGCCCCACCTCCACCAGCGCCGCGTCGATACCGTCGGCGGATGTACCCGACATAAGGCCAATCGCCCGCAACGGACGCCTCCGCGAGGGTTTGCCGATTTTTGGGACCAATGCCTGCCTCACCTACCTGGCTGACTCCGCCCCGGCGCCGAGGGGGTTGCGGGCATTCTACGCAATCGCCACTCCTGCCGAAACCCCCTGACGCCTTCGTCACCGCGCCTGGACCGGCGGAACTCTTCGAAACTGGCCTTGACCGTTTTTCGCGGGTCTGGCTACAATAGCATTGTTGTGGCGTGTGCAGCAGCAAAGCGACGGGCCTGTGCGGTCCCGGCCGCGCGCCGGGATCCGCCGCTTGTTTCACCCCGCCTTGACAGGAGCTAACCGTGCGTCGCCGCCCCGTCCGGCCATTCGCCGGCCGGCTGTGAAAACCGTTCCCCAAGGGAAGGTAATAGCCGGGCAAGACCGGCTTCGTGAGGCAACATGGCACGAAAAAGCAAACGCCGGCTCGGGGAAATCCTCCTGGAACGCGGGCTAGTCACCAAGAAGGCTATCGACGACGCGCTGGCCCACGCCAAGAAGAGCGGGCAGCGCATCGGCGAGGCCCTTGTCGCCCTCGGCCTGGCCGATGAAGACGACGTCGCCAAGGCCCTGGCCACTCAGTTCGACATGGCATACATCGACCTCAGCCAGGGGGACATCCAGGCGCCCGAGTCCCATCTCCTGCCCAAGGACGTCATTCGCACTCGCCTCGTCCTGCCTCTGACTCGCCAGAACGGCAAGCTCAAGGTGGTCATCACCGACCCGCTGGACCTGGAGACGATGGACATGCTCCAGTTTAGGCTCAACTGCCCCGTCGAAGCGTGCCTGGCCTCCAAGAGCAAGCTGCGGCGGTTCCTGGACAAGTCCTCTGGTGCGGCGGACTCCGACGTGAGTATCGACCAGGCCGTCGACGAGCTTCGCAAGGTTTCCATGGACTTCGCCCCCGAGGAAGTCACCGGCTTGAGCCTCCTGGCCGATGAAGGCGACGCACCTATCGTCCGCCTGGTGCACATGCTCATCACCCAGGCCGTCGAGATGCGAGCTTCCGACGTCCACATCGAACCGATGCAGAACCGTGTCCGCGTCCGTTACCGTGTCGACGGCGTGTGTCTGGAGCGGGAACCCATACCCAAGAAGATGCAAGGCTCGGTCATTAACCGCGTCAAGATCATGGCCGGCATCGACTTGGCCGAACGGCGCCTCCCCACCGACGGCAGGATCAAGATGACCGTTGCCGGCAGCCAGATCGACTTCCGCGTCTCCTGCCTTCCGGCCTACCACGGCGAGAGTGTAGTGCTGCGTATTCTGCGGCCGGAAAGCGTCCGCCTTGGCATCCCCGCTTTGGGCTTCGAGCAGGACGACTACGACCGCTTCCTGAAGATCATCCGCCGGCCCAACGGCATCTTCCTGGTTACGGGGCCAACCGGCTCAGGCAAGACCACCACCCTCTATGCCGCCGTAAACGAGTTGAACCGCCCCGACCGGAAGATCATCACGGCCGAGGACCCAGTGGAGTACAACTTCACAGGTGTCAACCAGGTCCAGGTCAACGAGGGTATCGGGCTTACATTCGCCGCAATACTTCGCGCTATGTTGCGACAAGCTCCTAACATCATCCTCGTAGGTGAGATCCGCGATATTGAGGTCGCAACGGTGGCTATGCAGGCCGCCATGACCGGACACTTGGTTTTCAGTACACTCCACACCAACGATGCGCCCTCCGCTATCACCCGTCTGATCGACATGGGGGTCAAGCCTTTCC